>Ga0316187_10000507_pt1 | contig 30628 bp, 29 predicted proteins | sample CroRivburrow1_MG_FD_204927 | JGI IMG/M metagenome (GOLD analysis project Ga0316187, IMG submission 204927) | Coastal sediment microbial communities from Maine, United States - Cross River worm burrow 1 | ecosystem: Environmental > Aquatic > Marine > Coastal > Sediment | place: USA: Maine... | reverse complement strand
GTAAATGCCTCCATCCGCACCAGAAGTGGTGCCTTGGCAGGTGCTTTACCCAATACATCTGCTGCAATATGACCCAGCTCTGTTGAGAAGCCTGTGTTAACCACAACACCATGTCCACGGCCTCGCACTACCAGAGTGCCGGCAAAGAGCATATTGATACGGTCACCTAGAAAGGTGTCACTATCCAGCACTCTATCAGCTGCTTTTTGGACCGTCTGGGATTCACCCGTGAGCAGAGATTCATCACTCTCTAGATCGTAACTGTCAAGCAGGCGAATATCAGCAGGGATTCTATCCCCCGAATTGAGCAGAACCATATCACCAGGCACCAACTCTTCAGCATCAATCTCATAGGTATCACCCTCACGAAGCACTCGGCACTGTGTGGTAACCAGCTTGTTGAGTGCACTTGCAGCCCGTTGTGCCGAGAACTCTTGAATGGTGCCAATGATGGCATTGATAAGCAGTACGGCGATAATAAACCCTGCATCTGACCACTCCTGAATGAGCAGTGAGAGAATGGCTGCGGCAACCAAGATATAGATTAACGGGCTTTTAAATTGCCTTCCAAACACCTGTGCCATACCAGGTGGTTTTGTTTGTGGCAGTGTATTGGCACCATAGTCTGCAAGGCGGGCTGCTGCTTCCTGATGAGACAGGCCATGGCGCGAGGTACCCAGTGCCAGTAAAACTGAATTGCCCGTCTCTGCGTGACATGCATCAGGCACACTATCAACATGATATTTCAAAGTTAATTCACCTCAATATGAGACTAGTCCAAAACTTATTCGTGACTATAGTTAGTCTATACTCAAATTTCATATCACCAATAATAAACTCCAAGGAGAGAACTATGAGTGTGATCTTTGAATGGCTGGACAATTATCAAATCAACCATCAACTAATCGATGAGCAGCATAAACAATTATTTGTGCTAGCTCATCAGATTGTTGAATCTGATGGTGATGTTGAAAAACTCAAAGGCAGCATAATGGATCTATATGCCTATACACGAGTGCATTTTAGAGCTGAAGAGGGGTTAATGAAGAAGAGTGACTATCCTAAGAAGACAGAACACATAGCCATGCATGATAATATGCTCAGCATGCTTAATGACCTAAGCCTAAATCTAAAGCCTGACTCAACTATTATTAAAAAGCTCCAGATATTTATGATGGAGTGGTTGTTAGTGCATATTCAAACTGAAGATGTAAAATTAGCTAAATATCTATAGATTTTTACAATAGTTACTGCATATGCTCATACTCTTTTATTTTCAATAATGAATTCTGACCCTGAAACGTTAATCAAAAAACATAAACAGCTTGTTCACTCTGATATGCAGAAGGTCACATCACATGTACAAAGAGAGGATGGTGACTGGATTCTCAATACATTAATGATTGAGGGCTGCGAAGTACCCTTTAAATACCGGCGCAAAAAACTCTATAAAAATCTTCAGGGACAACGAGTAAATCTCACCTATTATCCCAATATTGAAATAGTGGCTGGTTTTAATATGGAAACCATGAAGGTTGTTCGGATCAAAATAGCATGAGATAAACCTAAAGAATCAAATAACTAACTAAGCATGCAAGAAAAATAAACATTGCTTTTTACCCCGGAAGAAGTTTATTTTGCCGTTGAACAAAACTCTTTTTGCCTAAGGATGGCTTTATTGTCTATACAGGCAAAGCAGTAAAAAATAACAATAAAAACCGCTGTTGCATCTGTAGTAATGCGGAGAAATGCCCTTGCAGTACAAATATCTAAGCCTAGCTGTAGCCTTGACCTTGATACTTTGCAGCACTGCTTACGCAGCGGATGAATTTCCGGAAGAGCTACTTGAAGATGAGCTGGCCATGGAAGAGATGTTCCTTAATGAGGATCTACTCATCTCCGCCACCGGCTACAGCAAACCAGCACGTCTGGCACCCTCTGTTGCTACGGTTATCACCGCCGCAGAAATCAAAGAGATGGGGGCCACCACCATCTTCGAAGCGCTAGAATCAGTGCCTGGGCTGCATGTCTACCCTACCTTTAATCTGCTTGGCCCAGCCTTTTCAATTCGTGGCATCCACGCAGGCCAGGGGCAACAGGTGCTGGTCTTAAGAAATGGTATCTCAGTCAAAAACCCTGGTACTGGCATGTTGCCCGGCCCCTATAGGGGGCCTATCTCCAATATTGCCCGTATTGAAGTGATCCGTGGCCCTGGTTCAGCAGTGCATGGTGCGGACGCCCTTGCGGGTGTCATCAATATAGTCACCAAGGATGCCCATGAGATTGACGGCGTTGATGTGGGTGGCCGTATGGGCACCTTCAATAGCAACAGCGCATGGGTGCAATATGGCAAGCATTATGAAGATTGGGAAGTCGCCTTTAGCCTGGAACACACCCGAACAGGCGGTGACCCAGACCGGATGATGGATGTTGACGCCGCAGCGGTGCAAGCCGCCTCGTATGCGCCAGATCATCTTGAGACCGGTTATGAGTTCTATGAGACCTCCCTCTATCTGCGCAATGAGAATTGGGATATCGACTTCTGGCACTGGCAACAACGAAATGGCGGCAACGGACCTGGAACTGCACAGATATTAGATCCGGTCGGTGATGAGGACTACCAATTTTATCAACTCGATATCAGCTACACCACCAAGGATCTGCTCCCCAACTGGGCATTCAAACCCCACTTTAACTACGTCTACCAGGACCTACAGCGTAATTTTGTTATCCAGCCACCAGGCACTGTAATTGCCGGTAACACCTATCCCAGCGGCTTGATTGGCAATCCTGGCTTTGAGAATCGAGCCTATACCGTAAACCTCGTGAGCACCTACAGTGGCTTTGAAGACCATACCGTACGAATTGATGCGGGCTATAGTCGTGAAGAAACAGATACCAATGATACTAATAACTTTAAAGGTTCTGTCCCTGGCGTCATGTTTGAAGCAACAGATAATGCCGGATTGGTCTATATGAGTGATAAAGATCGCGAGCGGCGCTTTCTCTCTGTTCAGGATGAGTGGCGAATATCAAAAGAGTGGATCTTCACCGCCGGTCTTCGCTATGACCACTACTCTGATTTTGGTAAGACCATCAATCCACGCCTTGCGCTGGTTTGGTCCCCCCCCATGCCTCTGACCACCAAACTACTGTATGGACGCGCCTTTCGCGCCCCCTCTCTGACTGAACTGTACATAAAAAACAATCCTGTATTGGAAGGTGATGATGGGCTGGATGCAGAGGTTATCGATACCCTGGAGCTGGCATTTGAATACTTCCCACTACTTGAGTTGAATTCCCGATTGAGCCTTTTCTATTACGACATGGATGACACCATTGGTGTTGTCTCCAGTACAACTCCTGGCGTTCAGACTAAATATGAAAATACTGACGGACAGCACGCCTATGGATTTGAGTTTGAGGTTGAGTGGGATGCCACCAACCAACTAGAACTACGCAGTAGCTTCGCTTGGCAACACGCTGAAAGAAAAGACAATGGCAGCAGGATCGGCAAGGCTGCAGGACGAGAGTTTCACATTGCTGCCAATTGGGCGTTTTTGCCTCTTTGGAACCTGAACACTCAGGTCAATTGGATTGGTGGCCGTAAACGCCCCAGCGATGATACACGCACTCAACTTAAGCTCGATAATTACACTATTGTTGATCTGACACTGCGTAAAAGATCCCCAGATAGAAGTTGGGAATTTGCTGTTTCAGCCAGAAACCTATTTGATAAGCAGGCCTTTGAATGGGGGACAAATCCAGCCACATCCCCCGTAAATCTCGGCGATTATGAACTCCAAGGGCGAAGTGCCTATGCTGAGGTGAGTTATCACTTTCGTTAACTCAGGGTAGCTCTTTTCTAAATTACCCTGATCATATTTACGATCATCTTATTTGTGCAACTGAGGTTGCCTTTTTCAGTTCGAGTGCTGCTATTTTTGAATGCAGATTATTTTCAGATCTGATTTTTTGTGGCACCTGATCCCATGCAATTGAGGTGGCTTTTTTGAGTTTCAAAGTGGTAATTTTTGGTGTGGCTTGTTTATCGTCTGTTTGATTTTTAAGTGCGGTCGCAGGCTTTTGTGCAGCCTTATCTTTACTAATAGCTGGGATTAATTTTTTTGCTTTTTTACCTTCTTCGATCGGTATAATTTTTGACTGGAATGCTAAATGCTTTGCCTCTTGCTTAAGTGGTGTTTTGTATGAGCCAACCATTGAAAATACAATACCAGCAACCATAAGGCTTACACCTGCAAAGCCCGTTACCATCTTTTTTATTCGATTATTCATCAAACAGCTGTTTTTAAATTTCTCTCAGGCCGTCCGATGGTTGAATTCTAGCAGCTCGATATCCACCAAGCGCTGCGGCTAGTACTGCGGCTCCAACAGTAAATGCCAGAGCTATCTCAAAATGTAAGGGTAATAGTCGGCACACGGGATTGTCATCTTCTATCTGGGCGATCAGCATGCGGTTGATGCTTGTCTCTACGCCCAAATAGATCAGGCTTGCCAATGCCCAACCCAGCACGCCTGTAAGCAGTGCCTGCAATACTGGAAACCAGACAATATCAGATGTTCTAAATCCGACCAAACGCAGGACACTTAGCTCTTTCTTTTTTCGATCCACATTGGCCCAAAGGTTTGCACCCAGTGAAAATGAAAAGCCTGTCAAACCTATAACAGCAACAAACCAAAATACTGCACTTAATCTTTTCTCCATGGTTTGAACAATGTCGATATCTGCTGCACGGGTTCTGGCTTCTATGCCATTGGCAATGAGGCCATCTCTAAGACTTGCAACATCATTAATTGAATTAGCGTAGAGACGAAAGCCAGGGAAGCTGCGTTCGCTCGCAAGTGGAGAATCACCTTGCCAGCCTAATGCCTGAACAGCACGGCCATCAAGAAAATCTTCTGTGGCAATAATTAGGTCAAGAGGCACAAAAGCACCATCACGTGCAAACGCTGCAAGGTGTGTAATACCGACTACCGTAAGTTTGACATGCACTCGCTCACTTTGGCCGTTATGGCGACGATTTAAACTGCCATCTATTTGATCACCAACAGCCACCTTAAGTTTTCTTGCCGCTGATTCAGAAAGTACGATCTGATGCAGGCCTATTGGTACAACCATGCCTTTATGAAATAACGGCTCTTTTTCTGCCGTCGGGATCAGCTCTGTTGGAATGATGCGAGTGGCGGTATCACTCTTGAGTTGCATAGTAGCCGCAAGACTTCGAGTGCGTGGAATGATAAAGGCTACTTCTGATTTTGCACGTACCGCATCAAACCAACCTAAATTGTAGTGGCCACTGCCCACAGGTCGGATCTCTCGGTTGCGTGGGTCTTCAATCAATTGCTCCACCATGCTGCCAATGATGCCAAACTTCAGGGCAAACAAGATCATCATTGGAGCCAGTACAGCGGCTAATGCCAATATAAAACAACTGGACATCTGCCACTCATAAAAGTAATCAGTGAATGCCAGCCTGAAGATATTGCGCATTTTTCGAATAGGATTGGACACGTTATTTCGTCACTTCTGTTTTTAGGTTGATAATCAACCTGTGACCTTTGTTTCAGTCACTGTACCAGCATGGTTTTGGGTTGTACGGTGTGCGAGCCTGCGTAACCCAAGTTGTTTAATATGTTTCCAATCATGACTGGCAATAATGACAGTAATACGCATCTCTTCAGCCAGCTCTACAAACAACGCCATAATTTTTCTGGCGGCAATAGGATCCAGTGAAGCCGTAGGCTCATCCGCTATAACAATCGATGGATGGTGTGCTAAAGCACGACCAATAGCAACACGTTGTCGCTCACCTGTTGATAGTAGATCTGGATGTTTATTCAGGTGTCGTTCAATACCAAGATTCTTTGCAAGCTCTTCAACTGTCCCATCATCTGGCATGCCCAACAGTTGGCGTGAAAGATTGATATTGTCACGTACTGTTAGATAAGGAAGCAGCCCACCTGTCTGCATGACATAGCCAATGCGGTGTTTGCGCAGATCCCCCATAAAGTTAAGATCTTTCTGTGACCAAGCCTTTGCCACATCAATGGGGGCCGCCTCTTTTTCTGGCCTAAAACGGAATGCTCCCACACTGGTGGGCCGCAGGATCATGGCAAGAATATCCAACAGCGTACTTTTGCCACAGCCACTGTGACCAATCAGGGCAATCTTCTCGCCCAGAGAGATTTGCAGACTCGGCACGGTGAGGCGAAACTCTATGCCTTCAGCCATACGGGTCATCATCACATCACGCAGATGATAGATGAGTACCTGCCCGTCTCCGGTCAGGCTTCCACTCGGCATTTGGGTTGCGGCGTATTTCAGGGCAGCATGTCCAAAGCAACAGGGAATACAGAATCGCCCGTTATTGGGCCACCATCCAGAGAGATCCAAAGGTCGGTGTGGTCATGCAGTGCCTGGTAGTAACTGATCTTGCGTTCTAATCGATGGGTAAATTCAAGCTGGCGCTTGGCCGGCCAGTCGCCCCAATTATCCAGCGAGAGATTCATCACCTCGCCGGTATAAGGCAGGTCTTCAATATATTCGCGCATATAACCCAAATCAGCCAGATTGCTACCGCCAGAACCGGTGGCTCTGGTGCTACTCTGTATTTCGCCAGGATCACGACTCAGAGTGGCCGATAGACTTTTCAGATCATTAAGAAAATTTCGCGGCGATAATAGCCCATCTTCAGCAGCAATCAAGACCTGCTTCAACACATATTGCAGATCACTCAATTGATCGCGTGTCAGCAGGACACGAACATCCAAGGTTGAAAGAGCCGGGTTTTGAAAATCACGATCCACCAGCCAGGCGTTAAATACCTCAGGTACCGCACCGCCCTGGCTGCTTTGCAGATAACGCATGCGCAAGGCATAACCCAGCTTCGCTACCTTTTCCTGAAACTCAGCCAATTGGCTATCTGCAGCCGACTGCTTTTCAAGCGCCTGCCCCGAGCTATTCTCAGTTTCAGGCCCTCTTGTTAGCCTATCAATTTCGATGACTGAACGTACCTGTTCTGTTATCTGTGAAGCCAGTGCATCCAGCACCCGACCGAACACCTTGACCTCACCCATCTTAACGCCGTAATAAAAGTCGCCAATGCCAGGGTAGTGCGAGATATGTTTATACTGTTCGGCTGCAGCTGCATGGTTGGGCCGCCCTATAGCTGTCCGCAAATGAAGCACCCAGATTGATACCCCTTTCTCCAGCGCCAACTGTCTCAGCTCATCCTCATTTAAACCTGTGCTACTCAATGGATCATCTGCTGAGCGAGCACCCGCATCTGTAATCAAAACAACATAGCGCGCTGAGTAATCACTTTTGCCCAACTCATCAATAGCACGCTTAATGCCGGCATAGGCGTCTTCAATAAAATCCTGGCTTGAGACCTTTGCTGGTTTAAGCGTTGCGGCTTTCTTAAAAAAAGTCTTTGGATTTGTTCCCTCTTTAAGAGGAACGAAGGTGCGTGAAAGGTATCCCAGTTCAGGTGATACAGAGAGACTATCTCGATAAGCAACCAAACCAAAGCTGACTTCATCATTCAGCCCCGCACGTTCAATAGATTTATAAATCTTACGTACAGCCTCACGGGTGCGGTTGATATAAGGCCCCATGGAGTTGGTGGCATCTGTTACAAAAACCAAACCTGAACGGAAACGTTTGGATTTTTGTGATGATCTGATTTCCGGTTTGGCCGCAGCCTCCATCTTTATCTCTTGTGCGGAAGGCTGGCCCTCCTTCAGCGGCACTGTAGTGACCTGCAACATCATGGCCTGTTCACTGCCCAGATAGACATCCTCATGCTGCTGGATCGGCACCAGATAAAAATCCTCTTGAATATCGATATGATGTTCAGGCTGGATCGCAATGACTGGAGAGTTATTATCCAGTGTTCCAGCTACAGCTCTTTGGTAGAGCTGCTGATAGGTTGACTGGTTGTTCGACTGAATCAGCTTCTTCAGCTCATCACGCTCTTTAAATAGCAGAACGCGGTTTTGCATGGCAGGATTGCGAAACGCCACGGTGAGTACTTGGTTCCAGGGTATGAGCTGCTTTTTTAACACCCAGCCCTGGGTATTGCCGTGGCTATCAGTACCTACCTTTATCCATTCATCTGCGCCAACCTTGCGCTCTCCATAGATGTAAAAGACGGTAAAGGGTTTAATCTCTCGTAGCGCATGTGATGAACCGGCGGCAATATGCAGCATGGCTCCAGGCCTTGCCAATACGCGCTGATAGAGTGAACTTTTACCCGGCATCAACAGTGGCTTTTGCTGTTCAGCCCAAACAGGCATCATCCCGCCAAGCAGCAATATTAGAATCAATACGCTGGAGAAGGCTAACCGTTTATTCATCATGATTTTCTCCAATCTACTGCCACTGAAAAGACAATTGTTTTGCTTCAATATTGCCACTGGCAGCCAGCTGCTCCACTTGGGCACGGAAATTATTCAGATCCTTCTTGGCGGTGGCATCATTACCCTTGGCAGCCTGTCGATACCATTTATAAGCCTGCGCCAGATCGGGTTCATCCATAATGCTGGTCTGCTTTGAGTGATATGCCGGATCATGCATCTTGGCCAGCACTTGCGCCGCTGCACTGTGCCCCTGCCTGGCTGCAAAAAAGTAGAGCAGGTGGGCATCTGCAAGCATGGCCTTTGTCTCAAACTCCTGTGCTGATTTAAAGATCTGCTCCAGATCGGCTGGTTCTTTTGTCTCTTTGGATTTTGCAATAATGGCTCTGGCAGAACTGCCTGGGATTCGTATGATTTTCGCTGCTGGCGCGTTGGCCACAGGCTCAGATGCAGGAGCGGGTTGAACAGCACTGGATGCTGGGTTTGCTGTCATCTCTATAACCGGGGCCTCTACTTTGGGTATAGCAACAATCTTGGCCGGCTCATTATCATGAAACATATAAAAGCCAACTATTCCAGCCAGAACCAGCATCACTATGATTTTAGGAAGCGCACTGGGCTTTTTCTTCTTCGGTGCAACCTCTCTCAAAAGATCATTCTGCGAGTCATTATCGGCCATATTCATATAATGTACCTTTGAGCTGCCAATAAACCGCCCCTAGTAGGCTGTTGGGAATGCGTAATCGCTATGCCAATCTTCAGCTAATAGAAACCCTAAAATTCATAGCAAATTATAGATTTTGTGAAGTGGCCGGGGTTGGATTCTACACCAATAACTGCACGGATTGATAAGGTCTACTGGGTTAGCTGAAAGAGTAATGACTACGTCTCTTTTTCATCTGCCTCAGACCCCAGCAGAATAGCAATCCAGCGGGTCTCTTCACTGCTATCCAGCGCTATTTTAAGCGTCATTGTCAGTGGCACCGAGAGAAACATCCCTACCGGGCCAAGCACCCAGCCCCAAAATACCAATGAAAGAAAAACCACCAATGTGGATAGCCCCAGGCCTCGTCCCATAAAACGGGGTTCGATGACATTGCCCACCAGATTGTTGACCACCAGATAGCCAAGCGCAGACCAAAGCACAGCCCCTGGGCCAAGTTGCACCAGCGCCAACAGCAGCGCAGGGATGGCCGCAATGATGGAACCAATATTGGGTACGTAGTTGAGCAGAAAAGCCAAAGTACCCCACAGCACGGGGTAGTCCACGCCAATCACCCAGAGCCAAACGGCGACAACAATACCAGTCAACAGGCTGGTGCCAGTCTTGATGGCCATGTAACGTTTGATGTTATCAGTGAACCGCTCAAGCTGGCTGAAGGAGTGCTCTGGATCATCAAAGATCAAACGCAGCTTGGTGGGAAAACTGGAGGCTTCCAGCAGAATGAAGATAACGGTGAGCAGAATCAGAAAGGCATTGGTCAGCAGTCCACCCAGGGTATTTAACCCCTGGGCCGCCATCTTCATCGCCTTTGCAGGATCGAGTAGATTATTGACCACCTCCCTGGAGATTTCGACGCCCATCCCAGCCAACCAACTGAGGAAGTTGACCGTCTGCACCTCAAGCTTTGCCTGATAGGTCGGCAGCTGTGCTGAAAAGTCATCCACCGCACTGCCCACCAGTGCGCCCATCAGCATACCAACGCCAACCACGCCACCAATAACCAGTGTCAGCGCCAACCCTTTTGGAATATGCCGGTGTTGCAGGAAGACCAGCGGCGGCATGGCAATAACAGCAATAAAGGCTGAGAGCAGAAAAGGCACCAGTATAGGTTGCGCCTCACGCAGGCCAGCAACGAGGATAACAAAGGCGGCAGTGGTAACCAGAAAGGTTGCAGATGAAGGCAGTTTTTGCGGATGATGCATTAGGTTATCTATCCAGTGGTAAAGCACGCATCTTCGGTACCGTTACAAATGCGGGTATATCACTGATCAGATACCAGCGTTTTGCCTCTTTGTCATACTCCCACAGCTGATGGTCTGTAATTGTCTTCTCCTTCTGCCGATCTTTTTCGACGTAGCTTATAAATACAGACTGTCTTGCGATATTGCTCTTTATGCTTTCGATAACTGCAGGTTCCAGAATCTCATATTGAGTCACTTTAATATTTTCCAGCCCTTGGGGAACCTCAATATCCTTAATCAGCTCAGGCTTCAGAAGCGTATAGGCTTGACGGATATAACTCCACCGTATTGCAGTCTCATAAGCATTCAGCGCCTTATCCAGTGAGGTTTGCCGTTCCCTGACCTCAAGCGTTTGGCAGCCCGCAAACAACATAACCACAATCAGCAAAGTGAGACTGCGCATAAAAAGGCTTGGCGTTATATTTCCCTATCAGCAGAGGATAATTTGGGTACATGTTATGGCACCCATAATAGATTGCGTCAAGCATAGCGGAATTTTGTTCTGCAATAGTCTATTTGGCCACAGAAGTGGCCTACATCCTGCTATCATACGCCCTTTCAATTTAGCCCCAATTTAGAATAACGCCAAAATATGAGTGACGAACAGGAACCCATAGTTCATATCCAGTTAGGAAACAGCCGCATAACCCTACTGGGCACAGCCCATGTCTCACGCGCCAGTGCAGAGAAGGTTAAAGAGCTGCTCTCTACAGATGAGTATGATTCTGTAGCTGTCGAGCTATGCCCCAGTCGTTTTAACTCACTCGTTGACCCCGACTCACTCGCCCGCATGGATCTGTTCCGTGTGATACGTGAAAAAAAGGTGCTCATGGTCATGGCCAGCCTGGCATTGGGTGCATTCCAGCAGCGCATGGCAGAGCAGTTTGATATTGAACCCGGCGCTGAACAACGTGAAGCCATCAAGGCAGCAAACGATAGCCATCGACCCGTGCTGCTGATCGACCGAGAGATCGGCGTTACCCTCAAGCGCGTTGCTCACAATGTTCCCTGGTGGCAGCGGTTTGCACTATTTACCGGGCTAATCGCCAGCGTCATTTCACATGAAGAGGTCTCTGAGGAGGAGATTGAGCGCCTGAAAGAGGGCGACATCCTCGAAACCACCTTCGCCCAGTTTGCTGATGAGCAGGAAGCACTCTACCTCCCACTGATTGATGAACGTGACCAATACATGGCTGCACGGTTATTGGAAGAGGTTCTAAAGGATGGACATGAAAATGTGCTGGCTGTTGTGGGTGCCGGTCATCTCAAAGGCATCCAAAACTATCTGGAAGCCGGAATTCAAGAGCCCGCCGAAAGGATCAAAACACTGGATCAGATGCCCATACCGAGCACCTGGCCAAAACTGATCCCCTGGTTCATTGTTGCACTTATCTTGGTAGGTTTTGGTATTGGTTTTTCACGTAGCCCGGAACTGGGCTGGCAGCTCATTTCAGACTGGGTGCTGATCAACGGTGGCCTATCCGCCCTTGGCGCACTGATCGCCGCAGCCCATCCATTGACGGTAGCCACTGCTTTTCTGGCAGCACCACTCACCTCACTTAACCCTACTGTTGGCGCTGGCATGGTGACTGCCGCCGCAGAGATCTATCTGCGCAAACCCGAGGTTGGAGATTTTACCCAGCTGCGTAAAGATACTGTGCATATCAAAGGCTGGTGGAAAAACCGGGTCTCCCGCATCTTGCTGGTTTTCATACTCAGCACACTGGGGTCAGCTATTGGTACCTATGTTGCTGGATTTCGTATCTTTGACCGGCTGGCAGGCTAGCGCTGACAGTGGGTTTGAATATAGGTGATGACCTCTTTCATATGTTGAAAGCGGTGGTCGCCCCCTTCAAAAATCATCAACTCCCCTGAGTCACGATACATATCCGCAGCGATCCGGTAATCGATCGTCTCATCACCCTTATCCAAAAACAGCGTAGTGGGCACGCCATCATCGACGGCGGTAATCTCATAACAGCGGGTCTGCTCAATATCCTCCACTGTCAGGGTATAGCGCTCACCCGTCACAAAATTCTGATGTTCCCCTTCACGCTGATACAGCAACTCCCAGGGTTGAAGCGCCGGGTTGATCATTATCAGATGAGCAATCGGAAACTGCCGCGCCAAATATTGACCGTAAAACCCACCCATGGAGCTACCAACAATCACCAGCTTGGAATCTTTTTTGATCAATTCCTCAATCAACTGACTCAGCTCCGCCACCGCCTGCTGCGGCCGATGCGCCGGGTAGGTGGGGCTGACAACCGGCATGGGAGCCAGTAACTCACGCAGGGTTATCGCCTTGCCAGCTGTGCCTGCACTATTGAGCCCGTGAAGATAGAGAATCATCATTTGAATGGCTGCAGATTAAGCAACACGCTTTGCTATTCAGCTTTTTCAGCCTTAAGAGACTTAAAGTCAAACAGCTCTCTGTCTGCCAGATGCGAGGGAGCCACATTCTGCATGGCGCGGAAGATGGTTTCAGTACGGCCTGGGTACTCTTTCTCCCACTCCAGCAACATATGCTTAACATTCTGGCGTTGCATATTATCCTGTGAGCCACAGAGATTGCAGGGAATAAGTGGAAACTCCCGCCGGTTGGCGTAACGGATAATGTCATTCTCATGACAATAAGCCAGGGGGCGAATAACAACCAACTCACCATCATCAGTCCGCAGCTTGGGCGGCATTCCCTTTAGCTTGCCACCAAAGAACATATTCAAAAACATCGTCTGCACAATATCATCCCGATGGTGACCTAGCGCGACTTTATTGGCACCCAACTCTTTTGCCACCCGGTAGATCACGCCCCGACGCAGGCGGGAACACATTGAGCAGGTGGTCTTGCCCTCCGGCACCTTCTCTTTAACGATTGAGTAAGTGTCCTCCTCAATAATATGGTACTCAATGCCCAAGGTATCGAGGTAGCCCGGCAGTACATGCTCTGGAAAGAGCGGCTGCTTCTGATCCAGATTCATCGCAATAATGCGGAAATCGATCGGTGCACGTTTCTGTAGATTAAGCAGAACATCCAACATAGTGTAAGAGTCCTTACCACCGCTGAGGCAGACCAACACCGTGTCCCCCTCTTCAATCATATTGAAATCGCCAATGGCCTTGCCGACCTGCCGTTCCAGACGTTTCTTCAGACGATTGAAATTGGTTGAGGTTCTCTCAACGGTTTTTTCTTCAGACTGCTGCATAATTGAATCCAAGATTTGCTACGGGTTAACCGCGTATTTTACAACGAGAAGAGCAATAGGGGGATGGTATTTTTCATGATGCATAAAACCCCATTGGTTTAACTTTCTGGTTCACATCCCTGGAAATTAAACACCAAAACCAGAACAGAATAACCAAGCCATTCTAAAGATATATTGCAGCTAGGAAATAACATGAGTATATGGGATTTATTGTGGTTTTTTGCAAAGGGCATGGTAAGTTATCTGGAAACTATATAATTACTAGTTAGCCTTTGAATACGCCACTAACAGAGTACATTAAAAGCATGACCAAAGAGCAAAAAACAAGCTATCCAGGCGGCTCGAAATCTCGTGTCAATAAAGCCGGGAATAACATCCGAAATGAACTCGCTTCGGAGGAAGATATGGGTGTTTTCGAAGCATGGAGAGCTGCTCATAGGGTTGTGTTAAATACGTTTCAAGCCTATTTCAGGATGGACATAAAAAGGAATTCTGAATACCAAATGGTTATGGCTCAGCGCCACAAGAGAAAAAATACCATAATCAATAAGCTAGACCGGCTTCCAAAAATGCTTCTTTCGAGAATGGATGACATAGCAGGGTGCCGGCTAATTTTTGAAGATATCGAATCACTGGAGGCGTATCGTAGCAAACTGCACAAGGCAAGATTTGCACACAAGCTACGCAATGATATTGATAAGTATGATTATATCGCCAACCCTAAAGCATCTGGATACCGGGGTATCCATGATGTCTATGAGTATAGCGTACGATCAGAATCAACTCGAAAGTCAAATGGGCTTTATGTAGAGATTCAGTATCGCACTAAGGTTCAACACGCATGGGCAACTGCTTCAGAGGTTGTTGGTCATGTAACAAAAAGCCAACCAAAATTTCAAACTGGCGATAAGCGATATCACGAAGCCATGGCTTATGCATCTGAGATAATGAGCAGAGCCTTCGAAAGTCGAACTGGGCCAAATCCACATATTACAAACTCCGAATTGGTCAAGCGATTCAAATCATTAGACAAAGAACTGCAACTTATGAAAACGCTAAAGGGGCTAAACCTTGCAAATGAAATCGTCACACAAAACAACAGCACAATTTTAATTTTTTCATCAAGCAATGAACTGGAGGTTCGAACTTTCAGCAGTGACGAAAGTGCCGTACAAACCCTGTTTCATTTAGAGAAGGAATTCCCAGAGAAAGACATTGTTCTTGTTAATGCAAGACGCGGAGAAGATATCCGGTACGCATTCAAGAATTACTTTTCAGATGCTCGCGAATTTACCGACCTCATCTCTAAAGGGCTTGCATTGCTTGGAAAAAAACAACACTAGGCTAAATGTGTGGCATTAAATGAAAGCAATTAAAGATGCTTGGTACGGAAGGGAAAGGTTATCCTTAGTATTCTGGGGATACTACGTTCTAGGTGGTTTAGCTGCAGGAACATTATTAGGTACTATCCTAGGGTTATGCGCTGCATATGAAGTTGCATATTTAGGGATAATGTTTGGAATCTTAATATTTCCATATTTTATATGGAGCACATGGTCAGTATGGGCATGCTCTTTCAATGTTCACTGGCAACCATTAGGGTACGTTGCAAGAGCAATAGTTGCTTTATCGATATTCAATTGGATTTTTAGGCTAATAAAATAAATGACCGGTTACTTACGGCATTACGCTTCATTGAAAACTTTATGAATAATTCATGTGATATAAAGTCAGAAGCTCTAACTCCAGACGATACCTTTACCACAATTAAGGGTGCATTAATGGAATCTGGTGTTCCTGTAAGTGAACTCAAGCTATCGTCAAAACTAGAGCCTTTGCTACTCGAGCACAAAGGGCTAATCATTCACGAAGTAAGCAAAATAGCACCCGGAGTATTGCCGCCTGTTGTAATTGAGGAGACATTAATTCAAAAATCAGGAATGGGATTGATATTAATTGGTTTAGGCATTGCCCTTATAAATTCATTCTTTAAATATTCAATTATTTTAACAAGCTCATTCGTTCTGTTTACTTGTGGGTTTCTTATAATGGTTTTCACATCAAGAATGAAACCAAAAAGTATTACACTGGGCAATCTTGAGACATTGGGCGATCTATGTACTTTAATCAATAATGCAAAACCAAATGAAAAAAAGCATAGCAATGTGATTGTTTAATTTTCTCATCACTTTGCATATTTAAATAACGGAGGCACTTCAATGAATTATCAGCATGTTAAAGTAGCAGAGCTGGAAGAAACCTGCCATGTAGGGGTGTTACACATGTCACCTGCAGCATTGGTAGCTACCTTTGGAAATCCTAATAATGGAGTCACAAGCACTGAAAGCATAGGTGAGTATTATTATAAATCTGAAAACGGTGACTTTTTTGTTGTTTATTCGTTGGACCCGGATGTCACAGTAGAAAATATAGAACAGACAAAACATCAATTCTGGAATGTTAAAGATCCAGTACCATTTAGTATAGGCGCTAAACATGATGCTGATGTTGGCGATTTTAAGTATTGGATACGAAAGCAAATTATTGATAACTCATAATCAGCCAATTCAATTGGCGAAATAATTCGCATAAGTTGATAGCTATGATCTTGAAAAGTAGAGAGCCACAAAAAACAGATACAGGGCTAATTAACACGGACAGACAAAAGCTCTGCTCTGCTTTTTTCCTTTTACTAGCGACATTAGCGGTATAACGCACCAGCAATTCACGGAATCAATATGAATACCAATGACTACGTAGAGTGCAAAATATGCAAAGAAGAGATACGTAGAAATGCCGTCATTTGTTCACATTGCAAAAACTTTCAAAATTGGCGTCGCCATTTAGGATTAAGTTCATCCTTTCTTTCAATTCTACTTGCTCTCATTTCTGTAATAACCGTTTTTGTAACCGTTCTGGCGAATACAACCATTAAAAATGATTCTGATATAAATGCATCCGTTATCAGTTGGCAGAGAACCTTCTTCAACAACCAGGGTAAAATGACTCAGGTTTTGGTAACAGATATATTTGTTACCAACAGTGGCAAAAAGCCAGGGATAATTAAAGCCGTCTCGGTAAAAGGAAATAGTGAAAATGAATTTAGGTATTTCCAAACTAAATTACAAAAAACAGATGATGCATATTCACATCATAGTATTGATGTAAAAATAGTAGAGCCAGGTAACAGTCAACTTTTGAGAATATATTTAGTAACCAACTTTGACGTAAGTACATTTGAGAAAGTATATTCCAATTCAGCCCTATTGCTGGAGGTAGTTAACTTTGGTGGGGAAAATCAGAATATTATGTTAAAGGTGGAAAACAGATCACCAATACTATTCAACTAATAGCTAATGAATTAACGGGAGTCAGTCTCTTTAATTTATTAAGCCAGTTATGAAAATCCGTTAAATCAAAAATTAGATGGTAATTTATGTCAAAAAATATAAATGTTTCTGAGATGCTGATCCATGTAGGCGGCGATCTTTTAAAATCAGTTAGTAGTCTGCAAGAGATGCAGGCACGTGTGGATATTGTTATAACGGCCTGGAACATGTCACTCAATCTACGGGCTGATAGAAAGGTAAAGCTTAAGAAATTTCTAAAAAAACAGCGCGAGTTTGCTCCAAATAAAGAAGCACTGAAAAGTTTGGAAGCAGAGATAAAAAAAATAATGAAACAAAAAAGTCTTCTATATCCAGAAATTGAAAGCGGGATTACAAAGGCCGAGGTAATAGAAATAATAAAAGATGAATATGAGATAAAGGCCTACTTCAAAGATAAAGATGCAGCCGAGTAGTGCGGCTCACTCACCAGGCTCGCTAATGGTGCGCACAACACAGCCTGCGCATAAATACTCAATTTATTGTTAAGCCACTCTTAACGAACCAGTTGCCATCTCTCTTCAATAGCCAAACTACCATTGATGTATCTGCGCAGGTTGTAATCAAAGTGCGTTCCACTGTGCTCTATTGTGTGGATCAATTCATAGAAAGGCCTAAATTTTTCTCGTGCCTTTTTATTAGGATCTTTTTCAGATCTGTTTTTTATCCTTACTTGTCGAAAACTTTCAACCAGTATAATTTTATTCGGCGTTATTGAGATAGTTCTGTAGCTGTTTGCACCAAAGAAAAATAGGTGATCATTGGATTTGCTTTTATCAACTAAGAGTTGTTTTTCTACATCAACATGCAACTCATTTGAAGAGTTTGTGGATATTTTTGCTGAAAGTGTAAATTTATTATTTTCAGCTACGGGGTCAAGTTCTGGCCCTACGCACTCAAACGTGGAACCTATACCTTTCCAGTTGCCCACTATCTTTCTCAAAGATGAATCAAGAATCTTTTTATCACTGGCTGTTAGTGGTGTACTGTTATCAAGATCAAAATATTTATCGCCCAGTAAGTCATAGTTGGGGGACTTCTCATAGCAGGAAGCTGCAAAACCAGGATGACTGACTAAGAAAGTACTCAGCAATATGGCAACCCCAATCCTATTGGCATGTGTCATATTTAAGCTCCCGGTTTTATATGCACGATAAATAGAGAAATCGCAGGCCATTGGCATTATTAAATAATGCCTAACTTTTACATTATTCTACCTATTAAGCTACTTTGTTTATCTGCCGTTCTGTTTGTTTTCATGCAGATCTATTAACATTTTTTCCATTCGCTTCAACCGTTCTTCCATTGTCTCTGTATGTTCTCTAATCCAGTGTACTTCACCAGCTTCACCTTCACCGGTTTCACGGTCAAACTTTTCATGTTCACGTTGCAGCACTTCAAGCACGATACCGATCATCATGTTTAGAAAAACAAAGGCAACAATAAATATAAAGGTCAGATAGAAGATCCAGCTAAATGGATAGACCTCCATGGTTTCATACATGACATCTGTCCAATCTTCAAAGGTGGCAACTCGGAATAGCGTAAGCATAGAGATGGTGATGTTGTCCCAAAGCTCCGGGTTGATCTTGCTGAAAAAGATGCTGCCCATGGCAGCATAGATATAGAAGAAGATGAACATCAGTAACGATACATAACCCATACGGGGGATAGCTGTAACAAAGGCATTCAGCAATACACGCAGCTCTGGGATGATAGAGACCAAACGCAGTACACGGAAGATACGTAGCAACCTACCCAGCAATGCCATCTCAGATTCATCTACCGGAATCAGGCTGGCGGTAACGATAACGAAATCGAAAATATTCCAGCTTTTGCTGAAGAACTTTTTAATGCTGTGATCGGCAATCATGCGAATCACAATCTCAGCCAGAAAAAAGAGGGTGATGGCAACATCCAAAACCTGAAAGAGCGCGTTTACCTGCGGATGGATGGCATAGGTTTTAGCGCCAATCACTAAAGCAGAGACGATGATGATGGCAATAACAAAGGTTTCAAACGCCTTGTTTTCGCGGACGGCGATAAAACGTTGTTGTAGTGCAGAGGTATCGATGGTCATGGGGCGGGTATTTGTAATTGGGAAAGATTAGCTAGAGCCATCCTTGGCGCTGGTTTTTACAAAGAAGTGTTAAGCCATCTTTCGCAGCTCGTACTCCAAAATACCTTCTGCACCCATAGCTTTCAGCTGTGGGATAAGGCTACGAGTGGTGCCACTATCGACCACGGTCTCAATTGCCAACCACTCTTGATCATAAAGATGGCTCACTGTTGGTGCATGCAGGCAGGGCAAAATACCCACTATCTCTTCCAGCTTCTCTTTGGGTGCATTCAGCTTAAGTGCTACCTTGCGTCGGGCAGTCAACGCTGATTGCAGCATCAGTGCAATCTGCTCAATCTTCTCTTTTTTCTTGGGATCAGCCAGCGCTGCTTTATTGGTTATGAGACGTGTCTCGGTATGCAACAGATCACAGACAATACGCAGGCCATGAGCTTTGATGGTGCTGCCGGTTTCAGTTATCTCGACCACGGCATCTACCAACCCTTCAACCACTTTGGCTTCCGTTGCACCCCAGGAGAACTCAACCTCTGCATCAATACCGCGCTCAGCCAGATAACGTTTGGTGAAGCCAACCAGTTCGGTTGAGATCTTTTTACCTTGCAGATCTTCAACCGATTGGATGGGTGAATCCTGTGGCACTACCAATACCCAGCGGCAGGGTTGATCCGAGCTTTTTGAATAGACCAGCTCACAGATCTCTTCTACATCTGCCTCTGTTTCCAGTATCCAATCATGCCCGGTTAGACCCAGATCAAGGGTGCCATTGGCAACATATGGGCCCATCTCCTGTGAGCGCACCAGAGCACAGCTAATCTCAGGGTCATTAATGCTGGGGAAGTAGTTGCGTGAACGCAGTGATATATCCCAGCCCGCCTGTGCGAAGAGTGAGATGGTGGATTTTTCCAGACTGCCTTTGGGTATTCCAAGTTTGAGTTGTGACATGATTAAACCTGTTGCATTAGTTAGAGTGTTTGCCCACCAAAGCGTTTGCTCAGACGGAAATTTAGAAACATGATACCGCTGCCAAACCCAAGCAGGAACAATAGTCCAGCAACTGGCAGCAGCCAAAAAGGTAACGCTGAAGGAGCATCTTCATTAGCTGGTTTTGCCTTGGCATCACCAAGTGATTGAGTCAGCTCTTTTGCAAGCTTTCCAGCTTCGGTAAGTTTAATTTTTGGCGCGGCCTGACCGGGAGATGTTGCTTTACTCTGCTCCAAAGCCGTTTCTGCCTGCTGTAGTTTACGGCGCAGCCCTCCGGCCACAGCCTGTAACTCTAACAACATGACCTGGGCAGGTTTATCATCAGATATAAAGTGGCTCTCAACCCAGCCTTCACTGCGGCTGGGCAGCCGTACTTGTGTGAAGGTTCCTTCTGTTTTTAACAACTCCACGGGCGTGCCGCTCGGCAAAAGCTCTAGTGGGGCAGCGCTGGTTTCGGGTTTTTCATAGATCCCCGCCAGCAGCTTATCGGTAATGTAGGCAGCCGAAAGAGGAAGTGACAGCAACAGCAATAGCAGACCAACCAAAAACTTTTGAAACATACAATTACCCGGTAATACCGCAGTGGCGCAGCAGTGCATCTACCTTTGGCTCCCTGCCCCGGAATGCAGTGAACAGATCGGCGGCATCCTGCGAACCACCTTTTTCCAGTATATTGTGCAAGAAGGACTCTCCACTGGCTGTATCAAAGATGCCGTTCTCCTCAAACAGGGAGAAGGCATCAGCTGACAGCACTTCAGCCCACTTGTAGCTGTAATACCCCGCGCCATACCCTCCGGCAAAGATGTGTGAAAAGCCATGTGCAAAACGGTTGAAGGCGGGTGGTTTGATCACTGCAACCTGATCCCTGACTTGCTCTAGAATTTCATAAATACGTCCACCCTCTTCAGGGTCGTATTCCAGGTGGATGCGGAAATCGAATAGACTGAATTCCAGTTGGCGCACCATCTGCATGGCCGACTGAAAATTCTTGGCGTCGTACATTTTTTGGTACAGCTCATCAGGCAACGGTTCACCTGTCTCAAAATGACCAGAGATCAAATCCAATGCTTCTCGCTCCCAACACCAGTTCTCCATGAATTGGCTCGGTAGTTCCACCGCATCCCAAGCCACACCATTGATACCTGAGACGGCATGGTAGTCGATGCGGGTCAGCATGTGGTGCAGGCCATGGCCAAATTCATGGAACAAGGTCTCCACCTCACTGTGAGTGAAGAGGGCAGGTTGGTCACCCACCGGTGGTGAGAAGTTGCAGGTGAGATAGGCAACAGGATCTTGCTGTTGGTTTGGCGTAATCATGCGGCCGATATAGTCGTCCATCCAGGCGCCGCCGCGCTTATTCCGGCGGGCATAGAGATCAAGATAAAACTGCCCTCGAGTTTCACCCTGTCTGTCTTTGATCTCAAAAAAGCGCACATCAGGATGCCAGGTATCAACATCCTTGATTTCACTAATCTGAATACCGAAGAGCCTTTCAACCACGGCAAACAGGCCGGGGATGACGCGGGTCTCTGGGAAGTAGGGTTTCAGCTCTTCCTGGGTAAAGGCATAACGCTGCTGGCGTAGTTTTTCAGCATAGTAGCCGGTATCCCAGGCTTCCAGCTCTTCCACGCCGTGCTCTTTTTTGGCAAAGGCCTGTAACTCATCCAGCTCTTTTTGAGCTTGGGCATGAGAACGTTCTGCCAGATCATTAAGAAAACCGATAACCTCATCAGGGGAACCAGCCATCTTGGTGGCCAATGAACGTTCTGCATAATTGTTAAAACCGAGCAGCTTGGACAGCTCATGGCGCAGCGCCAACAGCTGCTCCATATTCTCACTGTTGTCCCACTGGTCTGCATGGGGGCCTTGATCCGATGCGCGGGTGGCATAGGCCTGGTACATCTCATGGCGCAGTTCACGGTTATCGGCATAACTCATCACTGGCATGTAGGAGGGGAAGTCCAGGGTCAGCATCCAGCCCTCTTCACCCTGCTGTTCAGCTATCTGCTTGGCCAGACCAAGGGCAGATTCCGGCAGCCCGGCAAGCTCCTTTTCATCAGTGATCAACTTGCTCCAGGCATTGGTGGCATCTAATAGGTTGTCACTAAACTGGCTGGTGATCTGAGAGATTGCCTGGCTGATATTTTTATAGCGCTCCTTCTGCTCTGGAGGCAGATCAACACCGGAGAGGTGAAAATCCCGCAGGGCATTCTCCAGTACCTTTTGCTGAGCAGCATCAAGATCACTGCTCTGTTCCGCTACAGCTTTATAGGCAGCAAACAGCTTTTCATTTTGACCCACCTCAGTGGCGTATTCACTCAGCTTTGGCAGGCAGGCATTGTAAGCTTCTCGCAGCCCATCGCTGTTAACTACTGAATTCATGTGGCTCACTGGAGACCAGGCTCGCCCCAGTTTGTCATCTTCCACATCCAGTGTTTCAACCAGACTCTGCCATGTGGGTGGCTCCGTACTATCTAATACGGATTGCACCAAAGCACGCCCCTCTACCAACAGCTGATCAACAGCAGGTTCGATATGTTCCGGGTTGATTTTGGAGAAGGGCGGGAGGCCGGGAAGATTTAACAGTGGATTATCCATAGGGCAGATCGGTCAGGTGAAAAGATTAATAATATCATCATGCTCACTGGCATTCAGTGTGAAATATACTCAGGCTTGTCATGAGCAACTACGGTATTGACAGCAAGAATCATAAATATGCTGATTTCCGGATACAAACTCCGATAAACTTATCGCACTAAATGCAGTAAAACCACACTACTACTTCAGCCCAACAGGGAATTATTTATCACTATGAACAATATTCGAACATTTGAAGGTATGACCCCCGTTATTGCAGAAGATGCCTTTGTGGATGAAGCTGCAGTGGTCATCGGGGATGTGGAGATTGGCAGCGGTTCATCCATCTGGCCCAGTGTGGTGGTGCGTGGCGATATTCACCGCATCCGTATCGGGGAGCGAACCAGCATTCAGGATGGCACGGTGGTACACGTCACCCACGATAGCCAATTTGTACCCGGCGGCTTTCCAACCACTGTAGGGAATGACATTACAGTGGGACACAATGTCACCTTGCATGGCTGCGAAATCAAAGACAGATGTCTGATTGGCATGGGTTCCATCGTGCTGGATGGCGCTGTTGTGGAGTCTCAGGTAATTATTGGGGCAGGTAGCCTGGTGCCAGGGGGCAAGGTGCTGGAAAGTGGCTATCTATATGTCGGTTCACCCGTCAAACAGGTTCGTAAGCTGAACGAAAAGGAATTGGCATTTTTTGAATACTCTGCCCAGAACTACCAAAAGCTGGGACATCGCCATCGCAATAAATGAAGATATTGGCTGCGAAAACCCGCTCCTGTATTACAAGCCTAATCACTCACCGCTACAAACAACACCCTTTATAAAGGTATACTTGCGCGATTAGCTTATCAGTTTGAAAAAGGTCAAGATTTGAATACTCAAGATAGTGCAATAAGCCCTGATACCTCTACCTTTCAGGGGCTGATTTTTGCCCTCCAACAATATTGGGCAGATCAGGGTTGTGTCATTTTGCAGCCTTACGATATGGAGATGGGTGCAGGAACCTTTCACTCTGCAACCTTTCTGCGCTCCATTGGCCCTGAGCCTTGGAATTGCGCCTACGTGCAGCCTTCCCGCCGTCCCACCGATGGCCGTTATGGTGAGAATCCTAATCGACTGCAACACTATTATCAGTTTCAGGTCATTCTCAAACCCTCTCCACTGAATATCCAGGATCTCTATCTTAACTCTCTGAAGATGCTGGGCATCGACCCATTGGTACATGACATCCGTTTTGTCGAGGACAACTGGGAATCACCCACCCTCGGTGCATGGGGTTTGGGTTGGGAGATTTGGCTGAACGGCATGGAGGTCACGCAATTTACCTATTTTCAACAGGTGGGTGGCCTTGATTGCCGTCCAGTGACGGGCGAAATCACCTACGGACTGGAGCGCATCGCCATGTACCTGCAGTCTGTCGAGAGTGTTTATGATCTGGTTTGGACCAATGGCCCGCAAGGCCCGGTTACCTACGGCGATGTCTTCCATCAAAACGAAGTTGAACAGTCGACCTACAACTTTGAGCATGCCAATGTGGAAGCACTCTTCTCTTGGTTTGATACCTGTGAGTCAGAGAGTCAGAAATTGATCGAACAGGGTCTGCCACTGCCTGCCTATGAGCAGGTGCTCAAGGCTTCGCACACCTTCAATCTATTGGATGCCCGGCAGGCTATATCTGTTACTGAACGACAACGCTTTATTCTCCGTGTTAGAACACTTTCTCGCGCTGTCGCCCAGGCATACTACGAACGCCGGGAGGCCCTTGGGTTTCCCATGCTGACTCAGCAGAAGGAGGTGTCCAATGGTTAAGCAGGATCTACTCATTGAGATTGGCACCGAAGAGTTGCCGCCCAAGGCGCTTGATCGTCTCTCTATCGCCTTTCTGACCAGTGTTGAATCCCAATTAGAACAGGCAGGGCTAGCTTTTGATTCAATTCAACGTTTTGCCACGCCCCGGCGACTGGCTCTGTTGGTCTCCCAACTTGACACCGCACAGGCTGATCGTGAGGTCGAACGAAAAGGTCCTGCTGTAAAAGCCGCCTTCGATAAAGAGGGGAATCCCTCAAAGGCAGCAGAGGGTTTTGCTCGTTCCTGTGGTGTCACTGTCTCTGAACTGGAGCAGGTGGATACCCCAAAGGGTGCTTGGTTAGTCTTCCGTCAAAATCAGCCTGGCCAACCAACAGAAACACTTGTTCCTGCCATGGTTGAGCAGGCGCTGGCCCGACTGCCCATTCCAAAACGTATGCGATGGGGCAGTGGCGATGCTGAATTCGTACGCCCAGTCCATTGGATTGTGATGCTGATGGGCGACAAAACCATCGGCTGCGAAATAATGGGGCTTAAAGCAGGCCGCACCACCCAGGGTCACCGCTTTCACCATCCAGATCCCATTGAACTTGCATCACCTGCGGCCTATTCCAAGACACTGTTTAACCCCGGGCATGTTATTGCAGACATACAAGCACGCCGGGAAAAAATCCAGGTGCAGGTTGAAGGGGTTGCTTATGAAGCCGGTATGGTTGCTGCTATTGATCCCTCCTTGCTGGATGAGGTCACTGCACTCAATGAGTGGCCAGTTGCTGTTATGGGTTCATTTGATGAGCGCTTTTTAGAGGTGCCTTCAGAGGCCTTAATTAAAGCCATGCAGGAACATCAAAAGTATTTCCCTGTAGTCGATAGCAACGGCAAACTACAGCCCCGCTTTATCACCATCAGCAATATCCAGAGCCGAGACCCAGCACAGGTCAGCGCAGGCAACGAACGGGTTATTCGCCCACGATTCAGCGATGCTGCTTTTTTCTGGGAGCAGGATCTAAAGCAGCCGCTTGATGCCTTACTACCCCGGCTTCAGAGAGTGGTTTTTCAAAAACAGCTCGGATCACTGCATGATAAATCTCAGCGCATATCCAAGCTGGCTCAATATATTGCTGAGCAACTCAAGTTTGATCCAGCGCAAGCTGCCCGTGCTGCAGAATTATCCAAGTGCGACCTGCTCACAAACATGGTAGGTGAGTTCCCATCACTTCAGGGTGTCATGGGACGTTACTATGCAGAACATGCAGGGGAGGGAGGCGATATTCCTGCTGCCATTGAGGAGCAGTATCTGCCACGTCATGCCGGTGACAATCTTCCGCAGACAAATTGTGGCCGCGCCATCGCCGTTGCAGATCGACTCGACACCCTGGTGGGTATCTTCGCTATTGGGAAAAAACCAACCGGCGAGAAGGATCCATTTGGCCTGCGCCGCGCTGCACTGGGGGTTCTGCGCATACTTATTGAGACACCTCTACAGCTTGATCTAAGAATTATGCTTCTAATGACAGGCGAGGGACTTGCTGACAGATTGGATACCAGTAGCACTGCCGATGAGGTCTTTGATTACATGATGGAGCGGCTAAATGCCTATTATGCTGATCAGGATATTCCTCACGATCTAATAGATGCGGTGCTCTCGCGTCGTCCAACTCAACCTGCTGACTTTGATCTGCGCATTAAAGCTGTTACGCACTTTCGCCAGTTACCAGAAGCCGAAGCTCTCGCTGCTGCCAACAAGCGTATCCGTAATATCCTGCGGAAAACTGATGAGACCTTTCCTGAGCAAGCCGATATAAATCTGCTTGTGGAAGATTCAGAAAAAAGGCTTGCTGAACAGGTTGCAACACTGGAACCCAAAATTAAACCTCTTCTGTCACAAGGGCTTTATTCAGAAGCCTTGCAGCAGCTTGCTACCTTGCGTGAACCAGTGGATCAATTTTTTGATGATGTAATGGTCATGTGTGATGAAGATAATTTGCGCCAAAATCGCTTAGCTCTTCTCTCATCACTATCTGGACTGTTTCTGCATGTTGCCGATCTTTCAAAGCTACAGACAAGCTCAAACTAGGATGTAAGCGCTTACTAACTATAGTTATGAAACTTGTCATACTTGACCGTGATGGTGTTATCAATAAAGACTCAGATGCCTATATCAAGCACCCTGATGAGTGGATTCCTATTGCAGGAAGCTTAGAGGCCATCGCCAAATTAAACCATGCAGGTTACCGGACAGTGGTGGCAACCAACCAGTCTGGCCTTGGGCGTGGCCTATTCGATATTGAACAGCTCAATGCCATACACCAAAAGATGTTTGATGCCCTTTCTCAGCAAGGTGGACATATTGATTCAATATTCTTTTGTCCTCATACGCCTGATGACAACTGCAATTGCCGCAAACCAGAACCTGGCTTATTGTTGGAAATAGCGAGCCGTTTAAATATCGATCTGGCAGAGACTATTTTTATAGGCGATAGCTTAAAAGATATTCAAGCAGCACAGAGTGTAGGGGCAAAACCGGCACTGGTTCTTACAGGTAATGGCAAAACAACCGTCTCTCAACTAAAAGAGGGTGACAACATCCCTACTTATCCAGATCTAGCCACCGCTGCAGACGCACTAATAGCTACTACAAAATGATTCTATTCCGTTCTTCACTCTATTTTATTTGCTTAATTATTATCACAGTCATTATTGCTACTGCGATCATCACTGTTGGATTATTTTTCTCTCACAGACAACGCTCAATACTAGCCAACGCTTGGGGTATGAGTAACCTTTGGCTGCTTTCAAAAATCTGTGGATTAAACTATAAAATCAAAGGGTTAGAAAATATTCCAGATACTGGCTGTATTATTCTTTCAAAGCACCAATCGGCCTGGGAAACAATGGCACTACGAGGGTTGCTGCCCCCCAGTCAGGCATGGGTTTTAAAAAGGGAACTGCTTTGGGTGCCTTTTTTCGGTTGGGCACTTATGGCTCTACAAGCTATAGGTATTAATAGAAAATCTGGCCGGGCTGCTATGAGCCAGGTGGTAACTGAAGGGCAAAAACACCTGGAAAAAGGTCGCCATGTCATAATTTTTCCAGAAGGCACTCGAGTGGCACCTGGTGAGCGCGGACGCTACGGAGCTGGTGGTGCTATTCTGGCGCACCACACTAAATTTCCCGTGATTCCTATAGCTCTTAATTCAGGTGTTTTTTGGCGCAGAAGAGATCTAAAAAAGTACCCTGGTACTGTGCAGGTTGTTGTTGGCCCTCCTATTCAAGTAGAAGGGCTAAAAAGCTCTGCAATCAATAAAAAAGTAGAAGATTGGATTGAATCTACTATGGAGACACTTCCAAAAACACCGGATGAATAATTATCTTATTAATCAATAAGATATCTTAAACATCCAGATTTTCAACCGTTAAAGCATTACTTTCAATAAACTCTCTTCTTGGCTCTACCTGATCGCCCATCAGAGTCGTAAAAATCTCATCTGCAGCAATCACATCTTCAATGGTGACCTGTAATAGTCGGCGGGTATTAGGATCCATTGTGGTCTCCCACAACTGCTCGGGATTCATCTCACCCAGACCTTTATAGCGCTGGATATGTTGCCCACGCTTAGCCTCTTCCATCAACCAATCCAATGCCTGTTTAAAGCTTTCAACTGGCTTGGTGCGTTCACCACGCTGTACGTAAGCATCATCAGCAAGCAGACCATCAAGTTGTTGGCCAAGAGTTCTGAGCTTCTTATAATCACTGCCTGAAAAGAATTCCTCAGAAATAGAGGAGGGATGCTCTATTCCATGAGTGCGCTTAATTATATTAAAGACGGACTTTCCATCCTGATCTGATCTTTCCAATGAATAACGATTAGAGAGGCCCTGATCAGCGTTCAAACGCCCCGTCATCTCGTCTATCCACTCAGTCACTGCTTGCTGATTATTTAGTAGTTCTTGAGTAAGTGTTGGCATATAGATCAGCTTTTCAAGAAAAGCTTGATCATAACGACGTGACAACCTATTTACAGTTGCCATGGTTGCAATAAACATCTGTGCAAGACTTTCAATAGCCTCACTAGTGAGTGGTGGTGCCTCTGAATTTACACACAATGAAGCATTTTCAAGTGCAGTCTGCAAAAGGTATCTATTTAGATCATCATCATCTTTAAGATATTGTTCTTGCTTACCTTTTTTGATTTTATAAAGGGGCGGTTGAGCAATATAAATATGCCCACGTTCTACTAAAACATTCATTTGGCGGTAAAAAAATGTGAGTAGTAAGGTGCGAATATGAGCACCATCTACATCAGCATCAGTCATAATAATGATACGGTGATACCGCAGCTTATCGGGATTAAACTCTTCCCGACCAATCCCACAACCCAGTGCCTTGATTAGGGTTCCAATCTCAGCAGATGAAAGCATCTTATCAAACCGTGCTTTCTCAACATTTAATATCTTACCTTTCAACGGCAAGATAGCCTGGTTACGCCGATCTCTACCCTGTTTTGCAGAACCACCAGCTGAATCACCCTCCACCAGGTAGATTTCTGACTGGCTGGGGTCTTTTTCCTGGCAATCTGCTAATTTCCCAGGCAGCCCTGCAATATCAAGCACACCTTTACGCCGAGTCATATCCCTAGCTTTACGGGCTGCTTCTCTTGCCCGAGCAGCGTCAATCATCTTTCCGATAACAATCTTTGCATCAGCTGGACGCTCAAGCAAAAAGTCATTTAGATTTTCTGAAAGGAGACTCTCCACAATTCCTTTTACTTCAGAAGAAACAAGCTTATCTTTTGTTTGTGAAGAAAATTTGGGGTCAGGCACTTTAACTGAAAGCACTGCGGTAAGACCCTCTCGAGCATCATCACCTGTTGTGTTAACCTTTTGTTTTTTAGCAAGTCCTTGTTGCTCAATATATTGGTTCAACGTACGGGTCAAACCACCACGAAAACCAGCTAAATGGCTTCCGCCATCTCGTTGTGGAATATTATTTGTGAAACAGAAGATGTTTTCCTGATATGACTCGTTCCATTGCATGGCAACTTCAACGGTAGTGCCATCCCGCTCAGCAGAAAAGTAAATAACCCTTTCATGCAGAGGAACTTTATTTTTATTCAAATGCTCAACAAACGAGCGAATACCACCTACATATTCAAATACATCTTGCCTATCTTTACCCTCATCCTTAAGAACAATTCGAACACCACAATTCAAAAAAGAGAGTTCGCGCAGGCGTTTTGCTAAAATATCGTAATGAAATTCAATATTTGTAAATGTCTCTTTACTAGCCTGAAAGGTTATTTTTGTTCCTGTTTCATTAGTATCTGCTATCTCAGCTAAGGGAGCTTGTGGTTCACCCATTGAATAGTGCTGCTGATAAACCTTTCCATTTTTTTTAACAGTTAGTTCTAAACTTTCAGATAAGGCATTAACTACAGAGACACCAACACCATGCAGGCCACCAGAAACTTTATAGGAATTATCATCAAATTTACCACCAGCATGCAGTACCGTCATAATGACCTCTGCGGCTGAACGTTTCTCTTCAGCATGGATATCAACTGGAATACCACGACCATTATCTGATACTGAGACCGATTGATCCTCGTGGACAACAACAGTAATTTCAGAGCAATACCCAGCTAATGCTTCATCAATGGAATTATCTACAACCTCAAATACCATGTGATGCAAACCAGTGCCATCATCGGTATCACCAATGTACATGCCTGGGCGCTTACGTACAGCATCAAGACCTTTTAATACCTTAATACTGGATGAATCATACGTCATGTGGAGCTCCTATTTCGATGGCAGTATTATACACGCTTGCTAGCTATGCCGCTTAGGAAAGGTAATAAAAGGTGTTATATCTAAAATCTAGCTTTCTTGAAAAACCTGTCCATGTTTCACGTGGAACATTCCTAATGAATCTACCGTAGAAAAATACTCTTCACTAATCCCTGTGATAAAAACCTGAATATCCAACATATTTAATTCATTTAAAAATAGAGCTCCCTTTTCTCTATCCAATTCCGCAGGTAAGTCATCAACTAAAAAAAGTGGTTTCATCCTATTTTCATCTGCGGTAATTGTTGCTTGCGCAAGATAGAGTGCAGCAATTATTAATTTTTGCTCCCCTCTTGATACCGTTTTTTCTACGGGCTGGCCTGCAATCTCAATCTTTATATCTGCCCTATGCGGTCCTGTGCCTGTAAATCCTCTGTTAA
>Ga0316187_10000506_pt1 | contig 30636 bp, 23 predicted proteins | sample CroRivburrow1_MG_FD_204927 | JGI IMG/M metagenome (GOLD analysis project Ga0316187, IMG submission 204927) | Coastal sediment microbial communities from Maine, United States - Cross River worm burrow 1 | ecosystem: Environmental > Aquatic > Marine > Coastal > Sediment | place: USA: Maine... | reverse complement strand
CGTAGGCCTTGCCGTCCTCGTCGACGACGACCGGGCCGGCCCAGTCCAGCTTCTTCGACTCCTTGCCGTCGCTGACGATGCGCCAGGTTTCCTGGCGCCGACCGGAGGGGTCGCCATAGCTCCACGCCACGTGCTTGCCGTCCGGCGAGAAGGCCGGCGGGTTCACGTAGGCATGCGCGCGCTTCTCCGCTTCGCCGTCGACGAAGACCAGCGTGCCGCCCTCCGCCTGTGCGTGGGCGACGAAGCGCAGCGTCGCCGGCGCCAGCCAGCCGCGGAATCCCTCTTCCGGGTACTCGGCGGGCAGCGTCCACACCAACTGCTCTGCGGGGAACTGCTGAGGAGCGACGAGGACGACGGCGATGAGGGCAGCGAGCACGACCTCTATCCTAAGCGGCCGCGCGGAGACGGTTACCGCGCCACATCTGCCGCCAGCGGCTTGCCAGCGGCCCGCTCGCGTCAGGCGTCGATCTCGTGCGCGGGGCCGGAGCCGCGCGGCACGCGGATTTCCTCGACCAGCGCCTGGACTGCGGCCGACGGCGGCGCGGTCATCCGCGAGACCACCGTCGCGACCGCGAAGTTCAGCGCCATGCCGAGCGCACCGATGCCCTCCGGCGAGATGCCCAGCCACCAATGCTCCGGCGTCGACAGTTCCGGGTGCAGGAACTTGAACCACACGATGTAGGCCGCGGTGAACAGGATGCCCGACAACATGCCGCTGATCGCGCCGGCCCGGTTCATGCGCTTGCTGAAGATGCCCAGCAGGATGACCGGGAAGAAGGAGGACGCCGCCAGGCCGAACGCGAAGGCCACCACCTCGGCGACGAAGCCGGGCGGGTGGATGCCCAGGTACCCGGCCAGGCACACCGCCACCCCGGCCGCGACGCGCGCGGCGACCAGTTCGCCCTTCTCGCTGATCGACGGCCGGAAGGTGCGCTTCAGCAGGTCGTGGCTGACCGAGGTCGAGACCACCAGCAGCAGCCCCGCCGCGGTCGACAGCGCCGCGGCCAGCGCACCGGCCGCGACCAGCCCGACCACCCAGTCCGGCAGGCCGGCGATCTCCGGATTGGCGAGCACCATGATGTCCTTGTGGACCTCCAGCTCGTTGACGCCCTCGGCGGCCGGGCCGAGGTACTGCACGCGGCCGTCGTCGTTCCGGTCCGTCCAGGACACCAGCCCGGTGGTCTCCCACTTGTCGAACCACGCCGGCAGTTCCTCGCGCGGGCGGTCGCGCACCGAATCCAGCAGGTTGGTGCGCGCGAACACCGCGATGGCCGGCGCCGTGGTGTAGAGGATGGCGATGAACAGCAGCGCCCAGCCCACCGAGATGCGCGCGTCGCGCACCTTCGGCACGGTGTAGAAGCGCACGATGACGTGCGGCAGGCCGGCGGTGCCGACCATCAGCGCCAGGGTGATGGCGAGCACGTCCAGCGTCGCCTTGGAGCCGTCCAGATAGGAGGCGAAGCCGAGTTCCTGATGCAGCCCCTCGAGCCGCGCCAGCAGCGACACGCCGTCGGCGCCGTGCGCGCCCAGGCCGAGCTGCGGCACCGGCGTGTCCGCCATCGAGATCGCCAGGAAGATCGCCGGCACCAGGTAGGCGAAGATCAGCACGCAGTACTGCGCCACCTGCGTGTAGGTGATGCCCTTCATGCCGCCGAGCACCGCATAGAAGAACACGATGCCCATGCCGATCACCACGCCCCAGGTCACGGGCACCTCGAGGAAGCGGCTCAAGACGATGCCCACCCCCTGCATCTGGCCGCTGACGTAGGTGAAGCTGACGAAGATCGCGCACACCACCGCGACAATCCGCGCGGTGCGCGATTCGTAGCGGTCGCCGACGAAGTCCGGCACCGTGAACTTGCCGAACTTGCGCAGGTAGGGCGCGAGCAGCAGCGCCAGCAGCACGAAGCCGCCGGTCCACCCCATCAGGTAGACCGAGCCGTCGTAGCCGAGAAAGGAGATCGCGCCCGCCATCGACAGGAACGAGGCCGCGCTCATCCAGTCGGCCGCGGTCGCCATGCCGTTGGCGAGCGGCGGCACACCGCCGCCGGCCACATAGAACTCGCGCGTCGAGCCCGCGCGGCTGCGGATCGCCACCCCGATGTAGAGCGCGAAGGACAGCCCCACGAGGACGAAGGTCCAGGCCTGGACGCCCACCTAGTCCTCCTCGTCGACGCCGAACTCCCGGTCCAGCCGGTTCATGCGCCGCGCATAGACGAATACCAAGACGACGAACACCAGGATCGAGCCCTGCTGGGCGAACCAGAAGCCCAGCGGGAAGCCGCTGCCCGGCAGCATCCACTGGTCCAGCCAGCGGTGCAGCAGGATGCCGGCGCCATAGCTGACCGCCGCCCAGACCAGCAGTAGGCCGGTCAGCAGCCGTACGTTGCGGGTCCAGTACTCGGCGCGGCGCTCAGGCGTCAGGCCGCCGGCCGGCGGGCGGTCCAGGGAGTGTCGGGGGCGCTCCACCCCGCCGATGCTACTCGCAACCGCGTGGAAACGGCCCGGGCCACGGAATAGACTTCTGCGGAAGCGCCTCCCGGTCGCTCCCCGCGCCCCCGCCCCGCCGCATGTTCTTCAACAGCGTCCCCTTCCTGCTGTTCTTCCCGGCGGTGTTCGTGGTGGATCTGCTGCTGCAGCGGCGCAACGCTACGGCGCGCAAGGGATTCCTGCTGCTCGCGTCGTGGTTCTTCTACGCGCAGTGGGACTACCGCTTCCTGTTCCTGATCTGGGTCAGCACGGTGGTCGACTGGCTGGTCGGCAACGCCATCCACCGCAACAGCGGCAAGCGCGCGCGCAACGCGCTGTTGTGGGTCAGCCTGGCGGTCAACCTGGGGCTGCTCGGCACCTTCAAGTACTACGACTTCTTCATCGAGTCGGCGAACCTGCTGCTGGAGTCGCTCGGGCTGAACGGCAACCTGCCGGTGCTGCGGCTGATCCTGCCGGTCGGCATCAGCTTCTACACCTTCCAGACGCTCTCCTACACCATCGAGATCTGGCGCGGCACGCTGAAGCCGGCCCGCTCGGCGCTCGACTTCGCGCTGTTCGTCGGCTTCTTCCCGCAGCTGGTCGCCGGCCCGATCGTGCGCGCTTCGGAGTTCCTGCCGCAGGTCGAGCGCAACCCGCGCGCCAGCCGCGCCGACCTGTCGCTGGGCGTCTACGAGATCCTCTCTGGGCTGTTCAAGAAGGTGGTCATCGCCGACCTCATCGGCGGTGACCTGGCGAACGGCTTCTACGGCGACCCGACGCGCTTCGGCTTCCTCGGCGCGATGGCCGGCATCTACGGCTTCGCCTTCCAGCTGTTCGGCGACTTCGCCGGCTACTCGCAGATCGCGGTCGGCTGCGGGCGCATCCTCGGCTTCCAGCTGCCGCAGAATTTCTTCAACCCGTACATGGCGCGCAGCAACGTCGAGGTGTGGCGACGCTGGCATGTGACGCTGATCACGTGGATGCGCGACTACATCTACATCCCGCTGGGCGGCAGCCGCAGCGGCGAGGCGCGCACCTACCGCAACATCCTGATCACCAACCTGTTCTCCGGCGTGTGGCACGGCGCCGGCATCAACTTCGTGATCTGGGGCCTGGTCAACGGACTGACCATCTGCTGGTCGCGCTGGTGGATGATCGTCAAGAGTAGGCGCGGCGTCGTCGAGCGTGACGACGCCTGGACAGTGTGGAAGCAGCGCTTCCTGTTCTTCCACGTGTTCCTGATCCCGATGCCGATCTTCCGCACCCCGGACCTGGCGACGCTCGGTGAAGTCGGCCGGGCACTGGTGAGATGGGGGCCGGACGCCGGCGTCACCGACCCGGGCGAGATCCCGCGCCGCGGCGTGCTGCTGCTGATCCTGGCCTTCGCGATGACGGTGGCCAGCGAGTACCGCGGCAAGTCCATCCGGCGCGTCTGGTGCAGCCTGCGCCCCGAGGTGCAGGGCGCCTTCGCGGTCTGCCTGTTCGGCCTGTTCGCGCTGGTCTCGGCCGAGCGCGTGCCCTTCGTCTACTTCCAGTTCTGATGAGCGACGCCTCCCACCCCGCCGCCCCTGCAGTGCCGTCCGCCGCGGACGGCGCCGACACGCAGGCGGAGCCGCGCGCCTTCGCCTTCCTGGCGCGCTTCCTGCTCGGTGCCGTCGTCGCCGCGGCGCTGGCCAACGTGCTGGCCGCCGCGCTGGGGCAGCGCTGGCTGGGCGCGGAGACACCGTCGCAGCTGGAGCGCAACGGACTGTCCTTGAGCATCCTCGCCGAGTTCGCGGCCGCCGAGCGCGCCGACGTCGCCTTCGCCGGTTCTTCGGTGACCCGCAACGCGGTGGTGCCGGAGCTTCTCGAGGACGCCCTCGCCACGGCGCTGGCGGAGCGCGGCAGCGCCGGCGCGGAGCCGCGCGCCTGGAACCTCGGCTATCCCGGCGGTACGCCACAGCTGGCGCGCTACTTCGCCGAGCGGGTGTTCCGCGAGGGCCACCCGCGCGTGTTCGTGCTGGAGGCGGCACCGTTCCTGTGGGACTCCACGCGTCCCGGACGCGAGGGCGCCGAGACCTACTGGCGCTGGATGTCCGAGCCGCCCGAGACCCTCACGGCCGCTGCGACCGGCAGCCTGCCCTACACTTTCGTGCCGGACGCGGTGAAGGGGCTGAACTGGGGCATGGAGATGCTCTGGAATCCGCGCCACCCCGACAGCTGGCGCGCCGCCCGCCCGGACGGCAACGGCATCACGCCGCGCGGCGGGCGCTACCCGGCGGCGTGGTGTGCGCCGGGCGTCTGGGACCCAAGCCGCGACGATGCGCAGTGGGAGGAGAACTTCCAGCGCGGCGTCGAGCGGGTCTCGGAGCTCGCCACCTCGCCGGAGTGGCGCACCGAGCTGGACCGGATCGCGGTGGCCTGCGCGGAGAAGGGCATCGAACTGGTGCTGGTCATGCCGCCGCTCTACGCGCCGCTGGTCGAGCGCATGCCCCCCGGCGCTCTGGCGGAGATGCGGGCCTGGATGGGCGCCGCCGCAGATCGCCACGGTTTTCGCCTGATCGACCTGGAAGCGGATTCCACCTGGGCCTATACGCGTGCGGAGTTTCGGGACGCGCTGCACCTGAACCCCGCTGGCGCCGCCGACTTCAGTCGGCGGATCGCCGTCGAGGTGCTGGCGCCCCTGCTCGCCGACGGCTAGTCCGGGGCGGGCGGAGGCGACAGGCGTGCGGCGGGCCGAGGCTCCCCGCCGGCAAGTGCCGCGCGGAACCACCCAACCCCAGGAACATGAACCTCCGACTCTCCGTCTCCTTCTCCGCGCTCGCGCTCGCCGCGTCCTGCGCGGGTCCGCAGACCCAGGTCTCCACCGTCATCAGCCAGGCCGAGCAGCAGGCGATGACCCCCCAGCAGGTCGTCGCCATGCTCCAGCAGGGCAACGAGCGCTTCGTCGCCGGCGACACCACCGCGCGCGACTACGGCGCGCAGGTCGAGGCCTCCGCCTCGGGCCAGTACCCGATGGCCGCCATCCTGTCCTGCGTGGACTCGCGCGTGCCGGTCGAGGAGGTCTTCGACATCGGCATCGGCGACGCCTTCGTCGCGCGCGTGGCCGGCAACTTCGAGAACGTCGACATCCTCGGCTCGATGGAGTTCGCCTGCAAGGTGTCCGGCTCCAAGGTCATCCTGGTGCTCGGCCACAGCAGCTGCGGCGCCGTGAAGGGCGCGGTGGACGCGGTGGAGCTCGGCAACATCACGCCGATGCTCGCCAACATCGAGCCCGCGGTGGCCAAGGTCGCCGCGCGGGGCGGTGAGCGCAGCAGCAAGAACAAGGATTTCGTCGCCGCCAGCGTGCACGAGAACGTCCTGCAGACGGTCGCGGACATCCGCGCCCAGAGCCCGATCCTGAAGGAGATGGAGGACAACGGCGAGATCGCCATCGTCGGCGCCATCTACGACCTGGAGACCGGCAAGGTCGAGTTCCTCGACTAGCCGTCCGCGGGACGCAACCTCGCAGCGTGCAGCTCGTCGAAAGCGGGCTGCACGCTTTCCCGTATCCGCTGCAATTCCGGCGTGAGCGGTGCGTCCTTGGGCACGTGCGGGCGGAAGCCGGTCGAGGTCTCCAGGCTGCGATACCACTCCGCGGCCCACACCCCGTAGGCCGCATGGCGGCCGGGCAGCCAGGACAGCATCGCCGGGTCGAAGGCGATGCCGAGGTGACCGCAGAGCGCGCGCAGGGTCGGCTCCGGCCGGTCGAGGACGTCGCGGGAGTCGACCACCGCGACCGGTTCGCCTGCCTCGCGTAGCTGCCGGAACAGCCGCAGCATCTGCGGGAAGCCGGTGTCGCGCGCCTCCACCGTGCCGATGCGGTCGGCCAGCGAAGGCAGCATCTCGCGCGGCTCGCGCACCAGGAAGAAGTTGCGCAGGCCGGACACGAAGCCGAGGTCCTCGTCCCCGCGCAGGTGGTGCGGCATGTGCTTCTGGTAGTGCACCGGCGCGGCGCAGGGGCCGAGCACCACCTTCTCCACGACCTCACCGAAGTCCGGCGACTGGCTGGCCAGCACCTCCTCACGCATCGGGTGCTGCTTGCCGCTCCACGCCAGGTAGTAGGCGTAGAGCGGCTCGTCGACGCCCTCGACGTCCGCGCGCTCCACGAAGGAACGCAGCAACGCGGTCGAACAGGTGCGTGGGCAACACCATGCCGCGATGCGCCGCAGCCGACTCATTCCTTCGTCGGCTTCGCGGTCTTGCGGGCGGTCTTCTTCTTCACCGCCTTCTTCTTCGTCGTCTTGCGCTTGGCCTTCTTCGGAGCCGCGTCGCCGTCGCCGTCGCCCTTCTTCGGCTTGCGCTCGCGCGGCTTGAACTCGAAGCCGTGGCGGCCGTTCGGCTTGCGCACCAGGCGCGCCGTGAACGGTCGGCCCTTGCGCGAGATGAAGTCCTCGATCCAGTCGGTATGACCGACCTCCGGGTCGAAGAACGGCCGCAGGTCGTCACGCGTCATCTGACGCTGACAGACCGTGCGCGGCATCTTGATGCCACCCTTCTCCGAAGACTCGAAGTGCGTCGGCGTCTCGACGATCATCCCTTTGCCGAGCGGACACGGCACGAAGGCGCTCTCGTCGACCGGATAGGAGCGCAGCTCCGGCGCCACTTGGCCGTCCTCGTCGCTGCTCTTGTAACCCTTGACCGGCTCGAAGACGAGCTTCAGTTCCTCGTCGACCCGGATGCGCCCCGCGTAGCTCTCGCCGCGCATACTGACGAAGCCCTCCAGCGGACCCGAATCGCGCTCCTCGAGCAGCTTCCCGGCCACCGGCCGGTTGATGTAGCGACCGCGGAACTCCTTCCAGACCGTGTAGCCGCAGGCGTCCGGCTCGACCGGCGCCATCGACAGCGGCTCCTTCAGCGCGCCCTCCGGAGCGACGCCGGCCAGCGCCTCCAGTGCGCGCGCGGTGAACGGCTCGCACTCGACCGGTTCGGCCAGCGTCAGGTCGAGGTAGGCGTTGGTGCGCTTCACGTCCGGCTCGGCCTCGGCCACGCCGTCGATGCCCAGCGCGGCCTCGCGCAGTTGCTCGGTCAGCGCATCCAGCTTCAGCGGCGAGTCCTTGCCGGCGCTGCGGATGGTCAGCCGGTAGCGGTCGCCCTTTGCGGGCCGCGTGCAGCGGTAGCCCTTCAACCCCTCCTCCACCGGGAAGCCGTCCTTGGGGCACTTGCCGATCGGCTCCAGGTCGCGGTACAGGTCCTCGTACTCGAAGTTCCGCAGCCGCTCGACCAGGTCACGCACCGAGACCTCGACCTCGCGCAGGTAGTCGGCGCGCTGCCGCTCACCGCGCTCGACCTGCATCAGATGGAACTCCATCTCGGCGGTCAGCTCGGCCTTCGCGAGATGGTCGGCGTGGATGCGCTCCAGGAAATCGATCAGCGTGATGCCCTTGGCCGACGCGCGCAGGGTCTTGCCGCTGCGCAACACGTAACCCTTGGCGAGCAGGCTCTCGATCATGTCGGCGCGCGTCGCCGGCGTGCCCAGACCCTTGTCCTTGAGCACCTGCACGGCCTCGTCGTCGTCGAGCTCCTCGTGCCCGTCGAGGTCGATGTCGCTGGCCTGCTCCATCGCCTTCAACAGGCCGGCCTCGGTGTAGCGCCGTGGCGGACGCGTCGCGTCCTCCTCGATCTCGATCTCGTCGACGCCGCCGCGGGCGGCATCGCCAGGCGACACGCCGAGGTCGGAGAGCACCTCGGACGGCGACGGACGTCGGTCGACGAGTTGCCAACCCGGCTCCTTGAGGCGGCTGGACTCGGTGTAGAAGACGTGCTTCCCGCTGGCCGCGGCGGCATCCGCCACACGCGTCTCGCGTACCACCTTCTCCCAGGTCGACGGCCCGAAGAAGGCCGCGACGAAGCGCCTCACGACCAGTTCGAAGACCTTCGCGTCATCGCCACCGAGCGCGTCCTTGGGCATCTCGCCGGTCGGGATGATGGCGAAGTGATCGCTCACCCCGGCGTCGTTGAAGTTGCGCTTCTGGTTCTGCAGGCCGTTCTCGAGCAGCAGCCGCGCGGCCTCGTCGATGGCCACGGCGCGCTCGGTCTCGGACACGGCGCCGCGCATCGCGCCCTTCTGCGCGAGCACCTGCAGCACCGACTGGACGTGGCCGCGATAGTCCTCGGGCAGGCAGTCCGAGTCCGTCCTCGGATAGGTCAGCACCTTGTGGTCCTGGTACAGCCGCTGCGCCGCCGCCAGCGTGCGCCGCGCCGACAGGCCGAAGCGCGAGTTGGCCTCCTTCTGCAACGAGGTCAGCGAGTAGAGCCGCGGCGTCGCGCGCTTCGATTCGCTGACCGTCTCGACCACCTCGGTGACCGCGCCGCGGCAGGCCTTCGCCACCGCTTCCGCGGGCTCCTGCTGCCACAACTTCTCCGCGTCCTTGCCGCTGCGCGAGGTGCGGTACTGCCCCTCGTAGGCATGACCATTGGCCGTGAACTTGCCCTTCAGGCGCCAGAACGGCACCGGCACGTGCTTCAGGACTTCGACTTCCCGGTGGACCAGCAGCGCCAGCGTCGGCGTCTGCACGCGGCCGGCCGACCACACGCCGCGCTCCCGGCGACCCTTGAGGCGCTTGGTGATGCCGCGTGTCGCGTTCATGCCGATCATCCAGTCGGCCTCGGCGCGGCTGTAGGCGGCGGCGCCCAGGCCGTCATACTCGCTGGCAGGCTCCAGACCGGCGAACGCGTCGAGGATGGCGGACTTGGTCATCGACTGCAGCCACAGTCGATAGACCGGTTTGTCGACACCGGCGTAGTCCATGACCTCGCGGAAGATCAGCTCACCCTCGCGCGCCGCGTCGCACGCGTTGACGACGCTCTCGACCTCGTCGCTCTTGGCGAGCTTGCGAAGCAGGTTCAGCTGCTTCTTGTGCCCCTCGCGCGGTCGCCGCTCGAACTGCTCCGGCAGGATCGGCAGGTTGCCGAGCGACCAGTTCTTGAGCTCGGGGTCGTAGGCCTCCGGCTCGGCCAACTCGAGCATGTGGCCGATGGCCCAGGCGATGATGTGCTCGGGGCCCCGCCAGTAGCCCTCCTTCTGCTCGAACTTGCCGGGGAGCGCCGCGGCCAGGTCTCCGGCCACGCTGGGTTTCTCTGCGATGATCAACTGCATTGTCCTTTCCTCCCGGCTTGACCGGGGACTGAGGCGGCCCGTGCGGTGCGCAGAAGCGACCGGAGGGGCGCCGGTGAAGGGTGGACGGTAGGCCGCGAGGCCCCAGAGGGCAAGCGCAGCGGATCCGCGCGGCATCCGTGGCACACTTCGACATTCACCATATCAGGCGAACACTCAAGCTCTCCTCGGCCTCCACCGATAGTAGACCGATGGCCTCCCGCTCATCCGTCCGGCTGTTGGAGCCGCTTGTCGCGATGCTCGCGGTGGCCTCCATCGCGCTGCTCGTCGCGCTCCCCGGTCAGGGCGAGCGCGCCACCCGCGACCGCGACCTGATGGACGGTCTGGGGCGCCTGCGCACCGCAGTCTGGCACTATGGACTCGACCACCGCACGCCCTCCGGCCCCGCGTTGCCCGGCCAGGACGGCACGGTCGAGACCCTGATCGCCCAGCTGACCGGCTTGAGCGACCGCGACGGACGCCCCCGCGCGGTCGGCGACGCCGCCGGCGGGCGCTACTACGGGCCGTATCTGGAGGGTGTGCCGACCAATCCGCGCAACGGCCTGGCGACGATCCGGGTGGCGCCGCTGGTCGCCGACCGGCCGGAGCCCGACGGCAGCGCGGGCTGGATCTACCTGCCGCGAACCGGCGCCGTCTATCCGGATCTGCCGTGGCGGGACCGCGATGGCGTCGCCTACGACGAGTACTAGGTCGCGCGTACCGGGCTAGACGTCGCGGTAGTCGAGATGGCAGGACTTGCAGGAGGAGCGCACCTCTTCGAAGCGCGCCTCCAGGTCCTCCGCGGACACGGCGACACCTTCGCCCAAGCCGTCCCGTAGCGCGCGCGCCGCACGCGTCGACTCCTCGAGTTGACGCAGGAATTCCGCGTCCGTCAGGTACTCCTGCGGCGGCTTCCGCAGGCTCGCCTCCAGCCCCTCCACCAGGGCCTGCGCCTCATTCGCGGCGACCAGATCCGGGTGATCCTCGGGCGCCCCCCAGTCGGCGGCGCGGGCCAGCTTCATACGGTCCCAGGTGCGATCGATGGCAGCCATGGCGCCCTCGAAATCGCTGACCTCGGCAATCGGCCCGACCGCCGGACGCGGCGCATCCGCCGGCGGCGCGGTCCAGGTCTCGACGTCCCGCCAGAGTCCGGGATAGCCGGTACTGGTCTCAGCCATCTCGAGCACCATACGGGCGGTGTCGGCACTGCAGCCGCTGTCGGCGCGTAGCGCGATGGCGGCCGCGGCCGGTCCGCGGTGCTTGCCGTGGTGGCAGTGGAAGTAGTACGGGCCATCCTTCTCCTCCATCGCCGCGACGATGGCCATCTGCTTGGCCTCGGGCACGCCGTCGTAGCCGATCGGGATGTGCAGGTAGCGCAAGCCATAGGCCGCCGCGCCCTCGACGTCCGGATGGGCCGAATCCACGCACACCAGCGTGCGGACTCCCAGTTCGCGCAATGCCGCGAAGGCCTCCGCACCCTCCGGTGCCGCGCCACTGTAGACGTTGTCGCTCAGGCGGATCAGTTGATGCAGCGCCTCGCTGTCCATGGCCTTGAGCTCCGGCTTCACGGAAACCTGGGCTCGCGCCAGCGGCGAATCGGAGTGTTGCGACCCCGCGCACGCGACGACGCCGGTCGCGGTCAGGGCGGCGAAAGCGGAGACAAGGACGGAGCGCATGGGGTTCTGGGGATGCAAACCTCGTGCCAGGATAATCTCGTCGTCGAATTCGGGCCAAGGTTCCCATTCGGGAACCCCACCGGACACTCTCCTGCCTCCTCGGGCCCGGGAATCGAGGAGCGAGGACGGAGAGCGGTCTCTAGCCCGGGCTCCAGCCGAGCGCCCGCAGGCGGGCCTCCGAGGCCCCGGACTCGACCGCCTCCACCGCCTCTCCGAGGCAGTCCGCGAGCGGCCGAGAGGAGTGGACCACCGACAGCAGTAGCGCTCCGCCGAGCACCGCCACGGCCCGCTCCGGCCCAGGCGCGCCGAGCAGGGCCCGCGCGTTAGTCAGGACCGCGGACTCCAGCAGGTCCTCGTGCAAGCGCGGCGGCTCCTCCGCGAAGGCCAGGGCGAAGTCGTCCGGGATCACCCGCAGCGGCACGGTCATGCCGCCGAGCAAGCGCATCCCGCGAGTCTGCGCGGACACGGAGGGGTCGACCGAGCCCTCGACGCCTTGCACGATGAGCGCATCCTCGTGACCGAGCCCCGCGATCGCGTCGGCAGCCAGCCCGAGCACCGGGCCCTGGCGCGCCGCGGTCAGCACACGCGCGTGCTCAGGCAGCAGCAGCTTCAGCACCACGTCGAGCAGGCTGCGGAGACCGGTCTCGTCCTCGATGCGCAGCAGGCGCTCCCAGCCCGGGTCGCCTGTCGCCGGGCACCACAGCGCGAGCCCGTGCTCGCCGAGCAGTTGCTCGGCCTCCTCGTGACCGCGTGCCGGCGCCCCGGCGGTGCGCTTCCAGAGGTCGCACAGCGTGGTGCCGCCACCCGGGATGCCAGGCGCCGACTGCACCAGCACCGGTACGCCGCACGCCGCCGCAGTGGCCGCCGCCGCGAGGCCGGTCGGCGGGTGCTGGCGCTTGCCGAGCCGACTGGTCGACAGCACCACGCAGTTCTCGGGCAGCGCCGGGAAGCGCACGCGGCGACGCGCCGCGCGTGCGCAGCCCTGCAGTTCATCCGAGCACACGCCCTTGGCGCGCATCTCGGCGAGCAGCATCGCGACCTGCGCGTCGGTGCCGGCGCCGTCGAGCAGCGCGGTGAAGGCCCGCTCGGCCTCGTCGCCGTCGAGGTTGCCGACCCTCTTGCCCGCGAGCGCCCCACCCAGGGAGCGCACGAGGTCGCGAATCTCGCCGTCCATGCTCAGCGCTCCAGCTCCTTTCGCAGCCAGTTCAGCACCTTGTCGACGTGGCCCTTGACGCGCACGTTGTCCCACAGTTGGGCGACGCGGCCAGATGGATCGAGCACCATGGTCGAACGCACGATGCCAAGATAGCGGCGCCCGTGGTGCTGCTTCTCGCGCCACACGCCGTAGCGGCTGGCGATCTTGGCATCGCGATCGTGGAGCAGCGGGAACCCCAGCCCGCAGGCGGAGCGGAACTCGGCGTGCGACTCGACCGGGTCCGGGCCGATGCCGAGCACCACCGCGCCGAGATCCTCGAAGTCGGCGAGCGCGTCCTGGAAATCGCCCGCCTGGGCCGTGCAGCCTGGCGTGAAGTCCTTGGGATAGAAGTACAGCACCACCCACCGTCCACGGTACTCGGTCAGCCGCAGCCGGTCGCCGTCGTCTGCGGGCAGGGTGAACGCGGGAGCACGGTCACCGGCTTGGAGGACGCTGTTCGCCATCGGGAAGCGCTGCGCCAGAACGCGTCAGCGGCGCGGGAGCGACGATTATGCCGCCTCCGCGCCGCTGCGCCAGGGTCGTCTCAGCGGCTTCCGTCAGGCTCCTCGACGACGACCTCCTCGACGACCTCCTCTTCGACGATTTCCTCCTCGATGATTTCCGGCTCGATGACCTCCTCCTCGACGGGTTGCATCGCCGCCGCGGCACGCAGCGCATCGAGCATCTGCCCAGGGGTCGGCTCCGGACGCGGGCGGACGTGCGCGAAGTACGGCATCTGCTCCTTGTCGTAGATGACCTCGCCGTCGATGACCGACCACTGCACGAAGGTGCGGTAGTGGAACAGGTCCCCGTCACAGATGATCAGGTCGGCATCCTTGCCCGGCTCCAGCGAGCCGATACGGCCGTCGACGCCCAGAATGCGCGCGGCGTCGATGGTCAGCGCACGGAGTGCCACGTCCTGCGGCAGTCCGCCACGAATCGCGTAGGCCGCCGCGATCGGCAGCGTCACCAGGTCACGGCCACCGATACCGCCGGTCGACACGCCGCGCCCGCGCACGCCACCGTAGGGCGTGTCGGCCGGCAGGATGGAGAACTCGACGCCATGCTCCCACAGCGTGCGCGCGTTCTCGATCGACCAGCCGCTCGGCCGGTTCAGCGAATCGTCCGCCCAGTCCTTGTCGCGCGGGATCAGGATCATGCGCGCGCCGGTGCGGCCGAGCCGGCCGGCGATCGACCAGGCCTCGCGGCCGCCGTCGATGATGGCCGCCATCGGATAGGCCTCCAGCAGGTCGCAGATGGCCAGCAGGTCACCGAGGCGATCGGCGCGGAAGTAGGCGCTCGCGTCGCCTTCCAGCAGGCTCAGGTAGCGGCGGTCGACCGACTTCGGGTCCGGCTCTTCCATACCCTCCGCGGCGCCGGCCTCCTTGGCGACCTGGTATGCGCGCCGCTGGCGCAGGAAGTCGCGCGCCTTGTCGAGGCCCGCGTAGACCTCGCGCCGGCCACGCGTGTTGCCCGGCGCCACGTCGAGGCGCACCCAGCCGGTCTCGCCGACGATGATGCCGTCCAGCGAGCCGCGCTTCAGCTTGACCACCGCGCCGCCGTTCTCGACCGTCGTCAGACCGCCGGTCAGCGCCAGGTCCTGGTTCAGCGCGTACGGGTCGTGATTGTCGGTGCCGCGCGCGTCGGCGCGCACCACACCGCTGGTGTTCACGGCCACCAGGCCCGGATAGACCCGCATGCCGGTCGCGTCGACGGTGCGCGCGCCCTCGGGCACGCGCAGGTCGGCGCCGATCGCGACGATGCGGCCGTCCTTGCACAGCACCGTCGCGCCGCGGTGGACGCCGTCGGTGACCGTGTAGACGTCACCTCCGATGACTGCCAACCACGGGCTGACCGTGTCGTCGGCAGGCTCCTCGGCGGGCGCGACCTCGGCCTGCTCGACGGCCTCCTCGGCCTCGGGCGCCGGTTGCGGCGGCTCCTCTTCCTGGGCGAACGCCGGTGCGGCGAGGAAGCCCGCGGCGAGCAGCCAAGCGGGCAGCAAACGGGTGCAGGCGTGCAGCATCATCGCTCCTCCTCCTCTTCGGCACGGGCTCGGTCGTAGATCGTCTCGCCGTCGTGCACGACATAGAGAGCGCGCGCCATCGCGTCCAGCGGGGCGCCGCTCCAGACCACGAAGTTCGCCGGCGCACCGGCCTTCAGCGGGCCGGACAGTTCCTCCTGTCCGAGCGCGGCGGCGGCGTCCACCGTCATCGCGCGCAGCGCGCGGTCAGCGTCCAGGCCGGTCGCGGCCAGCATCGCCACCGAGGTGCGCCAGGCGGCGATGCCGTCCGGCGACGACATCGGCGGCAGCAGCACCAGCTTCTCGAGCCCGGCATCGACCAGCTCGGCCGGCAGGTTCATGCGGATGCGCGTGTACGGCAGGAAGGTCCGCTCGGCCGGCACTGCGGGAATCAGCACGCGCAGGCCAGTGGCCGCGATGGCCTCCTTGACCTCGTGCAGGTTGGTGCTGGTCGTGCCCGAGAAGCGCGAGGGCTCCATGTCGAGCACCAGTTGGTACGGCAGTTCGCGATCGCCGAGCAGCTCCTGCCAGTGCAGCCAGTCGGCCGCCGACCCGATACGCACCTGGGCGACCCGCTGCTTGCGGATCCACTCGACCACCGGCTCGACGTTGGGGTCGATCTTCGGCGGTTCGAACTCCTTCGGCGGCTCCTTGTCTTCCTGCTCGCCGCCCTTGCCTTGGCCGCGGCCGTTGCCACCCTGCTGGGCCGCAGCCGCGCCGCCCTCCTCCTTGCCTCCTTCCTTGGCCTTCTTCTCCGCCTCGGCCTTCTCCTTCTGCTTGGCCTCCCACTCCTCACGCTCCTTTTTCCACTTGTCGCGCGCCTTCTCCTCGCCGTCGATGGCCTTGTCGGCCGCCGCCAGCGCGTCGCGGACCAGCTTCTTGTTGGAGCCGACGCCGGTGTCGATCTTCAGATGGAGATCGTGCACCAGCGGTCCCTCCTGGCCGACGAGCAGCACCGAAGTGCGGCCCGGCATTCCTGCGCCGGGCGGGTCGACGCCGATCACGAGCACGCCCTCCTCGAGCAGTGCGTCGGCCCAGTCGTCGGCCAGACGCAGCGACTGCGCGGCCAGGAAGCGCGCGTTCAAGCCACCACGCGAACCGCGCGCGAGGAAGCTCGAAGACGCCACTGCGAGCGGCGGAGTCATCACCGCGCCGGTGCCGCGCAGGTCGTGGACCTCCGCGTTCTCGGGCACGACGACCGCCTCGCCGAGACTGGTGATGACGCCTTCGCGCACCACCACGGTGGCGTTCTTCAGCGTCTTGCCGTCGAGGGTGCGGACCTCGTCGACGCGGAACACGGTCGCGCGGCCGGCGGTCGCCTGCGCGTCCTGCAGGGGGAGCACCGGCGCTGCCAGGAGGAGGAGGGTCGTGAGCATGTCAGAATCGCTGGCCGTCTCGGATGTCGTAGACCACTGCACCCTCGATCAACACCAGCTGCACCGGATGGCGCGGGTCGAGGGGCTGGCCCGCGCTGATGACGATGTCGGCCTGCAGGCCGGGTACCAGCCGCCCGACCTGGTCCTCGACGAGGATCTGGCGGGCCGGCTTGACGTTGATGGCTTCCAGCGCCGTCCACGTGGAGGCGCCCAGCCGCTCGGCCATCGCGGCCTGCAGCAGGTAGTCCTCCTGCGGGATGACGGGCGAGTCGGTCTGCACCGAGATGTCGGTGTTGCCGGTCGACTCGTAGCCTTCGACCAGGCCCTGGATGCGGGCCATCGCGTTGAAGTTGAAGTCGAAGTTGCGCGGGCCGACGTTGAGCGGCGTGCCGACGCGCGCAACCGCCTCGCCGACCACGTAGCCGCTGAACGAGCCGTGGCTGACGATCACCGGGACGCCGGCCTCGAGCGCGAACATGCGCACGGTGCCGTACACGTCGCGGCCGCCCGCGGTGTGGACCAGGAAGGGATAGCGCTGCTGGAAGATGCCGCCGACATGGGCGATCTCGGGATGGTCGTAGAGGTCGCCCTCGGCAGCCTCGGCGCCGCGCGCCAGGAACCAGCGCAGCATCCACCACATGCCCATGCGGGACTCTCCGAGGTCGCCGCCGTCGCGCTCCGGGTTGTAGCCCTGCGCGACCTTCACCGAGCCGGGCGAGCGCATCACCGCCTCATCGACGACGTCGGTCGGAATCATCCGCACCAGCGCGCCGGCGCCACTGATGTTGGTGCCGGAACCCGGGATCGAATTGACCAGCGTGACCCCCGAGGCGAGCGCGTCGCGGAAGTCGCCGTTGCCGGGCACGATGGTGTCGAGCACGCGCAGCTCCGGGTTGTCCGGGTGCACCATGTCGTTGGTGTCGCCGAAGCCGCCGCTGTGCACGTGCGAGTGCAGGTCGACCGCGCCGGGCCACGCATAGGAGTCGTGGAAGTCGTACAGCGTGTAGCCGTCCGGCAGCGCCACCTCGGCGCGCCGTCCGACCTGCTCGATGCGGCCGTCCCGCACCAGGATGCGCGCGTTGTGCACCACCTGCCGCTCCTCCATCGTCAACGCCACCGCCACGTCCAGCGCGATGCCGGCGGGTTCCTGCGCGGGGAGCGCGGCGAGCAGCACTGCGGCGAGCATCAGAAGCGCTGGCCGTCCTCCTCGACGTCGTAGACCTTCTTGCCGCGCACCCACGCGGCGAGCACCGAGTTGCGCGGATCGACCGGATCGCCGGTCCAGGCCACGAAGTCGGCGTCCAGGCCCGGCACCAGGCGGCCGGACACGTCCTCGATCAGGAGCGCGATGGCGGCGTTGGCGGTCAGGCCCTTGAGCGCGGCCTCCGCGTCGCCGGCGCCGTAGCGCACGCCTAGCGCCGCCTGCAGCGGCAGTTCCTCCTGCGGAATGACGGGCGCGTCGGTGTTGTAGCCGAGGATGAGGCCGTCGACGCTGTCCCAGCCCGCTGCGCAGCCGACGATCCGCGAGTTCGCGCGGTCGAAGTAGAACTGGCGCGGCCCGTTCATCACCGGCACGCCCAGCTCCGCCGCCAGCGGCGCGTTGCGGAAGCCGTCGAAGGTGCCGTGGTCGACGAAGGACTTCAGCCCCAGTTCCTGCACCTGCATGACCAGCGTCTGCATGACGACCTGGTACATCTGCGTGTGCACCGACACCGGCACGGTGTGGTTCTCGAGACCGATGAAACCCTCGTAGCGCGGGTCGAAGGGCACCTTGCCCTCGCGGTAGGCCGCCGCCCAGTCCAAACCCTCGGTCAGCGTGTTGCGCGTGTTCCAGTTCATCATCGCGCGACCGACGCCGAAGGAGTAGCGCTCCGGGTTGCCGGCCTGCGCGACCTTCAGCGAGCCGGGCGAGCGCACCACCATGTCCTCGATGGTGTCCGACGAGGTCTTCACGACCATGCCGAAGCCGCCCATGTTCGAGCCCGAACCCGGGATCAGCAGCGCCGTCGTGACGCCGCCAGCGACCGCGTCCTGCAGCATCGCGTTGCGCGGCTCGAGCAGGTCGTGCGTGCGGAACTCGGGGTTGGTGAGGTAGACGTTGTCGTTCAGGTCGGACAGCGAGCCGGCGACGTGGTTGTGCGGCTCGATCATGCCCGGCACCAGCCAGACGTTGCCGAGGTCGACGACTTCGATGCCGTCCTCGATCTCGACGTCCTTCTCCCTGCCCGCCCACAGGATCTTGCCGTCCTGCACGACGATCACGCCGCGGTCGATCATGCCCGCCTCGTCGGCGGTGTAGACCTTGGCCGCCTTGTAGACGACCGGGGCGGAGACCGGCTCCTGCGGGAGCACGGCGAACACGAGGGTAGCGAGGGAAAGCATCATTCCTGGGGGACCTCCTGGCCGTCCACGAACACGCGCAGCACGCGCGTACCGAGCGTCAGCGGCGGTCCCGACAGGACCAGCAGGTCGCCGTCGAGGCCCGGCGCCACGCGCCCGACACGGTCGCCGATGCCGAGCATGTCGGCGGCATCGGCAGTCAGCGCACGCAGCGCCTGGCTCTGTCCGAGCCCGCGGTGCGCGGCCATCGCCACCGCCTGAGGCAGGTTGCGCGCGCCCTCGCGCGCACCCGACTGGAAGGCGGTGCGCAGGCCGGCGGCGCGCAGTTCCGCGGCCGGCACGCGCTCGAGCGCGCCGTCGCGCGTCAGCAACTGCCGGTCGACGATGACTCCGGCGCCGGCAGCCTGCAGCGCACCGGCAGCAGCCTCTGCCTCGGCACCACCGAGCACGTGCACCGGCAGTTCGAAGGAACCGAAGATCTCCAGCGCCAGCCGGATGTCCTCGGCGCTGTCGGCGGCGACCACGGCCACCGCGCGACCCTCGAACAGCGCGCGCATGCCCTCCATCCGCCAGTCCGTCGGCGGCGGCTGGGGACCGTCGTCCTTGACGCGCCGGCGCTTGACCGGCGCCGCCGCGGCCGCACCGACCTCGATACGCTCGGCGACGAAGTCGGCTGCACCGATGCCGGACAGTTCAACGTTGCACTCCATGACGTCCGGAGCGGTGATACGCCCGACGAACTGCACGGTGCCGAAGTCGGTCGTCAGCTCGATGCGGATCTCGTTGCCCTCATAGGTACCCTCGAGCTCCAGGGTCTCGCCGCTCGGATCGTCAGGCGAGCTGAAGATCGCGGTCAGTCGCGAGCCCTCATGGGCCAGACGCATCTGCACCTGAATCGGCTCGGGCAGCATCTCGTGCTCGATGGTCGCCGCCCACAGTCCGTTGATGGGGTCGACCTCGACGACCTCCTCCTCGACGACCGGCTTGGGACCTTCCTCCTCGGTCTCCTTCTCCGGCTTGGCCGGGGCCGAACCCTGCGCCATGCGCAGGCGCAGCTCGCGCTCGCTCTCGGCGCGCGCGCCGTCGTCCTTGCCACCCTTCTCGGAGTCGTACTTGGCGCGCTCGTCGCGGTACTTCTCCCACTTCGCGGCGTAGCCCTTGCCACGCTGCAATTGGCCGCGCAACTGCTCGCCAGCGGTCGCCGGGTCGCCGTTGCCGCCATCGAAGAAGACCACGTGGCGATCGGTGATACCGCGTGCGCCGGGCGCCGCAGCGGTCTTCACGACCGCCGCGCGCGCGCCCTGCGGCGGAATCACGGTGCCGCCGAGCACCATCGTCGTCACGCCCCCGCGGGCGACCTGCGCCCAGGAATCGCGCAGCAGCGAGCCGTCCGCAAGCGCCGACAGGTCGGCGCGCGGATCGACGTTACCGGTGCCGAGCCCGAGGAAGCCGCGCGCGTCGATGTAGCCGGGCGCCAGATGGGCGTCCGCGCCGGCGTCGACCACGCGCGCACCGGCCGGACGGCCGACCGTCGGGCCGACCGCGACGATGCGTCCGTCGCGCAGCAGCACCTCGACGCCGCCGGTCATCGGCGGGCCGTCGCCAGGCCACAACGTGCCGGCGCGCACCACCACCGCGTCGCTCTCGGCGGCGGTCGGCGAAGTCTCGCCGTCACCGCGCTTCCAGACCCGCGCGCCGTCGATGTAGACCGCGTGCACCGCCGGTGCCGAGGCATCGCCTTCGTAGACCACGAAGTCGGCATCGTCGCCGACCCCGAGGCCGCCGCGCACCGGCGTGCCGCCGACCACCGCGGCGGCCTCGGCGATCCAGGTCCAGTCGCTACGACCGCCCGGCTTCACCCCCACCTGCCCTTCGGCCTCGCGGTAGATCGCGTAGGCCTCGGCCAGGTCGACCAGGTCGCCCGGCAGGTCGTCGGCGCCGGCGAACAGCGGCACTTCCAGGAGGTAGCGCACGTCCAGGTCCGCCGACGCGGCCACGACCGCCGCGGCATCCGCCTGCGACAGGCCGTCGAGGACCAACGCCTTGTTCCACTCGCGCGCCAGTTCGATGGCGGACAGGGCCTCGCCGGTGGTGTCGACCGCGACCCGCAGCGGATCGTCGCCCGCCAGATACGCGGCAAGCGCGTCGCGGCTGGCGTCGAAGCCCTCGCCGCCGGCCAGCGCAGCCGCGCCGGCCTCGCGCAGCGCCAGCATCGCGCCGGCGCGGCTGGTCGGGGCCTGCGGTTCGGCCACCACCAGCGGGTTCTCGGAGGTCGGCGGGATGGGCGGCCGGAAGAAGTCCGGCGGGTTCAGCGCGTCGCGCGTCAGCGACACGCGCAGGTCGTAGGCCTCGGTGATGACGCGGTTCTCGCCAGCGGTCTTGACCAGCGCGCCGCGCCCGCCGATCAGGCGCGAGCGGTCCGGCGACAGATAGACCGCGGTGATGCCGCGCTCCAGCGCGTACTGCATGTCCGCGTAGGCGTCGTACTCGTCGAAGGCGCGACGGTGCGCACCCAGCGAGTGGTCGCCCTGCCCCTGCACGCCGGCCAGCGTGCTATCGACCGCCCACAGTCCGGGCATGATCTTCGCGTCGCCGAGATCGACGATGCGCACGAAGGGCGGCAGCGCGGCCTCATCGACCACGCCGACGACCTTGCCGTCCTGCACGACCAGGAACTCGCCCTCGGCATCGCCGGCATCGAGCTCGGCAGCGCGGTAGGCCACCGGCTTCCCCTGGCCGGCCAGCTGGAGCCGCTCGACGACCGGCTCCGCGCCGCGCTTGGCGACCGATTCCGGCTGCGGGTCGGGGCCGCCGGTCAAGGCCGGAACCGCGAGGGCCCCGGCCGCCGCCGCGGCGACGAACAGGAGGCCCTTGCTCACTCGTTCTCTCCCTCCAGCAGGCGCTGCAGCCGCTCGTCCTGGCTGCGGTCGTAGGCATGTTCGCCGCGCAACCACACGTGCAGGACGCGGGACTCGGCAGCGAGCGGATCGCCGTCCAGCACCACGAAGGTGCCGTCGGCGCCCTCTTCCAGCACTCCGAGCTTGCCGTCGGCACCCCACAGCATCGCCGGGACGGCGGTCACCGCCGCCAACGCGGCGGCGCGCGGCACGCCCTCGCGGATCATCACCGCAGTCTGGTAGCCCAGACGGTCGGGCCCCATGCGGCCCTTCTCGGAGCCGACCGAGAAGATCACGCCCGCCTCGTGGAAGGCCAGCGGCGCGAAATGGCGCTCCTCCTTGCGGGTCACCGGGTCGCGCTCGACGTCCCACAGGCCGCCGATCAGCGCCACGGGGCAGTCCATCTCGGCGATGACGTCAGCGGCCTTCCAGGCCGCGGCGGTCACCACCAGCACGCTGTTGCCGGTCAAGCCGTGCTCGTCCAACCAGAGCCGCGCGTGCTGCACGTCGGTCGCGGTCGGCGCCCAGACCCACAGACGCTCGTCGCCATTGAGGACGCGCACCAGGCCCAGCTGCGCGTCGTCCAGGTCGGCCGCGCGCAGCGCGTCCTTGCCCGGGAAATCGTCGCCGAAGCGCACCACCGGCTGGTCGTGATCCTCCTCGTCCGTGGCGTCCTCGCCGGCGATACGCCGCTGGTCCTCGTCCGCGGCGTCGCCGTCGAGCTTGGCCTGCCCCAGCACGCGCAGGTCGGCGTGCAGCTTGGCGACCGCCTCGCGCAACTCGGCGAGCTGCGAGGCGCGGCTCCAGCCACGCTGCGGGCCGATGGCGAGCTTCTGCCCCATCGGCGCGTGGACCGTCATCTGCTCGACCGTCATGCCGTAGGGCGCGACGACCACGCCGGAGCCACCCAGCACGGTGTCATTGCCCGGGATGATGCCGATCGCGACGGTGCCGTTGCGCAGCTCGTCCTCGAAGTAGAAGGACACCGGGTCGATGCTGTCGCGCACGTGCAGGAAAGGCGCGATCGGCACCGACTCGTTGGCGCGGTCGAGGCCGTCCGAGGTGTGCGCCTCGTGGAAGCCGGCGAAGACCACGCCCTCGGGGAACTCGTGCAGGACGACGTCGAACGGGATCTCCAGGTCGGCGCCGCCGACCGCGGTGATGCGCCCGCCCTGGACGACCACGGTGCCGTTCTCGAGGGTGCTGCCGTCCGGCAGCATCACGGTGCCGGCACGCACCGCGACGGAACCGTCCTGCGCGAACGCGGGAGCGGCGACGAGGAGGGGAAGAAGGAACGCGAGGGTGCGCATCGGAGGGCTCAGGAGTCGATTCGGTTGTCGAGGACCACGCGACCGTCGACGATCACGAGGAGGGGTCGCGAAGCGGAGTCGAGCGGCGGTCCGGACCACAGCACGAGGTCGGCGTCGTAGCCGGCCTCGATGCGGCCGACCGAGTCGCCGCGGCCGCACAGTTCGGCGGCACGCGAGGTCACCAGCGGCAGGACCTGCTCGGCAGGTAGGCCCCAGCGCACCGCGGTGCGCGCCTGGTGGATGAGGCTGGCCTCGGACAGCGCATCGTCGTGCGCCTCCGCGCCACCCAGTGCGAAATCGACGCCCGCGCCGGCGAGCAGTTGCGCGAGCGCAGGAGTCGCATTGCGACCCTCGGTGCGGCGCCCCGGCGCGACGCCCGAAGCGGCGCCGTAGCGCGGCGCAAGCGTCAGCAGCAGGTCCAGTGCGACCGGGTTGAGGTCGCCGTCGTGGTCATGCGCCTCTCCGACCGGCTCGCCACCGAACTCCTCGTGGAGGTCCTCGCAGCACACCGGCGGCGGGTCCACCAGCAGCCGCAGTTCAGCCAGACTGGGGCCGCTGGCGACGGCGCGGGCGACCGCGTCGTAGGCCGGACCGCACACCACCGGCACCCCGGCGGCGGCCACCACTTCGGCGGCCAAGTGGCCCTCGGTGGCTTCCTCGAGCAGGACATTCGGCAGGTCGAACTCGTCCCGCAGACGCAGCGCGGTCTGCAGGTCGTGGCTGCGGCGCGCCTGGAAGCGCACCGGGATGCGGCCCTCGAGCGCGGCGACCAGGACCTCCAGGTCGCGGTCGTAGAGCGCCTCGCCGGCCTCCTTGCGGGCGCGGTAGTCCATCGCCCGGTAGAAGTCGCGGCGCACCACCCATACGGTGCCCATGCGGGTGTTCGGGCGGCGCTGGTTGAACGAAGTCGTGAAGCGGCCGCGCGGTGTGAAGTTGCCGCGCGAAGGGTCGCTACCGAGCACGATCTTCAGGCTGGCGACCGGTTCGACCATGCGCGCGGCCGCGCCGGCGTCCGCGAACAGGTCGGCCGGTGCGCCGCCGGAGGTCTTGACGAAGGCGCCGATGCCACCGAACACGTTGAGGCTGTCCGGCGACAGGTAGGCCGAGGTCACACCGGCCTCGACCGCGTGGCGGAAGGCCGCGTCGTCGAGGTCCGCGGTGTCCGCGACCCGCAGCGACGCGGTGGTCTCGCGCGACTGCTCCAGCGTCGCGTTGCCGATGCCCATGAAGGAGAAGGCGTCGACCAGGCCCGGGGTCAGCTCCGCACCGCTCGGGGCGGCCTCGCCATCGGATTCGCCGCCGGCGACCACGGCGGTAATGCGGCCGTCCTGGATGGTCACGGTGGCGTTCTCCAGCACCGTGCCGTCACCGACGTGCAACCGCTCGACGGTCAGCGAGAAGCTGGAATCCTGCTGCGGGGCGAGCAGGGCGAGGGTGCATGCAAGGACGGGGATCATCGTGCTTCCTCCGCGGCGGACGGCCGCCAGACCGTTTCTCCGCCGATCATCACGGCCTCGACGCGGGCGGCGGCATCCAGCGGATGCGCGCTCCACAGCACGAGGTCGGCGCGCGCGCCAGGTGCGATCACGCCCATTTCACCGGCCATGCCGAGCGCCTCGGCGGGGTGCGCGGTGACCGCGGCCCAGGCCGCGCCGGCGTCGCCGGTCGCCCGCGACAGCGCCATCGCGGCGGTGCGCAGGCCGTTCAATTCGGGGTTGCCGCCGCGGCTGCCGACGGCGAACCGCGTGCCGGATGCGGCGAGGCGCTTCCAGACCTCGGCCGCGCGTGCGCTCGGCTGCGGGTCGGCAGGCACCACCACCAGCGCACCGGCGAGATCCCCGCCGTAGCCGCCGAGGTCGCCGTGGCAGACCAGCAACGGCATCGCGAGGCCGGCGCGCTCGCACAGTGCGCGCGCGCCGCGCACGCCTTCGCTCTCCTGCACCGCCAGCCACAGGCCGTCGCCGGCGACGTCCTGCGCCGACTCGGCGAGGGCAGCCTCGAGCAGTTCCAGGCCACCGGCCAACGAAGTCGGGCCGACCCGTTGGTCGTAGATCGCCGACGCCCGCAACGAGCCGGTCTGCGCGGTCTGCGCCGCCAGCATCTGCAGCGCACCACCGGTCGCCAGCAGCACGCCACGCCCCGCCAGCACATTGCTGGGCTCGGGCACCAGGTGCACGGCGGTTACGCCGCGCGCCAACAGCCCGGCGAATGCCTCGGACTCCGGATCGACGCCGTCTGCGGCGCGCAGGCCCGGCGTCAGCTGCCGGGATTCCTCGAACACGAAACCATCGGCCCCCCACGCGGAGTAGGCGTCCACCATGCCGGGCGCGAGCACGCCATGGACACGCACGGCGCCCTCGGCGGGCGCCGGACCGACCGCGGTGATGCGGCCGTCCTCGATGGTCACGGCGACGCCGCGCTGCAGCGTGCCGTCCAGTGCGACGACAGCGTCGGGCAGCAGCACCAGCGCGGCCGTCGGTTCCCCGCCGGTCCCACCGGCGGCCAAGGTCAGGAGGAGGGTCCCGAGCATCGCTACTTAGGCTTGTGGGTCTGGAACGGAGCGGAGGCGTCGAACGGACTGGAGCCGCCGAACAGGATCATCGAGGCGTCCTTGCCGGGCGCGATGCCGCCGTGCGCCGAAAGCCCGAGGATGCGGGCCGGGACGGCGGTCAGCGAGGCCCAGACCGCGTTCGGGTCCGCGCCGGCGGCGACCAGCTGGCCGGCGCGCGCGAGCAGCAGCCCCTCGGCGCCGCCGCTCGCGATGGCGACCTCGACGCCGGCGTCATGCAGGCGCATCCAACGGGCCGCGAAGCTGCGCTCGCCGTGGCCGTCGGCGTGGATATCCGGGCCCGGGGCGAGGATGACCGGGATACGGGCGTCGGCCAGAGCCTCCGCCGCGAGGTCGGCCTCCAGGCCGCCGACCACCACCAGATCGAGGTCGAACTGGCCATCCATGGCCAGCACCGCACGCACGTCGGCCAGCGACTCGGCGCGCACACGCACCTGAAGCTTGCCGTCGAGGGCCTCCAGCAGCACGTCGCGCGCGGCATCGGCCTGCGGCTTCTTGGGCCGCTTCGGCCGCGTCGGCGGCTTGTCCTTGTCGCTGCGGTCCTCCTTCTTGACGAACTCGTCGAGCTTCTTGGCGTACTCCTCGAGGTCCTTCTCGTACTTCTCGAGTTGCTCGTCGTAGTCGTCCAGCGAGTCGCGCCATGCGCGCGCGGCCGCGAACGCGCCGGACAATTCCTCGGCCTGATAGCTGGCCTCCGGGCCACCTGCGACCGCGCCGCCGATGGCGCAATCGAGTGCCTCGCGGCCGGTGGCGTAGGGCAGGTCGACCGCGGCGAAGGCCGCCGCCGTACCGATTCCGCTACGCAGCGCGGAGCTGCCCGTCGCCAGATAGACCGCGGCGATACCGGCGTTGCGCGCCGTCAGCACCTGCGCCTGCAGGCCCGCGTCCTCTCCGGAATAGAGCGCCGGCAGGGCTTCGCGCATGCGCCGCTCGGGACGTACGCGCCGCTCGCCGAGCAGTTCGCCGGGCCCGAGGCCGGACCAGGCATCCACGATGCCGGCGGCCAGCGTGCCCTCGACCTTCACGATCGGCGGCTTCTCGCCTGCCCCGAAAGGCGTGCGCGGCGCGACCCGGCGGTCCTGACTGGACACCCAGTCGATCTTCCCTTCCGAGATCTGCACGAACGCAGGCGCGACGACCTCCCCCGGGGCGACCCAGGCCGCATCGGCCTGGATGACGTAGGTCCGGGTGTAACCGGGATCCTGGTCCTGGGGGCGGGCGGCGGAGGAAAGAAGGCTGAGGGTGAGGAGGACTCCGAGGGGAGGAGCGAGAAGGTCGCGTGGGAGCAAATTTGCCTCCGCGGCATTCGAGTTACGTTGTCCGGATGCACGGCGTACATGGTCCGCGTTTCCGGTTTCCCTAGACTAGCACAAATGAACGTGGATTCCGCAAGCCCCGACGCTGCCGAAACTACCGTCCACCCATCGGCCGTCGTGCTGCCCGGCGCGACCCTCGGTCGCGGGGTCGAAATCGGACCGGGGGCCTACCTCGAATCGGGGGTCGAAGTCGGCGACGGCTGCCGGATCGGACCTCATGTCCAACTGCTCGGCCGCACGCTGCTCGGCCCCGGCTGCGTGGTGCGCGGCGGCAGCGTGCTGGGCGGCGACCCCCAGGACGACGCCTACAAGGGCGAGCGCACGGTGGTCCGGGTCGGGGCGGGCTGCCAGATCCACGAGCATGTCACCATCCACCGCGCCAGCGGCGAGGGCAACGAGACCGTGGTCGGCGACGGCGTACGCCTGATGGCGAGTAGCCACGTCGGCCACAACGCGCGGGTCGGCGACCACGTCGTCATGGTCAACGGCGCGGTGGTCGGCGGCCACGCCACGATCGGCGAGCGGGCCATCCTGTCGGCCTACTCCGGCATGCACCAGTTCGGCCGCGTCGGGCGACTGACGATGCTCACCTCGAGCTCCGGCATGAGCCGCGACGCGCCGCCCTTCTCGATCGTCTCCGGCTCCCACCCCACCCGCTGGCGGGGGCCGAACACGGTGGGCCTGCGCCGTGCCGGCTTCGAGGCCGAGGAGCGCAACGCGGTCCGACGGGCGCTCCACGAGGCCTTCACCTCTGACCTGGGCCTGCGCGCAGTGGCCGAGCGGCTGGCCGGGAGCGACTATCCTGCAGTCCAGGAGCTTGCTGAGTTCCTGCTGACCTCCAAGCGCGGCCTCTGCGCCGGCCCCCGATGAGCGACCACCCCGCCACTCTCGACACGCTTCTCCAGGAACACCGGCAGTTCGCGCCGCCGGAGGCCTTCCGCGCGACGGCGAACATCTCCGACCCGGAGGTCTACGCGCGCGCCGACGCAGACTGGCAGGGCTGGTGGGTGTCGTGGGCCGAGCGCCTGCAGTGGGACCGCAAGTGGGACACCGTGCTGGACTGGCAGCCGCCCTACGCGAAGTGGTTCGTCGGCGGCAAGCTGAACGCCAGCGTGCAGTGCCTGGACCGCCACGTCGCGGCCGGCCAGGGCGATCGCGTCGCCTACCACTGGGAGGGCGAGCCGGGCGACGCGCGCTCCTTGAGCTACGCCGACATGCTGACCGGCACCTGCCGGGTCGCCAACGCGCTGCTGGAGTTGGGTGTCGGCAAGGGCGACCGCGTGACGCTCTACATGCCGATGGTGCCGGAGCTGGCGATGGCGGTGCTCGCCTGCACGCGCATCGGCGCGATCTTCTCGGTGGTCTTCGCCGGTTTCTCGGCGACCTCGCTGAAGGACCGTATCGAGGACCAGCAGGCCAAACTGGTGATCTGCGCCGACGGCTGCTGGCGGCGCGGCAAGGTGCTCGACCTCAAGGCTGTCGTCGACGAGGCGGTCGCCGAGTGCGCTTCCATCGAGAATGTGCTGGTGTGGCGGCGCGGCGAAGGCGTCGCGACCGCGGCCGGCACCCAGCCACGCGACGTCGAGTGGACGGAGCTCGTCGACCGTCAGGCGCCGGAGTGCGCGCCGCAGTCGATGGACGCCGAGGACCCGCTGTTCATCCTCTATACCAGCGGTACGACCGGCAAGCCGAAGGGCATCCTGCACACCACGGGCGGCTACCTGACCGGCGCCTACGCGACCGCCAACCTGGTCTTCGACCTCAAGCCCGAGTCGGACGTCTACTGGTGCACCGCCGACATCGGCTGGATCACCGGACACTCCTACATCGTGTTCGGGCCGATGGCCAACGGCGTGACGCAGGTGATGTACGAGGGTGCGCCGGACACCCCGGCGCCCGACCGTTTCTGGGCGCTGTGCGCGAAGTACGGCGTGACGGTGTTCTACACCGCACCGACCGCGATCCGCGCCTTCATGAAGTGGGGCGACGAGCACCCGGCGAAGCATGACCTGTCGTCGCTGCGCCTCCTCGGCACGGTCGGCGAGCCGATCAACCCGGAGGCCTGGGTGTGGTACCTGCACCACATCGGCGGCGGGCGCTGCCCGATCGTCGACACCTGGTGGCAGACCGAGACCGGCGGCATCATGATCACGCCGCTGCCGGGGATCACGACCACGGTGCCGGGTTCGGCGACTACGCCCTTCCCCGGCATCGAGGCCAAACTGGTCGACGAGAACGGCGACGAGGTCGAGGGCGCCGGCGGCGGCTACCTGGTCCTGACGCGGCCGTGGCCGCACATGCTGCGCGGCATCTGGGGCGATCCGGAGCGCTACGAGGAGACCTACTGGTCGCGCTTCCCGGGACGCTATTTCGCCGGCGACGGTGCCAAGCGCGACGAAGACGGCTTCCTGTGGGTGCTCGGCCGCGTCGACGACGTGATGAACGTGTCGGGGCACCGGCTCTCGACGATGGAGATCGAGTCGGCGCTGGTCGACCACGAGGCGGTCGCCGAGGCCGCGGTCATCGGCATCCCGCACGAGTTGAAGGGCCAGGCGCCGGTCGGCTTCGTCATCCTGCGCGGCGGCAACGCGCCGACGCCGGAACTCGCCGAGGCGCTGCGCAAGCACGTCGGCACGCTGATCGGCGGGCTGGCGCGGCCGGAGCGGGTCATCTTCACGCCCGAGCTGCCGAAGACGCGCTCCGGCAAGATCATGCGGCGGCTGCTGCGCGACCTCGCCGAAGGCAAGGCAGCCGGCGACGTGACCACGCTCGCCGACCCCGGGGTGCTGGACGGACTGAAGTCCGAGTACGAGTCGAAGGAGGGCTGACGGCGCGCGGCGCGGGCGGCGACTAGGCTGGCGGCATGAGGCTCCCCGCCGCCGCCCCGCTGCTCGCAGCCGCCCTGCTCCTCGCCGCGCTGACCGCGGCCTCCCCCGCCGACGGCGGCGCCGACGCCAAACCGCTGCTGGTGTACGTGCTGGTCGGCCAGTCGAACATGGAGGGGCACGCCACGCTGGAAGTGCTCGACTACCTGGGCGAGGACCCGGCGACGGCGCCGTTGCTCGAGGCGATGCGGGACAAGCGCGGCAAGCCGGCGGAGATCGAGGACGTGTGGATCTCCTACCTGACCGGTGAGCGCGGCCGCATCGACGCGGGAAACGACGTCATCGAGGGGCCGCTGACGCTCGGCTACGGCAGCCGCGGCGGGGTCGGGCCGAACGAGGCCGGCCGCAAGATCGGGCCCGAGATGGGCTTCGGCATCACGCTGCACGAGGCGCTCGACCGCGACATCCTGATCATCAAGTGCGCGTGGGGCGGCCAGTCGCTGCACACCGACTTCCGGCCGCCGAGCGCCGGGCCGTCGCCGGAGGATCCGGAGGGCGCGAAGACCGGCGTGCGCTACCGGCAGATGATGGAGCACGTGGACGCGGTGCTCGCCGACCCGGGCCGCGTGGTCAAGGGCTACAGCAAGCGCCGCGGCTACGAACTCGGCGGTGTCGTCTGGTTCCAGGGCTGGAACGACCTGGTCAACCGCAACGTCTACCCGGAGGTGCCGGATGACTCGCCGACGCCGCGCTTCGCCGCCTACACCGAGGTCATGGCGCACTTCATCCGCGACGTGCGCACCCACCTGCAGGCGCCGGAGCTGCCGTTCGTGATCGGCGTCATCGGTGTCGACGGAGAGCAGCCGAACAAGCACATCGCGGCGCTGCGCACATCGCAGGCGGCGGTCGCGGCGCTCGAGGAGTTCCAGGGCAACGTCGTCGCGGTGCCGACCGCCCCCTACTGGGACGCGGCGCTCGCGGCGCTCGACGCCAAGCGCCAGCAGTTGCGCCAGAAGCGCTACCACCTCGACAAGCAGCACGAGGGCCACGAGAACGCCGACGGCTCGCTGTCCCAGACGGACAAGGACCGCATCGTCAAGGCGCTGGAGGCCGAGTTGTTCTCCGAGGAGGACCTCGACCTGGAGCGGCGCGCGAAGTCGAACGCCGGATACCACTATCTGGGCAGCGCCAAGACCTACACCCTCATCGGCAAGGCCTTCGCCGCCGCGCTGCTCGGGATGCGCGTGGAACGCTAGACTGCCGGCTGCGGCCGCCGTCGCGGCCCCTTCACAATTCGCTTCTCCTCCGGTCCCGGGGAAGGGGGTGCAATTCCTCCACGGGTCCGCCACCGTGAGCGGCTGCCATGCCGCGAGTCGGGATACCGATCCGGAGGGTCGCACCCACCCTTAGCTCCGGGCGAGACCCCCGGAAGGAGTGCATCTTGCTTCGATTCCCCTCCGCCGCGCTGCTCGCGGCACTGTGCGCCGCCCCGCTCGCGGCACAGTCCTACTCCCACGGCATCAGCCTCG
>Ga0316187_10000505_pt1 | contig 30648 bp, 26 predicted proteins | sample CroRivburrow1_MG_FD_204927 | JGI IMG/M metagenome (GOLD analysis project Ga0316187, IMG submission 204927) | Coastal sediment microbial communities from Maine, United States - Cross River worm burrow 1 | ecosystem: Environmental > Aquatic > Marine > Coastal > Sediment | place: USA: Maine... | reverse complement strand
TCAACCTCACGCAGGAGTCGCATCTGCGACGCCCGCTCTCGAGCAATCACAGACTCACTGCGAAGCAATGACTCCTCGATCCGGTCGATGGTGGCGGTCTCAATATCCATACCCGCAACCTATCGCACGGGTATGACAGAAACCCGTAGCGCCGACCAAAGAATCTCCAAGACTCTGGGCTGGCAGCCCGTGTCTCTATTCCACCTTCAGTGCGTCTGCGGCTGCTTTTCGGAGCCGCTCGTGGACCTTCACGTTCTCGGTTCGATCCGTCCTGAGTTCGATCAGGAGTGGGCCACGTTCGGTCTGCACGGCGGAGCGGAGTTCCTCTTCGGTGGCGACCGTTCTCGCTTCGATGCCGAATGCAGTCGCAATCGTGGCAAGCGATCGACCGTGGGGCGTGCCGAACAGAGCTTCGAATCGGTCCGGTGGAAGTTGGGCGGCTTGGGGGAGGAAGTGGAAGATCCCTCCGCCGTCGTTATTCACGACGACCATCGTGACCGGGAGGTCGAATCGGGCAATCTCGCCCATCGCCGTGGCATCGTGCAGCGCAGAGAGGTCACCTGCGAGCACTACGACGCGGCGACCATCGGAAGCCGATGCGCCGGCTGCAGCCGAGAGCAAGCCGTCTATGCCGTTGGCTCCGCGATTCGACAAGACCGCGAGGTCGCCGCGTGGTCGACCAGCGAAGGCGTCGAGATCCCGGATCGGCATGGAGGAACCCGCGTAGACGGTGGAACCGAATGGGGCGGCCTCCCATACCGATCGAGCGATTGCCGGTTCATTGGGGAAGGGCTCGTCGGCCAAGCTGCGAGCGACGGCTTCAGTCACGCGCTGATCGGCAGCGGCCCACGCCGGCATCCAATCGTCGGGGCTCGGAGCGAGTCGTCCGGCAAGATCGGCCAATGTGATCGCCGGATCGGCCCGGTAGGCCCTCGACACGGTTCCGAGCGAATCACGCCAAGCGGCGTCTTCAATGCTGACCTGCTCCGCGTCGGTTCTCCGCATCCACGAGCAGATGGGGCGCGACGTCGGAACCGGTCCTATCCGTACGATGATGTCCGGCGGCTGTGTATCTAGGAAACCCGCCGACGCCAGGAGATCTCCGTTCGCAACGGTGGACGGCGCAGGGAACCGGCACTGCACATCAGCAATGACCGGGATCCGAGGCTCGCCGGTCACCATGGCCGCTGCGGCAGCAAAACCGGGTCGCTGGTGGCCGCCGGCGACGATGAGTGTTCTGCGTCCGGAGAGCCGATCAGCGAGATCGGCGAGGTTCTCCGGGGGCAGCTGGACCTCACCGCGATGGAACCGCAGGGAGGTCGGCGGAGCCGGCTTCGCGGGTGTCGCCAGCGGTTCCCGGAGCGAGAGATTGAGGTGGACCGGTCCATACGGGGTGTCGAAGGCGGAGGTCCATGCCCGCATGGCCAGTGCAGGTGCGGCCGCAGCGGTGACGTCGTCTGGCACGCCGGCCTCATGGAACAGCCTCACGTTGCCGCCGTAGATGCCGACCTGGTCAATGGTCTGGGGCGCACCAACGCCGCGAAGCTCCGGAGGCCGGTCGGCGGTGAGGACGAGGAGCGGAACGCGCGCCTGGTTGGCTTCGACAACTGCTGGGAGGTAGTTGGCGGCTGCGGTTCCCGATGTGCAGATCAGCGCCGCAGGGATTCCACTCTGTTTGGCAATCCCGAGTGCGAAGAACCCAGCGGATCGCTCGTCGCCCACCACGTGGCACGTGATGCGATCTTCGACGGCAAAGGCGACGGCGAGGGGAGTGCTGCGCGAGCCCGGTGAGATGACGGCATGGCGAAGGCCGAGATCGGCGAACGCCCCGGCGAGACGAGTCGTGAGGGTTTCTGTCGGATCCACGGCGCCGAGGTTACCGCCGGGCGTGGAAGTGCGGCTGCCATACTGGCGGGATGGAACGCGGGTCGATCCGGTGGTCGATGGTTGTTGTGGTGGTACCGGCGCTCGTCATGTTCGGCGTGCTCGTGCCGCTCGTTGCGTTCTGGTCTCGGTACCCCGATCCTCTCGCGGTTCACTGGGGATTCTCGGGTCCACCGAACGGCGAGATGCCCCTGTTCGTGTACGCGGCGCTTCTGGCTGCCGGAATGATCCTGAACTGGGGTGCGCTCGTCGCAGGCGCTCGGGAGGCGATGCCGTCGGCGCCGCTCACGGCCGTGACCTATTTCATCATGGGCCTGTTGGCCGCCGTCAACGCCCAAATCGTTGTCGCCAACCTGGATGCGGCATCGTGGGAGGCTGCCGACGACATGTCGGTGCCGCTCTTCGCCGTTGTTTTGCTCGCCGGGGCCATAGCGGGTGCGATCGGCTGGTTTGCTGCCGGGGGTTCCCACGGCGTCCCGGTCGACGTACCGCTGGCCGCGGCATCGGCTCCAACGAAGAACTGGTCCGGTTCGGCATCGAACGGCTGGGTAGCGACCGGCGCGGTGCTGCCCGTCCTCGTGGTGCTGTTCGTCGATCCCATCTGGACGATCCTGATGGTCGCCATCGCGATTGTCACGGTCGCGTTCTCATCGGTACGGGTCGAAGCAGACGAGCAGGGTGTCACCGTTGACATCGGGCCTTTCGGCTGGCCGCGGTCGCATATCCCGATGGAGGAGATCACCGGTGCGGCTGCGTTCGACGTCCAACCTATGGCGTATGGCGGCTGGGGCTACCGTGTTCGGTCGGGTGTTCGAGCATTCATCATCCGGAGTGGACCGGCGGTCAGAATCGAACGGTCCCAGGGACCCGACACACTTGTCACCGTGGACGATGCGGCGGTCGGTGCGGCATCGATTGGCGCCCTGGCCCGACACTGATCACGCGGCGACCAAGACGCCGACGGCCAGAAGAGCGGCGAACACGAACTGAAGACGAGCCGTGGTCTTGAGCACGCCGATCAACGGCGGACCCTCCGTCTGTGTGAAGATCGTCCGCACGGGTTGCACCGCGAGCGGGATTGACACGAAGGTCACCATGGCCCACGACGACAAGACGCCGGCTGCTACGCCGAAGGCAATCACGGCGTAGGCCAGGAACACCATCGTGGCATACATCCAGCGGGCAGACAGTCGACCGAGGATCACGGCGAGGGTTCGCTTACCTGCGATGCGGTCGGTCTCGATGTCGCGTACGTTGTTCGCGACGAGGATCGCGGCCGCGAGGAGGCCCATCGAGACGCCGCTCAACCACGCGTCAGCCGGTGCCGTGCGGTCGTAGACGTAACGGGTGCCGGCGGTCGCGACTAGGCCGAAGAAGACGAACACGAACACCTCGCCGAGTCCGTAGTAGCCGTAGGGGATCGGGCCGTTCGTGTACCCGAGGGCGGCGACAATCGAGACGATCCCGATGACGAGGATCACCCAGCCTGCGAGCCAGATCAGGTAGCACCCGGCAATCGCCGCAAGGCCGAATGCAACGGCGATGCCGCGCTTCATCTGACCCGGAGTGAGCAGTCCTGCCGCTACGGCTCGCGTTGGCCCGATTCGTGCCGCGGTGTCGGCGCCCTTTTGGGCGTCGGCGAGGTCGTTGGCGAAATTCACACCGATCTGAATGGCGACTGCGGCAAACAGCGTCATGACAAGTGCGTCCCACCGGAATGCTCCGTCCGCCGCCGCCAGGGCGCTCCCGACGACAACCGCCGCGACCCCAGCAGGCAACGTAGCCGGCCGCGCCGCCAGCACCCACGGACTCATGGAAGAAGACCCGAGATCTGAGACTTGAGACTTGAGAATCGAGATTCGAGATTCGAGATTCGAGATTCGAGACTTGAGACTTGAGACTTGAAAACGGCGGCAATAGCAACTTCGGAAGGCTCAGGTGCGTTCTGTCTCGTGTCTCGTGTCTCGTGTCTCGTGTCTGTCACTTCAGAAATGCCACGGGAAGTCGTGATAGTCCTGGTCGCGCTTTTCGAGGAAGGCGTCTCGGCCTTCTTTTGCCTCTTCGGTGCCATACGCGAGTCGAGTAGCCTCGCCGGCGAAGAGTTGCTGACCGACCATGCCGTCGTCCTGCAGGTTGAAGGCGTACTTGAGCATGCGTTGCGCCGTCGGGCTCTTCGCAACGATCTCTCTGGCCCATTCGAGCGCCACGCTCTCCAGCTCGCCGTGGTCGACGACCGCGTTGACCATGCCCATGTCGTATGCATCGTCCGCCGAGTAGTCGCGTCCGAGAAAGAAGATCTCGCGTGCTCGTTTCTGACCGACCTGACGGGCGAGAAGCGCCGAACCGTAGCCACCATCGAACGACGCAACATCGGCATCTGTCTGTTTGAAAACCGCATGTTCGCGCGAGGCCAGCGTGAGGTCACACACCACGTGCAGACTGTGTCCGCCGCCGACCGCCCAGCCGGGAACAACCGCGATCACAATCTTCGGCATGAAGCGGATCAGCCGCTGCACTTCGAGGATGTGGAGCCTGCCGAGGCGTGCTTGATCCGCCTCGCCGACGCCTTCATACTGGTAGCCGTCTGCACCACGGATCCGTTGGTCGCCGCCGGAGCAGAACGCCCACCCGCCGTCTTTGGGCGAGGGACCGTTCCCGGTCAGGAGCACGGCTCCGACATCCGAAGTCATCCGGGCGTCGTCGAGTGCGGTGTACAACTCATCGACGGTGTGCGGACGGAAGGCATTGCGCACCTCGGGGCGGTCGAATGCGATCCTCACGACACCGGCCTCCGGCGACCGGTGGTAGGTGATGTCGGTGAAGTTGAACCCCGGAACGGGGTTCCAAGCGGCTGGGTCGAAGATCTCAGATATCACGAACCGATACTGTAGTGAGCACCATGACCGTCACCCTGCCGCATGAATGGGCGAAGATCCACGCCGAGCGTGATCCCGAAGCACCGGCCCTTGTGTCCGACGCGTCGACGCTCACCTATGGGGAGCTCGACCGGCGGGCCGATGCACATGCCCGGCGGCTGCGCGACGCCGGAATCGGCGAAGGCGATCTGGTCGCAATCGACGCGACCGCGTCCGCCGAGAGCGTCGTTGCATTGGTTGGGACCCACCGGTCCGGAGCGGTAGCAGTCCCGCGTGGACCGAACACGATCAACACGGACGTTTCAATCGATCCCGCGGCCTACATCGTGGTGCCGACTTCCGGCAGCTCCGGGAATCCTCGCGGGGTGATCTTGACGGGTCGGAACATCGCTGCGGCGGTCGACGCCTCACGGCGGCGCCTCAGCAACGGCGCACGGGACCGCTGGTTGCTCACCCTGCCCCTGTTCCATGTCGGCGGGCTGTCGATTGTGTGGCGTAGCCTCACCGCCGGCGGATCGATGGAGCTGCATCGTCGATTTGACACGGACGCTGCGGTTTTGGCGCTGCGTGGCGGTGTGGTGACGATGGCAAGCCTCGTTCCGACCATGCTGTATCGAATTCTCGAACGTGACCCGGGGCCCTATGCGGGGCTGACAGCGGTCCTGCTGGGTGGGGCTCCTGCCAGTGTCGGGCTCGTCGAACGGGCATTGATCGCCGGGCTTCCTGTCCTTCAGACCTACGGGATGACCGAGACCGGTTCACAAGTTGCCACCGTGGAGCGGGGAACCGCGTTGCAGGCACTCGGAACGGCGGGTCCGCCGCTCAGTGGCTTCGCGGTGTCGATCGAGGACGGCGAGATCCTGGTTGATGGCCCGGCAGTCTCGCCGGGCTACGTCGGCGAGCCGCCGAGAGTCGGTCCTCACCGAAGCGGAGACCTCGGCTATGTCGATGCGAACGGGCGGATCGTTGTCACCGGTCGGAAGGACGGAGTGATCGTGACCGGCGGCGAAAACGTGTTTCCGGACGCTGTTGAGGCGGCAATTGAGTCGGTTCCGACGACCGGGCAGGCGGTCGTATTCGGTACCGCTGACGATGAGTGGGGCCAGGTCGTGGTCGCGGTCGTCGAAGCAACGTCGGGAGACCTCCCACAGATTGTGGAAGGTGTCCGTTCCCTGGTCGCGAGGCATGAGGTTCCCCGCCGATGGATTGCGGTCGACACGCTGCCGTTGCTGCCCAACGGGAAACCCGACCGCGCCGCGGCACAAGCGCTCGGGCGTGCGGCGACCTAGCGGGTTTCCAGCTCGACCGTCGATGCAATCCACTCAACGAAGGCCCCCGGCTCGAGCCCAAAGAGTTGGTCTCCGGCCGTGAGCGCAGCCGACCGCAACTCCTCGCGCCGGACCCGGGAGTGTGCGGCTACCGAACGGAACCCTTCGTCGGCCGGGTAGTCAGTGCTCATAGCGATCAGCACGGTGTGGTCGTGTTCCCATCCCAGGTCGTCGCCGAGGGCAAGCCAGCGCCTGGTGAGCTTGCCGGGGGCATCGACCGCTTCGAGTTGATATCGGACGTACTTCACCCGCCGCCTCCAGGCGTGATAGGTCGACGCGCTCGGCTGTGATCGTACGGTTGTGAAGTCCGCCAGTCCGCGGCGGTATGTCCGCGTGAGACCGGCCCGAATCGATGCGACTCCCGGACCCCGCCAGTCGATCAACCGCCAACGTGCGGCGATCGATTCGAGACGCTCGGAGGCTTCCGCCCGCACCCCGGATTCGAGCCGGACCATCTCTTCGCGGTGAAGACGCTCGAGTACAGAAAGCACCCCGCCGGAGGCACCCATCTCGCGGGCCGTCTCGATGAGGACGAGTGCATCGCGAGCTGGAGCGATGAGACGCGCCGTGTCCCGGAGCGCTGCGTTCTCCGTCCGGTAGGCGTCCGTGCCGATCGACTGTCTGGCGAGACGCAAGAACGCCCGGAGTCGTTTTGTCCCCTTCCTCGCTGTATGTACGGCCCGATCGAGGTCCTCGGTGTCGCCGAGGACGACGGCAAGCTCCTCGATATCGGCGACTGCGGCGTGAGCGAGGTCTCTCACGGCGATTTCACGGGCGTGACCTGGGCGAAGTCGTCGTCGATGAGGTCGTCGACGGATCCGGCGGTGACCGGGTCGTAGCCCGACAGCATTGCCTCTTGGAGGCCCGGCTCCGCAACGATCAGATCGAGAATGCGGGTTCCGTTGATCGCGCCGTCGCCGCCTCCGATCCGCCACTGGGCCGGGGTTGGCTCAACGTCACGAACTCTCCGCACTCCGGGCGACGGGAACCCCTCCTGGCTCATCACGGCAACGGCGTAGGACCACTCGGATGGCGATCCTTCACCGAACAGCTCTCGCGGAATTCGTGCTGTGACCCGTCCGCGCTCCGGAAACACAAGGACTTTGAACGTCGGCTCCGTCTCGGTGATGGATCCATCGGCGTCCGCCACATAGAGAGCGGGGTACCAACCCTCCACGGTGAGCGCGCGATCCCACCCTGACCCCGATTCCCAAGACGCGTTTCGTCCCGGAAGGAAACGTCTCGAACCGTTGTTGGTGTCCGGATCCGTGTCGACGTAGACGTCGAAGGTTTGGATGGAGAGGCCGTTTGGGCTGTCCCATGAGTTCATCACGGGCGCGGCCAGATCGAAGGTGATGACGAGATCATCCTCAGACTCGCCGACACTGAACCCCGTCAAGTCGTATGACCCAGGCACGAAGAGCGGATCGGTCGGGTACGTGTACGACCCTGGACCGTGGTCATCACCCTCGGGGTCGGTGATCTCAAAGGCGATTGCCACATCGGAAATATCGGGTACGACCATCACGCCCGGCCCGGCCGCCGGTCCCATCGTCGACTCCGGTCCACCAGCGCGGTCTACCAGCCGGAACGCCACGGGATCACCCGGTTCGATCGGTCCGAGGGACGCGAGCGGGATTGAGAACTCGATCCGGGTTCCGTCGAACCCGGCATCAAGGGTGCCGGAATCCTCCAGCATTCCGGCATCAACCAGGCCGTTGCCGGTGCCAAGCGGTGGGAGGGGGGTCGGCCCGCGGATCTCTGTCGGCTGTGTGCCGCGCCACGAAATGAGGTGTGTCGCATCGAACCCGAGCGTGTTGGCACCCACCGTCATTCCCCTTCCGCCGCCAAAACCGGGGAGGCCGAGATAGATGTCGAAGCCGGCTGCATCATCTCCGAGTACCTCGGCCGCGTAGTCGACGCGGATCTGGATCCTGTCCTTCCCGTAGATCCATCGGTACTCCGCGAACGGAACGTCGCCGAGGTCGTAGAAACCGGCAGCAGCCCACTCCACGGTGTCAACCTCGGCGTCGATCTCGACCCTCGCGACTCCTTCCGAAGAGCGATCCGGAACGGCGAACGGCTCAGGCACGATCGGGGTGGCTACGAAGGCCGGACGTTCGAGACCAAGCGCGTCGTAGACGAGCCCGAGCAGTTCTCGGTACGCCCGGTCGAAGTATCCGTCGTCGCCTGAGTTCTGGTCGGAGCCGTACCACCAGAACCAATCCGATCCTTCTGCGAAGAGCAATACGTCGTATGCCGCGGCGAGCTGTTCCGAAGTGACCGATCCCGACGACTCCGCCGCGACGTACGCCCGGCGGGTTGCCCCCAGAGCGTCCCATGCGGCGGCCTCCTCGCGCTCGCCGATCCAGGTTGCGAAGTTCGGCTGGAACCAGGAGGCTGGGAACACGTCGGGGAGCGGCTCGACCTGGTCGCCGAACTGCAAGAGCAGTTCACTGGGAGTGACGGTGCGTACAAGATCCGAGGCGCTGAGGTTCTCGTAGAGGGCGTTGAGGAAGTCCTTGCCGTCATTGGCGTAGTGCTCCCATGCGTTCTCGCCGTCGACGATGATGGTGACCACCTTCGGGCCCGCGACGCCCAGCTCCTCGAGCCGGTCGTTGGCGCTTCCGAGGCGAGCCATGAAGTCATCGGCGGCTGCCTGCCCGGACATCCCCGAATACTCGAAGCCGATCAGGTCGGAGATGGTGACGTCCCGGAAGAAGATCGGCAGGTCCGGATTCCTCGAATGCTGTGCGGCGTGCATGGTGTAGAGCACGTCGGCGTCGACGACCGTGCCTTCGGCGTCGCGTTCGAACGAGCCGACATCGAGCGTTTGGCCAAGCACGTCTTCGCCGGTTGCGATCCATTCGACGCCTTCACCGGCCCAGATCGAAGTGACCTGTTGGGCGACCGCTCCCTCTCCTGGCCACATGCCGGTTGGTCGGCGGCCGAGCAAACGTTCGGCCACTTCGAGGCCGCGCGTCACCTGCTCGCGGGCATCGAGCGGTTCCTGGAATCGTTCGTTCGGCATGATCGCGGTTGGGTCACCGACGATCGCGAGATTCGTGTCGGAGACAAGGGGGAGAATGGGATGGGCGAGGGGGGTGGTCGTGACTTCGATCTGGCCGTCTGCCCAGAGCTTCTCATGAATGTCGAGGGTGGCGGCGACCGCTTCGAGATGTACATCGAGGACGGGTTGTTTGTCGGATTCGACGAAGTCGCGTCCCTGAGCGACGAGATCCCGAAGCACCTGCCCGTCGAGTAGCTCGGGGTCGGTCCAGGCGAGATTGAAGAGAACCTGGAGATCAAGGTAGTCCTGTGTTGTGAATGCAACCCCGTCGGTCCGCTGGTTGGCGAGCTCCTGATATCGCGGGAACCGGGAGATGATGTTGGGGTTCACGTCGAAGAACCGGGCCAGGAGAAAGGCCTGCTCTTCATCAGTCAACCGGTCTGCCGGGATCTCCGTGTGCACCCAGTAGGAGTCTCGTGTCCCGTTCATGATGTCTTCCAGTTGCAGAAGCAACACGGGCGTCAGATTGAACGAGACCCGAAGGTCGGGGTAGCGACCAACGAGTTCGGCCATGTCCCAGTAGTCCTTGGCCGCGTGGAGGCGCACCCACGGCCGGGTGACGACGCCATTGTCGTCCTTGGGGTATAGGGGCTGGTGCTGGTGCCACAGGAGAACGAGGTGGAGGTCGTCGGTGTTCAGCTGTGGCCGTGGGGTGACCGTTGTGGTTGTCGTTTCGATGACCGACTGGGTTGTGCTGGTTGCCGTTGTTGTCGGGTCGTCGGTATCTGCGTCACATGCCGCAGCGAGGAGGAGGAGCGCCAGGATCAGCGTCCACCGTGTCATTCCGAGAGGCCAAGGTTCTCGAGGTAGGCGGTGGGTGACGGCTCACGGCCGAGGAACGCGCGCAGGTGTTCGATCGCGTCACGCGAGTAGCCGCGGGCGAGCACCTCATTGCGGTATCGAGCACCGACCTCCGGGCTGAGGATGCCCTCGTCGGAGAACACAGAGAACATGTCGTCTCCGTAGACCTTCGCCCACTGGTAACCGTAGTAGCCGGCGTCGTAGCCGCTCATGAGGTGCCCGAACGATGCCGCGAAGTGGGTGCCCTCGTGATACGGGATCAGAGTTAATGCGAAGGCATCACGCGTGGCCTGGTCGAGATCGATCTCACTTGATCCGGTGTGGATCGCAAGGTCGAACTTGCCGAGGAAGACCTGTCGAAGTGTGGACAGTCCGATGTTCTGGTCGCGTGCGGCCACGAGGCGTTCGACGAGATCGGTCGGGATGGTCTCACCGGTGTCGTGGTGCCGCGCGAAGCGCTGAAGCACCTCAGGCTGCCACATCCAGTGTTCCATGATCTGGGACGGTGCCTCCACGAAGTCCCACTCCGTGTCGTACCCGGCGAATCGGGGATGGTCGACGGTGGTCAAACTGAAGTGCAGGACATGCCCGAACTCGTGGAAGAGGGTGAGGGCCTCGTCATGTTTGAGGAGTGATGGTGATCCCGGTCCCGGTTTGGTGAAATTCGCCACAACAGCGGAGACCGGGGCTCGGTAGCTGCCGTCTTCGGTCCGCATCCCACCCGTGATCGAGAAGCACGCTGCGTGGCCGAACTTGCCATCACGCGGGAACAGGTCGGCGTAGAAGTAGGCAATCGGCTGGTCCTCGCCCCGGTTGTGGATCTCGTACAGCGTCACGTCGGCGTGCCAGGCTCGCGGTTTGGGGACTTCGCGGTACTCGAGGCCGAAGACCTCCCCGGTGATCTCGAACATGCCGTCGATCACGGTTTCGAGAGGGAAGTACTCTGCAACCTCGTTCTGGTCGATCCCGAAATTCTGCCGACGCTGTTGTGTGTGGTAGTACATCCAGTCCCACGACCGGATCGAGTCGTGGTCGAGGTCGGCGTCGGCAAGTTCCTGGAGGGCCTCGAGTTCCGCCTTCGCACGCGTCGTGAGACCGGGAATGATCGAGGCGTAGAGCGCGTCAACCCCGTCGGGGTCGGCCATCTTCACCTCCAACGCGTACTCAGCCCACGTGTCATAGCCGAGCAGAAACGCGATCTCGTTCCGGACCGCCACCGCTTCCTCCATGAGCGGCATGTTGACCTCGGCCGCTCGATTCCAGAACTTGAACTGCATCTGCCGCCTGAGCTCTCGGTTCTGGGCTTCTTCGATGAACGGGATGTAGTCCGGGTAGTCCATCGAGACGCGATAGGTGCCCTCGGAGTCGCCGGGTTCGAGACGTTCGATGTAGGCGTCTGGCAGACCCGCCAGGTCCTCGCGCGTCATGACAATCGCATCGTCCCATTCATTGAGGTTGCTGTTGAACGCAACCTGGAGCTCGATCAGTCGCTGTCGGAGCTCCCTGAGTCGTGCCTGATCACCTTCGGCGAGGTCGTGTCCCGCCCGTCTGAGATCCCTGAGCCAGAATTCAAGGTTGCGCGCTTCGAGGTCCTCGAGGGCGGCGGCGTCGTTGGCTGCGGCGTACGCCCGAACGGCCGCCGCGAGATCCGGACGCATCATCAGATCGGCGGCCCATTTTGAGGTGCGTTCCCCTGCCGCCACACCCGCTGCCCGCACGCCGGCGTCCGGATGTACCTTTGCCATGAACGATCCGCCGCCGGATGCATCGGAGACCAGCACGCCGACCGTATCGAGCGGGGCCACTGTGTTTGTGTAGGTACGGTCTCCGTCGACCTGGATCACGGCATCGAGAAGAGACTCGGCTTCGGTGATGGCGGCCTCGGTGACATCGGCGACGCTCTCGGCGGTGACGGACGTGTAGTCGTGAAGCATGCCCGGCAGGGTACCGGGGATAGGGGAATCGTTCCTACCCGGCGGCAGGGGAGATGTCGAAAAGGAGCGGCCGGTGTGCAGGGCCGAGATCAGGTCCCACGCGCCGCACAGGCACGGTGATATTGCCGCGATAGAGCGCGTGGTCGAGCGGGAGGCCCATGTATGCGCCGATCAGAGGAGGATCGTTGCGTGGCCACGTTGCGGCGTATCCGAAGCCGTCCTCGGAGTTGTTCAACCCGTTTGCGATCACGTCGAATGCGTGTGACCAGCGAGACGTTTCGAGATTGCCTGCTACCACAACCGGTTCGGTGGATTCCGCTACCGCGGAATTGACCGAGGTGAACCTCGCGATGCGCTGATCGGATTCGAACGTCGATCCGGGGTTCTGGACGGCAAGGCCAACGAGCTTCGTCGGGGTGCCCCCGACGTCGACGAGGAGTGTCAGATCGGAGCCGGGTACGGGGTCGAGCGGGGTCACGGCGATGTTGCGACGAACAAGGACGATGGCTTGCCCGAGTGCTTCGCTGCCGAGCGCAGCCGGCACGATGCGATACGGGACTCCGACGGTGGCCAGCGTGTCGGTCCAGTCTCCGGTGGTCCGATACAACAACGCAACGTCGGCTTCGACGCTGTGGACCCACGTGGCGATGGCCTTGCGGTGGTCGCCCGAGCCGCTCGCGTCGAGGCTGACGACGCGGAGACGGTCGCTCGATTCGGGCGCCGATTGAGTCGAGAGCCACAGCGGAGCGAGGAGAACCGCGTTCACGATTGCGGCCACGAGGAACACGGCCGAGACGGCCCGTCGGAATACAAATCCGTACACGATGGACGTCACAACGAGAATCAGCAGCAGGAGGAAGCGCCAATCGGCAATCCGGTCCCAGCCCCACCACGTCGCCCCGAAGAAGCCAAGCACGGTCGCGAGGGACGCCATTGTGCCGATTATGAACAACACCACCGATGCGGTCTTCCGTCCCGTTGAGGTGCGCACGGTGCTGCGACTGGTCATCCGTCGCCGAGCGCGTAGAAGAACCCGTCGCGTGAACCGACGTAGATTCGACCGTTCCAGATCGCAGGCGTTGACTCGATGCACTGGCCGGCACCAACCTGCGTATCCCACAAACGTTGCGGCGCTCTGGGGTTGGCGAGGTCGTATGCGCGGAATCCGGCATTACCCGTCAGGCAGTCGATGCCAACAACGAGCATGTCGTCGGCAATGACGGGCGACGACCAGGCATTGCCGCCGATGAAGTCCTCCCACACCGTTTCACCTGTTGCTGTGTCGACGGCGACGAGGTCCCCTGCGTCGGTCGCCACGAAGAGCAGGCCTGCATCGTCGTGGAGCGCAGGAGTTGCCCATGCGCCGGCGTCTTGTCCGCGTGCCGCCGAGAGGTAGACCGACCACATCACCGGGTCGTCCGGATTGTCCGGGTCCAGCTTGGCGAGATCTCCGACCTCGCGAACTCGTCTTGCCGCGGTGTTGTTCTTCTTCGCCGTGTCGGCGTGAGAGACCACGTAGAGGTAGCCCTCCCGGTCGATATTGATGGTCGAGTCCGTGTCGTCGCCGTTCCAGAAGTCGAGGAAGATCTCGCCGTTCCCAGACTCGATATCGGAGACGTCGATGCCAACGACCCGGCCGGCCGAAGTTGTGAAGTAGGCGCGTTGTTCGAAGACGGCGGTTGAGTTTTCGACTGAGTGCTGGCGGCCGAAGATCTCGGTGAGTTCATCGGTCCACGCCGGGATTTGATAGACGACCTGGGGATCGACGGTCACCTTGCCATCGGCGTCGTAGCCGCGATTGAGCTTGACGGCGAACCACCACGAATTCTCACCGCCCTCATACATGATGTCGTCGACGATCACGGGGTTTGAATCCCAGTCGTCATTCCAGATCCCATCAACCGACTTGGCGTGAAGCGACCAGACCTCGTATGGCTCTTCGGCATCGAGCGCGATGATGCGGAAACGCGGGTCTCGAGAGCCCGCGTAGAGGAGTGGGAATCCGTCGGGGTCGAGCGTTACCGAACCCTTGATGATGTCTCCCATGTCGAAGTCGGGGCGGGTCCGCTCTCCGGTCTCCGCGTCCAGGAAGTGGATCTGCTTGTCGTAGGCACCGAAGATGACTTCCGTGATTCCGTCCGGTCGTTCCCACACCACGGGTTGGCCCGTCCATCCGCTCCCACACCAGACCTTGTTCTCCTGGCCGACGGGAGATTGTCCACACATGGCGTCGTCTGGGAATTTCCAGGCCTGGCTCGGGGCCGATCTCGGAACGGGTCCCGAGCCGTAGAACGTCCGGGTGGGATTGCCACGGAACATCGTGAGGCCGACCACGTCGCCCCACGGTTCACCGACACTCTCGGGCGGCACCACCCCGGGTGGGCGGCCGGGGACCGTGGTGGTCGAAGTTGGCGCGCTGGTGTTGCTGGTGTCGGTGGGAGCCGTGGTGTCGGACTCCTGGATCGTCGTGTCCGAGACGGTGGTTGATGTTGTCCCGTTCGGATCGGCCGGCACGACGTCGGCGCCCGCGACACAGGCCGTCGCGGCGACGGCAACGGCTACGGCGGTGATGATCAAACGGCGCATTGGGTGCGAGTGTAGGAACGGGTCCGTTTTCTGCTCGGCACCGATCACCCGTATCCTCCGGCCATGCGCTCGCTCCCTTCGCTTCCTCCCCGGCTCGATCCACTCGTGGCCGCCATCAAGCGCATCATGGCTGCCGATCCGTTCCTCATGTCGGCAGCGATCGCCTACAACGCAATCTTCGCTCTGGTGCCGCTGGCGTTCGCTGCCGTGGCCGCGATATCGATGGTCGGAGGCGACCCCGACGGCCTGCAGAGTGTCAAGCAGACCCTCTCCACGCAGTTCCCTACCGAAGTCTCGGAGTTCTTCGATCCGATTCTGGAGGGTGCACAAGGGGATGTCGGAGGCATGGGTCCGCTGGTCCTGACGGTGTCCCTCCTCGTGGCACTGTGGTCGGGCTCGCGGGCCATCTACGCCATGCAGAAGGCGCTACGTATGATCGAAGGGGTCGACGAGACCCGCCCCTACCTGGTCACCCGCGGCCTCGGCATGCTCTTCACCATCGGTGGCGGCATTGCGCTCGCCCTGAGCTACTTCGCTGTCATTGTCGGAAACTGGCTCACCGCGAGGCTCGCTGATCTCGGAATCGGTCTTGGTTCTGCAGCGTGGATCAGCGTTGGCGCGATGCTGGCGTGGGTTGTGGTGGTCCTCTATGCGATCTACCGATGGGGGACACCGAAGAAGGGTCGAATGCCGCTGCTGTGCGCGGTCGTAGCGGCGGCGATCCTCGCTCTCACGACCTGGTTTGCCGCGATCCTGATCCCGGAATTTGGAGGGAGCACCCTTGCCGCGTTCGGATCCATTGGTGTGATTCTGGTCTGGTCCTACGCGCTGGGACTCATCACCATCTCGGTTCCGACCCTCGTGCCTTCGATCGTGGACGTTGCTCGCGGACGCACCCCGTGAACGACGATCGAGCCGCAGTCGATATTCGGAGCGGACTTGGGCTGCTGCTTCGAACGCTGCGCTCTTACCCACGCGACGGTGTTGTTGCGATCGGCGGCGCGCTGGTGTGGATGGCGACGGTTGTTCTCATCCCGTACATCGTCGCGACGATCATCGACGACGCGATTCTCGCCAAACGACGCGACATGCTTGCCCCCCTCATCCTCGCCTTGGTGGGCGTCGGCATCGTCCAGGCGGTCGGCATGGGATTCCGCCGCTACTTCGGCTTCCGACTCGCGTATCGGGCTGAGGCGGACCTCAGAGGGCGGATGTTCGCCCACATCCAGCGGTTGGCGTTCGCCTTCCATGACATCACTCCGACGGGCCAGCTCATGTCGCGCGCCTCCTCCGACCTCTCCCAGATCCGCCTGATCCTGATGATGCTCCCGATCGTCATTGCGAACATCGCGATGTTCCTGGTGGTGATGATGGTGCTCATTGTGATCGACCCGATCCTCGGCATGGTCGCGTCACTCACCATCCCGGCGCTGATTCTCAACGCCAACGCCCTGGCCCGCCGTGTCATCCGGCTGTCGTTCAGCGTTCAGCAGAAACTCGCCAACGTGGCGGAGGTCGTGGAGGAGAGTGTCGCCGGCATCGAGGTTGTGAAGGCGTACGGGCAGGAACGGCGGGAGGAGCTTCGTTTGAAGGCCGCTGCGGTTGCGATCTATGAGGACACCATTCAGATCTCCCGGTATCGGTCGACCTATGCGCCGCTTTTCGAGCTCATCCCGTCCTTCGGAACGGTTGCCGTGTTGTGGGTCGGCGGGCTTCGAGTCATCGACGGTGCGCTCACTGAAGGAGAGTTTGTCGCATTCACCCAATACCTCGCCGTGCTGGTGCTGCCGCTGATGATCACCGGCTGGTTCTTCGCGAACCTGCCGCGGGCGGCTGCGTCCGCATCGCGGATCGATGAGCTGCTCTCGACCGACCCGGTGATCGAGGATGCCGCACGGCCGGATCCGCTACCCGAGGGTCCCGGCGAGATTCGGTTCGTCGGGGTGCGGTTCGCCTACCCGACGGGTCCCGCTGTTCTCGAAGGCGTCGATCTCGTGATCCCGGGTGGCACAGCCGTTGCCCTTGTGGGTGCGACCGGTTCGGGCAAGACAACTGTGGCCAACCTCGTGCCCCGGTTCTACGACGTGGCGGAGGGATCGGTCCTGATCGACGGCGTCGACGTGCGCGATCTGCGTCTTGATGATCTGCGGTCCGAGGTTGCGATCGTGTTCCAGGAGAGTTTCCTGTTCTCGGCAACGATCGCTGAGAACATCCTCGTTGGTGACCCTCAGGCGGACGAGCGCCGCGTCAGATCGGCGGCCCGACTCGCACAGGCACACGACTTCATCTGCGCCATGCCGGACGGCTACGGAACCATCGTCGGTGAACGCGGCCACACGCTCTCCGGAGGCCAGCGTCAGCGGGTTGCCCTGGCCAGAAGTGTGCTGCGGGACCCCCGGATCCTCATCCTCGACGACGCGACCTCATCAGTTGATGCCGTCGTGGAGTCGGAGATTCAAGAGGCCCTGCGCCATGTCATGGCCGGCCGGACCACGCTGATCATCGCTCATCGGACGTCGACGCTTGCGCTGGCCGATCTCGTGGTCTTTCTCGAAGATGGTGCAATCGCCGGGGTCGGCACGCACGAGGAACTGCTCGACAGCATTCCCCGATACGGCGAGGTGCTCGCTCACGACGATCGAACCGCGGCGGGAGGTGTGCGATGAGTCCCAAGCTGCGCACCGACGAGGCCGTGGTCGATAGTCGGCGTCAGCTCCTTGTTCGGGCCGCCCGGCTCGGCAGGTCACTTCGGTGGCCGGCCCTCGGTGCCTTCACCGCCGCGGCGCTCGGTACGGCGGCCCGGCTCGCCGGGCCGTTGACCGTGGGAGTCGGCATCGACCGCGGCGTCGCCGACGGCGACAAACAAGTGGTGACAATCGCGGCGCTCACGTTCATGGGTCTGCTCGTCGTGCAGTACGTGTTCGTAAAGATCTCTCGGTACGGCATCGCCTGGGTCGGCGAGCAGTACCTCCTGAAGCTCCGCAGTGTTGTATTCGGCCACCTCATCCGTTCCGACACGGCGTTCTTCTCGCGATCCAAGAGCGGGGTGCTCGTCAGCCGAATGACGTCTGATATCGAGTCGCTCCAGGAGTTCGCGGGTGACGGTGCCGTGATGGCGGTTTCGAACGCCCTCACCGTGGTTGGGGTCGCGATCGCGATGGTCCTCGTCGACTGGCCGATGGCCGCGGCGACCTTCACCGTGATCGCCGTGCTGATCGGGGTCACGATGGTCTTCCAGCGCCAAGCCTCGAAGGCGTACGGCCAGGTTCGGGAACGGATCGGCCGTGTCCTCGCAGGGCTGCAGGAGGGGATCGCCGGCGTTCGGGTTGTGCAGGCGTTTTCGCAGGAGCAGGTTCAGGCGGCTTCGTTCGGCCGCGTGAACGAGGCTCACTACCGGGCCAACATGAGCTCAGCGAAAGCGATTTCCTGGTATTTCCCGGCCGTGGGATTCCTGCGTGTTGTTTCGATCGCCGCCGTTCTCGTGATCGGTGGTATTCGAGTTATCGATGGATCATTGACTTTCGGAACGCTGGTTGTGTTCCTCCTCTACCTCGACTGGTTCTTCCAGCCGATCGTGAACCTGGCGAACGTGTACAACCTTCTCCAGGCGGCAATCGCAGCGCTCGTGAAGCTGTTCAACCTGCTCGATGTTCAAGCACACGTTGTCGAGCGGCCGGGCGCCATCGATCTTGCGAGTCCCGTGGCCGGTGAGATCGAATTGCGCGGTGTGACGTTCGGGTATGACGACGACACGGTGGTTATTCGCGACGTTGATCTGGAGATCCCGGCGGGCCAGCGGCTTGCAGTCGTTGGCGAGACCGGTGCGGGCAAGTCCACCATTGCGAAACTCGTTCTGCGCTACTACGACCCGCAACAGGGATCGGTCGTGATCGACGGTTCTGATCTCACCGACCTCACCATCGACTCACGGACCGACGCGATCGCACTCATTCCCCAGGACGGTTTCCTCTTCAACGGAACGCTGCGCGCCAACCTCACCTACGGGGCACCCGACGCTGCCGAGTCGGATGTGTGGAATGTGCTGCGAGCAATGGGCATCGACGACTGGGTGCGGAACCTCCCCGACGGCCTCGATACCGAGGTCCGTGAGCGCGGGGGTCGCTTCTCGGCCGGGGAGCGGCAACTCGTGGCCCTCGGGCGGGCGTTCCTCGACGATCCCTCGGTGATCGTGCTCGATGAGGCCACGTCGAACCTCGATCCCGAGACCGAGGTCGAAATCGAGGGAGCGCTGCGTGTGCTGCTGGCAGGTCGGACCGCCATCGTCATTGCCCACCGGCTTCGATCTGCAGAACGCGCCGACCGGGTCATCATGATCGGAGATGGTCGGATCATTGCCGACGGGTCACACGCCGAGTTGGTGGCATCGAGCACGGAGTACCGTCGCCTCGTCGAGGTCTGGGAACGGGGACTGAAGTGAACGATGTGTACTTGAGTGAGTTCGAGGAGCACAGCGGCTACCTCAATTTCGCGTCGGTAGGCCCCGCATCGAAATCGGCGCGGAAGGCATCGGCCTGTCTGCTGGATGAGATGGCGGTTGGCGACCGGCCGGTTCCAGACATCATCGAGCCTGCCTATGCCCAAGCTCGTGCGACGATCGCCGCCGCGCTTGGTGTTGAGGACCGTCTCGCCACCTCGGTCCCGTCTACCGGCGCAGGAATCATGCAAGTTGCCTTCGGTCTCATTGGGGCGGGAGGGAACGTCGTCGTGCCCTCACACGAGTTCCCCGCGAACCGATATCCATGGCTTCGCGCCGAAGCCGCCGGCGGACCTGAGGTACGCGCGGTCGAGATCGCGGACGGCAGAGTCGTGCCGGAAGCACTCGCTCCGGCGATCGATGACGAAACCCGAATCGTTGCCGTGAGCCTCGTCGACTACATGACGGGATTCCGCGTCGATGTTGATGACATCGTTGAAGCTGCGGGGGACGCGCTTGTGCTCATCGACGGCATTCAGGGGTTCGGTGCCATTGGGACTGGACTCGGGGCTGCGGACGTGTTCGTCGCGGGAGGGCAGAAGTGGCTTCGTGGAGGACAGGGCGCCGGGGTAATGGCCGTTTCAGAACGGGCCTTGGAGCGGCTTTCGCCGACGCTCACCGGATGGTGGGGGGTTGAAGACAACTTCGCGTTCGAGGTGCCGCCGCCTCATCCTCAGCTCGCGCGTGCCGATCGATTCCTCGAAAGCTCGCCCAACCTCCTGGGCGCGGTTGCGGCCGCAGCGGCGCTGCGACTCGTCGAGATTGGCGGCATTCACAAGATCGAGACAGCCGTTCTGGAACGTTCGGGCGCCGTCCTGGATCTGGTCAACTCAATCGGTTGCGAGGTCATTGAACCGTGGCGCAGTGATCGGGAGCGGGCGGGTATTGTCACGTTCAGGACCCCCGGGACCGGTTCGGCGGAGACAGTTGACGCGCTGGGGGCTTCCGGGTTCATCGTCTCGGAGCGGAACGGGTGGATTCGAGTCTCACCCCACGCAACAACTCCGCTGACTGCGATCGAAGCGTTCGGGGTAGCTCTTCGTGATCAGGTTCGGAAGGCTTGACCGGCGACCACCGACCCTCGGCCCGAACGCCACACGTCGTCGAGCTTCCATCGGGTTGCCGCGAGGATCTCGACGGTGGCCTGGTTGAGTCGGCACCCGCCTGAGATCCTGCCCCAGAGTGGGGTGGCCCGATCCTGCCAACCGGCCGTCCAGTTCTTCTGGGAGCGGACGTGCTCGAGGAATCGCAGCACGCCGCCGCTACGGACAACCCGGTGGGCCTCCTCGAGCGCACGCCCGGGGTCCGGGATCGTGCAAAGCGCAAACGTGACGATCGCTGCATCGAACACGCCGTCGGCGAACGGCAGATGATGGGCGTCGGCACGGTAGAGGTAGAGCCGGGCGCTGGACCCGCCAGCCTTCGATCGAAGTCTCTCGAGCATGTGCTGGTCCGGTTCCACCGCGTGCACGTCGAGTGCCGCGGTCGGGTACAGAGGGACATTGAGGCCGGTCCCGGCTCCCACCTCAACAACGCGACCTGACAGCCCGTCCATCAACCGGCGCCGCTGTTCACGCATGCCCATCCATTCGGTGGGGGCGAGCACAGCGTCATAAACCTTCGCGAGGAGCGGGCTGCTCATGCGGACAGACTATTGCGGAGTTCGATCGGAGCGTCATGCGCCTTTGGCGGCCCGAACCGACGATCCTGCATTCGAGTACGATTGCTGTGTCCAGATCACAAGGAGGGGACATTGGGTTTCGGAGACATGATTGACAAGGCGAAAGACCTCGTCGGCGGGAACAAGGAAGCGGTCAAGGGCGGCATCGACAAGACGGCCGACGCGGCCGACAAGGCCACCGGCGGCAAGGCATCCGATCACATTGACACGGGCGCTGAGAAGGCCAAAGACATCGTCGACGACCAGACCTGATCACACGACATATTCGCGCAGGGCACCCACCACACGGTCGGTGCCCTGTCGCGTTTCTAGGATCATGACATGAGCCAAGCATCCACCGAGCGCACGCGTATCCGGAGAATTCCGGAGAAGGCGGACTACGACCGTGGGACGGTGAATGAGATTCTCGACGAGGCGTTGATCTGCCACGTCGGGTTCATCGAGGATGGTGCACCGTACGTCATCCCAACGATCCATGCCAGGGTCGGGCACACCCTGTACTTCCATGGTTCCCCTGCGAGCCGCATGTTGCGATTGATGAAACGCGGGGCCCAGGTGACGGTGACCGTGACCATCCTCGACGGCATCGTCGCCGCTCGGTCCGTGTTCCACCACTCGATGCACTACCGGTCGGCGGTTGTCATGGGGCCGGCTCGTATCGTCGACGAACCGGCAGAGCGCGACATTGCGTTCGAAGCAATCACCAATGCCGTGCTGCCGGGACGCTGGGAGGAGGCGCGGCATCCGTCGACAAGTGAAGACAAGGGGACGCTGCTCGTGGCCGTCCCGATCGAGGAGTTCTCCGCCAAGGTGAGTGAGAAGGATGTGGGCGACGAGCCTGAGGACTATTCCCTCCCGATCTGGGCCGGTGTGATCCCCCTGACGCTCACCGCGGGGGACCCGCAGCCGGACAGCCGCCTCGCCGAGGAAGTAGATGTGCCCCCGTCGGTGAAGCGCTTTGTGGGGGACGAGTAGCTAGGAGCAAGACAACAGATAAGAGACCCGAGACTTGAGACTGTCTCGTGTCTCATGTCTTTCGGCATGTCTGCCTACACATCGGTCCCGTTCACGCGATCGCGCCATTCCAGCCACCCCTTCACGGGGCTCAGATCGATGTCGGGCCCCGTGAAGCCGAGGGTGAATTCGGTGACTCCGATTTCGGCGTAGGCATCGGCCTTGTCGAGTTTGTGGGGCTGTATGCCGACCGATCGTTTGATCGCCGACGGATCGCGGCCGACCTTCGAGCACCACTCGTCGAGGACCTGTGACTTGTGTGCGATCGTTTCCATGCCGCCGAATGTGTGCCAGATATCGGCTTGTTCTGCGACGATGCGCAGGGTCACCTTCTCTCCGCCGCCTCCGATCAGAATCGGGATATGGCGGGTGGGAGGGGGATCGAGGCGTTCGAGGCGGCTCACGATTCGCGGCATCGCCGCATCCAGGTCGTGGAGGCGACTTATGGCCGTTCCGAATTCGTACCCGTATTCGACGTAGTCCTTCTCAAACCACCCGGATCCGATCCCGAGGATGAGGCGCCCATTGGAGATGTGATCCACGGTACGGGCCATGTCGGCGAGCAACTCCGGGTTCCGGTACGAGTTGCAGGTCACCAGCGCTCCGAATTGAATTCGTTCGGTCTGCTCGGCCCAAGCGCCCAGCATCGTCCAGCATTCGAAGTGTTTGCCTACGTTGGGATCGGGGTCACCCCCGTAGAGCGGGTAGAAGTGGTCCCAGTTGTAGATCACGTCGACGCCCATCTCTTCGGCTCGCATGACGGCATCGCGGATGCCGGCGTAGTCGATGTGCTGCGGGTGAATCTGAACGGCGATGCGTACTGGCCCCATGGGTCGACTCCTCTGGTGGTGCGGGTTGACCAGCGTATCGTCGCCGGGATTGCTTTCAGGACGACCAGTAGGGTTGCCGCCATGGACATCACGACCCGCCCGATTGTCGCTGGAGAGTCGCTGCCTTTTCGCGAGGCCATCTTCGCCGGGTTCGGTGAGGACCTCGACGAGGAGAGTTTCCCGCCGGAATGGTTCGATGATCTTGTCCCGCTCGACCGCACCGTTGCTGCCTTTGATGGAGATCTGATCGTTGGGACCCTCGGTGCATTCCCGTTCGACGTGACGGTTCCCGGTGGTGCGAGTATTGCCATGGCCGGCACCACCATCGTCACGGTTGCGGCCACGCATCGACGTCGCGGTGTGCTCACCTCGATGATGCGCGACCATCTCGAAGACGGCCGGCGGCGCGGCGAACCGCTTGCCGGACTTTGGGCATCCGAGAGCTTGATCTACGGTCGATATGGATTCGGCGTGGCAACGGAGAACGATGCGGTCGAGATCGACCAAAAGCGTGTCTCGATAGGAGGCGATGCGGGCTCGGTACGCCTCGTGACGACCGAAGAGGCGATCAAGCTGTTCCCTGCGATCTATGAGCTGGAACGTCTGCGGCGACCCGGGCAACTCTCGAGAACTGAGTTGTGGTGGAAGCACCACTTCAATGATCCGAAGGCCGGCCGGGAAGGGTTCTCATCACTGCGGTGCGTTCTTCACGAGACCAAAGGAGCCCCCGACGGGTATGCCATCTACCGTCAGAAGTCCAATTGGGAGACGGGGTTCCCGGATGGCAAGGTCTCGATCCGGGAACTCATCGCGCCTGCGGCGACCGCGCACACGGGTCTGTGGCGCTACCTCACGACGATTGATCTCTTCCCGCACATCGAATACTGGAACCTCCCGGTTGACGACCCGCTGGCTTGGAAGGTCCCGGATCACCGACGCATCAAACGGAAACGGTGGGACGCTCTGTATGTGCGGATGCTCGACGTGGTCCAAGCGCTCGAGGCAAGGACGTACTCGGTCGACGGCGTTGTGTGCTTCGATGTCGACGATCCTTTCTTCCCGGATGAGGGTGGATCGTTTGAACTCGCCGTGGTGGGCGGCGTTGGTACCTGTCGCAGGATCAACAACGTGGCGACCGATCTCAGCCTTGGTGCGACCGACCTTGCGAGCCTCTACCTCGGCGGCAACGGGGCCCTGTCGATGGCTCGGGCCGGAAGGATTCGAGGAGCCGAAGAATCGATTGTCTTGCTCGGGCGTATGTTCCGTGGTGACGTAGCCCCGTGGTGTGAAGAGGTCTTCTGATCCCGACAGAGGGGAACGATTGAGCGCTTGGGAGCGTTGATGAGGGGTAGGCGGCTCGCCGGGGCGGATCCGGTCTTCCCCACTCCCACTCGTTCCTGCCCCGGTGGGACCGCCCGCTTGATTGCTGCTCCGTTCACTTCCAGGGCGTCGTACAATGCACTATGTCCATAGTGCAAATTCCGGGAGCGCAGCATCATGACCACCGTTGACATCGATCTCGGCGCGTATCAGCTCGGCTGGTCCGATGAAGAGGACTACGTCTACAAACCTGAGAAGGGTTTGAACGAGCAGATCATCCGCGACATGTCCCGGATGAAGAAGGAGCCCGAGTGGATGCTCGAGTTCCGGCTGAAGGCCTACCGGCGGTTCCTCCGCAAGCCGATGCCCGATTGGGTGGGGGGCGGAGCACTCGATGAGATCGACTTCGACAACATCTACTACTACATCAAGCCGATGGAGGGTCAGGCGAAGGACTGGGACATGGTCCCGGATTCGATCAAGGAGACCTACGAGAAGCTCGGCATCCCCGAAGCTGAACGGAAGTATCTCGCCGGTGTCACGGCCCAGTACGAGTCGGAGGTCGTCTACCACCGGAATCGTGATGACTTGGCCGAACTCGGAGTTCTCTTCACCGACATGGACACGGCAGTTCGCGAGTACCCGGAGATCGTTCAGGAGTACTTCGGAACCATCATTCCGCCGAACGACAACAAGTTCGCCGCCCTCAACTCTGCGGTGTGGTCTGGGGGATCGTTCATCTACGTCCCGCCCGGTGTGCACCTCGATGAGCCGCTCCAGGCGTACTTCCGGATCAATGCCGAGAACATGGGTCAGTTCGAGCGCACCCTGATCATCGTCGACGAAGGGGCATACGTTCACTACGTCGAAGGCTGTTCCGCACCTGTCTACTCGTCCGACTCTCTTCACTCGGCTGTGGTTGAGATCGTCGTCAAGGAAGGCGGCCGGTGCCGATATTCGACGATTCAGAACTGGTCGAACAACGTGTTCAATCTCGTCACGAAACGTGCCGCGGCCTACAAGAACGCAACCATGGAGTGGATCGACGGCAATCTCGGCTCCAAGTTCACCGCCAAGTATCCAGCGGTCTGGCTGATGGAGGAGGGCGCCCACGGGGAGGTGCTCTCGGTGGCGTTCGCCGGAGCCAACCAGCACCTCGATGCCGGTGCGAAGATCGTTCATGTGGCGCCGAACACGACATCGCTCATCACGTCCAAGTCGATTTCGAACCAGGGTGGTCGGGCTGGGTATCGCGGTCTTGTCCGCGTGGAACCCGGCGCTGAGAATGCCCGGTCGTTTGTCCGATGTGATGCGCTGATCCTCGATGAGGACTCTCGGTCGGACACCTACCCGTACATGGAGATCGAGGAGTCCAACGTTGACATCGGCCACGAGGCAACCGTGTCGAAGGTGGGGGAGGATCAGCTCTTCTACCTCATGAGTCGGGGCCTCACCGAAGAGCAAGCCACAGCGATGGTTGTTGCCGGCTTCATCGAGCCGATCGTCAAGGAGCTCCCGATGGAGTACGCCGTAGAGCTGAATCGTCTGATCGAGCTGCAGATGGAGGGTTCGGTCGGCTAGTCCTGTATCCGAACGGCCGAGTCAGGCGTCGTTGAGGCTCTTGATGAACGTGTACGACGTTTTCTCGACGTCGTAGCCGCGTCGCTCGTAGAAGCGGTGCGCGTTCGATCGAACGATGTTGCTCCGCACACGGACCAACGTGAGGTCGTTGGCAGAGGCCCATCGTTCGGCGGCCTCGAGAAGTCTCCGGCCGATTCCCTCGCCACGGCTCAACGGATCGACGACGAGCCCCCCGACCTCGGCGAACGGCTCTGTTTGGATCACGTGGCTTCGATAGATGTGGATCCAACCGGTCAGGTGTTCGCCGGCGTCCGCGACGAAGATGGCACCCTCGTTGGAATGCAGCCGATCGATCGCGGCGCCGACGGAATCGGAGTTGATGGTGTACCCCAGGTCGGCTGCGAGCTGGGCCACGCGAGGCGCATCCTCGCGAACGGCCCTGCGGATCGTTTCCATGCGGTGACGCTACCGTCCCGGCTCCCGTCACGCACGGCGCCCGGTCTACCCTCGGTGGCCATGCGCATTGTTGTTGCAGATTGCACCGTGAACTATGCCGGCCGTCTTTCGGCGCACCTGCCGCGAGCCACGCGGCTGATCCTCATCAAGGCCGACGGCTCGCTGCTCGTTCATGCCGAAGCAGGTGCGTACAAACCTCTGAACTGGATGAATGCGCCGAACCACCTGGTCGAGGAGGAAGGGCGCTGGTTCGTCACGAACGGGAAGCAGGAAGAGCTGACGATCGATCTTCACGAGATTCACTTCGACACGGTTGTCGAACTCGGAGAGGACCCCGGGCTGCAGAAAGATGGTGTCGAACTCGAGTTGCAGCGGCTCCTCGCCGAGCAACCGGAGGCGATCGAGGAGGGGCTCACGCTCATCCGGCGGGAATACCCGACACCGGTTGGCCCGGTGGACCTGCTCTGCCGAGACGCATCGGGAGTGACCGTCGCCATCGAGGTGAAGCGCCGGGGGGAGATCGACGGTGTCGAGCAGCTCACCCGGTATCTCGAGTTCCTGAATCGTGACGAACGGCTTGCACCGGTCCGCGGGATGTTCGTCGCCCAGGTCGTGAAACCTCAGGCAAGAACACTCGCAGCCGATCGAGGCATCACATGGGCCGAAGTGGACTACGAAATCCTCCGAGGCGCCGACTCAGACGTCCTCCGGCTGTTCTGACGGACGAGGTAGCGAAGGACCTGTGTATCCGAGGCGATCGGGGTCTCGTGTCTCAGGTCTCGTGTCTCTCCTACAACAGGCTTCTCAGGTCGTAGATGGCGCTGGGATGGCGGAGTTTGCCGAGCGCTCGGTTCTCGATCTGACGTACCCGTTCTCGTGTGATGCCGAGTTCGGCGCCCACGTCCGACAGTGTCCTGGGCTGTTTGCCGCCGATCCCATACCGCATGACCAGCACCTTGCACTCGCGTTCGTCGAGTGAGCCGAGCGCCTTCGAGACCTCTTCGCACCGGGCGACCTCGGCGACGACGGTGAACGGGTCCGGTGTTCGTTCGTCCTCCACGAAGTCGCCGAGCTGGGCGTCGCCATCCTCGCCGACGGGCCGATCGAGTGACACGGTGTCGCCCGGTGTGGCCTGAGCGATGGCGATACGTTCCTCATCGAGGCCACTGACTTCGGCGATCTCGGCGATGGTGGGGGGTCTGCGGTATTGCTCTTGCAGGCTGAGTTCGGCTTCCTGCACGGTGCGGACAACATCCACCATGTGGACCGGCAGCCTGATCGTCCGACCTTGGTTTCCCAGTCCACGGGTGATCGATTGGCGGATCCACCAGGTGGCATACGTCGAGAACTTGAAGCCCTTGCGCCAGTCAAACTTCTCCACGGCGCGAATCAAGCCGAGATTGCCTTCTTGGATCAGATCGAGGAGATCAAGACCCCGTCCTGTGTACCGCTTCGCGATCGAGACGACGAGTCTGAGATTGGAGCGAATGAAGACAGCCTTGGCCTCGTCGGCGGTCTCGATCGTGCGGTAGAGCGTGGCTCGCTCAGCCGCGTTGACGTCCTCACCTGATTCGAGACGTTGTTGAGCCTTCTTCCCGGCTTCGATCGATCGCGCGAGCCGGACTTCATCCTCCGCGTCGAGCAGGCCGTGATCGGAGACTTGTCCGAGATACCGGCCAACCGCGTCCGCGGCAGTCGCGTTGCTGCGTCGTTCGGTCATACGCCTCCGCCCCCCTCTCTCGAATTGCGAGAGTAACTCGAACCTATCACGCATGCGCGCCATGGGCAACGGATCATTACGCTTTCGAGCCTCACACCTGATCATGATCCGATTCGCCCGCATCACTTCCGTTGCTTTGGGGGTCCTCTCCATTGCCGTCGCCGGTTGCACCAGTCCGGCGCCGCTTGACGCGTCCGGACTTCGTCCTCCCGAAGTTGGCCCGCCGACGATTGAGGTCGTGGCCCTTGCGGGTGACGACCTGAGCACTCTCGACGCGGCAATCGAGGTCGATGGCGCAGTTGTGTATACGACTGAGGAGGGAGCTGTCGCGTTCGTCTGGCCGCAGCAACCGACGGCGGTCGTCGTGTCAGCATCTGGTTTCGTGCCGCAACGAGTCGATGTTGATGAGCCTCCGCGAGACGACCGCATCGAAGTGCGACTCGAGCCGATTGTCCTCTCGGGCCGGATCTCCACCCATCGAGGTGTCGCTCTGCCGGGGGTCTTGGTCTCACTCGGCCTTCGTCGGGACATCACCAACGACGACGGTCGCTTTGAGATCGTTCGAGCAGAGCCGGGAGATGTCCTGCTCTCCCGGGCGGCGTGGCAGGACGCGTCCCTGCCGTGGGATGGTGTGGAGAGCGAGATCGACACCACGATGGAACCCATCGGGGTCAACGGTATTCGCGTTGGTGGTGTCGCGGCCGGTGACCCGGAGCACTGGCAATCCCTGCTCGACCTCGCCGACTCGACCGGCATCAACTCCTTCGTCGTGGACATCAAGGACGAGTACGGCACCGTGTTCCACGACACCGATGTTGTACGGGCCCACGAGGCGTCTGCGGTCACGCTGCAATACGTTCTTGATGCGGTCATCGCCGACATGGATGAGCACAACATCTACAAAATCGCCAGAGTGGTCGCGTTCCAGGACACGCCGATGGCGACCATCGAAACCGATCACGCCGTTCTGAATGTCGGGGGGGCCGACCTTTGGCGGACTCGGAATGGGGATGCGTGGATGGATCCGACCGACCCGGTGTCGTTTGAGTATCCGGTAGCACTCGCTGAGGAGGCGTGTCTCGCCGGGTTTGACGAGATCCAGTTCGACTTCGCTTCATTCCCGTTCGGTGGCGATGTTTCGACCGCGATATTCGACGACGAGTACACGGAAGAGGTACGCGTCGGTTCTATCCAGGCATTCTTGAAGCGGGCGTATTCGGTCCTGAGTCCACGATGCGCCGTCGGAGCGAACGTGCTCGGGATCACGCTGGAATCCGGGAGTGATGAGGGTGTCGGGCAACGACCGGGACTCATGTCGCGTTCCATCGACGTTCTGAGTCCCATGTTGTATTCAACGAACTACGGCTCCGGCTGGAAGGGCTACGACAATCCGAATGACCATGCGTCCGAGATCGTCGACTCAGCCTTGGTGAGCGGCAACACGCGGCTCGAAGGGTATGCCTACTACCGGCCGTGGATTCAGACATGGACCGTTCCCGAGCTCGAGGTCCGAGCGATCCAACGTCGGGTTGAGGACCGTGCGAACGGGTGGATGCTCTGGTCGAACAGTGCGTCGTATCCGACCGGGCTGCTCCCTCCTCAATGAACCGCGCGGAAGCACTCGCCGTCCTAACGGACGAAGTGGTCTCGTGCCGCCGTTGTCCACGGCTGGTGGCGTGGCGCGAGCTGGTTGCGACTGAGAAACGTGCCGCCTTCGCCGGCGAGGAGTACTGGGGTCGCCCTGTGCCGGGGTTCGGGGATCCTGAGGCGCGCGTCGTGGTTGTGGGTCTTGCTCCGGCCGCCCATGGTGCGAACCGGACGGGGAGGATGTTCACCGGGGATCGCAGCGGGGATTGGCTCTACCGCGCGATGTGGCGAGCTGGATTCGCCAACCGAGCGGAGTCCAGCACACGCGGTGATGGACTTGCCCTCACCGGGGCGTGGGTGACGGCGCCGGTCCGATGTGCACCACCCGAGAACAAGCCCTCGGTCGCAGAGCGCGACCTGTGCGCATCCTGGTTCGACCGTGAACTCGACATCCTGGAGCCGTCGGTGCTGGTGGCCCTCGGTGAATTCGCATACCGTTCGATCTGGCGATATCTCGGCCAAGGTCGCTACGACCTGCCGAGGCCTCGGCCCCATTTTGCCCACGGCCTCGAGGTTGCCGTTCCGAGCGGCCCGGTCGTCCTGGCGAGTTTCCATCCGAGCCAGCAGAACACCTTCACGGGCCGTCTCACCGAGGAGATGCTCGATGCCGTATTCCTCCGTGCCCGGGACCTCGCCGAATGAGGTCGGACGGCTCTTCACCTCCAGCAGGAAGTGGGGGAGGCGCGGGTACCGGCCGTTGAGGCCGCGTCTCCTCCACCTTCGGCGGTGGAGACGAAGCAGATGGAAGCTCTGCTCCTACTCCATCGTTCGGGCGAGTTCGGCCTGTATGAGCTTCCGCTCATGTGCCGCCGCAAGGTATGGGTACGGATTCACCTTGCGGCCGTCGAGATGAAGCTCAAAATGCGTGTGGGACCCGGTGTTTTCGGCGTTCCCCGAATCCCCGACGAACCCGATGACCTCGCCGGCCTTCACGAAGCTGCCCACCTCGAGGCCGTCTGCGAATGCCGCCTCAGGACCCCCCTCGCCGTCGTCGGATCCGGTGGTGTCGTTGTCGAGATGCAGATAGTGGCTCGTCCAGGCACCGGCGTGGCGAATCATGATGTTCCACCCCGAGAGCCGGTTCCACTCGAGGCGTTCGACGATGCCATCGTCCACGGCCACGATCCACGAGCCCTTCGGGCTCATGATGTCCGTGCCTGCGTGGCGCCGGCCACCCGAACGTCCGGCGCCCCAGGTGTCTGAGAACTCGACGAGTGACGTCTCGTGCGGGAAGACCTTTATGACGAAATCCTCTGCGTCTTCTGGCCCGGCAGCTTGTGTCGGTGCGGTCGGCAGCACAATGGCCGCCGCCATCACCGCGGACGCGATCGTTGCGAGCGCGAAGAATCGAATCGCAGCATTCATGGGGTTGCTCCTTCCGTCCGATGCCCGCGTTCCTGACCCGCGGCATCCGGTCTCTGGTAG
>Ga0316187_10000504_pt1 | contig 30669 bp, 31 predicted proteins | sample CroRivburrow1_MG_FD_204927 | JGI IMG/M metagenome (GOLD analysis project Ga0316187, IMG submission 204927) | Coastal sediment microbial communities from Maine, United States - Cross River worm burrow 1 | ecosystem: Environmental > Aquatic > Marine > Coastal > Sediment | place: USA: Maine... | reverse complement strand
GGTTTCGGTGCCTGGTCAAACAGCAGGTGTGCTTCATCAAAAAAGAAAACCAGTTTGGGACGATCAGCATCTCCAACTTCAGGCAGTTCTTCAAAAAGTTCAGACAATAGCCAGAGCAGGAAAGTGGCGTAAAGCCTTGGTGAATTTGATACCAGTTTTGTCACATCCATGATGCTGATGACACCGTTTCCAGAGAAGTCTGTCTTCATCAGATCTTCTATGCTGGCTGCAGGCTCTCCAAAAAAGAATTCTGCCTGCTGTTCTTCAAGCACCAGTAAACGACGCTGAATTGCCCCAATACTGGCACTTGAAATGTTGCCATATTCAGATTTCAGTTCTTTTGCATTATCGCCCATCCAGATCAGCATTGAGCGCAGGTCCTTCAGATCCAGAAGCAGTAATTTATTGTCATCGGCAATCCGGAATGCACTATAGAGGATGCCTGTCTGGGTGTCGTTCAGTTCCAGCAAGGTAGACAACAGCAAGGGGCCCAGCTCGGATATTGTTGTTCGGAATGGATGCCCGAGGTCACCAAATAAATCCCAGAACACAATTGGGTACTGGCGAGCCTGGTAATCATCAATTTTTATGCTGGAAACGCGCTCATCAATTTTTGGATGCGGTTTGCCTGCTTTTGAAAGGCCGGAAAGATCTCCCTTAACATCAGCCATGAAGACTGGAACGCCAAGTTTTGAGAAGCCTTCAGCGAGTATTTGCAGGGTCACTGTTTTCCCTGTGCCTGTAGCACCAGCGATAAGCCCATGACGATTGGCCATGGCGGCATTCATGATTATCTGTCCGTTTTCACTGCCGCCAATTAGCAGCTCAGCATTCTTTTCCATCTATTGCCCTTGTAGGTTTTGTGTATTGGTAGGTAAATTAGCAGTGCTATGATAACGCCGAATTCTTATCTAATCTCTGATCTATTCTATACAGGTGATAAATGTTTGAATACAAAAAGATGCAAATGGTTTCGCGTGATAGTGCTCTACCGGGTCGTTCTGTAAAGATGCGTGTGGCCAGCAAAAATATTGTGACTGGGAATCCTATGCTTGAACCTGTCCCTGAAAATATTGAATTTGCCCTGTTTGGCATGGGCTGCTTCTGGGGTGCTGAACGTCGTTTCTGGCAGCTTGAAGGTGTGTGGTCGACTGCCGTTGGTTATGCAGCAGGATTCACAGCAAACCCGACATATGAAGAAGTTTGTAGCGGGCAAACAGGTCACAATGAGGTGGTCAGGGTTCTATTCGACAGGAATACAGTTGACTACGGCGTCCTTCTGAAGACTTTTTGGGAATCACATGATCCGACCCAGGGAATGCGCCAGGGTAATGACCGCGGATCCCAGTATCGATCGGGAATTTATTGCATAAACGACAGCCAGTACAAACAGGCACTGGCTTCAAAAATAGATTACCAGGCACTGCTCACAGCATCTGGTTTTGATGCAATCACGACGGAGATACGCATGGCACCAGAGTTCTATTTTGCTGAAGATTATCATCAGCAGTACCTGGCAAAGAACCCAAATGGATATTGTGGGCTTGGTGGAACCGGTGTTTTATGCGCGGCAAATGAAACGTAAAGATTTAAATAACGGGCGTGAAATCATTAGCAATTGATGCGAAGCGGCATTAATTCAGGTTATATTTGGCGTGTCGGGATATAAAATAATGTTTACAGGTGAGAAATGATAAACAAAATTATTGGGGCAACAACTGCATTATTGTTCTTTTTTGGTGCTTCAGCCGCTAGCGCTGTAGAGCCCTCTGGTGATTTGACACTACTCATCGCCAAGGACAAGACACGCGTATATGCGAGTTACTATCGCTCGATGAACAACAACTCAAAAATTGCCCTGTTATTTCACCAGGCCGGTTCAAACAGGATGGAGTATGAACCGCTTTTGTCCACTATGCATATTGCCGGATTTGACACATTGACGGTAGACCAGCGTTCTGGAGATACACGCTGGGGTGCAGATAACATGACAGTAAAGCGCATCGGTCAATCTGCTGAATATATTGATGCCTATGCAGATCTTGAAGCTGCATTAGAGTACGCTGTAAAACGAAAATATAAAACAATAGTTGTGGTTGGCAGTTCCTATTCTGCCTCACTGGCAATCGTGCTGGCGAGTAAAAACCCTGAGAAGGTTACAGCCGTAGCAGCATTCTCTCCAGGTGAATATTTTACCAATAAAAACTGGATTAAAACGTCCGCAGAGAAGTTGCGGGTGCCGCTCTATGTTACAGGTGCAACGGATGAAAAGCAGAGGGTGGATGAAATCCTGGTAAAGACTGCAGGCAATGATGTAACTTACTATCGTCCTATAAATTCAGTGCACGGTGTATCGACATGTCGCCAGGACATGAACCCGGAAGGATATAAAGAGAATCTGCAGAACTTCTCAAAATTTCTCGAGCGCTTCAAGTAATTTAAGATTACATTCAGTATCCTGATACTGAATATATAAAAGAAAAAAGCCCCGCATGTTTCCATACGGGGCTTTTCATTACTCACCTGAATGGTGTCTCAGGCAATAGCGTGAGGGTATTGCTTACATCATGCCGCCCATACCGCCCATGCCACCCATACCGCCCATGTCACCCATGTCCGGCATGCCGCCGCCAGAGTCTTTACTTGGCTTGTCAGCGACCATCGCTTCAGTGGTGATCATCAGGCTGGCAATTGACGATGCATTCTGCAGAGCTGTACGGGTTACCTTGGTAGGATCAAGGATACCCATTTCGATCATATCTCCATACTCGCCCGTTGCTGCATTGTAGCCAAAGTTACCCGATCCTTCGCGAACCTTATTGACTACTACAGAACCTTCTTCACCGGCATTGGCAACGATCTGGCGCAGCGGATCCTGCAGGGCACGAAGAACGATTGAAATACCGACATCCTGATCATGGTTGTCGCCTTTGACCTTTTCGACTGCAGTCATGACGCGTATTAGTGCTGCTCCGCCACCAGGTACTACGCCCTCTTCTACTGCAGCACGGGTAGCATGCAATGCATCTTCAACGCGGGCCTTTTTCTCTTTCATCTCGACCTCTGTTGCGGCACCTACCTTGATTACTGCTACGCCGCCGGCGAGTTTGGCAACACGTTCCTGCATTTTTTCCTTGTCGTAATCAGAAGTTGCTTCTTCGATCTGGGTACGAATCTGCGCAACGCGAGCGCTGATGTCATCATGGCTGCCTTCACCGTCAATAACGGTGGTGTTTTCTTTCGTCACCTGGATACGCTTGGCGCTGCCGAGCTGTTCGAGAGTGGCTGTTTCAAGGCTCAGGCCGACTTCTTCAGAAATCACCTGCCCGCCTGTCAGAATGGCAATATCCTGCAGCATAGCTTTACGTCGATCACCAAAACCGGGGGCCTTGACGGCGCAAACTTTTACAATGCCTCGAATGTTATTGACCACCAGGGTTGCAAGTGCTTCGCCTTCAATATCTTCAGCAATAATCAGCAGAGGGCGGCCGGCTTTAGCAACAGCTTCTAGAACAGGAAGCAGTTCGCGGATATTTGAAATCTTTTTTTCGTTAATCAGGATCAGCGGATTCTCCATATCAGTGCTCATGCTGTCCTGGTTATTAACGAAGTAGGGAGACAGGTAGCCGCGGTCAAACTGCATGCCTTCAACGATATCCAGTTCATTATCAAGGGCGTTGCCTTCTTCGACGGTGATTACGCCTTCTTTACCGACTTTTTCCATTGCCTGCGCGATAATGTCACCAATGCTGGTATCGGAGTTTGCAGAAACTGTGCCGACCTGCGCTATCTCTTTATGATCAGAGCAGGGACGGGACAGTGACTTCAATTCCTCTGTCGCAACAATGACAGCCTTGTCAATACCGCGCTTGAGATCCATAGGGTTCATACCGGCGGCGACTGATTTCAGACCCTCGCGTACCAGGCCTTGTGCCAGAACGGTAGCGGTAGTTGTGCCGTCACCGGCGATATCAGAGGTTCTGGATGCGACTTCTTTGAGCATCTGTGCACCCATATTTTCGAACTTGTCTTCCAGCTCGATTTCCTTGGCTACAGATACGCCGTCCTTGGTAACGGTTGGTGCACCGAACGCTTTATCCAGCACTACGTTGCGGCCTTTAGGGCCAAGTGTAACTTTTACTGCATCAGCCAGGACATTGACACCGGCGAGGATGCGAGCTCGTGAACTTTCACCAAATTTAACTTCTTTTGCAGACATGTTTTTTCGTCCTTTAAAATATTCTATGTTCTATGTGTTATGCAGTCGTTTATTCGACTACAGCCATAATGTCATCTTCGCGCATGACGAGAAGCTCTTCGCCATCGATCTTGACCTCGGTGCCGGAATACTTTCCGAACAGCACTTTGTCGCCCGCTTTGACATCAAGCGGCCTGACATCGCCATTTTCACTGATCTTGCCGTTGCCGACAGAGATCACCATGCCTTCCATCGGTTTCTCGGTTGCGGAATCAGGCAGGACAATACCACCGGCTGTGGTGCGTTCTTCGTCTAGTCTGCGTACGACTACACGGTCATGAAGTGGACGAATACTCATCGTTTTTAAATCTCCAGTTTTTAAACAATTATTAAAATAGAAAAGATAGCTTGGGTGCTTTTTTAGCACTCTACTGTGTTGAGTGCTAATAATAACCATGCGCCGAAGCATGTCAAGTTGCTAGACAAATAAGGGCATACGGATGGAATTCAAGGAAACTAGAGAGAAATTATCAATGTTCAGTTTTCGGCCACCATTAAATGACAGGATATCATTGGCTGATGAGCGCTAATCTACTTATCGATACGGCGGTATTCACCTTCGATCGTTGTTGCCTCTATGGTCGGGTCATGGCCAGGGGTATTCTGCGCAGACGGATCAGTTACATTCGGGACGATGAAAAAGTGTTTCACCGCGTTTAATGCTAACCAGCGGCGCAATGGCGGAATGAGCATCAAAAAGCCGAGTGCGTCAGTGATGAATCCCGGCAGTAAAAGAAAAATACCACTGATGAGCAGAAACAACCCTTCAATCATTTCCATTGCCGGGATTTCCCCGCGAGAAGCTGCCTGATTCAACCTTGAATAGACGCCAATTCCCTGCAATCGTACCAGGCTGGCACCAATAATGGCCGTGGTGATTATTGCAAGCACGGTCCATCCGGCGCCGATTACCGAGCCAATATCAATCATCAGCCAGATTTCAGCAATAGGAGCAAGGATGAATAGCAGGAGAACCAGGGGAAAGCCTCTCATCTGTAAAGTCCCTGCCACAAGCTGTCGATATGGCGGATGATCAGTGATATGTGATCTGTCAAGCGGTGCTCTCCATCAGGTATCGCCTCGTAAATGAGTTCAGGTATCCGAGCGCGATGAATAAATTTATCTGTATTCGCAATTGGTATAATGGGGTCATTTTCACCATGTACAATATGAACAGGGATATCAAGCTCGATTTGCGTATCTAATACATCATACTGCTCTGCGTCTTTGATAATGTCATATCTCAGCGAGTAGGGTTCATTGCCGTAGGCATCAGGAAAGGCCATATAGGTTTCAGCCTGCCAGTGTTTCAGTACAGGCTCGGGTAAATTTGCCAGGTTGTTCTGTACAAAGTTGAACGCGGGTGCAATTAGCATCATGCCGGATACGCGCTGCTTTCGCCGCAGGGCAGCCAGCAGGCTGATCCATCCACCCATGCTGGAGCCGTGCAGGATGAATGGCCGGTCGACGATTGAATCCATCACGAGTAATAAATCATCGAGACCTGATGAAATAATCTGATCTTGCAAATCACCGTCTGACTGACCATGGCCGCGTAAGTCGAAGCGTAACCATGAACGATCCATTGTTATGGCGTGTCTGGCAATTTCCAATGCTTTCTCACCGTTGCAGTGAGAACGAAATCCGTGCAGGTAGATGCCTATAGGACCCTTGCCGGTGTTATGAAAGCAGCCGCGCAGCTGCTCTCCATTCACCGTTTGCAGGGTTAATATTTGTTCGCCGGGTAAAATGACGGGCTCTATGTATTCAGTATTGATGTCGCTGTACACGTGTAAAATTTATCCATTTAAAATCTAAATACCTCGACAGAGCTTGCATATCAGTGCCCATAGGGTAAGAATATGGGGCTATAAGGCGTAATAAATTTAAGTCTTTTAAGTATGCGCCATGATAATGCATGTGCATCCGGAATAGTATGCGGCAGCACCAGAAGGACATGGTGAATAGCTCGGGAGGCAAGTGCAAATATAACCAGGAGCCAAGTAATGAAAAAAATACTATCTGTAGTAGTACTATCCGCATGTGCACTGTTTACCGGTCTTGCTCAGGCAGAATACGTTATCAAATTTTCCCATGTTGTGACACCAACCACACCAAAGGGCAAGGCTGCGCAATATTTTGCAGACCAGGTCAATGAAAAAATGGCTGGCAAAGTCAGGGTCGAAGTCTTTCCTAACTCCCAGTTATATAACGACAACAAAGTTATGGAAGCGATGCGCCTGGCAAGTGGCAATACCGGACTGATGGCCGCTCCCAGCTTGTCAAAATTTGTTAAGTTCTCAAAGAAATTACAGGTATTTGATATCCCTTTCCTGTTTAATGACATCAACGATGTGCACAAGCTTGTCGATTCACCGGTTGTTGATGAAATGATCGCACCACTGGAAAAAAAGGGCATCAAAGCACTGGGCTTCTGGGACAATGGTCTGAAAGTTTTCTCAATCAATGGGGATAAACCTCTCCTCGTCACCCCCCAGGATTTCAATGGAAAAAAATTCCGTATCCAGAGTTCCGAAGTGCACGAGGCGATGATTAAAGCGCTTGGCGGCACACCACAGAAACTGCCTTTCAAGGAAGTCTACACTGCCCTGGGTCAGGGTGTGGTAGATGGTCAGGAAAATGCCTGGTCGAATATTTATTCGAAAAAATTCTACGAGGTACAGAGCTACATTACTGTTTCCAATCATTCGTATCTTGGCTACCTGCTGGTAGTTAGCTCCGAGTTCTGGAACAGCCTGCCCGACGATATACGTACCGAGCTTAGTGCCATAATCAAGGATGCAACGATGAAAGGACGCGTCTTTGCAGCAGAAGCAGATAGTGGAGATCGCCAGAAAATCGAAGAAGATAAATATGCCAAGGTCGTCGATATGACACCTGAGCAGCGTGCTTCATTTCGCGCGGCTACTTCCAAGGTTGAAGATCAGTTCCGTGACCAGATCGGTGCCGACCTGCTTAAAAAGGTCCACGCCACTATAGGCCACTAGCCATCATAATTACGGGCCTGCGTACGCAGGCCCGTTAATAAATATGATAGATCGGATACTTGTCGGCTTTGAACAGTTTGTCATAACTGTTGGTTTTGCAGTTGCCACACTGCTGCTATTTGCCAATGTGGTTGCTCGCTACGTTTTTGATACCGGCTTTACCTGGGCGCTGGAAGCGGTCCAGTACCTGTTCGCATGGGTTGTTCTGATTGGTGCTGCACACGGTATTCGGGCTGGAATTCATCTCGGTATCGATATCCTGACAATCCGTTTTTCGGAGCCAACGCAGCGTTGGCTCGGTCTGCTTGCGCTGGCCATCTGCCTGGCGTTTTCAATCCCCGTTTTATGGCTTTCAATCGAGTACACCTACAAGATATGGCAATGGGGTGACCTGACCCTTGATCTGCAAATACCTCAGTGGATACCTTATCTCGCTATACCGGTGGGTATGAGTCTAATGACCCTGCATCTGATAGGGGTCGGTATCCGTATCTGGCGCGGTGAGCAACTTCACGTGGGGCGCAGCGAGCACGATGCAATTCGCCAGGAAAAACTGAAAGAAGCCGAGGAAATCCGAGAGAAGGCACTCAAAGAGGCCGTCAAATAATGGCAGGTGCATTACTGTTTATCGGGCTCATTGGCCTGTTGCTGCTGGGTGTGCCTATCGCTATCAGTCTCGGTTTCACCAGCCTGGCATTTATTACTCTTGCGACTGAAGATCCTGCCACTGTCGTTGCACAGAAACTTTTCGATACTATGGAACACACCACTTTGCTGGCGATTCCATTTTTTATCCTGTCCTCACATTTTCTCACTACAGGCGGTGTATCAGCCAGACTGATTGAATTCGCCAAAGCCCTGGTCGGCTGGATGCGCGGCGGGTTAGCAATGGCCGCAGTGGTCTCGTGTATGTTTTTTGCCGCTATTTCCGGTTCATCACCGGCAACGGTTGTCGCCATTGGTTCGATCATGATTCCAGGCATGGTCAGCGCAGGTTATGACAAGAGCTTTGCTGTCGGTGTTATTGCCACGGCCGGCAGTCTTGGCATTCTCATCCCACCGTCAATTCCGATGATTGTTTATGCTGACGCAGTTGAGGAATCGGTTGGTAAAATGTTTATCGCCGGAATTATTCCCGGTATTTTTATGGGTTCCTTCCTGCTGCTAGTCACCTGGTTATATGCCCGCAAGACGAATATGCCCTGTGAGCCCTGGCATGGCTGGAAGCACCTGTTCCATGCCTTCGCACGGGCATTCTGGGGTCTGTTGCTGATCCTGATTATTGTCGGCGGTATTTACGGCGGCATCTTTACACCAACTGAAGCCGCCGCCGTTGCGGCCGTCTACTCCGCCATCATTGCGTTGTTTGTTCACAGAGACATGGGCTTCAAAGATGTTCCGCTGGTGATGCTGAATGCGGCAAAGATGACCAGTATGCTGATGTTTATCATTGCCTGTGCCATGATTTTTGCCCATGTGCTGACAGAAGAGCAGCTGCCGCAAATACTTGCTGCGAAAGTAGTTGAACAGGATCTAAGTCCCTGGGCATTCCTGCTGATGGTTAATGTCATACTGTGGTTTGCCGGTGATTTTATGGAGCCTTCTGCCATTCTGTTGATTCTGGCTCCCCTGTTCCACCCTATCGCGATGTCGCTCGGCATTGACCCGATACATCTCGGCATCATTATGACAACCAATATGGAAGTTGGCATGATTACTCCTCCGGTAGGATTGAACCTGTACGTTGCTGCCGGTCTTGCAGGGATGAGCCTTGGTGCTGTCACCAAGGCGGCCTTACCGTGGATGATCGTTCTGATTATAGCCCTGCTTGTGATAACTTACGTGCCCTGGTTCTCTCTGGTCCTGGTCTCCCTTCTGTACTAACATGCAGCAGCAGGCAGGTAAACATCGGTCCGGTGATGTATTACTGGTAATGGTAAGCTGCCCTCCCGGGAAAGCCGACAGTATTGCCCTGGGTCTGCTTGAAGCTGGTCTAGCCGCGTGTATCAATATTGTCCCTTCGATTAAATCCTTCTACCGCTGGCAAGGTAAGGTGCAACAGGACAATGAATCACTTATGTTGATAAAATGCGCCGCTAATAATTTAATGGCGCTACAGGAGCGAGTTCTGGAGCTCCATCCATACGAACTTCCTGAGATCATCACTGTCTCAGTTACTGGTGGGTTACCTGCTTATTTAGATTGGGTGCTGCAACCGTATAAAAACAATTCAGAGTAGTTTATTGATGAAAAGAACTTCTTATATAACACGTTTGTTTTTGGCTGTTTTATTGTTGATGCCGGCTATTCCGGGTTGGTCACAGGATGACGACTTACTCGATCCTGACAAGGCCTTTGCACTACAGGAGCCGGTAGTCGCTCCTGATAAGATTACGCTTACCTGGAAAGTTGCTCCTGGTTACTACCTTTACCAGAATAAATTCACGTTTGATCTAAAAGCCGCTTCCAGTCGGCTCGACAGTCCGCAGATGCCGGAGTCAATACGGAAGCAGGATGAGTTTTTTGGTGAAGTAGAGATATATAAAAAATCTGTCAGCATTGATCTGCCGCTTCTGCGAGAAGGTGATGAGGCTGAAAGTGTTGTCCTTAAAACAGTGTTTCAGGGCTGTAATGAACCGATAGGGGTCTGTTATCCACCGATAAATAAAGAATTCAAATTAGACTTACCTGCGCCAGTTTCCGCTGCGAATGCGGCGGGCGCAACTCCAGTGTCTTCCTCTGCCGCTCCAGTAACACAATCTGGTCTGGCCTCTTTACTTGGCGCAAACTCGGCAGATGAGGAATTTCTACCTCCGGACGAGGCGTTTCAACTGAATGTCGCTGCAGTTTCTGATAATAAAGTCGCTGTTTCAGTGGTTATCGCTGACGGATATTATTTATACAGAGAGAAGTTTGCTTTTGAAAGTGCCACCACCGGTATCAGCATACTGCCATACCAGCTGCCGGCTGGTGATATCAAGGAAGACGAATTTCTTGGTCGAACTGAGGTTTATCACGCAAAGTTTGCGATTGATCTCGAGCTGTCAGGAAGCAGTGCAGGCAGCAAGTTTCAGCTGATAGCCAAATACCAGGGTTGTGCAGAAAAAGGTATTTGCTATCCGCCTGTCAGTAAAACGGTGAATCTTGATTTGGGCGAAGCTGGCAGTGTTTCGCCAGCATTAGCTGAAGCAGGCAATCCGAAGGAAGTTTCAGCAGGGAAAGTATCTGTTGATGCATCGGCTGACGAGATTTCAGAAGAGCAGTCGGTTATCGCGATGTTATCTGAAGGTAGTATTGGTTCTACCATTCTTGCCTTTTTTCTATTTGGCCTGGCGCTATCACTGACACCCTGTGTTTTTCCGATGATTCCGATACTGTCGGGGATCATAGTTGGCCAGGGTACTGATATCACGCGTAAGAAATCTTTTACTCTTTCTGTCGTGTATGTCCTCGGCATGACTATTATGTATACCATAGCAGGGATGCTTGCAGGGCTAACTGGTGAGCTCCTGTCATCAGCATTTCAAAATCCATGGGTGCTGGGCGGTTCTGCGGCTGTGTTCGTTCTGCTTTCATTTTCAATGTTTGGATTCTATGACCTGCAGCTTCCGGCCAGCCTGCAAACACGGCTGACAGAAACATCCAATAATATTCCCGGCGGCGCCTACAGCGGTGTATTTGTGATGGGTGCTCTATCGGCTCTTATTGTAGGGCCCTGTGTAGCAGCACCTTTGTCGGGTGCATTGCTATATATCGGCCAGACTGGCGACTTTATGCTAGGTGGTGTTGCACTATTCGTAATGTCGCTTGGCATGGGTGTTCCGTTGCTGCTCATTGGTGCCTCTGCCGGCAGCCTGTTGCCAAAAGCGGGTGCATGGATGAATGCCGTTAAGGCGGTGTTCGGTGTGCTGATGCTGGCTGTAGCTATATGGCTGCTAGAGCGTATATTGCCCTCGTCTATTATCTTCGCGCTGTGGGCTGCATTGCTGATTATTTCAGCAATTTACATGCGCGCACTGGAAACTCTGCCTGCGGCAGCGAGTGGCTGGCAGCGTTTCTGGAAAGGCACTGGCATAGTAGTGCTGTTATATGGCATCGCATTGTTGTTCGGTTCATTGACAGGCGCGACAGATGTTTTTAATCCACTTGAGAAATTAACGGGTTCTACGCAGTACGTAAGCATGGATAGCAGTTCGGGTCGTGCAGAAGGTGGATTGAAATTTGAAGAAATCAAAGGTGTGGAAGAATTCGATAAAACCCTGGCTGCTGCCGTGAGTGAAGGCAAGCCCGTTTTTGTCGACTTCTACGCCGACTGGTGCGTGGAATGCGTACGTATGGAAAATACGACATTTAAATCGCCGAATGTGATTGCTGCACTAGCTGGATATAGATTACTTCGTCTCGATGTGACGGCAAATGATGATATCGACAAACAGATTTTAAAGAAATTCAACTTATTCGGCCCTCCCGCTTTGCTATTCTTCGGAACGGATGGGCGGGAAATAAAGCATATGCGGGTAATTGGCTACCAGGATGCAAATGAATTCACTGCCACAGTTGACAAGGTCTCAAAAATTTCTGGTGCCAAATGACTAAGAGACTGTGGCTAGCGGCTGGGTTAGCCCTGTTGACCGGTATTTCCGCATCGATTTACTTTAACGCCGAACCTGAGAAAGAACACAGGCAAGTCAAGACTCTTGATCAGATTCAGTTGCCGGATCTCAATGGCAAAGAGCAGAGCGTAAGCCAGTGGCAGGGAAAGGTGCTGCTGATAAATTTTTGGGCGACATGGTGTCCTCCCTGCCGTGAAGAGATCCCAGTGTTTTTATCTCTTCGAAATAAGTTCTCATCTGCCGGTTTTGAAGTGGTCGGGGTGTCCATTGATTACGTCAACAAAGTGAAACAATATCGTGATTCTATGCAGATAAACTACCCTCTGCTTGATGGTGAAGAGAAAGGTATGGCGATTATGCTGGCATTGGGAAGCCCCTCAGGCGGCCTGCCATTCAGCGTATTATATGACCGCAATGGCAACGCCGTTCACAGCAAGTCAGGACCATATGAGCAGCAGGAACTGCAAAGCCTGATAGAAAAATATCTGTAATCGTTCACTACTTTGCTGTTAAAATTAGCATAACTCCATTAATTTAACATCTAACTGGACAATTTTGTCTTGATTAGGCAACATAGCATTGTTTTCTAAATCCGGTTACAAATTTGTTCTGAACTGACCTCTGTCTATGCCAAAGATCCTCATAATACACGGCCCAAATTTGAACATGCTGGGAAAACGCGAGCCCCAACATTATGGCTCAGAGACGCTCGACAGTATTAATTCCGGGTTGCAGGCACTGGCCGATGAGAACAGTGTTGAACTGGAGATCATGCAAAGTAATGCTGAGTATGAGCTGGTCGACAAAATACAACATGCTGCGGGGGTGGATTTTATCATCATCAACCCTGCTGCATTCACCCATACCAGTATCGCGATTCGTGATGCACTGGCCGCAGTAGCAGTTCCATTTATCGAGATCCATTTATCCAATGTGCACTCTCGGGAATCCTTTCGCCAAAAGTCCTTTTTTTCAGACCTGGCTGAAGGTGTGATTTCCGGGTTAGGACCCATTGGGTATTCACTGGCTCTACGTGCTGCTATTGAGATAACTCTTACATCCAAAGGTTGAAAATGGATATACGCAAAATAAAAAAATTGATTGAGTTGCTCGAAAATTCCGGACTTGCGGAGATTGAAATAAAGGAAGGCGACGATGCCATCCGTATCAGTCGAAGCTCGACAATAGTCGAAACTGTGATGACAGCACCTGCAGTCAGTGCCCCGATAGTAAACGCTGCGGTAGCTGCTGACACTGCGGCAGAAGCGAACGACGGCAAGGCAGGCATTCCGGAAGGACATGCTGTGACTTCACCGATGGTGGGTTCATTCTATGCCGCGCCATCGCCTGAGTCGAAAAACTTTGTTGAGATAGGCAGCAAGGTCAAGGTTGGCGATACACTTTGTATCATTGAAGCGATGAAAATATTCAATGAAATTGAGTCAGATAAGGCCGGCAAAGTCGTAGCTATACTAAAAGAACCTGGTGATCCGACTGAGTTTGGTGAACCACTTTTCATAATTGATTAAATCATGATAAACAAGATTGTCATCGCCAATCGTGGAGAGATTGCCCTGCGCATTCAGCGTGCCTGCAGAGAGATGGGCATTCAGAATGTTGCAGTATATTCGGAAGCAGATCGTGATGCCCTGTATGTGAAGCTTGCAGATGAATCAGTTTGTATCGGCCCTGCGCCAGCAAACCTGAGCTACCTGCATATTCCTGCAATATTGAGTGCGGCGGAGGTGACCGATGCCGACGCGATTCATCCAGGTTATGGCTTCCTGTCTGAAAACGCAGATTTTGCAGAGCTGGTAGAGGCCTGTGGCTTTATCTTCATTGGCCCTACATCGGCGAATATTCGCCTTATGGGCGACAAGGTTTCTGCTATCCGTTCAATGCATGAAGCCAATGTCCCCTGTGTCCCGGGGTCTGATGGCGTGCTGGGTATTGATGAAGAAACCAACCTGTCGATTGCATCAAAGATCGGCTATCCCATCATTATCAAAGCATCTGGGGGTGGTGGTGGCCGCGGTATGCGTGTGGTACGTACTGAATCGGCTTTACTGAATGCGATTATACTGACACGGACAGAAGCAGGTGCCACGTTCAATAATCCTGATATTTACATGGAAAAATATCTCGAGCACCCGCGCCATGTTGAGTTCCAGGTATTGTCTGACAAACATGGCAATGCAGTGCACCTCGGAGAGCGTGATTGTTCGATGCAACGGAGAAATCAGAAAGTCGTGGAAGAAGCCCCTGCACCAGGAATTACGGAAGAACAACGCAATGCTGTCGGTGGGCGCTGTGCGGAAGCATGCCGTAAGATCGGCTATCACGGTGCCGGCACCTTTGAGTTTCTCTATGAGAATGGAGAATTTTATTTCATTGAGATGAACACACGCGTTCAGGTGGAGCACCCGGTAACAGAAATGATAACGGGCATAGATATCGTCAAGGCACAGATCTTGATCGCCGCCGGCGAACCATTGCCGTTTACGCAAGATGATATTGAGATAAAGGGGCATGCTGTAGAGTGCCGTCTCAATGCAGAAGACCCTGAGACATTTATGCCTTCACCCGGAAGAATAACCCTGTTTCATGCACCAGGCGGTCCTGGTATACGTGTTGATTCGCATGTGTACAGTAATTATTTTGTACCCACGCACTACGACTCTATGATCGGCAAGCTGATAGCTCATGGCTCAAATAGAAGTGAGGCACTGGCGCGCATGTCAAGTGCCCTGAGTGAGGTGATTATCGATGGAATAAGAACCAATATTCCCCTGCACCGCCGCATCATCTCGGATCATGGGTTTAAATCTGCAGAATTTGATATTCACTACCTTGAGAAAAATATTACCAATACCGCCTGAGCGGTGCCTTCAATGTCATTAGGCCTGAAATGGCATATCCAGAACTGTTTCAGGTGCTCTTGGCTATGTCATGGCTGAATATCACGTTTGCGGTAAAGAAGGATCAGTTAGATTCTGTTTGTGAGCTTCTTGAGCTTGCAAACGCCCAGTCTGTAACGATAGTAGATGCCGGAGATGATCCCCTGTTTGATTTACTGGATGGTGAGTTGCCTGTTTGGGACAGTAGCCTGGTAACTGGATTGTTCAACGCACAGCAGGGGGTGGATGCGGTAATGGCTAACCTGTCCAAAGTATTTGAACCGGATGCACTGCTGAAGTGCCGGGTAGAATCATTGCCTGAGCGGGATTGGGAGCGTAGCTGGATGGACCGCTTTCAGCCTATGCAGTATGGCAGAAATTTATGGATATGCCCAACCTGGTACGAACCACCTGACCCAAACGCTGCGAATGTTATGCTTGATCCAGGCCTGGCGTTCGGTAGTGGCAGCCATCAGACAACCCGTATGTGCATGGAGTGGTTGTCAGAGCAGAAGCTTACTGGCAGGAGTGTCATTGATTATGGATGCGGATCTGGCATATTGGCCATTGCTGCGCTTAAACTCGGTGCAACAAGTGCGCTGGGAGTAGATATTGATCAACAGGCACTGCTGGCAAGCAGGCAGAATGCACAACTGAACCAGGTAAGTGATAGGTTGCAGCTAGCGCTGCCGGACGCTATGCCCGATCAAAGCGCAGGTGACATCGTATTTGCAAATATCCTTGCCGGTACACTGGTTGAATTAAAGTCACAGTTGCTGGCATTGCGTAAAGCACAGGGAGTGCTGGTCCTCTCTGGAATTTTGCAGTCACAGGAAGCAATGATTTATAAAGAATTTGAAGCAGGCAATAGTATTCAGATATATAACGATGGCGACTGGCTGATGATGTCTGTCACTGCACAGGCATAATGCGCTAGTGGTATTTAGGTGGCCGTGAGTCGCACTTGTTGAGTGCGGCAACGCGTTATTTATTAATTAGTTATTATAAGAACCGCTAATACATAAAAGGTACAATTCAACATATGTTTACACAGTGCCCAAAGTGCCAGTCAGTTTTTGTGGTGTCTGATAAGGATATCAGAGCTCATGAGGGCCTGGTGCGCTGTGGAAATTGCTATTCCGTATTCAACTCAAGCTGGAACCTTACTGATGATCCACGCAATGAGGCCGTCGGGAACCCTCTTCGTGATAGTGGTGATGGCCAAAAAGCATATCCTGGTTCAGGATTTACTTTTAGTATAATTGAGAATGACACCGATGAATCAGATGTCGGTGGCAACGTTTCTGATTACTCAGAAAATTTGTCTGGGCCCGCAGGGAAAGAAAGCAAAAGTACAGATGAAAACAGTGATCAGCCTGCTGATGATTTCCTCGAGCCTTTTCCAGAGCCTGAGATGGGCGATGTCCTGAAACCGGTTCCACTAGCAGCAGAACAAGATAAAAAAAATAATGATAGTCTGTTGTATTTCGATTCGGATCAAGAAGAAGATAACAAAGCCGCGTCGATAGAAGATACTTCTATTATTAAAATGCCTTCGTTCAGCGATGATGGCGAACTACTCGATCTGGATGAGTCGCTGATGGAGGCAGATGTCAGTGAGAGTGAGTCGACATTGATGTCAATGACAGAAGAAAGCATGTGGCCCGGTAGTGAGCCCAGTTTTGAAGATATCGGGAGTGGCTTTGATCTACCTGTGCTTAATGATGATCAAAGTGAAGCAGAATCCAGTGTTTATGACGCAGAAGAAACGCTTCCCGTTTTGCCTGATATTTTTATCAACGAACCTGCTGAGGAAAATGATCTAGTTGAAGGGCTTAACGACCCATTCCATTTTAATCAACCGATAGACATTCCTGAAGATTTTTTACCGGGGTCAGAAGAACTAGATGATGGGGAAGTTGCTGGCGGAGGGTTTGTTGACGATATAGCGGGACCGGTTGTGCCGGTTTTACCTCCTTTGGACGGCGAGAATGAGGTAGCGAAATTTGAGCAGGGTGATATTGCTGATGGCACTGTCATTACAGAAGGTAAGGATACTGATGATGATTCTGTATCCGTTGAGTCACTCTCAGGATCAGTAGATAAAGAGTTTTCCCTGGATGAAGAAGAATCTGATGATGACTCAGTCTTTATCACCTCGCAAGAGGAAGAATTGGACAACGCATATATACCTATTACTGTGAAACACGATGTGAGAGATGAGTTATTTCATGATCTCGATGATTTTCCGGAACCGGGAGAACTGTCCAAGCTGAATTACGACGACACCATGGAAATTAATGCCATGCTTGAGGCCGCAAATATCAGCAAGGAACAGATAGATTCTGCATTGTTATCATCAGAAGCCGATGACAATGACAAAAACGTAGAGGAAATCTTGCTCAGCTCGGATGCCGGGGTTGACCTGACAGATGCCATTTTCATCTCAAATGATGAAGATAATGCTCAGTCTGGGATTGATACTGATCCTAAAAAGAAGGCTAAATTAAGGGGTTCATTTTTAAAGAATATGTTGCCATTGGGATGGGGAGAAAAACAACCTTTAACGGAGCCATCCGTGATGGGCTCTGATGAGACGCAACTGATCCAGAATTTAAATCGAGGTAAGAACAAAACAGAGTTGCCCGCCTGGATAGCAAAATATTCATTGATAGCAGCTAACGTGTTGTTAGCCCTGGCCTTGATGGTGCAGATTGGTTATTTTTACATGGACAAACTGGTACATATTACCCCTATACATCCGTTGCTGGAAGTCGGTTGCAAGGTGGCTGGATGCACCGTTCCATCGATTCAAAATACAGCGGATATTGAGCAGCTGTCGAGCAGATTATCCCCTCTTGCAGGCGGTGATGGAGGCTTTAAAGTTGATAGCATACTTGTCAACCGCGGTATCAGATCACAGGGTTTACCGGCGCTGGAGCTGACGCTGACAGATCGTGCCGGCAATATGATTAGCCGGAGAGTTGTTACGCCGGATCAATATCTTCCTGCCGGGCAACCTCTAGAAATGAAGCCAAACGGGGCAGTTGATGTGAGCATACGATTTCGCACACCCTCAATCAGAGTGGACGGTTTCGAGCTGAGACCAGTGAGCCAGAACTGGCTGGAAAGAAATTAATACGAAGCCAGCACAGTTGCGTGCGTGACAAACGATCTGTATGAATAAGATTTACACTTCTGCAAATCACCCCTGAGCAGCTTAAGCAGTGATAACCTACTTAAGCAGCCAACAATAAAACGTTGTTTTCTCTCGTTCTAGTGTGTTTGCGTATTTAATAAAGCATCAATAGAATTTATTGCAAGGCGCTATTGTTCTTTTCACACTGTGTGTATCAGGGTATTATCTGATCCTTTCAAAAGCTATATATTTAAAAACATACTCTGCCACTGGCTCACAGAAGTCAGGGCACAGGTAAGCACAAGTAAATATCGACATGCAGATCGGCCCGTATACATTGCCGAATCAGCTTGTTCTTGCTCCGATGGCAGGAATTTCTGATCGACCCTTTCGCAAATTATGCCGCTCACTGGGAGCAGGTATGGCGGTGTCTGAAATGATCAGTGCGAACGCCCTTGTCTGGAAAAATAAAAAAACCCGTCAGCGTATAAATCATGATGGTGAACCTGGGCCGGTCGTGGTGCAGATTGCCGGAGCTGACCCTGAGATACTGGCACTTGCCGCTCAGGAGAATGTCAGGTCAGGCGCTCATATTATTGATATCAATATGGGCTGTCCGGCGAAGAAGGTATGTAATAAGCAGGCCGGCTCTGCATTGCTTGCCAATGAAGACCTGGTCGCCCGTATTCTTGACCAGGTTGTAAATGCGGTTGATGTCCCGGTAACGTTGAAAATTCGCACCGGCAGTGATCCTGAGAGCCGTAATGCCTGTCGTATAGCAGAAATTGCTGAGCAATCAGGAATCCAGTCACTTGCGGTGCATGGGCGCACTAGAAAATGTGCTTTTCGCGGTGAAGCAGAATATGAAACCATACGGCAGGTAAAGCAGCAGGTAAGTATTCCGGTTATTGCCAATGGCGATATTAATAGTCCTGAAAAAGCAGAAGAGGTATTGAAGTACACGGGAGCAGACGCTTTAATGATCGGTCGCCCTGCACGTGGCAACCCCTGGATATTTAGGCAGATCAATCATTATCTCGCCACCGGCCAGAGGCTAACACCGCCTGAAATATCAGAGGTAAGGAATGTGCTCCTGCTTCATCTGCAGGAGCTTTATGACTTTTACGGCGAATATACTGGCGTGCGAACTGCGCGTAAGCATATCGCCTGGTACAGTAAAGGCTTTTTCAGTAGCAACGCATTCAGAAGAGAAATTATGCAGGTAGAATCTGCCAGCGAACAGCTCGCAATGGTAGATGATTTTTTATCGATATCAGGGGAACGGGATGTTGCAGCATGAGTAAAAAGAATAAACTGCCGTTTGCCGAGTGTATGAGTCATTCACTAAAGCGCTACCTGAAAGACCTTAATGGTGAGGTGCCCGCTGCACTCTATGATATGGTTATTTCGCAGGTAGAAAAACCTCTGCTAGAAGTGGTTATGAAGTGTGCAGATAACAACCAGACCCGGGCTGCACAGATGCTCGGTTTAAACCGTAATACCTTGCGCAAGAAATTACGTGATCACGGTCTTATCTAGAGAAACGAACATCTATATTTTTCAGTAGAAAAGCGCCAATTTACTATTCATTTTTTAACAGGATCGCACCATGTCGAACGACAACCGTATTGCAATTAAACGAGCACTTATTAGTGTTTCTGATAAAACAGGCATTGTCGAGTTTGCCAAAGAACTGGCCGGGCAAGGGATAGAAATACTGTCAACCGGTGGTACAGCCAGCCTGCTTATGGAGAATCATATAGACGTCATTGAAGTTTCAAATTACACCGGTTTTCCGGAGATGATGGATGGAAGGGTAAAAACATTGCACCCGAAGATACACGGCGGCTTGCTAGGGCGTCGTGGTGTCGATGAGGAGGTCATGCAGGAGCATGGAATAGATGCCATTGATTTGCTGGTTGTCAACCTTTACCCATTTGAAAAGACCGTAGCAAATCCAGGTACCGACCTGGAAACTGCGATTGAAAACATCGATATTGGTGGCCCGGCTATGCTGCGTGCTGCATCGAAGAACTACAAGGCCGTTACGGTGCTAACGGATAGCAGTGATTACCAGAGGATTCTCGATGAGCTATCTGAAAACAGCAGCGGCATTTCTGAAGCCACACGCTATGACCTTGCTATAAAAACTTTTGAGCATACCGCGCGATATGATGGTGCAATCGCCAACTATTTTGGTTGTCTGCCGGCAACCGGTGAAAAAGAAGAGTTCCCCCGTACCTATTCCATCCAGGTGAAAAAGGTACAGGAAATGCGTTATGGTGAAAATCCCCATCAGCGCGCAGCTTTTTATGTTGAGGACGGCTTTACAGAAGCCAGTGTTTCGACATCAAGGCAGTACCAGGGTAAACAGCTGTCCTACAATAATATGGCTGACACCGATGCGGCACTTGAGTGCGTTAAGTCATACAATAATGGCCCAGCATGCGTTATTGTCAAGCATGCTAACCCCTGTGGTGTAGCTGAAGGTGATAGCCTGATTGCCGCTTATGATCATGCTTATAGCACCGACCCTACATCCGCCTTCGGCGGAATAATCGCCTTTAACCAGGCACTGGATGCACACACGGCGAAAGCCATCATAGATCGCCAGTTTGTCGAGGTTATTATTGCGCCCGAAATTGATGAAGAAGCCCGGGAAGTGCTGTCTGGAAAGAAAAATGTTCGTGTACTGGCCTGTGGGCAATGGACGAATCAGTCTCAACCTGGTCTGGATTTTAAGCGCGTCAACGGCGGCCTGCTGGTGCAGGATCGCGACCTTGGAATGATCACCCAGGATGATCTCAAAGTGGTCACCCAGAGAAAGCCTGATGCACGGGAAATGGAAGATCTGTTGTTTACCTGGAAAGTGGCCAAGTTTGTAAAATCCAATGCCATTGTATATGGGCGTGATCGTATGACAATTGGTGTCGGTGCGGGACAGATGTCGCGAGTTTACAGCGCCCGCATTGCAGCCATCAAAGCTGCTGATGCAGGGCTTGATGTAAAAGGCTCAGTGCTGGCTTCCGATGCATTTTTCCCGTTTAGAGATGGCCTCGATGCTGCAGCAGAAGTGGGTGTGACTGCAGTAATCCAGCCAGGTGGTTCTATGCGTGACGATGAAGTCATTGCTGCTGCAGATGAGCACGGCATAGCCATGGTGTTTACCGGCATGCGTCACTTCAGGCATTAAACCTGCAAGCCCCGGGTGTAATGTATGCCAAAAAAACGCAAACGTTCGCCCGCTTCGTCAACAGGCATAAGAAAAAAATGGTTGCTGCGTTCTCTGAAATTGCTGGCAGTACTTTTAATCGGCCTGATGCTGGCAGACCTTTACTGGTTATCAACAATCTGGCCGGACTGGGATGAACTGGCTACAGGACCAGTACCGGAATCAAGCCTGATCCGACAGTACCGCCAAAGGGCAAACATTAATTCACATCTGCCAGATGTGCGCTGGAAACCTGTAGAGCTGAACAATATTCCTTATGTGCTACGGCGCGCTGTCATTATTGCAGAGGATGGCCGTTTTTATCAGCATAACGGCGTAGATTTTAAAGCAATAAAGAATGCCTGGGACTACAATCTAAGTCATATGCAAGTGCGATATGGCGCCAGCACCATCTCGCAACAAACAGTAAAAAACCTTTTCCTCAGTAACGAACGAAACCTGTTGCGTAAATGGCATGAGCTGATTTTGACATGGCAGATGGAAAAGCGGCTGTCAAAAGATAGAATTCTTGAGCTGTATCTTAATATAGCGCAGTTTGGCCCGGGAATTTTTGGGGTTCAGGCAGCATCGTATTATTACTGGGGACGTCCCGTCTGGACAATAAATAAAAGGCAGGCTGCGGAACTTGCAGCAAGCTTGCCGTCACCAACAAAGAATAACCCGGGCCGCTATACACCTGCTTTCGCGGCGAGGGTCAACTCGATTTCACAGCGGATGTCTGAAGCCATGCAATAGCAGCACTGCCAGGGCACTTAAGTACTTGTGTGTTGTGACTGCTGCAGTTAGCACTGCTTAATTATCCGCTGGCAGGGGCGATCAGCTTATAGTCATCTTCTCTTTATACTGTGGTAGTTCACCTTCGATGTCTTCCCAGTTTGCTTTCGATGCGGTGAAAGTGTGAGCAATCGGGCGTTCTTTTATATCTGATTCTATAGAGCCAATTCGCACTCTTATGACGTCAGGGAAGTCACTGTTTTTGCTATAGACAGGTGATCCGCAGTGCCGGCAAAAATATTTCACTCTTTTACTTGTTGACTGATAGCCAGTTAATTCATGTTCGCCAGACAGAAAGAGAAAGTGTTCTGCCGCAACATTTCCGTTTGCAGCAAATGCGCTGCCCTGTGCCTTTCTGCATTGTGAGCAATGACAATAAATAATGTCATGTATCTTACCGGTGATTTCAAAGCGCACTTTTTCGCACAGGCAGCTGCCAAAATAGGAACGGTTCTCTGTCATTGCGGTTAATCCTGAGGTTTTGCAGGGTACATGGTTATATTAGAACTTTACCAGACAATTTAATACTGCTCTCCACGTGTAGCGCCGACACTGATATAATCGCCGCTTTGAACATTTCAGTGCATAGATATCGTGACCTTTCAGCAACTTATTCTGACATTGCAACAATACTGGGCAGACCAGGGCTGTGCCCTGATGCAACCCTATGATATGGAAGTGGGAGCAGGAACTTTTCACCCCGCCACTTTCCTTAATTCTATTGGTCCAGAACCTATGCGAGCCGCCTATGTGCAGCCGTCCCGGCGCCCAACCGATGGCCGCTATGGAAAAAACCCAAACCGCTTACAGCATTACTATCAGTACCAGGTGGTCTTGAAACCGTCACCAGTTGATATACAGGATCTTTACCTGGAGTCACTAAAACAGCTGGGCGTTGATCCGCTGGAGCATGACATACGCTTTGTGGAAGACAACTGGGAATCTCCAACACTGGGTGCCTGGGGCCTAGGTTGGGAGGTATGGCTCAACGGTATGGAGGTGACTCAGTTCACCTATTTTCAACAGGTTGGCGGCCTTGATTGCAGGCCAGTTACCGGTGAGATCACCTACGGACTGGAACGTATTGCCATGTATCTGCAGGGAGTCAACAATGTCTTTGACCTTGCATGGACGGATGACGTGACTTATGGCGATATCTATCATGAGAATGAAGTAGAGTTTTCTGCTTTCAATTTTGAACAGGCAGATACCGCCATGCTGTTTCAGCACTTCGATGATTTTGAACGGCAGAGCCGCAAATTGCTGGATGCGAAGCTGCCGCTGCCTGCCTATGATTATGTATTGAAGACCTCGCATACCTTTAACCTGCTAGACGCCCGTAAGGCGATCAGCGTTACAGAGAGAGCGCGCTTTATTGGCCGCATACGTGACCTCGCGAGAGCGGTGGCCCAGTCTTATTATGACAGCCGTGAAGTTCTGGGATTTCCTCGTGGTAAGAAAGGGGGTCAGGCAGCATGAAGATCGAAACAAGGCCATTGCTGATCGAGCTTGGCACCGAAGAACTTCCTCCAAAGTCATTAAAAAAACTGGCAAATGCATTTTCACGGCAAATACTGGCAGGCCTGTCAGACGCCGGCCTGCTGGCAGGAAATGTCTCATCTCAGTTATTTGCCAGCCCGCGGCGCCTGGCCATACTGGTCGATGAAGTTGCTATTCGCCAGGCAGACAGCGTTGTTGAACGCCGTGGTCCAGCAGTTAGTGCCGCGTTTGATGAAGATGGCAATCCTTCACAGGCAGCAACAGGATTCGCGCGTTCCTGCAAGGTCGATATATCGGCACTGGAGCGCATCGCAACAGATAAGGGTGAATGGTTAGTGTTTCGTAGCGAGCAGGCAGGACAGCTGGCAAGCCAGCTGGTACCTGATATTGTTGATACCGCGTTGCGTAAACTGCCAATCCCGAAACGAATGCGCTGGGGAGACATGGATGCGGAGTTTGTGCGCCCTGTGCACTGGCTGCTGATGCTGCACGGCAGTGAAATTATTGAAACAGAATTGATGACCGTATCTTCAGGTCGCGAAACCGGGGGACATCGCTTTCATCACCCGGCTATGCTGCCGATAGCAAACGCAGGTAGCTATGAGAGTATGCTTGAAGATCCCGGCCATGTAGTGGCTGATTTTAATCGCCGGCGGGATATCATTACCGAACAGGTGAACAATCTGGCTACCATGAAAGGCGCGAATGCACTGATAGATCCGGCTTTGCTGGATGAAGTTACTGCCCTGGTGGAATGGCCAAATGCAATGGTTGGTGAATTTGATAAGGGATATTTGCAGGTGCCACAGGAGGCACTGATCAGTGCCATGCAGGACCACCAGAAATACTTCCCGGTAGTTGACGATAATGGCAAGATGACGTCATCGTTTATTTTTGTCTCAAATATTGAAAGTACTCGGCCTGCCAGTGTTAGCAGCGGAAACGAACGAGTATTGAATGCGCGTTTTTCAGATGCGCAATTCTTCTGGGATACCGATCGCGAACAAAGCCTTGAGACCCAGGTTGAACGGCTCAATAGTGTTGTCTTCCATAACAAGCTAGGCAGCGTCTATGATCGTACATTGCGTGTACAGAAACTGACTGGGCATATTGCCGAATTACTGGGCTCTGACCCCGGTTTGGCTGAACGTGCTGCACTGTTAGCAAAGGCCGATCTGCTTACCGGGATGGTTTCTGAATTTCCTGATCTGCAAGGCATCATGGGGCGTTATTACGCGCTCGCGCAAGGTGAAAAAGATGAAGTGGCTGAGGCAATAGAGCAGCAATATCTGCCACGTTTTGCTGGAGATGGCCTGCCAGTCACCGCAACAGGCCAGGCGTTATCGATAGCCGACAAGCTGGATACCCTTTGCGGTATTTTCAGTATCGGCGAGATACCAACCGGCGATAAAGACCCCTTTGCATTAAGAAGGGCAGCTCTGGGTGTATTGCGGATCATGATTGAACTGGGGCTGAACCTGGATCTTCGGCAGCTGCTGGTCCTGGCGGCTTCTGCCTACGGTTTTGATGAAGAAAAAACTGACCAGCTTGCAGATCAGATCTTTTCGTTCATGCTGGATCGTCTGCAGGCATACTATATCGACAAAGGATATAACAGCCGGCAAATTAGCAGCGTACAACAGCGCCGCCCATCCCGGCCGATTGATTTTAATGCCCGGCTGCTGGCAGTTGATGCATTTGTGCAGCTGGAGGAAGCGCCTGCTCTGGCGGCAGCAAACAAGCGCATTCAAAATATCTTGCGCAAGGCAGAGGGAAATGACTTTGGTGCTGTTGATGCAGGAATGTTAACGGAAGCAGCAGAGCGTGCTTTATTTGATCAGATCTCCGGACTCTCCTCAGAGGTTGATGAGCTGTTCAAGCAGGGCGACTATACAAGTGCGCTCCGTCGCCTCGCCTCTTTGCGCACGGCAGTGGATGATTTTTTTGATCAGGTAATGGTGATGGATGAGGATCCTGAGATACGTGCAAACCGCCTTGCCCTGCTAGCGAGCCTGGGTGAGATGTTTCTGCGTACCGCTGACCTGTCTCAACTTCAATAACCAGGGACTGTTTAATGCCAGATAATTCAATATCAAGTGACTCCTATTCAGCCATGCTGGCAATGGTTAAATCATTCCATGAAAAGCATGACTTCAGCGGCACAGGCGGTGAAGACATGGTATATAGAATTGCCCTGATGGCGGAAGAGCTGGGAGAAATGTCTTGCTGTGTCACCAAGGGTAAGGGCATGGAAGAAATGGCAGAGGAAACCGCTGATCTGCTAATCCTTGTACTGGGTACCGCTATAGCGGGTAATTTTGATCTGCTGGAGGCCTTCTGGAATAAGATGGACAAGCTAATGCAGCGTGATGCCCGGATGATTGACGGACGCATCAGGGTCTCTGAGTTTCGTGGCCAGGAATAAGGCGGCGGATGCGATCCTATGCATATAGTGCATCACACAGTTTATCTTACCGTGATGCAGACAACCTACAGCAGGCCTGACACAATATGAAAACCATACTTCTTGACCGGGATGGCGTAATTAATCAGGACTCTGACAATTTCATTAAATCTGTCGAAGAATGGCAGCCGATCCCCGGTTCACTGGAAGCCATTGCACTGTTGCACCGCCATGATTACCGAATCATCGTACTGACGAATCAGTCAGGAGTAGCGCGAGGTTTGTTTAGCCTGGCCACATTGAATGAGATACATCGCCATATGTTGTCAGAGACAAGAAAGAAAGGTGGAATGATTGAAGCAATATTCTTTTGTCCACACGGGCCTGATGATGGATGTAGTTGCCGCAAGCCATTAACTGGAATGTATAAAGACGTGGCAAATCGGCTGAAAATTGAAATGAACGGTGTTCCTGCCGTTGGCGATTCCATGCGTGATCTGCAGGCAGCAAGCGACGTCGGTGCTTTGCCTGTGCTGGTGGCAACGGGTAAAGGCAAGAGCACTGCCAGGTTGTTGAAAGGCAAGGAGACCCCGGTGTCTCCTGATCATGTAATCAGCTTTAAAGATCTTGCTTCTTTTGCCGATGCCTTACTGGCAGGGGATCTGGATAACGCTATCCTCGAGAGGCTGAATTAATGAGTAACAAGCAAAGCGGACTTTTGCCCTGGCTGCGTTCTATTCTCTATTACCTGTTCATGGTCCCGAGTCTGATTACCCTGTTTTTTGCACTGATTCTATTGCTGCCTTTTGATTATAAGTATCGTGCTTTAGTTATTCGCTGGTGGGCATTATTTCAAATGTGGCTGCTGAAAGTGTTTTGCGGCCTTAGCTATGAAGTACAGGGTGCAGAAAATCTACCAACAACGCCCTACATCGCTTTACCCAAGCACCAGTCGACATGGGAAACTATAGCTTCAAATTTTCTCTTCAAGCAACCTGCCTGGGTCTTTAACAGAGATTTATTCAGAATACCTTTTTTTGGCTGGGGCCTGTTCTTTACTCATCCCGTTGGTATAGATCGCGGTACACCAAGGGCTGCACTAAATCAGCTGGTAGACCAGGGCGGGGCGTTGCTGAGAAATGGACGAACAATGGTGATATTCCCTGAAGGCACGCGTGTAGCACCGGGTGAAAGGATAAAATTTGAGCCGGGTGGAAGCCTGTTGGCTGTCAGAACAGAAACACCAGTTGTCCCTGTTGCCTTGAATGCGGGAGAGTTCTGGCCCAAGCACAGCTTCCGCAAGTACCCCGGGCACATCAAGGTGATCATCGGTCCGGCGATAGAATCTAAAGGTTTGAAAGCGCGGGAATTGAACGCGAAAGTAGAGTCCTGGATTCATCAAACGATGGACAAGAACTTCGGTCAGGGCAGCTAATTAGTCAAATTCTTCAGCCTGGAATAATTTCACTCACTACTATTTGCATGGTCAGCTTCTGCTGCTCAGCATTTCCAGTTCCCTGGTATTAACTGCAATGAATGATTTATCAAATATAACTCTGATCGGTATGCCCGGTGCAGGAAAGAGCACTAGCGGACGATTACTGTCAAAATTACTGAATTATGAATTGCTTGATAGCGATGACCTGATTTGTCAGCAGTATCAGCGTTCACTGCAAAACATTGTCAGTGAGGATGGCTACATGAAGCTGCGTCAGTTTGAAGAGCAGGTTATTCTTGGGATTGATGTTGAAAAAACCGTCATTGCTACCGGGGGCAGCGCCGTCTACTCCCCTGCTGCCATGCATCACCTGTCAGAGATATCGAGAATTGTTTATCTGCATGTCCCCTACGATATCATTGCAGATCGAATTCACAATCTGGATACCCGGGGGCTGGCAAAACAGCCACAGCAAACACTGCTTGATCTCTACCATGAGCGAAAATATTTATATGAGAAATATGCGGATTTAACGGTTGAAGCGACTTCGTCGGCTGCAGAGGTTGCCGAGAACATTAGAATGTTTGTCACAGGGCAGGCAGAGATTTAATCATCACGGTTTATGGTGATGAGTGATAGCGCTGTGTAAAAACCAGCTTTAAAAAGCGTCTATTCAGTCAGTTCTATTCACCTGCCTGGAAAGTGCTGAAAAATCTTCCAGAGACAGGGTTTCTGCCCTTGCTGACGGGTCTACACCGGCTGCAGTGATTTCTGATTCATTCAGCAGTCCTTTAAGGTTGTTTCTAAGTGTCTTGCGGCGTTGTGCAAACGTGGCCTTGACGATTCTGGCAAAGCTCTCACGGTCCGGAATATCAACAACCGGCAGCGTGTAAGGCGTGAGCTGTACCACAGCTGAATCGACTTTCGGCGGCGGTGAGAATGAACCCGGCTTAACATCAAGGATCTTCTCTACTCTACACTGCGACTGCAGCATTACAGACAAACGTCCGTAATTTTTTCCACCCGGGCCGGCAGTGATGCGTTGTACCACTTCCTTTTGCAGCATAAACATCATGTCCTCAACTAAAGGGGCAAATTCCAGCAGGTGAAACAGTAATGGCGTTGAAATGTTATATGGCAGGTTACCGATGATACGAAGCTTGTCCGGCGGACTCACCAGTGTCGAGAAATCAAACTTCAGGGCGTCTAGTTGATGGATATGCAGGTGCCCGCTGGTGCGCGGATCGGACTCGAAGCGCGCAACCAGGTCACGGTCAAGTTCTACAGCATGCAAGCTATCAACCTGTTCCAGCAATGGCCAGGTCAGTGCACCGAGCCCGGGTCCAATTTCAACAATGAACTGGCCGTTTTCTGGATGAAAACGGGAAATGATACGATTGATTACCTGCTGGTCATGTAGAAAGTTTTGTCCAAAGCGTTTACGGGCTATATGTTTCATGATTAGATCAGATAAGCGAAAATTAGCAGCAGGTTTCAGTGTTGCTGATTTTTCATCAAAGCCATCGATGTCGCCATCATCAGGGCCTGCTGCAGGCTGCCTGTATCAATCTTCCCGCTGCCTGCAAGATCCAGTGCAGTACCGTGATCGACTGAAGTACGAATAAATGGCAGTCCCAGTGTGATATTGACGGCATTGCCAAAGCCTGCATGCTTGAGTACCGGAAGCCCCTGATCGTGGTACATCGCAAGCACAGCATCGGCGCCTGCAAGTTGGCGCGGCACAAAGGCTGTATCCGCAGGCAGTGGACCGATCAAATTGAGTCCTTTTTTTCGCAGGGCGTCGAGAGCCGGCTCAATAGTTTCAATTTCTTCTGTACCAAGGTGACCACCTTCACCCGCATGCGGGTTCAGGCCACAGACAAGAATTCGAGGTTGTGGCAGGGCGAATTTTGTTCTCAGTTCATGATGCAGTATCTCGATGACCTCAGTCAGTAATTCGTATGTTATTTGCGAGCTTACATCTCGCAAGGGCAGATGTGTCGTTGCCAGTGCAACGCGTAAGTTCCCGGCAGCCAGCATCATTACAACCCTGTGTGTGTTAGACAACTCTGCCAGATACTCAGTGTGCCCGGTAAAAGGGATGCCTGCATCGTTGATGACACTTTTTTGTAAAGGACCTGTGACCAGTGCATCAAAATTACCCTGCAGGCAGCCTTCTGCTGCAATCTGTAATGTATTCAGTACATAGCTGGCATTATCTATATTCAGGTGGCCTGCACGCGCCGGCTGATTCAGGGCGACTGGCACGACGCTTAGCTGACCGATCTGATGCGGTTGGTTATCCCAGTCTACGAGCTTAACGGGAATGCCAAGCATCTTTGCCCGTTCAGTCAACAGATCAGGACTGGCGCAGACGGCCAGCCTGCAGGCAAAATTAAGCTGGCTTGCCATAACCGCCAGGTCTGGACCAATACCGCCAGGTTCGCCGGCAGTCAGGACAATTGTTGGTAAGTATTCGCTCACTGTTTTAGCCTGGTGCTCAATCAGTATCCTGTTTATCCAGGTGCTTGTGAGCGCCATCGCAGAAAGGCATGTCTGCGGAATGCTTGCAACCGCAAAGCCAGAATTTCTCTTTCGTTTTTACTTCGAATTCTATCGGCTCAAGCCCTGTTCCTTTATGAGAACCATCACAGAAAGGCTGTGATTGTGAGTGTCCGCAGCGGCACCACCAGTAGCTGCCGGGTTCAAGTTCGAGGACATAAGGTTTCCTTTGTGCAATTTTAATATCTGGCATCAGTATGCTCTCCGTATTCAAGGGATATAATACCTTGATTCTACACGTAGACTTAGTCGTCAGGTATCACCGTCAGCTTAAATTTATGCGTAAAGATGGGTGTTTTGGGCTTAACAGGGAAATTTTCTGTAATGTTTAAAGCATTATTCCGAGACGCGAATATTAATAAGTGGCATGCTACAGAAGAGCTGGAATGTAACGAATTCGACAGCGGAAAGTAAAGGTTGGATTGAAGATGAGTGCATATGGATTATATGAGAAGCCTGAATGACTGATCTGGTTATTTCAAATCTGCAGTCTAGTGTACCCGGGCTGTCAGTACAGCACCTGGAGGCGCTTGACCTAACTCTACGAGAAAAGGAAATTACCGGTTTGAATGGACCTTCAGGTTCCGGTAAGTCACTGCTGCTGAGGGCAATTGCAGATCTTGATCCCTCTGGTGGTGATGTCCTTCTGGGTAACCAGTCGCGATGTTCAATGAAAGCGCATGAGTGGCGGAAAAAAGTTTGTTACCTGCCGACTGAAAGTGCATGGTGGTTCGAAACAGTGGGCGAGCATTTTCCAGACAGCAATGCCGATGTCTTACAAAAGCTCGGATTTGAAGAGGATGTTCTGGACTGGAAAGTAAGCAGGCTCTCGAGTGGTGAAAAA
>Ga0316187_10000503_pt1 | contig 30729 bp, 18 predicted proteins | sample CroRivburrow1_MG_FD_204927 | JGI IMG/M metagenome (GOLD analysis project Ga0316187, IMG submission 204927) | Coastal sediment microbial communities from Maine, United States - Cross River worm burrow 1 | ecosystem: Environmental > Aquatic > Marine > Coastal > Sediment | place: USA: Maine... | reverse complement strand
TTCGACATGACGACAACTTTATTCAGTTTGAATTTGTGGCGTTAGACTACACCAATCCCGTCAAAAATAAATATGCCTATAAGCTTGCAGGTTTGCATGATGATTGGATTTACTGCAATACACAAAGGCATGCAACTTTTACCAATCTTCATCCGGGGAATTATGTATTTCATGTCAAGGGCGCAAATAATGACGGTGTCTGGAATGAATCTGGAGCAAGCCTTCCCTTTGTTGTAAATCCGCCCTTCTGGCGCGCCTGGTGGTTTCAATTGGTTGCGGTTCTTTTATCACTTGCCCTGCTCATGTTGTTTGTCCGTCAGGTTCGTGAAAGACTGAGAGCAAAGGCGGAATTAAACAAGAAAATTTCTGAGCTAAAATTGAAAGCATTGCGCGCGCAAATGAATCCGCATTTTATTTTTAACACCATTAATTCGATTCAATATTATATTTCGAGTGACGCGCAAAAGCTGGCCTTTCAATATTTGTCTAAATTTGCCAGGCTGATGCGCATGGTGTTGGATAACTCGGAAAAAGCAAGTCAGACAATTGGAGAAGAGCTTGAAGCTTTACGGCTCTACCTTGAATTGGAGAGCCTGCGGTTTGAAGGGAAATTCAGCTATACGATTGATGTGTCGCCTGAAATTGATTTGCTGCATGATGAAATTCCAACGATGTTGATTCAACCGTTTGTCGAAAATGCAATTCAACACGGTTTAAGCCGGAGCCTGAAAAACGGCGCGTTGAATATAAAACTGGATCTTCAAAATAGAACGCTTATTTGCATGATTGAAGACAATGGAATTGGAATAGAAAAAAGTCTTGAGTTAAAAGAACAGGAAAACGGAAATTCTTTTCACAAATCTGCAGGTATAAAAGTTTCTCAGGAAAGACTGGAAACTCTGAATGCATTGCGAAAAAAAGGAAAGGCGATTGAAATTGTCGACCTTTGTAGAGAAAATGGTCAGAACGGTTGCCGGAAGGGCACTCGTGTGAAGATTGCCATTCCGATGTATGACAGTTGATTTACTCTAAGACGTAAAGCGAGAGCAATGATCAAAGCAATTATTATTGATGATGAGGAAAAGGGTCGTAAACTGTTGCGCAACCTCCTTTCTGAGTATTGCACGGGCGTTGAGGTTGTTCATTTGGCCGAGTCGGTCGACGACGGCGCAGAGGCAATTCTAAAACTCAAGCCTGATTTGGTTTTTCTGGACATCGTTATGCCAAATCAAAACGGCTTTGATCTGCTGCCCAAAATAGCCGAAGCCGATCCGCAAGTTATTTTTACCACCGCCTATGCGCAATACGCTATTCAAGCGATCAGGGCAAGCGCTTTGGATTATCTGCTAAAGCCGATTAATTATGAAGAATTGCAATCGGCGGTGGAAAGAGTTTTTGCTATTATTGAAGAGAAAAAGAAACAACCTGTTGTCGATACACGGCTGGCAACCTTGTTTGAAAATACAAGAGAGAGCGCGCCGCAAAAAATCGGTTTCCCCACCACGCAGGGTGTGCGGTTCTACAAAATTGAAGAGATTCAGATTTGCCGGGCCGAAGGAAATTATACCACCGTGTTTTTTCAGGGAACAGAACGACTCGAATTGATTTCCAAAACGCTTAAAGATTTTGAAGAAATACTTGTCGGACATAATTTTATCCGCATTCATCGTTCCTATCTGATTAACCTCAACCATCTAAAAGAATATCGCCGTTTTCACGCTTCTGGTTCCATTGATGGAGAAGGCGGCGGCGTAATTATGACCAATAATATGAAAGCCCCGGTTTCGAGAGATAAGCGAAAAATATTACTGGAACGAATTTCAAAACCATTTTAAGTATCTATACCCCAGACCCAACTTGTAAGTGTCCTGGGTATAACATGACTGTCGTCTACCCCAACCGCTTCCACATACCCATAACACGCCATCAGGGTCTTTAAAAAGGGAAAATTTACCAATTGGAAAATCAGGTTCAGGCAGGGAAGTTTCATTAAAATTTTGCGAAATTGATGGCCTTTGTATGGTTAGACTTGATACTGCATTTGCAATTCGTCTTTCAGGTCTTCTGTAATCCAGACGGGGAATATTGTGTCCTCATTATAGAGGGCGTAATTGAGTTGTGTGTTTGTCAGGTTTGCGCTTGTCAGATCGATATTTCCAAGACTGCCCTTTTGCAGGTTTACTTTCGATAGGTTGGTGTCATCCAATTTTGCATTCGTGAGGTTGGCTCCACTTAAATCGGCGTGAAACAAATTGGCTCCGGTTAGATCGGCTCCCTTCAGGTTTGCATTTCTAAGGTTCGATTTGATTAGATTGGCTCCGCGTAAATCAGCTTTGGCAAGGTTTGCGCCATTTAGATCTACCTCGCCCAAAAATGCACCCGCAAGTCTTGTGAGACTAAGATTGCTTTTGGCGAGGTTGCCTCCCCGAAAGTTGGCGCGCTCAAATATTGCTCCTCTCATATCAAGTTTTTCGAGGTTTGTCTTACGCAAATTCAGGAAACGCAAGTTGAGCAATTCTTCTTCAGCCCATTGTCGCCTGCCTAAAATAGTCAAAATGCTTTGAATGTCGCTTGGTATGCCAATATGTTTCGTGTTTTTGGTCTGCCCATTTATATTGTCTGCTTGATCGCCTATTGCGTTGTTTTCTTCCCATCGGGCGTTTTCCCTCACATAACCAGTTAAGGTCTCAACTACCATCCAGTGGGTATCTGGGGAAATGGTTGCAATTTTTTCCATTGCAAATATTCCGCCTAATTGAACTTCAAGCTTGTATGTGCCTAATTGTTCAACAGCCTTGGCAAAACTGGCGTTGATTTGAAATTCCTTGTCAGATTTGGCCATATCTCCGATGTCTTTAATTCTTTTCATAATCAAAAACAAGCCTGCGAGCAGAGCGAGCAACATAGAAATTTGTACGGAATTGGAGGTGTGTGTTAGTAATGTAATCAATGGGTCTTCCGAGCTTCCTTTTTCGGGAGCCCAAAAGAATATATTTGCGGCGGCTAATGCGATAAGTGAGAAGGGCAGAAGGTCGTTTTTTAACAATGACAAGAGTTGGCGCCTTTTTTAGTTCGATGGGTTGATTGTTTACTCCTCAATTAGGGCAGGTAACGACGAAATATGGGATTTGCGTAAATTGATCTCTGATATTAGTTCTGTGATTGACGAAGTGTGGTTTTCGACACGTTTGTTCCAAACTTTTCATTGCTAAATTCAACAGACATGTTGGATTTTTTGGAGTGAATTTGTAAGATCAGATTTTTGAATGATGGATGGGATTTTGCCCTGAATTGCAACAGTTAAGCGACTAGTAACATTCGACGACTTTATGAAAGCGGAAAATTTCGAAAAGAAGCTCATGCGACGCATCGCGCAGTGCGAGCTATTGGCGCCTTATTTCTTATCCTGATTGTTGGAAGCGGCGGTTATCTATTTATTGAAGGATGGTCTCTTGTAGACTCATTCTACATGACAGTTATTACACTGTCAACCGTCGGTTTTCAGGAAGTTCAGCCTTTGTCGGAGATGGGGCGAGCCTTTACTGCCCTGCTTATTTTCCTGGGTATTAGCGCATTTGGTTATGCATTTGGAAGCATCGTTGCCTTTTTTGTCGAAGGAGAATTGGTAAATTTAATTCGGAGTCGGAAAATGGGAAAAATAATAGAGACTCTTCAAGATCATATCATTATCTGTGGACACGGCAGTGAAGGGAGTCATGCAGCCGCCGAACTGCAGACAAAAAAAGTTCAAATTGTTATCATTGAAAAAGATGAGGTGATGGCTGAGAAGTTAACCGAAGATGGCCTTCTTGTGATTGCCGGCGATGCCACCGAGGATGATATTTTGATAAGAGCCGGAGTTTCTACAGCAAAAGGTTTGATTGCGGCAGTTAGCGAAGACATGCAAAATGTCTTTGTTACATTGACTGCGCGCGGCTTTAATCCGAATTTGACAATTGTGTCTAAAGCCTCAGAAGAAGGCAGTGTTGCAAAATTATACCGAGCCGGAGCAAATAAGGTAATTAGTTCAGCTGAAATCGGAGGGCGTAGAATGGCGTCTGTTCTTATTCGTCCAACTACCGTAAATTTTCTTGATGTAATTGCCAGTGATCAGGAACTGTCGTTGCGCCTTGAGGAGATACTGATCACTGAAATAAGTCCGTTTGATGGTCGCTCCATACTCGATTTACACATTCGGGCAAAAACAGGCGTATTGGTTATTGGTTACGCGAGACAAGGCCAGAAAATTAAGATAAACCCGGAGGCCGGCACAGTTTTGCAGGCGGGAGACTTATTAATTGTGCTGGGTAATGACGATCAATTATCCAGCCTTCAAAAGTTGACAATGACTAATTTTACTTCGTGAAATCATCTCAAAAAACAGGTTAGACGCTACGATGTTTAGTGGAGGCAACTCTGTTGGCGATGTTTCTTTTTTGTAATATAAGGTGGTGGTTATTAACCTTTTAGGGTCGGGTAAATGTTTGGTTTAATTAACTTTCATTATTCATTACCGTAAGAATCAGTTTTATTGCGCAGCTTATTGAGAAAAAACTTGACTGTGGTGGGCAATAACTATATATTGCGCTTTATTTAAGGCAAACCGACACGACTTTGGGGAATAATTTCATTTCTTTTGTCACCTTCCTGTCGAATGGCTTACGAATTAGGGATGATGTTCAACTCTTTAAGCTCCAATCTTGATTCAGTAATTCATGTCAATTTAACCATCTGGAGGGTGTGTCTTTTCTTGCTTAGAACTGCTTCCATGTATATAAGAATGAGTTTGTTTTTGCGAATATCAATATCATTGGTGTTGCTTTATCTATTATAGGGGAGCGCGGGGCAATTCCCCGCGTTAGGGATTATGAACGATCAGTTCCCAGTCGCACGATGCGTACTTTTGCTTTTTATTCTTTCCTTTCAAAGTTCAAGTGCGGTAGCTCAGGGATCAGCTAAAATTTCAACTCTGGATGTAACGGGCAATCTGAAGACATTGCTTGTTCCAGAGGAGAAAAGTAGAATTGTGGCCACAACAACTGCGTTTGGGCAAGGTGTTCTCCAGTTAAAGTTGCGCGGCAATAGTCCTTTTTTTATTACTGATTGGGATGATAAGGTCGTTCTTTGTAACGGCGATTGTCAAATTGTTGACACGCTTGTTGTGAAGCCGGGTAGGAGCGACTATGGAGATTATTCGTTCGACATTTCATCTGAGTTCTTGGAGTCTGGTGTTTTGGTCGAGGAGCTTACCAGGCGCGTCAGAATGAATGTGAGTCCCGGACTGATGAAGGAGCCTGTATTTTCATTGGGCTCTTCTAATGAATTGTGCTGGAGTCCCTTTGAAAGCAATTTTAACTATGAGCTTTTGAGGGTTCCTGATTCAAATAAAGGAAGTGAAAGCGCCTCGATGTTGTCCGGATTTTCATTTCGTCGGGAAACAGGAGATTCCTGCGATGTTGTCGAGGATTTGCCGGAAGGTGTGCGAATGATATATCAGTTGAGAGCCACTGAACCTGGGTCTGGTTCAATTTTCGAATCGGAGCTTACGTATTCCACTCAGGATAGGACACCGCCGCCGGCAGTGCAGGTGAAAAGTTTTACGATTGATCCGGCTGCAAATGTAAGCTTGAAATGGCCGTTTTTCCCCGATAAAATTAGCCATATTGATAAATATATTGTTCTTCGAAAACAATTAGACTTGTCAGTCGGATACGAGCGGATCGACACGTTGTCTTATTTCCCGGTAAACATTATAAAACCTTTACGGTTCTTCCCGACAAAAGTGCGTTTGAATGAGTCGGCCTATGTAGATGACATGGATTCTGTATCAGCCGGCTTCATACTTCAAAATGTGCCTTCGGTTTTGGATGACGCATTAATGCTTAAGACGGCCTATTCAGATCGATGGAACGAATTAGATGATTTTCTACAATTTGAACTGTTATACGAGGCGGATGTCTATGTTGCTTTCGACGTATATAGCAATAGCTGGGTGGTGCCCAAATGGCTAAAGTCCTCATTTGTCGCGGTTGGTAAGTCTGTGGATTTGGGTACGACTTCACTTCAGCTTTTTAAAAATAAAATACCGTTTAAGGCAGGAATGATTGCTCTCGGCGGGAATTTTGCCGAAGAGGCCAATTTTACCAACAGAGAACCTCTGATGTATATGGTCTTTGTCAAGCCCAAAAGGCAAGACTTGCCTTATATGGAAAATTTTGAAATTACCTATGTCGATTCAATTGGCAAAGATGGTGATCAGAAAACCTTTAAGTACAAAATTATTACTGCTGACGCTGTGGGCAACCAAGCAGAGGGAGCTGAGTCTGTGCCTATTATTGTAGATGTCGCAGGCAGATGTCAACCTGAAATATCTCAGTGGGCCGTTTTTAATCAAACCGCGCCAAAGGCGTTTAGCAAAGGTCTTACCAATCAGGTTTCTATCTTTGATCCTGCCACTGATGGCGGTTGTATAGGCTTCAGGGATACTGATTCGCTACGGTTTCAGGCGGCAAGGGAAATTCCCGCTCTATTTTGGTCAAATGATCCGGATGATTTGGGCAAAGTCTTTTTTGATAGCGGTTGGGTTCATAGAGATGAATTAAATCCGCCATTTTCTTTTGATTTTTCGTTTGATTCAGGCAACCTGGGCGCTGATTTTGTGAATGGAAAAGAGTACTATTATCGGGTTCGTTCAAAGGATCGACACGGCAACTTAAGCGCGTGGTCTGCAATTCAATCTGCCACGCAGGATGCTTACCCTCCGGATGATCTCAGCAGTATTTCGGTTGAATTTTCGCGTTTTAATTCAGGAGAAGCTGGCTGTAGTTATTTGACCTGGAGCGGCGCCGCTGATTTGGTAAGCGGCGTTGAAGTATTCTTAATCTACAAAAAAAATGGCGACGAGCAGGTTTATACAGTCGTCGACACAATTCCAGGAGATCAATTTTCTTACTGTGATTCGTTAACTGGTTCAAGCGCCAATCAAGTCGTAAGCTATAAGATAGGCTCCATTGACAATGTAGGCAATGAACGTACAGCTGCAATGTCATCACAAGAAGCAACCACCCGTGTTCTCGTTGGACCCCAATTATCATTTGATGGCGCGACGCTGTTTCAATGCCCCTCAGGTGAGACCAGGGTTGAAGCGGATAGCGTTAGGCTTTCCTGGGCTGGCTTTGATAGCCGTAACGTGACCGGATATGAAATTAAAATACATAAACCAAACGGTTTTATTGAGAAAAGATTTCTTTTTTCGCCAGCTCTTCGTGAACTGTATTGTCCGCTTGATGTCGGCGATGGTCTTTACGAAGTCAGAATGCGCGCCTTTTATGCGAACCATGACACGACCCTTTATTCCGAACCGCTCAAGATCAAAAGAAAAGTCGCCCTGTCCGGTGTGAGCAATCTCACGGTCATCCGCAATATTGATTTAAATGGCAGCATTCAGTTATCGTGGAGCCATCCAGATGGCGATGAAATTGAAGAATTCGAGGTTTTTAGCTGGCCAGAGGGTCGGAGCATGCCGCAGATACCAACAATTATATTGTCAGGCGATAGTAGAAGCTGGGTTTCTGATTTTAAAAGTGATAGTCTTATTGCGTATCAGTGTAGATATTACTCGATAAAAGCCAGGGATTGTTTTGGATTGGTTTCGGCGATTGGGGTTCCGTTGGCAACCTATTCCGCGAAGGGACCCGGATTCCTGAAAGAAAAAACGAGTATCGGATCCAGCAGCATAACTGTTGCATGGAAACGACCCGAACCAATGGTGTCGCAAGCAACAAATTTTGAAACAATGGTTGTTATTTATGAGGACAATTTTGATGCTGAGCCAGTTGAATCAATTACTTTTTCAAATGGAACAGATTATACTTTTCATAAAGCAAATCCAGGTCATAATTATGTATTTCGAATAAAAGAAGTTTTGCTGGATGACGCTGGACAAACATGCGCTAATAAGTTTGAAAGTAATTGGTCCGAATTTCTGACGATTCCTTTTGACAATAAACCGGCTGCGGTTGATTTTGATGCAATTCCATTGCCAGCGTATCCAAATGAAACATTGGGCAAAGTATTTTTGTCATGGCAAAATTATTCGGATCTGGCGGTTGAGAAATTTATTGTTAACTATAAAGACTTATCCAAAACACAAGGCAAGGTAGATAGTGTCAGCGGCGCGGATACACTATTGATTGATCAACTTGATCTGAATTCAGTCTACCAGTTTTCGGTCAGGGCGGTTGACTCTCTCGGGCAAAGCTCGGAAACGGATCTGTCAAAGAACGTCGATTTTGTTCCACGCTGGTCTTTTACGCCTAAAATAAGTGGAACATATCCCGGTTGTTTCAGGGATAGTCTGCTGGTGTCCTGGGGCTGGTTTGATGAAAACCTGACCCAGACGGCTGATAAGGCTGGGGCGGATAGCATTTATATTGAAACGAGTATAGACGCCAATTTTAAATTTAAGAAGAGTCTGAGCCGGCTGTCGGCAGTGCGTTCTCACACCCTTTCGAAATCCGATTTTCCATTTGTAAATAATGAAAATAACACTTTATTCTTGAGAATTAGAGGCAAAGATAAGTGGGGGCATGTATCCCCTTGGTCTAACGCTTATCCGCAATTTGGTACGGAAGTGGCTCGCTACGATGAAGTTCCTCCAACCGTTGTTTCATGTCTACTTGATTCAGTAAAGGCGCCCCTGTTTGGTCGACCCGGAGTCGTAGATGTTTATTTGCGCTGGAACAAAGCCACAGACGTTTGCAGTGGAACAAGTCACTATACACTGATTAGAAATGATAGCGTAACAGCTAAGATTGAAGAGACCGGCGAAGAGGTTTATTACTTCGTAGATCGTAATGTGCCGCTTGATGAATTGTTTGGCGCAACATTTTGGAAAGTTTTACCGGTAGATGGAGCGGGAAACCGCCAATCTGTCTCGGATGAGACCAGCATGTCGCTGGTTTTACTGGCGCCAGACTCAGTATGGTGTTCTGATGACTCAACGGTCTGCTGGAATGAAGCGCAAGCCAATATGCCTGGTTTTACGCCGGAATATTATTTAGAGGGCGCGCGGTTTCCAGAACTTTTGGGGAATTCTGTCACCAACATTACAACTATCCTGCCGGATCAAAGCTGCTACACATTTAATACTGCCTGGCAGAAAGTTTACTGGCGTGTCAAAGCTCGGGTTGGCGTTTTTGAGAGCGCTTGGTCAGATACATTTGCCTGTGCAATTGCTAAGGAAGTTGTATCTTCGGTTTCATCTGAAACAACGCCCAAAGAATTTGCGTTGCGTCAAAACTACCCGAACCCGTTTAATCCTTCAACAACGATTCGTTATGATTTGCCTGCGGTTGCTGGAAAAGGTGAGCCGGTATTGTTAGAGATTTTTAATATTATGGGACAAAAGGTAAAGACTTTGGTGGATTGGCAACAAAAACCGGGTGTCTATGCTGTTTTGTGGGACGGTAAGAATGAATACGGAAGACCGGTTTCTTCGGGAATATATTTTTATCGCATCAAGGTAAAAGGCTTCACAGCGTCATATAAAATGTCATTGATTAAGTAAGCGGATTATATTATTAATGAAAATTCTACAGAAAAAAAAGTCTCTGGTTTTATTTGCATTGTTTTTTTCTGTACTATTTATTGACATAGCCGATAGTTCCGCCCAAAAACAAATTACGTTTTCACCCACTGAAATCACCGGACTTAAAAATGCTTGTTTGACAAACCTGCCGTCGCCAACGTTGTTGGCGGAACCGCTCTATACAAAAGGTTCCTCTAACCGGATTTGCTTTAAATTACCTTTACTAGAGGAATTGCCTGTTTCTCTGGATAGCGTTTTAAGCGCTTTTATTATCACAGAAGTTTCAAATTCATCTTCGGGCGGTGTTTTTGAGTTGCCCTTGCCAGTGACTTATAATGAAAACAAGCTTTTTTTTGAAGTTGCCACAGGGCTTGCCGATGGTGTCCGATACGATTTCTCATCAGCTCTTTTTTTACAGAAATGTCTGGTTGCTTGTCAGGCAGTCGTCGATACCAGTCAGTTAGAGTTGTTGTGTAGTCCGTTTACAACTGCGGTTAGCTCGATCCAGGATATAACTGAACCCGAGGTCAGGGATGTGCAAATTACCGGAAATGTCATGTATAATGGTTGGAGCAATTTGTCCGGATTTTCGGTTTCAGGTAATCTTAATGATCCTGCCGGTGTCTGGAAAGGTCTTTTATACCGACGCGCATGTGGCGACCCTGAATGGCTGCAAGTAGTTGTAGATACAACATTTACTGGAATATTGTCGAACCGGGGATATGTTTACGCTGATACAACAAGCGCCGTTTTTGAGCAACGTTTATCAGATGGCTGCTATCAATATCGTTTAGTTGGCAAAGATGCGGCGCATACGCCCGAAAGCTGCGAAGGTCAATTTGCGCTTGCCGGCAATGGAGGAGTTGCATCGGACACATTAGCTCCGCAAATACAAATTAGAATTGACACAACACCGCCCGCGCCAGTGGAACTAACCTGTAGTCAATTTTTAAATTCAATTCGGTTGCAATGGTCGGTTGGCAATGATGTAAATGCCGGAATTGGCTTGGCAGGATATTGGATTTTGCGCGACAGCGACACACTTGCAACAGTCGACGCTTCTGTAACTGAAATGGTCGACGAAATACCTGCCGAGATCGGCAATCGTACCTTTGTTTACCAGGCGCAACCATTTGACTCGCTCGGCAACACACAACGTGTCGGCGGCCAAAGTGTATGTTCCTATCGCGCTGTTTCTCTAATCGCAATGGCGCCTGAGCCGGAATATACCAAAGGACACGGAAATACCGTTTCATGGCGAACTTTATCAGATATTGACACTTTTACTGTTTTTCTTGCAAAGGGAAATGATTTTCCGACAGCCACATCATTTCAAGTTATAGATACGACCGCTACATTCAATAATTTAAGCGACGGCATATCTTATAGTTATTGGGTAATTGGCTCCGATGCGAATGGACGGATAATCGCATCGGACACTGTTTCATCATTTCAGGACGCAACCGTTCCACAGATACAAACATTTGGCGCTCCTGATAAAATTGAGCTGGACTCCGGTAGCTGGATTTCCAATCGGAATATATTGCTGCAAGTCAATTTGCAAGATTTGGCGCCCGGACAGCTCAATAAGATTGAAGTTAGGGAAAACGGGCAAAATAAATTCGGCCTGATTTTACCCGCCACTTCAAGCCTTGACACATTGATTTCATATCCTGTGCAGGCTGAAAGTTGCTTGCCATTTCAGCTTGAATTGCGGGCTATTGATATGGCTGGCAATGTCAGCAGTCCGGCATATTTTTCACTTCGCTTAGATGACATTCCACCAAAGCCGACGCCGGAGTTAGTCTGTTCTCAATTGCAGAAGACAAGCGGCATTGAATTGGTCTGGCGGCAATCAGAAGATAATGGTTTCGGGTGTAGCGGTTTATCGGGATATCGCATTTTTCGCGATGGCGTGCAACTGACTGAAGTAACCCCCAATATTTTGGAATACAAAGATATTTTTTCATCAAATCAACCAGGTGGACATTTCAATTATCAGGTGCAACCTTTTGATTCTGTTGGTAATGTTCAAGTAGAAGGCGGCTCTGCCGGATGTGATTATGTGGCAGGCTCAGCCATCAATGTTGTACAGATGCCTGAATTTACAAAAGGTCTTGAGAGCACAATATGCTGGGATGTTTCGGGAAGTTTAGAGGCTGTTACTGTTTATCTTGATGCTGATTGTAATTCAGCAGTTGACGATTCGGCTCGTTATTTTCAATCGCAAACAAAGTGTCATACATTCCGCAATCTTGAAGATGGCAAGGAGTATTGTTATTGGCTTACTGGAATAGATGAACAAAGGCGCAATGTTCAATCTGAAATTATGCGTTCTCAGCAAGACAACAGCAGCCCGGTTATTCAACGCTTTGAGTTGCCCGATGTTGAGCTGGCGCATGATCAGGCTTGGGTCTATTCAACTGACTTGTCCTTAAATATTATGGCCAGCGATCCAGGCGGTGAAATTTGGGCGTACAAGGTTGCACAGCAAGGCGTTTGGAGCGAGCCATTTTCTTTTCAAGACTCAAGCATGTCTATAAATGTTAATGTTCATTACGAAATTATTTCTCCTGGAACGAAACCTGAGAAAATTGAAATTAGCTTACTCGTTATTGATGGCGCCGGAAATGAAAGCGCGCCGTTGTCAGAAGAGCTGTTTTTTCAAACGGCATTACCGGAAATATATGCTTATCCGAACCCGTTTAGTCCGCCGGGCGATAAAATTACCATTCGTGTTGCAAATACAGATGAAAATGAATTAAATATCTATGATTTTTTTGGAAATCTCGTGCGCAGACTTTCTGAAAAAAACAACAGGCATGATTTTGTCTGGGATGGTAAAAATGGTCTGGGGGAAGTAGTTGCTAACGGAGGATATATATGTGTTGGAAAAAGCACAGGCTCCCAATTTAAAATCGGTGTATTAAAACAATAAGAAGTTTGTTGTATGATGACATTGTTCAAATGTGTTTGTAGCAGTATTTCGCTGCTGTTTGTTCTCATCCCTGATTGTAGTTGGAGCCAGGGCAAAGCCGGACAAGTTGCTGAATATTTGAGGTGGGGTGTTGGTGGCAGGGCATTGGGTCTGGGGCGGGCTTTTACATCAGTTGCTGATGACGCCAGCGCTGTCTATTGGAATCCTGCCGGGATGTCAAGTTTGGCTCAACGAGGCGGAACAATGATGTTCATGCATGTTGGGTTGCAACAAGGAGCCTCTTTAAACTATATTGGCGGCGCATTGCCACTCAGACTTTTCTTTGTAAAAAATACCGGTAAATCAGCCATCATAAACGCCATTGAAGATTTGAAAATCGGCGGCGGCTTCTTATGGCACTCCCTTGGTTCGTTTGATTTTTATGATGCTGAGGCGCGGCCTCTGCAAGAAGCGAATACCACGATTGGCGAATCGGCTTTACTGGTTTCCATTTCTTATCCTTTAAGCAGGCTTGGGCTATCCAGATCCGAGCAGGGTGTCTGGTGGCGAGAGCTGGCAAGTCAGGTTGAACTCGGATTTACGTCAAAATTTCTTCATCAGAATTTATTTGGTCAACGAGGTTCTGCGCGCAGTTATGATTTGGGGTTAAGATACTCCCATAGTTCCGGGCTGCTCAACCTTGGCATAACGTTAAAAGATTTTAATTCTCCCGAGTTTGCCTACAAAACAAAATTGAAAGGTGATCGACTGCCGGCTCACGCGATTGCCGGAATATCCTTGATTCCCCCTTTCGACTTGTTACGGGGATTATTGTTTTCCTTTGATTATTTAATATCGCCGCCTGCTAATCGGGAGCCGGAATCCCATTTTGGCATGGAGTATGACTTTTCTGTTTTGAACAACGAATACCCGATTACACTGCGATTAGGCACAAATTCAAGTCAGGATCGATTTACAGTTGGCTTACAGTTTAGCCCGGAAGGTTTGTTTGACCAAGACTGGTTGCCCTCAGGTGACTGGACTTATTCCGATTCTCGCAGTGGATTAGACGCTGCGGGACTGCAATACTCTTTTTCAATTGATCGGAATCCGTTCACAGCGCGCTATTGGTATCTCAGTGGTGAGAAATACCTCAGTGATGTTAATGAAATGGAAACCGAGAAAATTCAGCAAATTGAACGAAATATGGTCAACGCATGCGCCGCAGCAAACCCTGGTGATCGGGCTTATCGTTATGAAGCGGCTCTCAGGTTGGCTGATGTCCGATTTTTGTCATGTCTCTCAGAAATGGGAAGCGGTGAAAGCGCCGTTAAATTAATTCCGCACAAGTTTTCAAAAATTATTTCACGTTATCAGGATGCTGGAAAGTACTTGCGGATAGATTACGGCAAACAACAGGTAGATTATGACACATATTTCCGTTCATTTTTTAATTATAGCCAATCTCTGATTTTGGCAGGCCAGACTGATGAAGCAGCGCGGATGATTGCCGAACAGGGCGCCGCATGGGGTAAGGAAGTTAAATTGAACGTGATTGAAGACCCACATCGTCGGACGCTTTTTTTTGATTATATAAATTATTTGCAGGCTTATGCGCTTTACGCGAACGGCAAGAGAGCAGAGGCCTCAGCTATTCTTGAGAAAACCCGCCCGATAGGCGACATGGGCAGGTTCCTGTTAGCACATATACAGTTTATACAGGGAAACTATGGGGAGTCGCTGCGAAACCTCTCGGCGATTGATTTGAACAAAAGTGTGTTTCCACAAGGGATAACGCTGCCTATTACATTTGATCGCACCTATGGCGATGAAACGCTTTTTCTAAGCGCTATTTGTCATTACAAACTGTCATTTAGCAAAGAAAAGTATAAAGAGTTGTTAGTATCGCTAGCAAAAATTCCGAGATTTTTCCCTTCATCTGAACTGGCGGGCTTTTTGATGAATGGAGAGGGGGTTCTGGACGAGTTAATAGAGGTAACAGTAGACAAGGATATTGCAGCTACAGAAATTCTTGTTGAAAAACTTATCAAGGCCTATATGGAGACCTCCTTAAACGGAACTCTCATAGAAGAGTTATACACTTTCAACTATAGGTGAAATATCATCTGCTTTACATCGCGGGGTTAATCATGAAGTTTAAGTCCAAAAAATTCGGCATGACCATACAATTTGTTTGTTGGTTATTATGCGTTTTCTTTGTCTCGGAAATCCGATCTCAGGAAAATGCTGACTCATATGAAGTCGAAATTGCTGAAATGTCATACAAGGAGGTGCATAAGAATTGGTTGTTGGTGCCTAAAACTGTTGATGTGCAGGTAAGGTGGGTTGTTACTTCTTCTTCACAGTTGAGTGGAAGTTCAATGGCTCATGATCCCAATATACTGCCCTTTGTTTATCAAATGTATACCTACAAGAGCGGGACAAACACACAACCTGAGATTACGGAGATAGCCCGGGCAAATCGGATTTTGGTGAAGGATTTGCAGGTCGGCCAGACCTATACTTTTAAAGTGCGTGTTTTCGATGCTCAATCTCAGTTGATAGCCGAATCAAATTCGGCTTCTATTGTCGTTGGCGCCGAGGATTCAAAATTATCGTCGGGCGCGATATCTCAAAGAAGTTTGTTGTATTATTTAAATCCCGGCAGATGGCAATTATCGCTGGTTGGAAAATCATCAATCTATGACCGTTCGACACAGCTTGGAAAAGTGGCTTTTATTTTTTTGTCATTTACCTCATTCATGAGCTGTTTGATTTTGTTTTTTTATTCATCCAGAACCTTGTATTTGGGCAATATTTTCCCTTTTGAAAGATCAATGAAAAATTTGATTTGGTCAATGGTCTTTAGCTGCGACACATCCTATTCTAATCGTTTGTCCAAGAAATTTAAATTTATTTTGAAAGCTTGGGAAAATACGGCCTCTAAAAGCAAATTCGTTGCAGATAAGGCTGTTAAAAATATTCCCGCCTCTCTCAGCTCAACTGAGAAAATGGCGTCTGTCGATGTTGCATGTATGGAATACTGGATGACTGATGGCGATAGGGCAATTGAAACAATCGAAGATATTCTATCATTTCCTTATGACACCAACCAGAATGGCGTTAGCAAAAGCTCGGATGAGTTGCTGACGAATCTTGTTATTAAAATTGAAGATAGCTTTCATGATATTCTCAGCGACCCTGCCAACAGCGCTGCGGAAAATGTCTTTTATGAAAAAGAAGACATGAAGAAACTTATTGAAGATATTTATGATCCGGTCGTCAAGGAAGAGCGAGCGGCATCTCGCATTTGGAAGTATATCTTACGAAAAGGCGTATTTGACATGCGGTCTGGTTTGCGTCCCTTTCCGACTAGTCGAATCATACACGCCGGCCTTGGCATTCACAGAATGAATGGTTATCGCTGGTTCAAACCAACTGAGGAAGTTAAACGAGCATTCGAAGATCGCGCCTCAAACGAAATTGATCTGCTCAAACGAAAGTCTAAAATTGAGTGGTTTTGGAACTATGGAGCTCTTGCGCCTCTCGTCGGCTTATTTGGCACGGTAACCGGCATTACTTATGCCTTTCAGCAGTTGTCTAAATCGGTAGATTCTCCAGATTTTTCAAATACAATTCAGATGTTAAGCAATGGAATTTTCGAGGCGTTGTGGACAACAATTTTTGGTTTGGCCAATGGAATCTTCTTTGTTATTATATTCTACTACTATAAACATAAACTCGATTGGATATATGCGAAGTGGGAAGAGCTGTACGTAACCATAACTGAAAAACTATAAATGGCTTTTCGGAAAACCGAAAATCACAGGATTCTTGAGTTAACCAGCCTGATAGATATCGTATTTTTGTTGTTGATCTTCTTTCTGGTTTCGTTTGCCTTTTCACTCGGCGGCGATGTCTCTGATTCACAATTGAGCGCCGAAATTAAATTGCCTGAAACTGAAACAAGACTCACGCCAATAAAGAGCGATATTTTGCGTAACTTGATGTTTCAAATTGTCCCGGATACCTTAGATGGCAGATATACCAGGCGGGTCTATGTTTTGTTGCCTGCGGTGGGGGACTCAGGAGTTGTTTCACGCAGACGCGCTCTTGGAATTGCGCATCGAGATTCCATGTTTGCCACCTTTGAGACAGATTTCTTTTTGTTGGATGACGCAAGTTTTTCCAAGTTAGCGGCGGCAGAATTGATTTCTACTTCGATTGCGCGCTACGTCAAGAACGCAATCAGAGTCAGTAACTCCAAACATCCTATGATTGAAGTGCGAGCTGAATCTCAAACGGAATTCAAAATCATAAATTTTATCATGACGCAATGCAGCAAGTACAAAGAAGTTGTTCCTCAAATTGCGATTCGAATGACACCGTGACTCCTTCCCAGAATCTATAGACAAGCTGATGGCATTTAAACGATCAAGAGAAGCCGACAAGGGACTTCAATTAGTTTCACTAATTGATTTGATCTTCATCCTGTTAATTTTTTTCATCATCACAAGTGTTTTGATTAAACTCTCTTTGGGTGAATCAAAGTTATATATTCCAACACCCAAAAATGAGCCGGGTGACGCGCAAATTCTTGTTCAAATTATTAGCGAAGATTCCCTTTTGTGGCTCGATCATACTGCAATAGACACTTTGAACCTGTATACCTATCGGCTTAAACGGCCTGTTCCCGCAGAAATTAAGCGTAATATTTTGCTCGACAAAATGATTGTAGACCGAAAAGGTTTAATAGACAAGATTGGAGCCTTGAAAGAGCTTGCCGGAACCGAACGAGAGAAGGATTATTTTGTGATTATCCGATGCCCGGATCATTTTCCCTATCACTATGCGACAAGTATTGTAGAAAGATTGTTGGATGTGCCAAACCTTGAGTATGGATGTGTGTCCGGTTCAATCCATGATTTTAATGACAAATCAGGCTTTAAAATAGCAGGCAATACTTTACAAATTGATTTTTACTAGCGTCAGATGTCGAAGCGGTTCAAGCTGTATTCGAGGCGCCGCCGCTCAAAAAGCTATGCGAATTAGAATAAGATGTTGATGGAGTCCTCTGAAAACGTGAAAAGTGGCAAAGGGGTTCATTGATTGGTGGTTTCAGTCCAATAGAACAAATTAGAAAACAGACTTGGGTATTCTACATTCGGTTTTGCCGGGCATAAATACCAAACTCATTGAGCTATATTGCCTGAGTTGGATATCGGGCGCAGACTGTTAATAAAACGGCATATTCATTTTTGGAAACTTCTTTAGTCGGTCGAGGCTTTATTTAAATGTTCCGCAAAAAAATCGTTAGCGTCCTCTTTGCCATGCTATTGTTGGTTCTGGCTTTGCGCTTCTATCGCGAGTCGTTGCTGTCTCAAATTCCTGCCACAGAGAAAATTATGCCACTATCGGTCAATATGGAAAAAATTCCTATTCCCCGACGGCCTGGCACACAAAGCATAAGAATTGTCGGGCCGCCGCAAACGCTGCTTAAATTCCAAATTGATTTTTCGAAAAACCCGACAATTCTAGATTGGGCGTATTTGGAGAGAGTTGATAAACGCGCTGATGTGATGGTGGAAGGCGTCATTGAGGTGAATGGGGATTTCCGGATTAGCGTTGTTCGCGATCGAGGACATCCGCAGGCGAGGAGTTACATTGAAAGTGTCTTAAAGACCTGGAGATTCAAACCATACAAAGTTGGCAAAATTAGGTATTATTTTAATGTGCCATCACGTTCTGAAAATATGAAAGTTCAAATAAATACAATTGGCTTGAATCGTAATTTTAAATATGTCGGCCCAAACCATCATATCAAGACGGGCGTGCTTTGCTACGCGGATGGCATTAACGGCGATAATATTCTTATAAATTAAAGGCTTGGTCGTCACGAAGGGAAAAGGTCAATGCGTTTTCTAAAATTAAAACTTTTTATCGTCTGTATCTGCGTTTATCCGTTTTTATTGTCTGGACAGGATTTTATAAATGGAATTAATTCATATAACCGGGCAAAGTACGACTCGTTGATTTACGTTTTTGTGCCCAACTTTTTACAGCAACACAAAACCGAGCATGGCATTGCAAAGTATTTCTTAGCGGAGTCCTATTATAACAAAGGTTTAACCCAGACCGACAAGCAGTTGGCGGTCGATGCATTTGAAAGTGCAAGACAGTCGTTTTTATTTGCCGCCGACGATGAGCAATTGCAGACTGAGTATCCTGAGTATTCAGCTTATGCAGGTTACAAAGTCGGCTGGTGTTCATTTCGCCAGGCAGAACTTGGGGTTTCGCCTGTTGCAATGTTTAGGCAGGCGCATGATGATTTTAGCGCCATATCGCTTTACATTGCGGATAGCATACGAGTGCAGGCGATTTTCATGCAAGCTGAAAGTATCTTTCGCGAAGCGGAGCTTGTTTTTTTTAAGTCGATGAACCACACATTGTCGGAAAGCGTGGTTTCAAAGTTTAAGGCCTCTGTTTTGCAAGCGTCTCAATTGTATGACAATGTGCTATCTTTTGAAAACTCCGGCAAGCCCTATGGGAACTTGCCGGAGTTGCAACAAATTACAAAGATGAAGAAAGAATTTTTAAAGCTTTTCCTGGCGCGGCTGTATATTGCTTCAAGCTTTGAACTGGGCGCCAATCATGCCAAAATGAAGCAAAGAGCTGGTTATCGGAAAAACGCAAATGATATGCTAAGCAGCATATCATTTGCAGATGAAAACGAGTCAGGGTCAAGCTTGCAGGGGTTGCGGGACTATTATTCGATGACCTTTGAGTTGTATAATTATTATATCCAGCGGAGTTCGACGCCGTTTTCAAAAGTTATGGACTATTGCGATAATATTGATTTGCCTGAACTGGGTGATGAACTCAAATTTAGGAAGGCAAATTTATATCATGCCGGCGCGCTTACCAAGAATGGCGAATTAAATGATTTCGTCTTTGCATTCTATGACTCATCAAAAGCCATCGACGAGTCGGTGTACTGGTTAGGCCACCTTCAAATGATTGAAGGCAATCAGAAAGCGGCCGAGGCTAATTTACAACAATTTCTGCTTCAAAATAAAAGTCGCCTCAGTCAGGGACCTCGTTTAAAATGGTTGCTTGAGGATGCAAGGTATCGCACAATGCTATTGCGTTTTGAGCGCGCTTATCTGAAAAATAATATTGCTGAGCTTCGTTCGTTGTCGCAGAAAATTGATAGTTATGTGCCGGAACATGTGATTATAGCTGGCCGGATGAAGGAATTGGCGCTGCTTGTTAATGCAGGACTTCGCGGCAACAGCGCTCGTATTTGGTCTGAGGTTCTTGTTGGCTCCGAGTCGGATAAGCTCGAACAGGCGCTTGCCACGATTCGTTTGATTTTACCTCGAGCCGCCTTGAATATTGGCGCAGTTCGTGAAAGATATTTGCAGCTGCTTAACAATTTGCTGGCGCTGACACGGGAGAAAAAAGCAGATGAGACAATGTTTTATGAAGGCATTGTTAAATCTTTACAAGCTGAAATCGAAGTGACTTCTGACGAAAAGGTTGTGGTTTTTCGTCAGGCTGCTAATTTGCTTGGTGGAATTAGCCCGTCATTTCCTGATAAGCATGAGGCCGATTATATTCGCGCGCGCGCCCTGTTTTTTGCCGATAACTTTAAGGCTTCGAAAGATATTCTGACACCGCTAATCAATAAGCATAAATATTTACGCGCCTCCTTTTATCTTGCTGAAATTTTCAGGCAGGAGAACAACGGCATGGCCGCCAAAAATTGCTATGAAAACATCATCAATAAATTACTAAGCGCTGCGTCAAGTTATGATGAGTTTTGGCTTTCAAACGCGATTGCGGGACTGCAATTATCAGGTGATGATGGTTCACTCGCAGTTCTTGATTCTGTAAACATCCGCAATGTTTCCTACCAACCGGGCTTAACGCCTGCTCTGCTTGCTTATGAAAGGTTAGCTGAAGAAAAACTTTTAAAGGAAATACTCAGTCGAGAAAGTTTTGTCTGGATGTTGCTTTACGGTTTGCCTTTGCGGAACATATATCCTTCTGTTCGAGGCTTGGAAAATGACCTGGTTGCGTCAGGAAATTTCTTTAATTCGGTTGTTGGCGCAATTGATGAAGTCAGGGCGCCGATTAAATCCGGTTTGCGGTTGAAAGTTGTAAAACCAAAAGGCGTGTCGGCCGATGTCAGCGTTTTCGTTGATGGAGAGTCGCTTCAATTAGTTGACGGGTTTTATTTGCGGAAATCGATTGCGCTTAATACAGAAATGGAAATCAGGATCATAAATCCGGGTTGCTATGAATTTAAAAAACGACATCTTTTTAATCGACCCGGGCAGGATCTGCAAACGGTATTTCTAAACAGGAAGCTCTCTTTTGAGCCAACAGGCAATAGTTTGGCTATTTTGAAAGATAACCAATATCCCCTAAAGACAAGACGGGATCAAAACTTTGTTTTGAAAACACATAGACCATTTGCAGAAAAGTCTGATCTTTATTCTGATTATCAGTCGAAAATTGAGCTACGCGATTTTGACTACGATACAGTCAATGGCAGAATACTCGGTATCAACTCTTTTGAAAATAGTATTACAATCTACTCGTTGGAAGGCATGCGAACCGGCTTGCTGGACTTGCCGACGGGCGTCTCTTTGAAGAGTCCGGAGGGCTTGGCAATTGATTCTGCTAGTCGAATTTATGTAAGTGATTGGGGCAATCATCGCGTAGTTGTTTTGGATTCTCTCGGCGCTTTTCAATACGAAGTTGGCGCATACGGAAAGAATGATACGACAAATATTGGACAACCGGTGAAATTTGTCTTCCCTACACGTTTGGCGGTGGTTGAGGAAGCTGTAGGAGAGGTGGATAATAAAGGCTTTGTGCAGAATTACTTGTATGTCGCTGACTATAACGGAATTCATATCTGCAAGCCGGACGGCTCTTTTTTAGGCACATTGATCAATGAAAATAAATATTTTAAGAAGGGAGAATTTTACGGATTCCTGACTAAAGTAAAGGGTCACCTGACCCAACTTTTTGTCTTGGATCGTTTGTCAGGAGGAATGGCGCATGAATTCAACGCTGAGTAAGATGACCAGAATATTTTCTCACACACCTCTTTTTAAAGATTAACTTTAGGCCGGACTCGCGGCATACGGCAACAGAGGAATACAGGTCATTTTTTTGACGGAGTTTGCTAATGAAATGACTTTTTGACCTTAAATACCCCAAACCAGCTATCGGCTCGACTTGATTCCTCTTGTGTTTCAATTGAAATTGTTTTAGTTTGGCCGCCTATGAAGCCTAATTTTTTTTTAACATATACAAAACATTTCATCTCCATCTTTCTGGCGTGTAGTGCTGTTGCTGTTTGGATAGGGGCTCATGGCAATGACCTTTCTTATGACGCTGCGGAAGCGCAACGCTTGATGAAATCAATAACCCCTGACGAATTAAAATTTCACATTGATACCCTTGCATCCGAAATATTTGTTGGCAGAGCTGTCGGCAATGAAGGAGAGGTGAAGGCGGCAAACTATTTGGCAGCGCAATTCGAGCGGATGAATTTGCAGAAAGCGGGAAAAAATATCAGCTTTTTACAAAAATTTCAGACGTTAAAACGCAGCGAAAGCAATGCTTCAATTGAGGTGATGTTTGAGCGTGGCAATTTTTCATTCGGCGGGGGAGAGGACTTTGTGATTTTAAGCCCGCTCGGCAATGGAAAACTCATCGCTGAAATCGTATTTGCAGGTTATGGAATTACCGCTCCTGAGTATGAATATGATGATTATGCAAATATTGATGTCGGTCAAAAAATTGTTTTAATCATGCTTTATGAGCCGGGTCGGGAAAGCCAATCCGGGTACTTTAAAGGCACTGAAATGACAAGACACGGACTATTGGCCGCCAAGGTTGAATTAGCGCGGCAAAAAGGCGCATCAGCTGTCTTGCTCATCACCGAGCCGACCGGGAAAAAAGCCGTGACACAGTTGCGAGACCCATACATCGACGGGCGCTCGCGCTGGGTGCTGGCGCATTCACCTGAAAAACCAATATTTCCCGTTGTCGGGATAAACGCAGATATTGTCGAAACTCTTTTCAGCGGCGGGTATCAGGCGCTCGACTCGCTTCAGGATAAAATAGAGGAGACTCGGCGTCCGTTGAGTTTTCCAATTCCGGATCTAAAAATTAAAATTGAAATGCAAATCAGCGGTGAACCTCTCTCCGCGCAAAATGTGGTTGCAATACTTCCCGGAGATAGTTCGACACTCAGACAGGAAGCCGTTGTGATCGGCGCTCATTTTGATCATCTTGGCAAGGTGGGCGAGCGCATAAATCCAGGTGCGGATGACAATGCATCGGGCGTTGCAGGCCTGCTTGAAATTGCCGAAGCCTTTTCTGAGTCGTCGATCCGACCGCGAAGAAGTCTGCTTTTTGTAGCGTTTTCCGCAGAAGAGCTCGGCCTGCTCGGTTCGGAATATTTTGTGCAAAATTCGCCAATCCCTTTAGAAAAAATAAACGCCATGATTAACCTTGATATGATTGGCCGCAACCATCCTAATGAAGTTTCATTAATTGGCGCGGCAGCCAGCTCAAAGTTGCACGAAATGAGTCTGCGAGCTAATGCCCGGCTTGGACTAAATATCAAGTATAATGGCGAGCAATATTTTTATCGAAGTGATCAGGCCAATTTTGCCCGTCGCAATATACCGATCATCTTTTACAACACAGCTATTCACGAAGACTATCACCGGTTTACCGACACTGCCGACAAGATTGATCACGGCAAAGTTTCCAAAATCAGCAGGTTGGCCTTTCTGGTCGCATGGCAGGCGGCAAATGCCGACTTGCGCTCCTCTCAATTTGAACGAACTTCGGAGTGATTGAATGGATCTAACGCAACTTGCGCTCCCTCTGATATATTTTATCTTTTTTGTCGGTCTTGTTCTGCTCTTTGCAGGAGGACATTTCCTCGTCGAGGGCAGTTCGAAATTAGCCAGAATTTTGCATATTAACCCTGTCATTGTTGGCTTAACGATTGTTGCGTTTGGAACCTCAATGCCGGAATTTTTGGTCAGCATATTCGCGGCGGTTAGCGGCGCGACCGATGTGGCGCTGGGCAATATTATCGGTTCGAATGTCTCGAATATTGGTTTGATTCTTGGCGTGTCGGCTCTTGTCCGCCCGATTGATATCAATTTGAAGCTGTTAAAGTTTGAAATTCCACTGGTCATCGTCGTTTCAGCGCTTTTCTGGGTAATTTGTCTGGATGGCAGTTTAGGTCGTTTGGATGGCTTCCTTTTGCTGGCAGGCTTTGCCGTATACTTATACATCGTGATAGCAGGCGCAAAAAAAGGCTCTGAAATTCATGAGGAAAAATACGCGCCGTTAGATTCGAAGCAAGAAAAGAAAACCTTGTATTACGTCGCTATTTTGGGAGGAATGGTAGGTTTGAGTATAGGCGCCAGTTTGATTGTAGAGGCTGCCACTGAAGTTAGTCATCGTTTGGGTGTTTCGGAGTTGGCGCTCGGATTAACAGTTGTTGCTCTTGGCACTTCTCTGCCGGAATTGGCGACATCCGTCGTCGCAGCAATAAAAAAAGAAGGCGATATCGGTATTGGAAATATCATTGGCTCCAATTTATTTAACATGATGGCCATCGCCGGTCCAAGCGCTTTGTTGCACCCACTGCCTGTTTCTGATGAAATTCGTTGGAATCAATTGCCTATTATGGTCGGCTTAACCGCATTAATGTTTCCGTTGCTGAGAAGTGGAAGAAAGCTAACTCGAATTGAAGGTGGTTTGTTGTTGGGGCTCTATTGTTGCATAATGCTATGGTGGGTTTTGTAATAGTTGTCCCGATCAAAGACAAAGTTTATTATCAATCCAAAGGCTGGCAATGGGAAACTTTTAAAGCAGTGGCATAAATTCCAAACCGAGGCAATAGCCGGGTTAGGTGTCTTTGATTATACTTTCACAGAAAAAGTCGGTCATGCGACTCAAGTCGCAAATCAGGCGCTAAATGAGAATTACGAAACTTTGGTTGCAGTTGGCGGTGACGGAACGATAAATGAAGTGGTGAATGGTTTTTTTGAAAATGGCAAAAAAGTCAATGAAGATGCCAGGCTTGCCATTGTTTCAATGGGCACTGGAAGCGATTTTGTTCGCACAGTTGGCATGCCGATTCAGTTGCGGCGCTCTTTGCAAATTATCAAAGCCCAAAAAAAGCAAGCCTGCGACCTTGGCAAGGCAATTTTCCGCGCGAGGAATGGCGAAGAAAGGACGCGTTATTTTATAAATATGGCAGGGGCTGGTTTCAGCGGAGCTGTAGTGGCTGGTTTGGGTGGAACGCGGAAAAGACTATCGCCAAAGCTGATCTATCTGAGCAGCGTGGTTAAAACACTATTTCATTATGAAAGCCAATTCGTGCGTGTTCAAGTCGACGGGCACTTTGATGAAGAAATCAAGGCGCTGGCAATTTTGATTTCAAATGGAAAGTATTGTGGCGGCGGAATGTTAACCTCCCCAATGGCAGCGTTGGACAATGGGGAGTTTTCAGTGGTCATCGTGAGTGAAATAAAAATTTCTGAAGGATTCTTGATGTTAAAGAAATTATATGACGGCTCTTTATATAAGGATGCAAAAGTGAAAATCGTGCAAGGCCGCAAGGTAAGCGTAAGCACCCAAACCGAAGTTCTTACAGATGCGGATGGCGAAATTTTTGGCCGCCTGCCGATGACCTGCGAGATTTTGCCACGCGCAATAAATGTTATTTGTTAGATTCACTGGCGTATTAAAGTTGTATGCAGTTAGTTTGTAATGGATGAATGTTAGTTAAACCGTGTCGCTCTATGATTGTTCGATAATGATAAAAAATGAGCGCAAAACTTAAATGAGTGATTGAGACTTCAGAAAATGATGTTGAACCGACAAGAAGCATGGGAAATTGTAACAAATCACACTGAATCAGACAGTCTGCGCAAGCACATGCTGTCAGTTGAGGCGGCCATGCGTTTTTATGCGCAAAAATTTGGAGAAGATGAGGAAAAGTGGGCCGTTGTTGGTCTGTTGCATGATTTTGATTATGAAAAAAATCCTTCACAGGAAGAACACCCATTTGTTGGGGTGAAAATATTGCGCGAGAAAGGTTACTCTGAAGAAATCACCCGCGCCATTCTCTCTCATGCCGAATATAGCGGCGTGAAGCCGGAGAGCTTAATGGAAAAAACACTTTGCGCGGTGGATGAGCTTTGTGGATTTATTACGGCGGTTGCGTTGGTTCGCCCCTCGCGAAGTGTGATGGATGTTGAGGTGAAATCAGTGAAAAAAAAGATGAAGTCAAAAGCGTTTGCCGCCAATGTTGATCGTGAGGCTATTTTTCGAGGCGCCGAATTGCTGGGCATACCGCTTGAAGATCATATTCAAAACGTGATTGATGCAATGCGTAACAATGCAGATAATTTAGGGTTGGCTTAGGCCATAACAACTGGGGATAAAATGAATAGGCCGGAAATGAAAACATCTGAAAAAGTTAAAGCGGGCGTTGTTGGTTCAGCGATCGCTTTCCTTTTAGTTGTTCAATGGCTCGCTCGTTTCCCGGAGAAAATTGAAAAATACTATTCAGATGGTCTTTACCCGGTTCTTACTTTTTTTATTTCCAATCTCAGCGGACAATTTTCCTTCTCGCTTTCCGAAGCCTTTATTTGGTTTGTGGCGTTGATTATTTTGCCGACTTTTGTGGGCAAAATTGTTCGCAGAAAAATGAAACTTCGGCAGGCATTTTTAAATTTGATTTTGGCGTTTTCCGTTTTCAGTGTACTTTTTTATTGCTTGTGGGGTTTGAATTATCTGCGGATGCCGCTTGCTAAAAAAATGAATCTTGATGCAGTTGAACTAAAAATTGACGCGTTTGACTCGACAAGCGTTCAGATTATCCATGAGTTGAACAGGCTTAACTATTCATATTCTATGCGAAGCGTTGAAGAAATAAATGAAATGGTTGCCAGTAGCTATGGCGCCGCCTTAAGTAAGCTCGGATTAAAAAAGGTAAAGGGAACCAAAGTCCCCAAAACCATGATGATGAACTGGATTCTAAACAAGACCACCACCGGAGGCTGGTTTAGCCCGTTTTTACATGAAATGCATTACAATGAAGACCTCTTGATCACCGAATTACCTTTTGTGATTGCGCATGAGAAAGCTCACCAGCTAGGGTATGCAAGCGAGTCTGAAGCTAATTTTCTTGCCTATGTCGCTTGCATAAGTTCAACGGACGCTTTGGTGCAGTATAGCGGATATTTCAGTGTGCTGGGTTATTTTTTGCGCGCGGCGCGCCGGGATTCAACGAAGTCTGCTTATTTGAGCCAGCAAATAGCTGAAGGTGTAAAATTAGACATGGCTGCAGTGCGACAGCGCTGGCAAAGCCATTACGGAACATTTTCTCAAATATCAGAAGTCAGTTATGATTTCTACCTGAAGGCGAATAAAGTAAAAGCGGGAAGACTCAGCTATTCTCATGTGGTTGATTTAATCATTCGCTATGATCTGCAGGAGAAAATTCATAAGTATTGAAAAGGCTCAAAGTATTGAGACCGGGTCAACATCTATCGCCAACCCCACTTTTGAACGGTAATTCTTTTCATGAATTTTTTGACCGTGTGTAATGATTTTGCGCACTCTCGGCAATTCTTTCCAATCCTTCCGCAACACCTTGATTAATATTTGATACCGAAACTTATCTTTAATTTTTTCGAGGGGGGATGGTGTCGGCCCAAGCACAGAAAATGATCTTACATATCGATTCATTTCATTGGTAAATGCTTCTGCGGCCTTTTCCACCAGCTCCAACTCCTTTCCACTAAACCGAATGCAGAAAATTTTGCCAAAAGGTGGATAGCCAAGTTCTCTGCGCCCCGCCGCTTCTGTATGATAAAAGTAGAGGAAATCGTGTTTTCGGGCGGCTCGCAGGCAAATGTCAGCCGGAACATACGATTGGATGATTACCTCGCCCTTTAGGTGATGCCTGCCGGCTCTACCGGCAACCTGTGTGAGTAACTGAAAAGTTCTCTCCGACGCCCGAAAGTCAGGCAAAAATAAACCAATATCCGCGTTGATAACGCCAACCAGGGTAACTCGGCTGAAGTCAAGGCCTTTTGCAACCATTTGTGTGCCGAGCAGAATGTCATACTTTCCCTCTCCGAACGCGTCAAGAATTTTATCGTGTGAGCGCTTTTTGCTCGTGGTGTCCATATCCATTCTCACGGTTCGAGCGCCTGGGAATTTGGCATTTAGCTCATTTTCAACTTTCTGTGTGCCAAAGCCGCGAAACAGGATATCCTGGCTGGCGCAATCGGGACAAACACCAGGCGCTTTGCGTGAGTGTCCGCAATAATGACACCTGAGCTGCTTTTTAGCCAGATGTAAGGTCAGGTTAATGCCGCAATGCGGGCATTCGGCAATAAAGTCACAATTTTTGCATTTGATGTACGCTGAAAAGCCGCGTCGATTGAGAAGAAGTATCGTTTGCTGTTTTTGGTTAATTCGATCTTGAATTTTTTGGGTTAGAAGGCGTGAAAAGACCGGCTCATCTTTGCTTCCGGAGAGACGTCTTTCTTTGCTTAAGTCGAGAATGGTAACAATCGGCAGCGGTGCTGCGTTTGCCCGCGTCGGAAGTTCAAGGAGTTTATATTTTTGCGCTCTGGCATTGTAATAGGATTCAGAGGACGGGGTGGCGGAGCCGAGAATTGCAACAGCCTGGTTTTCCCGGGCGCGAATCACCGCAAGATCTCTCGCGTGATACCTGGGAGCCATATCTGTTTGCTTGTACGAGCCTTCATGCTCCTCATCAACAATAACCAGACCAATATTTTTCAATGGGGCAAATATGGCGGAGCGCGGGCCAATCACCACTCGCGCATCACCGCGTTTTATTTTTTGCCATGAATCATATTTCTCGCCGCCTGACATTGCGCTATGTAAAACCGCCACATCATGGCCAAAATTTGCTCGAAACCGTTTAACGGTTTGCGGGGTGAGTGAAATCTCCGGAATAAGCATGATAGCGTCTTTGCCCTGGCTTATTGTTTTCTTGATCGCTTCAATATAAACCTGGGTTTTGCCGCTTCCGGTAATGCCGAATAAAAGATAGGTCTGGAATTCGTTCTTGCTCAAAGATTGTTTTAATGCGTTAACCGCCACGGTTTGATGTTCGGTTAAGTGCAATATCGGCGGGGGTTCTATTTTTAGAGAATCATAAAAGTCTCGGAAAACAACTTTTTCTGTAACCTGAATAATTTCCTTTTCAATTAATGTTTTTAATGAGGTTAATGGGCATGCAGTTATCTGCAAAGCCTCTTTCTGAGCCACCTTTTTTCCTCGGCCAAATAAAAATGCCAAAAGGGCTGATTGTTTTGGCGCGCGTTTTTCATATTGGCGGATAAGTTGGGCGACACGGGTTTGGGAAGCGGCACTTAGTTCAAGATATTTTTCGACTTTTGGTTTAAAGTCATTGCGGGTTATAATGTTTTGCAGCTCGATTAAATTTTTCTTTTCCAGCTCCTGCAAACTTGAAAAAAGGGAGCGAACGCCTAGCTTTTTGCGCAATTGCGCGCTTGAAACACGTTTCTTTTGTTGAATCAGGTAATGCATTATTTGAGCCTGACGCGGCGCGCTTCTTAACAGGGAAATATCATCTTGAGGTTTTTCCGTTATCAACGTTATGTATTGTCGCGACCCTCTTAACAGCACGGAAGGCACCATCACCTTGAGAGTCTCGCCCAATGAACAAATATAGTACTCAGACATCCATTTTGCCAGAGACAACATCTCTTCTGAGATTGACGGCGCTGTATCCAGAATGTCGTAGATTGGTTTTAATGTGGAAAGATTTGTTTTGTCCGGAAATGCAACAATAAATCCGGTGAGCGTTCTTTTTCCGAATGAAGCCAGAACCCGCTTTCCTACGCCTGCTTTGTCAGCTAACTCTGGTGGAATTAGGTAGGTGTACGGCCCGTCGCCACTCATGGGGAAAATAATATCGGCCAAGTGTTTTGGCATGGGTGTAATAGACAAGAAATTCGAATGTTCAAACAAAAAGAGGCTGTTCATTTTGAACAGCCTCTTGTAAAATCAGGGTTTGTAGAAGTTTTTAACCCAGGTATTTGCGCAGTGGCTCAAGTCGAGAGCGGTGCCGCATGCGGCGCAATGCTTTCTCTTTTATTTGACGCACACGTTCACGTGTTAATTTGAAGTGTTCGCCAATTTCTTCCAAAGTCAAAGGGCGATCCCCTTCCAGACCAAAATACAAACGGATAATTTCAGCTTCCCTCGGTTTAAGGGTGACCAATACTTTGTCGATTTCTTCTTTCAGGGATTCCTGCATCAACGAGTCATCAGGCGGAGCGTAACGGTCGCTTTCCAAAACATCAAGCAGATTATTCCCCTCTTCTTCTTTGAAAGGTTCATCTAATGATAAATGGCGCGCCGAAGTTTTTAGAACGTCTGCAACCTCGTAATCAGTCATTTCCATGCTATCGGCCACTTCATGCATGCTGGGTTCGCGTCCATAGCGTTTTTCCAGCTTTTCCAGCACGCGGCCAACTTTGTTGATGGCGCCGACACGGTTCAACGGCAACCGGACAACACGAGATTGTTCGGCGAGAGCCTGTAAAATCGATTGTCTGATCCACCAGACGGCGTATGAAATGAATTTAAATCCTCTTGTTTCATCAAACCGCTGCGCAGCTTTGATAAGACCAAGATTGCCTTCGCTAATTAAATCTTGAAGCGGCAATCCTTGCCCTTGATACTCCTTTGCCACACTGATAACAAATCTAAGATTTGCTTTTACCAGTTTGTCTAAAGCGGTTGATTCGCCTTTGCGAATCCTGCGTGTCAGCTCAATTTCTTCTTCGGGAGGCAATGGAGAGAAACCACCGATTTCTTCCAAATACTTCTCAATTGATTGTTTCGGGCGGTTGTCAGCTTTTTTTTGTTTTTTTACTGTTGTCATGCTTATGTCTTTTAGCCTTTGTCCAAGCTTAAGGTAAGCGGTTATAATTATGATAGATGAACTTATACTTTGCGTAATGATTTTTGTTTCAAAGCTATTTAACTATATCTCGCGTAGAGAAATTCCCGTATCGTGGGGACATTGTAGTTTCAGCAGATTATCCAAAAAAACATTAAACAATATTTTGTTTTACAAACAATTAAACAGGAA
>Ga0316187_10000502_pt1 | contig 30740 bp, 31 predicted proteins | sample CroRivburrow1_MG_FD_204927 | JGI IMG/M metagenome (GOLD analysis project Ga0316187, IMG submission 204927) | Coastal sediment microbial communities from Maine, United States - Cross River worm burrow 1 | ecosystem: Environmental > Aquatic > Marine > Coastal > Sediment | place: USA: Maine... | reverse complement strand
AACTCAGGCCGCCAGCTGTCCAAAAGGGTTCGACGACGTACAGTTGAATGTCCGTTTCTGGATTCTCCAGTTTCTGGATGTTTTAAACTGGCGGGATTCGGAAGCACAGCGGGGCTTACACTGGGCGCGACAATAAAACTGCCGCACCTTTCATAATGTTAAAGGGAGAGGATTATGTACCTGATTACAAATAGAGCACTAAATACGGAGGAAAAGGGGTTAGATGTTTTTGGTAAAACTCCGAATCCCGTGGGACCAAACGAACTCAGATTGATGCGGGTCACAAAAAAAAATAGCACCTGGGTGGCCAAGGAAATTAAGGACAAACTTACACCCACAACCCTTAAAGCCCTGAAAAAATCTTATAAACTGGACATCGATATTAACAAACCGTGGCATGGAAGTCTTGAGGCGGCCTGCAAGCTCTTTGACCAGGCGCGCGAGCAACAGAAGTCGATACTATTTTTTATCCACGGATATAACAATGACGTCGAGGACGTCATAAAGGCAGCCTGTGAAATCGAGAGGCTTTACGGGGTAATCGTTGTACCCTTTACCTGGCCAGCTAATGGAGGCGGTAAAATCTCTGGCACTGGGTCCTATCTTAGTGATAAGGCAGATGCACGAGCCTCTTCAGGCGCGTTGAATCGGGCTGTCGGAAAAATCCAGCAATTACATCTGATGCTGACTACAGCGCGCAAAAATCTACTCTTCGAACGGGCGCGGAAAAAACACCCCGATAATGGACAGGACGCGCAATCCCACTTTGTGAAACTTTTAGAAAAGGACTGTCCGGTGACCCTGAACCTGTTGTGCCATAGTATGGGTAACTATGTTTTCAAAAACACGTTAAAAACCGGTGATAATGCAACCTCCAAACTGGTATTTGACAATATATGCCTGGTCGCGGCCGACGCTAATAATAAAAATCATGCGCAATGGGTTGGCAAGCTGGATGTGCGAAAAAGAATTAATGTAGTCATTAATGAAAACGACTCGGCCCTAAAGGCTTCGCGCCTCAAACCCGGCGATGAACAGTTGGCACGCCTCGGACATTACACTCGTCAGCTCAACAGTCCTAATGCACATTATATCGATGTTACGGATGCTAAACATGTGGACTCAGAACACACTTATTTTAAAGGCGATGCTGTCGAGAATGAATCGTTAAGGTTTATGTTTAAAGAAATGTTTAACGGTCGTCCAGTGGAACAACATCTGGAATTTTGTCCGGACAACAATACTTATAAATTGGGTAGGTCAGATATTTAGAAAATCAAGCAGGCTCTACGCTAAAGGTAGAGCCTGCCAATTGCCGATGTCTCGCTATGCCAAGAGGTCGAGTTCAACCGATAATCCCTGTAGTTAGTCGACCTCGTCGACAAGTCTCTGGAAAGAAATAATCAAGGCAACCTTGCTCAAACTTGCTGGGGTTATAATTGTTTCAGTTTTTGCTTGTAGTTGTTCAACTGCTTTAAGAATTCGCGTTTCTTTTCGGCTCCTAAAAGACCGGGATCGGCGCAACCCCGACGGTCCTCGCCCAGCTTGCATATAATCAATAATGCATGTACTAAAAGACCGGTGTCGACCCCAAGTGGTCATGCCGTGATCGCACGTGAAGCAGTCGTTCGAATCAGAAAGCAGACGTTTAGTGTTTCAGTATATTTTTTAGGTAGGCGATGCTGCTTACGGCCAAAATCGGAAGTTCGCATACACGTAAATGGCGGCCCGGAGGCTGCCGCATGAGCTTCGCCTTATGTAAAGCGGCATTGAAATTTGAGTTGGCACCCTAATCGGCGCAATGCCGAGCTGCAGTGGGCCATCCGGTACGATGGGCCTGGTGGCCAGCGACTCCCGGGGCGCGTCGTTCATCCTGCTTTCCAACTCGAACTGTGCAGACGTCAGTGGTTTTCTCTAAATGTCCGCGAATGCCCGCAAGCGTGGGCGTGATAGCGTTTATTCACCGTGTCTCGGCTCGCTTGAGCAAATGCTGCACAAATTCCGGAAAGTGAGTGTTGTGACTGAGAGGCGGTAACCGATCAATGCTGCCGTTCTGGTCCAATAGGACGGCAAACCCGTTTGCGCGATGCTCGCCCGTACGTCCTGTTTCCGGTTCCGCGACTATCTCGCCGAGTTGGTCCGAGTAGATCGCGGTCGCGCGACGCCGGTGCGCCCAGCGTATTATCAAGTCCGGCAGCAATTCGCACCGCGCTCCAGGCAGAAGTTCATGTGCCGGCAAGACATCCTTGACAACCGGTGCATCCGTGCCGCGCTCCCTGAGCGCCATGAAATTCTTCACAACCCACTCCTTGTAGATGCGATGCTCATCCGAGCCATCGATGAGAATGCCGTCGCGCTCGCGGCCGGCAATGTTGAACCGTACGAAGCTGTGCACGTCCGATCGTAGCGCGATCCCTCGGGTCCGGGCCCAGTCGACTCCACCGGTTACCTCCCGACCGACGACCCAGTCTCGCACACCCACGGGAACGCTGCGGGCAACCGCGAATTGCAGCTTGGCCGGGATTGACTCACGCAGCTTTCGAATCAGACCACTTTGAGGCTTGGGGGATGTCGGAGAAGCCTGGCTTTCGTCATTGGAATCAGCCATAAACCGTGCATTGATCCGATCCATGATGCGACGCGTGAAATGCTCTTGCGAAAAATTCGACCGCATGCCGTGCAGGGAAAACACCATCACGCTCGTGTTCGCCGTATTGATACCATCAAGGATCTCCCCCAGGCCGGCATCGACCCTGCGATACACATCAAGTAGCGCGCCATCGGGCACGACTGTTTCCGGGTCGTCCGGGTTGGGCCAAAGAATATGACCGCCTCGGTGACACTCGCCGAATACGCCAAGAAAAAAATCCCATTCGACGTTCTCTACCAGCCATTTGAGCAATTTCCCCTTGAGTTGCGCACCCGTTCGGAGCTGCTTACAGAGCATCTGAACTTCATCTGTGGATTTATTGACCGGAATCTCGTAACCCATTGGATGTTTGCCGAAACGACGACGAATCTCTCGCCCCAGTTGGGAGGGAGTACCTTCAAAGCGTCCCATGAGATCGTGAGACCCCCAGTTGATTATTTCCGCACCGTTTTTCAACCTGCTGGGATATGTGAAGGGCACATCCACGGCACAGACCTTCAGTCCATCACGTACCAGGTCGTACCAGAATGGTTCGCAGTAAAACCAGTCGCTCGACAACCGCCGCATCCGCATAGCTTGTGGGTCCCACTGGATATGTTGGCTGATGCCGTGCTCGCCCGGCATCTGTCCCGTGTAGAAAGACGGCCAAACCGACGCCGATGTGTACTCGGTGGTCGATTCCAACGGGAAATACGTCCCTTCCTCGAAAACCCGCCGCAGTGTCGGCAAGTCCGCCAGAAAACTCTTGATGAACTCGATATCGCCCGCATCAATGGCGAGCATCAGAAGTTTTTTTGCCGCCATCTCGCCTGCAACTCCTCAGGAAACGTTGACCACCGCATGGCAACGCGTTCAATTCCGCGTCACATTGTTTTGCATTCGCTTTGCCGCTCCATCAATATGTCTCAAAATTTGGAAAACTCATCTGACTGTATGGTTTCCGAAGAAACGGAAGTTCAGGAAGGATAAAAGCTCTTTTCCATAAAGTCGACAATTAGTGTTAAATTGCATCCAAATATGACCCACCGTTTGCATTGAAAAATGTACCGCCAAAACCATCGTAAATGTTTGAGGTAAAATATCTGTTCTCGGCGGGGATGGGCCAGAGCAGAATGCAAATACCTGGCCCTGTTGGATCAAATTTCGGTGCAATTTTACAGTCCTGGGACACCGTAACAGCAAGATAGTAGAAACTTGGGCTGGAATTTACGATATCCTGAGTTTTAACTTGTCAGTACCGATGATATAAATAACTAACAATTGAATTCAGCTTATCCAGGAATTAAAAAGGAATGGAGGATCCCATGACAAATCAATCCCCAAAAAGGCCACAGCAAAGCAGTAAGAAAGTAAGCGCAATATTTTTTGCCTACCTCTTCAGTTATATCGTTGCTTTTTCTATTACAGCTTACTTGATTAGTTCCCGTATGGAAGACCCTGTATGGTTTTACTTTGCCATGGGAATAGGCTCAATATATGTGCTGATTGCATTCTATTCATTCTATGAAAATTATCTTCAACCTTATATTACAGACTTGGAAAAGGCAGCTGGAGCAGAAAATAAAAATGACGAAAGGGAGAATCATCAAATAGCCGTTCGTTCGCGAAGTGTATATTTCTGGACGCTTGAGTGGGTAATCCCTGCACTTTTAGTACAGTTTTTAGTTGTAGTATTTTTCTGGATGACTGTAAGTGCTCCGCCCTTCAAACAGGACATCTATACCCAGCCATTCATGTATGGACAGATTTATGAAAAGATGAACAAATACATGGCTCCTGAGATTTTAGCGGCTGGCTTAAGCAAGAAACTGGACGGAATAGATTACAACAAAGAAAAAGAAGCCATCATGAAAAGCGCTCAATTCCTGGAAGCTGAATTTGCAGGAAATTTGAAAAAGGAAAATATCGCCGAAATTAAAAATACAATTTATGATAAGGACTACATAAACTCCATAAGAGAAATGGTGGCCACCATTTATCAGATTCCTTTTTATATAGCTTTAACATTTGCTTTTCTCGGGACCTTGATGTACTCACTGAATGACATTGTTTACAGATATTTCATCTCTGATTTGTATCCTAAAACATTTGTAAGCTATATCGTGCGGTTTCTCTTCGCTCCTGCCGTAAGTATGGTGATCGCATATTTTTTTATGAACGACTGGCTCATTAATGGCGCACCTATTATATTCTTTCTTGTGGGTTTCTTTCCGCAAATGGCGCTGCAGTATATTGAAGAGAAAACGAGGGAGCGCCTTAAGTTAAGGAAGGAAGAAAAGGAAGAGATCCCTTTGGGGCTAATCCAGGGGATGACGGACTACAATATATACCGTCTTAAGGAGCTGGGAGTTGGTGATGCCCAGAATCTTGCCTATTCAGATATCAACTATTTGCGGAAAAACTGGTATAACGATCGACAGTTAGGTGATTTCATTTCGCAGGCAATACTCCTTATAAACTTAAAGGTGGATTTTTCCAAGTTACAGAATAGCGGTATTAGAAATATCATTGCCTTTAAGCATGTCATAAAGGGTAAGGAATGCGACCTGGAAGAGTGCAGTCAATTTTCAAAGGCTGTCGGTATAGATAAAGAAAAACTTCTAAATCTTTACCAATTAATTAATATTTCACCGATGAGTGAGCGGATAGAGGCTTTGGAAATTATAATGAATAAATTCGACGAAAATGAAAGGCGAACGCTTATATCAGGTCGATAAGATAAATAAGTTGGCCCTTTCGATGTGAAGCAAAGTGTAATCTCGTATGGTGCGAAACATGTAGTCGATAACGCGCAATACGATTTGCACATTTGAGAGGCGGTCGCCCCAAGAATCGTGTTGACGGATCAGTCCGTTGTAAGGAACGCTTAGGTGGGCTGTTGAAATATTACCATCCGGAAGCCGCATGAATATTTTGACCACACGGGTTGGCGAAGTTGAACACATTGGTCTACGATCATATGGGGTATCGAGCTTCCGCATACTCTGTTTGCCGGAGAGACACACAACATGCAAGAAAACTTCAAGGACTCTTTGAACCATGTACTCTCCCACGAGGGAGGCTATGTGAACCACCCCCGTGACCCCGGCGGCGCAACCAACAAGGGCATCACCCTGAAGGTGTACCGGGGTTTCTTCGGCGAGCACCTGGGCAAGGAAGACCTTCGCCAGATTACGATCCGCGAGGCCGGCGCCATCTACCGGAAAAACTACTGGGACAAATGCAAATGCGACGGACTCACTGCAGGTGTTGATTACGCCGTATTCGACCAGGCCGTGAATTCAGGCCCATCACGCTCCATCAAATGGCTGCAAATGGCAGTGGGCGCCAAGGCGGATGGGGTACTCGGCAGCAAAACCAGGGCCGCGCTGGCAAAGCGCGACCCGGCCACCGTGGTGAATGCCATGTGCGACGAGCGCCTGGCCTTCCTGAAGCGTCTTGGCCACTGGCGGGATTTTGGCCGGGGCTGGTCACGCCGCGTTGCCGATGTACGGCAGCAGGCGGTCAGATTGGCTTACGGTGAAACACTTCACGAGGCCCCCTCCGAGGAAGCCACGTATGAAATTGCCCGGCCTGGCTCTAAGGGTCGCTGGGTGAGCAAGCTGCAGCGGGCTCTCAACAAACATAAAGCCACATCCAGGCCATTGCTTGTGGATGGCGACTTCGGTAAGTCCACCACTCGCGCCCTGAAGGCTTTCCAGAAAGAAAGCGGGCTGCTTGCGGATGGTGTGGCTGGCCACAATACTTACCAGGCGTTGGGGCTGATTGCCTAACACACACGGCCCCGGGAACAGGAGACATACAATGACCCATCAACTGAAAGCCGGTTTTCTTCTGCTATTGTCCTTTAGCCTGATAGGGGGCTGCGCCAGCGTGCAGTTCGTGGCCCCGTATGATGAAGTCATCTATGAAGGATTGACTGATTACAAGGGGGAGCTCAACCTCCATGTAAAGAACATGGCAGACCTCAGCGGCACGCCGGCAGGCACCTACGAGGCCAACCAACTGAAGTACAACGAAATGGAGACCCGGCTCGACCTGTTGATCGACCGCGCCCGCTCCCAATCTACCGGCAATGGTTGCCTGTTATCGCCGGCACTGAAAAAGAAAGTCGACAGCTACCTTCATGACAAGGCCCCGGTAGAACTCAGCAATGCCAAATCCAGTTCCAGCTCCAATTCCTATGGCTGCACCGAAATATTGCTGGTTAAGGTCAAACAGCAATTGGCGGATCTTGAGTTCATCCACGGGAATACTGATCGCTGCGAGCTGCGGGCCTCCGGTGCAATACAGGTCGTTGAGGTTGAAGTCGACAGTCTTGCCCCTGCAGAGAACAGCAGCCTGGACCAGGTCGTTGACCAGGCCGTGGCCGAGGTTGTTGAATCACTCAGGGCTGGCCTGACCAGCACGCTGCTCGCGAAGCTGGATGGCGTGGTCATAGAATCAACCAGCCAGCCGGAAGGTACAGCACCCGGGGAACGGGCAACCGTATCCTGCCTGCGCCCCGCCACTGCCGAGACCGCGCTGGCCATTTCCAACCAGTCAATTAATGCTGCATGGGTAGTAGAAAATGCCAAGCGACAGGGAGCCAAGTAATGAGCACAGACTTCAACAAATCAAACGTACTTAAGACCATGAAGACAGAGGCCATTACCGCCTTCGGCGACGGCTGGGATGAGATCAGGGAATACGCCCCCGCCGAATTTGAGAAAATGGCGATTCAGATTGTGAGCATCTCAAAGAATGTTGCGCTCTATAAGAGCTCCAACAAGCGAAAGGGCTATTCCGCCCAGACCGGAAAGGTGCTGTTGAAGATGCAGCGCACTGCGATGGAAGGTGTGTTCGTGGCGGTCTCCGCATTGGTGCTGGTCACAATCCAGAGAGCCATCAACGCCATTTTCAAGGTGCTGAGGCAGACTTTCGAGTCAGCACTGAAGTCAATTCTGTAGGCTTCAGGGGTACTGCCAGGCCTGCATACACAGATCAATGTACGTTGTAATATCCGCCTCATCCTGAAGACCCGTGGACGTGGCTTCTTCCCTGCAATTAGCCATGGCGGTGTTCATATCAGATTCGGCTTTTGCTGTACCGGGTAAATCGCCAGGTTGACGCCCATGCGCCTGGCCTCATCCACAAAACCGTAGTTCACCGCCAGCCAGTAGGCATCTTTGAGATGCGGAATCGAGACGCAGATATTCCAGCGCTTGTCCGCCTCGTTCAGCGGCGTATAGGATTTCTGTACCAGCTGGTGTTCGGTGTTGAATGGCGGCTCCCAGACATCGACCTCCACCGGGTACCAGTCGCCAGCCCACGCAATTCCAGTTGCCGCCAATATCAAGAGGGGGTGGAGGTACTTAAGAAAGTTGCTCATCCGGTAACGATGCCATAGATCAAGGGAGCTGACCATAGTCTGTGGAGGTCTGACTTATGCCGTTTTCAGGTGATAATTGGCAATTCGCCTGGCACAGGCAATTCTATATCTGATTTGAAGCCACCGAGCTTTGTGGAGCGTGTAAAACGAATACTACCGCCATAATCACTGACCATGTCAGTGGCTATCGCCAGACCGAAACCATGCCCCTGCATTTTTTCATCCAGGCGAACGCCTCGTCTGGATAGTGTATTAATCTTTTCCGGGTCGGCGCCCGGCCCGTCATCCTCGATGCAGATGTGAATGCCGGACTCGATACGCACACTAAGAACGATTTTATGTGCCGCCCATTTATAGGCGTTATCCAGCAAGTTGCCGAGTAATTCAAGCATGTCTTCCCGGTCAACAGGACAGGTAATGCCTTCAGGTATTTCTGTGGTTAATTGCAGTGTTTTATCGGCATACATCATGTCCAGCGTTTTGAGCAGGGCGGGCAGGTCACGTGAAAATGAAAACAGGGCGCCTGTGTGGCTGTGGCCTGCCAGGCGTGCGCGCTTTAATATCCGATCTGTTAACTGATAAATATCATCAGCCTGCTTTATTAATGTAGATTTGGTGGTGTCGGGAATATTACTTTTTTCTGTTACCTGCTGGATAACAGTCAGGGGCTTCTTTATCGCATGTGCCAGATCACTCAGGCCATCGCGCGATCGATGCAGGCGTTGTGTCATTATTGTCAGGAGATGATTCACTTCATCGATTAACGGGCGTAACTCGCTGGGTGAATCGGTACTCAGTTTGCCCAGTCGGCCCTGTTCAAGAGACTTTAATTCAGAGCGTATACCGGTCAGGGGTTTCAGGCTTCTGCGGAGAATGAGTGCCTGCAATATGACCAGGATGAACAACATGCTGAAGGACATGACGGCAAACCAGTATTTAAACCGGTCAATATTTTCAGCGATGGGGTTGAGGTCTTCTGCGATTGTGATAGTAAGAGCCTGCCCCTGTTTTTTGTAACCGACGGATATAACCAGTAAAGACTGCAGTTCCGGCCCCTTTTGTACTGTGCTGAACTGGTTGCCCGGATCAACCGTTACATATTTTAATTGCTGATCCCATAATGAGCGGGAGCTGACAGATTCCGTGGCTGTATCAATGGTATAATAATGGCCGGAAAATGGCTGGTTATAGATAAGATCAATGCGCGCCGGATCAATTATCAATTTGTCATTTTCGTCAAACTGTATGGCGCTGAGCAAGGTTTCTGCGTCATGCGTAAGGCGGGAAGCAATATAGTCCTCCGCCAGGGACTGTATGCTGGTGCTGACCAGTAACCACAGGGCGGAGAAGGCGATGATTAAACTGAACAATAAACCCGTGCTGAGTTTTGACTGTATCGACTGCATCAATCGTCGCTCATGAAGACATAACCCTGGCCGCGCCGTGTTTCAATGCGCTCATTGCCCAACAGCTGACGCAAACGCCTGACATAGACTTCTATAACATTGCTGTCCTTTTCCGAGTCGAAGTCATAGATGTGCTCAGTGAGCCGGGATTTGGACAGAACCCGCCCCGGGTTCAGCAGAAAATAGCGTAACAGACGAAATTCAATACCCGTCAGCTTATGCTTCTGACCATCTTCAGTGGTTACCGTTTGCTGGTCCTCATCCAGTGACAGGCCGTACACATTGAGTTTTCCGCCGGGTTGCTGACTTGACCGGTGCAGCAAGGCTGTGATTCTGGCCAGCAGTTCTTCAACATGGAAAGGTTTTCCCAGATAATCATCGGCGCCGGCAGTGAAGCCATCGACGCGCTCGTGCCATGCATTGCGGGCGGTAAGCACAATAACCGGCAGGCGGTTGCCGGCGGCGCGCCAGTTCTTCAGTACATCAATACCATTGCGCAGCGGCAGTCCCAGGTCAAGCACGGCCACATCATAAATCATTTCATTACCCAGATATTCCGCATCTACTCCATTGTCTGCTACGTCTACGGCATAGCCAGCGGACTGCAAGTCCCTTTTCAGTGTTGTAACCAGATCCTGATTATCTTCGGCCAGTAGTAAGCGCATGCTCAGTCATCCTCTTTGACGGATAACACTTTACCGGTTCTGGCATTAATAAAAATCTCTGTAACAACACCGTCTTCACCCAGTATTTCCACTTCATACGCAATCAGGCCATCTTCCCTTTCAAGTTCAACGTCAATGATCCTGCCCGGGAATGTTTGCCTCACATTGTTGAGTATTGCCTCCAGAGGCAGTATTTCCCCGGAGTCAAGTAGGCGCCTGGCCTCTATGTGGTCATCATCCGCCCGGGTTACATGCAGCGGACCGAGTATCAGAATGAAGACAAGCAGGGCGCGCGCAATGGAAAAGTGATTATTCATAAAGGACTGCCGTGTTACGGATCAGTCATCCCAGCGGCCATAACCCGGTATGTATATATCGTGTTCATTGAACGCACCGCGCTCGGCATCCGTGTGGCACGCATCGCACTGGCTGATGTTTTTCACCTTCGTGTTTCCCGTCACCATGCGGTCAGGGATTTCGTCATGTTCATGCCTGAAATACGACGTGTCCGATATGCGTATGGGTGCATCATTTGATCCAATAGACTGGCTGAACTTGCGTGAACGACGATAATCGGATTGATCTGCGCTATTTTCTACCAGAAACCGGATAATCGCCTTGTGTGTATCCGGGTCAAGCTCGGCATCGTCTCCGAAATGATCTTCAAGCCCCGCCATCATTTTAGTCCATGACCTGGCTGGTAATAAGCCGGGCGGGTAGGCCATGTGGCAACTGCCACACTCCTCTTTGTACACCGGGTTTTCGACGGCCGCAACATCAGTCGATCTATGTTCATATTCCTCCATTTCTTTCCAGCGGAAATCGCCATCGCTCCAGACAACGGGGATGGTGACAAATCCAAGAGTGAAAATAACGGCAGTTACAGCTAGCGTGGCTTTCATGATAGCGCTCCTCAAGTCAGGATGGTTTGTTTATATAGGCGAGGAAGTCGGCCTTTTCCAGAGCGGTGCATTCACGGCCCAGCGTCCATTTGCAATTGCGTTTAAACCATTTCTCGATCTTTTTGCTGTCAGTTAATCGTTTCGGGTTGACTGAAGGCGTCATGGGTTTGATTTCTTTATTGGTCTTGACGTGTATTCCGGTCCTCGTCAAATCCTGCGTATGGCAGGATGCGCAACTGCGCTCCGGGAACTCGCCATCCCTGTTAAATTTTTCTTCCCACATTCTCTTTCCCCGCTCCGCATCAGCAGTGGCAGCGCCCTGGGCTGCATAGTTCTGCAGCAAGCTATCGACGGCTGCGCTCTCTGCCTGGACAAAGTCTGCTGGAATACTGATGACTAACGCTGCAATCAGAATATGAATTTTCATGATGCACCCTCACTATGATCCGGATTTTCAGGTTTGAATCCGGTGATCATGGCAGACACCAGATTCTCTTTATGGATAACACTCTCCACAATGACACCGACCACGTGGACGAACACCAGTAACAGGGTGCAGTTGGCAAAGAACTCGTGCAGTTCTTCCAGGATATCGCCCCAGAAGCTTCCGGCCTGGCTGAACCAGTGAGCCAGGGGGCCTGACTGGTCTTCCGCGCCAAGTAATAAAACCCCGCTTGCGCTGGTTATCAACAGGCTCACCATCAACAGGATCACCATGGCGCCGCCGGCCGGATTATGGCCGAGATAGCGCTTTGCACTGAGATGCAGTGTGTCTTTCAGGAACTGGATAACGTTGGCGGGGGAGTACACGAATTCCGAAAACCGCGCATAGCGCGTACCGATAACGCCCCAGACAAAACGGATGCAGAGCAACGCGAGAATCAGGTAACCGGCCCAGATATGGACAACCAGAAGCTCCTCCCCGGTAATGTAAGCGATGAAAAAAGCGCTGGCTAACGACCAGTGGAAGAACCTTACAAGTGGATCCCAGACCCTGATTTGAGATGAATTAGTCATGATATTCAGACCTCCCGCTTTCAACTGAACTCTAAGGTATCAGTGGAAGATGAAATCAAGCTGAAAATTATGGGTGCAGGGGGTGTATGGCGAATTACTGCTCAGGCGGCTACGGGAAGCTGATATAGGCCGCGGCAAGGAAATTTCCAACGGAAATCGCTGAGATTGACACGGTGGTTGGAAGTTTCGCCGGAGATTTCTGGTGGTGTACAGCTGTCAAGGGCGGTATGCCCGCGGGGCGAATTGTAATAGTGGAGAAAATTCGCCAGCTTTCGCTCCAGGTCGATCCGAGGCTTTTTATTGCCTTGGGCCTGCCAGTAATAAATACAGAACTACTGAGCCATACTTTCAGGTGTTTCCACCGGCGTATCACCTGTTTCTTCTGAAGTGGAATATGACTCCGTGTTCTCTGATGGGCTCTGCCAGGCCTGCATACACAGATCAATGTACGTTGTAATATCCGCCTCATCCTGAAGACCCGTGGACGTGGCTTCTTCCCTGCAATTAGCCATGGCGGTCTTCATATCCGATTCGGCTTTTGCTGTACCGGATACAGATATTAGAATGATTATCCCAACTGTGCAGGCAAGTGTTGCCATCTTCATTTAGTGACTCCTGGATAGTGACCTGATTCCGGCTTGTGCCAGTTTTTTGGATTTCCCCGGGCACCATCTGATTTTACCCATTTTGAGCGGAAGAGGGGTACAGTAAAGCAAAATAATATAATCGTATCGATCAGAAATTTAGATTAAACTCAAGCGTGCAGGACGGGTACACCACCTGTTTGAAAGCAATCCAACGCAATTGGCGCGATTGATTAAAGGCGGGATTTTTCGTAAACAGCGGGTATTCATCAGGGTGCAATGGGGGCGGCATAGCTTGTGGATGCACAATTATTAAAAACATTTTTGGAAATTTATCGCACTCGCCATTTCGGGCGTGCCGCTGACAATCTTCATCTGAGTCAATCAGCGGTGAGCGCCCGTATTCGACTGCTGGAAGACGAACTGGGTGTGACTTTGTTTACCCGGGACCGGAATAACATTCAGCTGACTGCGGCCGGTCAAAAGCTTCTGCGTCATGCCGAGAGTATTACCACAGCCTGGAACCAGGTCAGGCAGGAAATGGCGATGGGGGACGATGGTCCCGATCTGCTGTCCGTAGGGGCTGTCCCCAGCTTGTGGGATATAGCACTTCAGGATTGGGTGCACTGGGTGTTCGGGGAATGCCCCGAGGTCTGCTTGATTGCAGAGGCGCACGGGGCGGAAGCACTGTTGCGCAAGCTACTGGAAGGCAGTATAGATCTGGGCTTTCTGTTTGATGCCCCCCAGTTGCCGGAACTCATGGTAGCTGAAACTATACCCGTGCCACTTATTATGGTCGCCTCTGAACCGAATCTCACCGCGGAACAAGCCGTTAAAGGTAGTTACGTGATGGTTGACTGGGGCACCTCATTCGCTATTAGCCATGCCCGGTATTTTCCGGATATGGCGACTCCGCGCGCTCGCGTAGGGCTTGGCCGGATGGCCAAGGCCTTGCTTCTTGCGCGTGGCGGCGCGGCATACCTCGCAGAGCCCATGGTGAGCGAGCAATTGAGGAAGAAGCAGTTGTTCCGGGTCGAAGGGTCTCCCGTAATCGAGCGGGTTGCGTACGGGGTGTATCCGGTTAACTGCGGCCGGCGCAATGTTATAGAGAAGACCTTGTCTTATTTTTCCCCGGCCCCGGCATCCTAGCTATGCAATAGAATAACCACCCGCTGTATTCTCTCGTGGCATCCTTTAATTGCGCAATCGTTGTGCTCAGAAATTGTCATCAAAGCACCAGTCATCAACCAGTTTATTAAGACGTTTCTCCTCCATGCGTCTTTCCAGTTCCATGCGAGCCTTCATTTGACGCCTGACTCGGGACCTCTCTTTTTCTCCTAATGTGGAGGTTAACCAATGCTCATTGTAATCCTGGTCCTCTCGCGCATATGTTTCCGGGGCATCTTCAGTCTGCATAGCCAGAGCTTTTGCCTGACTTGATTTCGTATTACCTTTTTTTCCGCGAGTTGCTGTGTTTTGTCGGTGCATTGCTTTTATCATACCTTTTGTCAGTAACGCCAAACAGGGGCTTTGTTGTAAAGGTATATAAGTATTATTCTAAAAAGTTTAAAGTGAAAAATAATGATCGAAACAATCAGAATTATTGGACGCTCACGGAACCATGTTCCTGGAAAAATAGTGCTTGAATTAAAGCTGCCACAGAATTTTTACGGGCATTTCCACGCGACTGGCCTAACATTCTAAAAAATATTAGGAATTAAGTAAAAAATTATTGCAAAAAGTGAAAGTTGGCTGGAATATGGACGGCAGACAAGCTGGTCCGTCGCGCTTTCAGTTTCAAAGCTTTCTGTTTGCCTTTCACTCGGTTGAACAGGTCATAAAGCCTGGTGCGCCTGGCGGGGGTTAAACCGGAGAATTCCAATGAAAATCTGTTTCTTGATGTATCCGTGGGAGCGCATTTCTCCGGAATCTGATTCTACGCTCAGGTTGATTCATGAGGCGGCCTCAAGAGGTCATACAGTCGCTCTCACTACACCGCATAATTTGACCATCAGAAACAGTATCGCCAGTGCCTTCTGTAATGTGCTCACGAAGAACGTGAAGATCAGTGGTAGTGTTCCCGCATTTTATCGAGCTGCCAAATTCAAGCGCAGCAAGCTTCCGCTGGCGGGTTTCGATGCCATCATCATGCGGGCCAATCCACCACTGGATAATATTGCCCTCAACTTTCTCGATTCGGTGCGCCTGGATGCTTTTATCATTAATGATCTGGATGGTCTGCGCATTGCCAATAACAAGCTCTATACAGCCTCTTTTAGCGGTCCGGCTGCTGAGTACATCCCGGTTACCCATGTTTCCAAGAACAAGGACTATCTACTGAAGGTATTGAATGAAACAGAATCGGATAAAATGATTCTGAAACCTCTCAATGCTTTTGGTGGACAGGGCGTTATATTGATCGAGAAGCGCGCACAGCAGAGTTTCCGCTCGCTGCTCGATTTCTATATCGGCGAAGAAAGTGTGAGCAATTATGTGATCCTGCAGGAATATGTTGAAGGGGCTGAAAACGGTGATGTGCGTATCCTGATGTTAAATGGCGAGCCGATAGGCGCTATGCGCCGGGTGCCTTCCAAAGATGACGTGCGTTCTAACGTCAGCGCTGGTGGCTCGGTTGTAAAACATCAGTTGAGCCGGGACGAAAAGGCATTGTGCCGGCATGTCGGGCCGAAACTGGTTCGCGACGGTCTGTACTTTGCCGGTCTGGACGTGATCGGTGGCAAGCTGATCGAGGTTAACGTATTGAGCCCGGGAGGAATAGCCCGAATCAACCGCCTTAACCGCACCAAGTTGCAGAAAAAGGTGATCGACTTTGTCGAGAATGTAGTGCACGCCAAGGAACTGGTGATCCAGCGCAAGAACGAGTTCCGCAAGGTGATAGAAGATGCGGACGCTGTCTGAAGCGGAAATCATTGGTCTAATTGAGCAGGGGAAAACCTTCGAATGTACCCTTGAGGATGGCTCGCTCACACTCAAGATCGAGGAGTACGCCCCAATCCTCTGTACGGCAATTCACCAGGGGCATCGTTTGCGTGCCGAACTGGAGGCACGCTGCCTGCTTTCGGAGCAGGAACGGTTGTACGAAGAAGATCCTTATACCGCCGATCTGATCAGTTCCATGCCCATTACGCTGGCAGCTGAGGATTCGCGCTATGAGTATGATCTTAACCGGCCATTGTCCCAGTGCGTGTACAAGAAGGCGTGGGGGAAAGACATATGGCGTAAACGCCTGACCCAGTCCCAGTTAGCGCGTTCCCATGACAAACACCGCTGTTTCTACCGCATACTGGATGCGCTGATAGCCAGGTTACAGAAGAAATTCAGAGGCTGCATCGTCTTTGATATTCATTCCTATAACTATCACCGGCTCGGTGATGCGACGCCAACCTTTAATATTGGTACAGAACAGATCGATATGGAGCGGTGGGGAGGCGTGGTAAGCCGCTTTCAGAAGCAGCTCGGGCATATGAGTCTTCCCAATATACAGGTGGAGGCGCTCCTGAACGGTGTGTTTTATGGTCGCGGTTATCTGATCGGTCACGTCAATGGCCTTTTCGAAAACACCCTGGTACTGCCGACTGAAGTTAAAAAGGTGTTCATGGACGAGTTGAGCGGTGAGCTGTTCCCGCTGGTACTGGATGAGATGAAAGAAGGAGCTAAAGGAGCAATTTCGGAAACCGCAGCGTTTTTTGCCCGCCGCCATACGCGAAAAACACGTGCTCGTCGGCAGGACATGCTTTCTACAACGCTGGATCCCGCTATCATCAAGGTGGACCGGCAACTCTACAAGCTGGCCAGGGGCGTGGAGACGCTGCAATATATAAATCCTGTCAATATTCTGCGCGAAAAGAAACGCTTTTTCGCGCAGAAGGGCAATTATCGGCCGGAATTCACTTACCGTCAGTTGAATATCGACCCTTACCAGTTCAAGGAAAAGCTATACCGCCTACCCGTTGATGATATTCGTGATGTCGAGATACAGCAGTTATACCGACAGGTGGTTAATGCCTTTGCCGACAAGATAGACATGTTGGTCAGTATTGGTAGTGAGCAGTTTATCTACAACTCACTGCGTTATTACGGTGAGCCGAGTGAAAAGGACCTGGCCAACGCCCGTTTTCTTCTCTACGCTCCGCCGCTAGCCGATCAGGAAGAGCCTGGAGATATAGGGCCGGAAGAGATGGCAAGTTATTTTCGTGACGTTGCCTACCAATGGGATCTCGATTGCAAGGTAGAAACATCCAGTAGACTGGTCGCTGCGGCGATGGTGAATAATGAAAAGCGGACGCTGCTCATCCGGCGTGATGCCAGGGTTAGCCGTACCGAACTGCAAGCGCTTGCGCACCATGAGTTGGGCGTGCACATGGTTACCACCCTGAATGCACTAAAGCAGCCGCTCAAGGTGTTTTCACTGGGCCTCCCCAACAACACTGTCGCGCAGGAAGGGCTGGCAATCCTCAGCGAATATCTGTCAGGCAATATGACATTAATACGTCTTAAAGAACTGGCACTACGTGTCATTGCAGTGGACCAGATGATTCGTAATGGGGATTTCCGTTACACCTTTAATATGCTTACGGAAAGGTACGGTATGGGCCGCGACGGAGCTTTCCGTCTGGCAACACGTGTCCATCGTGGTGGCGGCTTCACCAAAGACTACCTCTACCTGCGAGGCTTGCATAACGCGCTGGGTGTCTATCAGGAGGAGAAAGATATATCAGCACTCTTTATCGGGAAAACAGGTTTTGCCAACTTGCCGCTGATCAAAGAATTGATCGCGCGCGGGATTTTGGAAAAACCTGTATATATGCCGGAATGCCTGAGCAACATCATGCCTTCGTCACAGGTGCTCGATTATCTTGTAGCTTCGATCCATTAACAGCGAGTCCGATGTGACTCCGCCACATTTATTATTTCCCCGGGGTTGGTCGGAAAAGAATTAACCCCAGGTCATCCGGTTTGTGCGGCCGGGTTTCTGAAAACTCGGTCATGCGCCCGCGACAGGTTTTGACCAGGTTTTCTGCAGCAAGGAGTAGTGGCCCGGTGCGGATAATATTGACAATCTCCTCAACTTGAAGGTTATCAAACAGTCCATCGCTCGCGATAACCAGGGTATCGCGCGGTGCGAGCTTGATTCCCGGGCCGATCTCAACCCGCATCTCGGACGTGCCAATGATATTGGACACCAGGTGGCGCTCCTCGTGATAGATAGCGTCATCAGCTTCGATAAATCCGGCTTCTACTGCGTATCCGACAGGGGAGTGGGGAATAGTCAGGTATTTTATTTTTCCGCGTTGCCCGGTAACCAGGATTGCGGAGTCGCCAACATGATAAGGACGAACGTAGTTGTTTTCAATTCCTACGGCGGCGATGGTTGTGCCAGACCCAACACCATGTTCCATGATTATTTTGTTGGCTTGTTCTATGCCATCCAGAATGGCTTCACGAAGTGCCAGTTGCCCGTTGCAACTATCAGTAACGTTCTTGCTTACTTGACGTACTGCCGTAGCGGAAGCCTGATCGCCGGAAGGAAGACCACCCAGGCCATCTGCCACCACAAGGACACCTGTTTTCTCACCGCAGGGGATAAGTCCCAGTGAATCCTCATTATCTGATTCTTTTTCCGGTGCTCGTCCGGTAAAGGCGCAAGCAGTACCGTCAGCAATGAGAAAGATTTCAACCTCGGCAGAATCAACGCCCAGATAGAACCTGGGTTTGGTTAGTGCTATTGCCATACCAGTGTTTCCAGATATTCCCGCAGCTGCCCGGCGGTTCGAAACTTTTTGAGAATAAGGGAACGCTTCAGCCCGCGACAAATAGCCTTGATTTCCTGTGGCTGGTTTTTGTAGTGTTTTTGCCCGCCGACAGCCTCATACAGAATCTTGATCAGGTCGACGACATCTTCATGGATGTTTTCCAGTTTCGGCGTACCCCAGTGGTAGAAGTCGAGTAATTTTAATTCGAAACCCAGCCCATATCGACGCACGATAATGTTGTCCGTATGCAAGTCGCCGTGATATTCCTTCATCAGGTGAATACACTCGACTCCAGTTGTAAGTGCATGCAGAAGATGGAGCCCCTGGAACGGTGTGAGACGTTTGCCAGGTTGACGAGCAAGAAAGCCGGAGAGCAGTTCTCCTTCGACAAACTCGGATACCAGCAGCGTCATGGGAGTGCCGCGATAGGTAATTGTTTCCCTGGTGTGATACTGAATGGCAATCGGGCAGTGTCTTAATTTATGCAGTTTTTGGGCGTACAAATTTGCGGTGCGATCCCGGGGATTGCGCTGTGGGTAAAAAAGCTTTGCCGCTCTTTCGATACCCGTCGGATGCTCGCGTACCAGATACACTTCGCCCTGCCAGCCTTTGCCAAGAGGTTCCATGACTTCATATTTCCGAGCCAGAACTCTGCCGGGCTTAATGTCGAAGCGATCGACTACAGGAGTGGTCGAAGCGGGACGATTGCGCATTTAGTTGCCCTTCCCGATAATTCATACTGCTTGATATTCTTGATCTTTTCCAGGGGCGCCGTCAATCTGGAATAGTCTGACTGGTGACTTGGAGAAACGGCAGTGGCAGATGTCCGATAAAAAGGACCATACAACTGCAAATCGGGCTGCGTCCTGGTGCAATACTGTTCCCAATACACCCCTCCTCTCTCTCCGGGCGAGAAAAAAATAAACAAAAACTGTAACATAGAAGAGAGTTCAGAAATTATTTCCTGGCAAATGACCAATTTTGCTGTCACCGATTATTCATTGTGTCTAACAGATCACTACGGACAGGGGTATGTACCCCCGCTTCGATAATGAGTGAGCGCATGGCACCCTTGCCGGGGTCTGTCAGATTCGGATTGTGCAGGATAGCGTGCGGTGTGGCATACATCCTGCTCCGACACTGTGAGAGCCACGTTTCGGGGCCCCCGCGTGGTGGCGGCGCACTGATTTCGCCCGCTTTAGCCACACCGATTATCAATCTGGTGCAAATATGACTGCTTCCACTTCGCCGCCGGACATTGCCAAAACCCTTGCGCCGATGGCGAGAATTGAAATGCGCCTGGACTATCTTTATGGCGCCGGACGCGCGTCCGCTATCGCGAAACGTATCGCGCGCATCATCGAGACACATAAACAGCTGCGCACCCGCTCTGTCTGTGGCCCGCTATGGACCCACAGGGACATTGTATTGATCACCTATGGCGACACGATCCAGTCGCCTTCACAGCCGCCATTGCAGACGCTGCGCAGTTTTCTGAACCTGCACCTTCCGGAAGAGTGCAGCATGATTCACTTGCTGCCTATTTTCCCCTGGAGTTCGGACGACGGCTTCTCGGTTACCGACTTTCGCGCGGTGAACCCTGCGCTTGGCAGTTGGGAAGATATTGCGGCACTGGAAAGTCAATACGACCTGGTCGTGGACCTGGTGCTGAATCATTGCTCGCGCGAAAACCTGTGGTTTATCGATTTTATCGCGGGCCAGGAGCCGGCCTGCAATTACTTTATCGATGTGGAGCCCGACCAGAACCTGGCAATGGTTACGCGACCGCGCAGTACGCCGGTATTGAGTGGTGTAAGAACCCATCGCGGATTACGCCATGTGTGGACGACCTTCAGTAACGATCAGATCGATCTTAACTACCGGAATGTCGATGTACTGCTCGAGATCATCGATATCCTGCTTTATTACTTGCGGCGCGGTGCGCGGATGGTGCGACTCGATGCGGTAGCCTATCTCTGGAAAGAGATCGGTACAAATTGTATTCATCTTCCCCAGACTCACCAGCTTGTGAAGTTGTTCCGTGATGTACTCGAACTGGTTGAGCCAGGTGCTCTTCTGATGACCGAAACGAATGTTCCCCATGATGAAAACATTGCCTACTTCGGTGACGGGGATGAGGCCCACGTTGTCTACCAGTTCAGTCTGCCGCCGTTACTGCTTCACGCCCTTTATTCCGGGAGTACGCGCTACCTTCAGCAATGGGCGGAAGGGCTCGATGCCAGCCCGCTGCCTGATCACTGTACGTACCTTAATTTTACTGCATCCCATGACGGCGTTGGTTTGCGGCCGCTGGAAGGTCTGGTGCCGGAGGATGAAGCAAACAAAATGCTTGAGGCCATGCGCGAGCGCGGCGGGTTTATCTCCTACAAGGCTAACAGTGATGGTTCGTCGAGTCCCTACGAGCTGAATATCAGCTATTTCGATGCGTTCCGGCACCCGGAGCCCGGTCACAACCAGTGGCATATTCCTGCTTACATGGTGTCGCAGATTGTAGCGCTATCATTGCAGGGTATCCCGGCTGTGTATATCCACTGTCTGACAGCCACCCCCAACGACGCCATGGGCGTAGAGCGCACCGGAATGACACGCTCGGTTAATCGCCGCAAATGGGACCGTAGCGAGCTGGAAGGTCTGCTTGCCAATCACGAATGTGAAACGGGCCGCGTGTTCCGGCTTTACAAGCGCCTGTTGCAGATTCGCCGCCGCCAGTCGGCTTTTCATCCTGACGCTGACCAACAGATTCTGTCACTGCCTGACGGGATATTTGGCGTCATGCGATCGGCGACTGATGGCGGCCAGAAGATTCTGGCATTGTTTAATTTTACCGATAGTACTCAGCAGCTCCATTCCAGGCTGTTACCGGTCGACATTCCGGAATGGCATGAACTGATTGGAGAGGTCGAACTGGTCATCGAGGCTGATGAGATTATATTGCCGCCTTACGCGGCTTGCTGGTTCAGTAAACAAGTGTAGCCGGGTCACGCTGATCATCCTTCATTATCGGCCGCTACTGCCTGCTGCATTTGTTCGCCAAAGTCCGGAATAGCACTAAGCACACGGTTCCAGTTGGGGATGAAAGGGGCTTCCATGGGGTTGGCGAGGAAGCTCTCCCCCGCCTTCATGACACTCTCGGTAAACAGGTCGACGCTGCCTTCCTCCTGGTGCCGGTCGAAGGCGAGGCCGTTGATCTTTGCGTCGTAGTAATACTGTTCAATGCAGTCTAGTGCGATGCGGAAATAGGTCGCCTTGATGGATCGAATATCCTCGATAGACAGTGAGATACCTTCCGTGGCCAGTTTGCGAAACAGCGATTTGGCGATTTCCACACTCATACGAACCAGCCCGCTCTCGGCCTCGTCACGGGACAGCGACTGGTGCTTGTGATCGTACTGGTCTGCAATGTCGACCTGGCATACCTGGTGGCTCGACAGTCCGCGATAGACCTCGGACAATACACCGACCTCGAGTCCCCAGTCGCCGGGAATGCGCATTCGCTTGATGAAATCACGCCGCAGGGAGAATTCGCCCGATAGCGGATAGCGGAAGCTGTCCATGAATTCCAGGTAGTCCATGGGGCCAACAACCTTCCTCAGCGCGCGTAACAGCGGCGTGACAAAGAGTCTTGTCAGGCGGCCACCCAGTTTGCCACTATTGACACGCGCGTAATAGCCCTTGCAGAACTCGAAGCTGAAGGTGGGGTTGGCGACCGGATAAAAGAGGCGTGCAAGTAGCGCGCGGTCGTAGGTGAGAATGTCGCAGTCGTGCATGGCGACGGCTTCGCAATGCTCCAGTGACAGGGCATACCCGAAGCAGTACCAGGCATTGCGGCCCTTGCCGGGCTGCTGGGGCGCCAGCCGTTCGGTCTGGAGTTGCGCGTCGAGTGCACGCAGGCGTTCGCCGTCATTCCACAGGATATGTGTAGTCTGTGGTAGGCAGGTAAAGAACTGTCGAGCGTGCTCGAAATCATCCTTGCCGGCCTGATCCAGGCCAACGATGATGTCCGATATGTAAGTCGCCTGCCTCAGGTGTTCGACAATAGCCGGCAATGCCTCGCCCTGCAGTTCTGAATACAGGCTGGGCAGGATGAGAGCCATGGGGCGTTGTTTGCCGAATTCCGTCAGCTCGTTTTCGATTTCCCCGATCGGTCGTTCCAGCAGTTTGTGCAGGGTGGTGATGGTGCCATTCTGAAAAAAATCTGCCATGCGAAGTCCTTGTGGCGCGGTTAGCTGCCGTGGCTGGGGGTTGCGCTATGTTGTGGATGGACATGAGTCAGTTCATCAATGAGATCCTGTATGCTTCGATTCCAGCCGGCAGGGCCGGCGGCTTCGGTACGCAGGGTTCGAACAGTACCTTCGACATCGAGGTAACGGCCATCCGGTTGTTGCACGATCACGGCGATGTCAGCACTGCTCAACATACCCATGTCATTGGGGCTATCGCCGGCAGCGATGGTGGTAAAGCGCTTTCCGGTGTCGGTCTGGTACAGCGCCAGCATTTTTTTCATGGCCTGCGCCTTGCTCTGCTGCGCGATCACGTGCCAGAAGCGTCCCCCACGGGTGAGAGAAAAGCCGCGGCGCTCCAGGGCCGATTCAAAACACGCAAAAGCTTCAGGTGAGTCTTCCCAGACCAGGGGCTCGGAACACAAGCGTTGTCTTGCGCGCGTGGCATCTTCAGCGGACAGCCCGGTTTCTTTTGCCACCTCGTCTGCAGTCATGTCATGGAAACCGCGGAACCCGATCTCCAGTTCGTTACGCAACTGGTTCAGTAATTGCAGGACCGTCGCGTATTCGGGCGCCATGCGTATGACTTTATAGTCATGCACAAGCGTTGCGCCGGGCAAGGATGCGAAGTAACCCTTCGGCACACACAATGCGCTGCCATTTTCAACAATGAAGGGGTGTGGATTATTCAGTGCTTCGGTCAGGCACTCGAGCTCTGCCAGCGTCTTGCTGGTGTTCAGGATGACGGGGATGTTCAGTTCGTGTAACCGGGACAGCGCCGGTTGCGCTGCGGCGAAACTGTAATTGTCATGGTCCAGCAGGGTGCCGTCCAAATCGGTGAATACAAGGACCGGCAGTCGTGGTGCTTTAAATCGCCTGTACATTTCCTGTCATTTTCACTGGTTCCCCTGTTTATCGCTTCCGGTGCGCAGAAATCGGGCAGCGCTGCCGGCGGCAGTAAACAGGCATTCGTTGATCATAGCGTGAATATCTTTTTAATGCCCGGATTCAGAAATGCCGGCCTCCCGGCCGGCGCAAAAAGTTTTGATGACCTGGGTGGCTGTTTCCTGCAGATGACTGGCTGCGTTCAGCATGGCATCCGCCAGCGATGCGGGGCCACGGCAAAGCGTATAGGCAGCCGTGATACCGATGGCATCAAGTGCGTCCATACCATCGCCAAGGCTGCCCGCGATGGCGATGCAGGGAATGCCTGCCGCCCTGGCGCGCCGGGCAACAGCTGCCGGGGCCTTGCCGAAGGCGGTCTGTCCATCGAGTCGTCCTTCGGCGGTAATCACCAGATCCGCACCCTTCAGTGCTTCATCGAAGTGCAGAAGATCCAGCACCAGCTCCGCGCCCGGCTGTAACCCGGCGTCAAGGAAGGCGATGCTACCGGCGCCCAGACCGCCGGCTGCCCCCGCGCCCGGGGTGTTGCGCACGTCTTTGCCGAGGCTGCTGTCCAGCACTTCGGCGAAATGCGTCAGCCCCGCTTCCAGCTGTTTCACCTGCGTTGTGTCGGCGCCTTTCTGGGGTGCGAACACCGTTGCCGCACCCCGCGCACCCAGCAGGGGATTATCCACGTCACAGATAACCTGGATCTGTACGGCTCCCAGCCGTGTGTCGAGGCCAGTGGTGTCAATCTCTGCAATCTCGCTTAAGCGATAGCCGTTCGCTTCGAGTATGCTGCCTTGTGCATCCCTGAATACCACCCCCAGCGCCTTCGCCATGCCCATGCCGCCGTCGGTGGTGGCGCTGCCACCGATGCCGAGCAGGATCCGCTGCGCTCCTTTATCCAGGGCGGCGAGGATGAGTTCTCCCACGCCATATGTGCTCGCCGTCATCGGCGCCAGTTTTGACGGATCAAGTAGCGCCAGTCCAGCCGCTGCTGCCATCTCGATAACGGCTGTGCGGTTTTCGCGGCTATAGAGCCAGGTGGCTTTGACTGGTTGCCCCACCGGTCCGGTGACCGGGAGAGATTGTGGTGTAGCCTGCAGCGCATCGCCCAGTACCCGGGCCAGTCCATCTCCGCCGTCCGCTACAGGCAGCAGTACCAGTTCGGCGTTCGGCAGTGCCCGGCGACTTCCGGTCGCCAGGGCTTCAGCGGCCTCGCAGGCCGACAGACTGCCTTTCAAGGCATTGGGTGCAATAAGGATCTTCACGCTGTTTTCCGATACAACCGGGCCCGAAATTATGGCCCCTGTTCCCGTCACAAATGGTGTGCCAGCGTGAAGTTTAGCGCTGTGCCGGCTATATACCTACGGTAAGATTTGATGTGCCGCCATGCCGGCTCCCGCCGAAGTGACGGAAAACGAAGTAGTCAGGCCCTCCTCAGGCAATCGACAACCATTAGCCGGACACCACACGCAGCTCCGTCATTTCCGGTGGGTTTTCAGATGCTGTTGATTTGGTAACTGTGTCACTATCACCCGACCGGGCCGCACCTGTGGTTTCGCTATCTTCGCCCGGACGCTTCTGGCGTTCATAAAGGAACTTGAGCACTTCGGACCGGTAGTGGTTATATTGCTGATCATCTGCCAGCACCAGGCGTTCGCGCGGCCGTTCGAGTTCTATGTGCAGAATTTCGCCAATGCTGGCGGCCGGGCCGTTGGTCATCATCACGATCCGGTCCGACAGCAGCACGGCTTCGTCGACGTCATGGGTGATCATGATGACGGTGTTACCCAGCGCTGCGTGGATTTCCATCAGTGAATCCTGAAGATGGGCGCGCGTCAGTGCGTCCAGTGCACCGAAGGGTTCGTCCATCAACAGGACTTCCGGCTGCATGGCCAGGGCTCGCGCGATACCCACACGTTGTTTCATTCCGCCGGAGATTTCATCCGGGCGCTTGTCGCGTGCGTGGGTCATGTGCACGAGATCGAGATTGTGATTGATCCATTCGCGCATTTCGGCCTTGCTTTTCTTACCCTTGAAGACCTGTTTGACACCCAGTTCGATGTTCTCATAGGCGCTCAGCCAGGGCAGCAGGGAGTGGTTCTGGAATACCACGGCACGTTCCGGTCCGGGCTCGATAACTTCCTTTCCGTTCAGGATGACGCCGCCCTCGGTTGCGCGATGAAGTCCTGCAACGATATTAAGCACCGTTGACTTGCCGCAACCGGAGTGACCGATGAGGGAAATGAATTCGCCCTTGTCGATTTTCAGGGTAACGTTATCGAGTGCCCGGAACGGGCCGTCGTTGGTGGGGAAGTCGATGCTGACTTTCGTTAGCTCCAGGTGTGCCTGTGTATTCATATTCGTATTCCTTTGCTGATCAGCGTAATGCTGCACTCTTGTCCCAGGAGAATTTACGCTGAAGCATCAGCATGCCGCGGTCGAGCAGGAAACCGATGAAGCCGATTACCAGAACTGCGACCATGATGCGTGCCAGCGAGTTGGAGCTGCCATTCTGGAACTCGTCCCAGATGAATTTACCCAGCCCCGGATTCTGCGCCAGCATTTCCGCGGCGATCAGGACCATCCAGCCAATACCCAGTGACAGCCTCAGGCCGGTGAACATCATCGGGATGGAAGAGGGCAGTACAATCTTCATGGTCTGTGTTATCCAGGGCAGGCGCAACACGCGACTGACGTTGATCAGGTCCTTGTCGACGGAGGAAACGCCTACCGCGGTATTGATAATGGTTGGCCATAGACAGCATAGTGTCACCGTTATTGCCGACGTGATGAATGCTTTGGCGAACATCGGGTCAGTACTGACATACACCGCACTGACTACCATGGTCACGATCGGCAGCCAGGCCAGCGGTGATACCGGTTTGAATAACTGGATGATCGGATTAAACGCGGCATACAGTGTCTCGTTCATGCCAATAACTATGCCGATGGGAATCGCGATCAGGGACGCAATCAAAAAGCCGGTGATAACCGTCAGCAGGCTGGTCAGGATCTGGTCAAGGAATGTTGCCTTGCCCGTGTAAGGCCTGATTTTCACCTTTGCGTCCGGGTTCCTGGCCAGCTTCTCGGCATTGCGTTTTTCCTGGCGCTCGAAAAATGCAACTTCCTTTTCGCGTTCCGCCTTATGCTCATCAAGCAGAACGACACCCTGTTCCCAGACCTTGGCCGGACCCGGTAGCACGCCGAGCGAGGTTTCCACCTGCGCAGCGAGCACACTCCAGAGGAACAGGAAGATCCCCAATGCGCCAAACGAAACGACTATTGACTTGACCAGCCTGGCTGCTTTTGCTGACGCGACCTCCCGGGAGAGGAAGCCCTGCAGCTTTTCAATCAGCGGCAGATCCCAGCTCCGGTATCGGCTTGCGGTTATTTCGGTGCTCATGCGTATATCTCCGGTTTTTGAGCGGACAAGCTAGGTCTTATCCTTGCCTTTCAGGCCGATCGGTAAAGACTCCAGGTAGGCGTTTGGTTTTTTCCCGTCGTAGGTGATCCCGTCGATAAACTCGGTCTGGGGGTCGCGGAAGCCGTCTTCGCTGGCGAAGTCAGGAAAGTCGGAAGCTGACATCGTGCCGTCGGCAATCAGTTCCTTCGCGGCTTTTTCATAGATGTCGGGACGATAGACTTTCTTCGCCATATCGAAGTACCAGCTGTCAGGCTTGTAGTCGGCGATCTGACCCCAGCGGCGCATCTGTGTCAGGTACCAGACAGCATCGGAGTAGTAGGGGTAGGTCGCGTTATAGCGGAAGAACACGTTGAAGTCCGGGATCTCACGCTTGTCGCCTTTTTCATACTCGAAGGTGCCGGTCATGGAGTTGGCGATAACATCGTAGTCTGCGCCTACGTAGTTGGGCTGTGCCAGGTACTTGACTGCTTCCGGACGGTTGGCGTTGTCTTTCTCGTCAAGCCACCTGGCTGCGCGCAGCATCGCCTTTACTACGCGCACTGTGGTGTTTGGGTACTTGTCGGTAAATTCCTTTGTCATGCCGAATACTTTCTCCGGGTTGTCTTTCCAGATTTCGTAGTCGGTAATGACGGGAACGCCGATGCCCTTGAACACGGCCTGCTGGTTCCAGGGTTCACCCACGCAGTAGCCATAGATGGTGCCGGCTTCCATGGTGGAGGGCATCTGCGGTGGCGGGGTGACGGACAGCAGTACGTCGGCCTGCAACTGACCGGTGATGTCGCCCTTGGCCGGTGCGTAGAATCCGGGGTGGATGCCGCCCGCGGCCAGCCAGTAACGCAGCTCGTAGTTATGCGTAGACACCGGGAATACCATGCCCATCTTGAATGGCTTGCCATCGGCCTTGTATTTCTCGACCACCGGCTTCAGGTAATCGGCCTTAATGGGGTGAACAGGGCGGCCGTCTTTCATTTTCGGAATATTGGGCTTCATCTGTTTCCAGATTTCGTTGGAAACGGTGATGCCGTTGCCGTTCAGGTCCATTGAAAATGGTGTGACGATGTGCGCCTTGGTGCCAAAGCCGATGGTGGCAGCCAGCGGCTGGCCGGCGAGCATGTGTGCACCGTCGAGCTGGCCGTCGATCACGCCGTCGAGCAGTACTTTCCAGTTGGCCTGGGCCTCCAGCGTGACATACAGACCTTCGTCCTCGAAGTAGCCTTTTTCATAGGCAATCGCCAGCGGAGCCATATCGGTGAGCTTTATGAAGCCAAATTTGAGATCTTCTTTTTCCGGCTCACCCAGTTCTGCGTAGCTGATGCCAGGAGCGCTCAGGGTGAGACTCATACCGATGCTCAAGGCCAGCGTAGCGGTTTTCAGAAACGCTCGTCTGGGTTTGCTGATGTGCCTGTCTTTCATGTTGACTCCAGTTCCGATGTGCTAAAAACAAAAAAGGCGTCTTGAACACCAGCCACGCGGCCAGGCTCACAAGACGCTTTTGTCCATGTTACGTTCGACCGCCAGCGGCCGAGTGAAAGTTCTGATTGTGTGTACTCGTTAAAACCAGCGGCTGCGCCGTTGCAGCTGACAAACGTTACACGCTCTACAGCAGAATACATGCCAAACCAGTAACTTATTGCAAAATAATGAAATTCTTAACTAGTCGCGGGCTGTTGGTTGATAAGCGCTTCCCGGCCCGCACAAATCCAGTGCGTTTTGGAGGCGAGCAATCGCGCCCGTGCGTCTTATTGGTTCAGTCGCGGGAAGATGTTCGCGGGAGTGTGCCGGAGAACGAAACCGGCCCCGTTCCCGGGGCCGGTTTTCAGGTGCATGCCTAGGCGGCCTCTGCGGCGGCTGATTTCATGGTATCCGCGAGTATGCCGTAGACAGTTGCCCAGGCTTCTTTGGTCTCCACAGTGAAAGCCTCGCCGAGGCCAGCTCCCAGTGTCCACAACAGTGCGGCACCGACAGTATCGTAGTGTTCGTCCCTGACGCCATAGGAGATGTGGCGAACGCCAAGCTGTTGTACCGCGGGCACGATTTCGTTCAGACGATCCAGCCCGTTGACTGCAGTATTGATCATTTTCATCAGCTTTTTACCCTGTTCGACCATGTCACCCTTGAACAAGGGTTTCAGGGAGGGGTCGAGCTCAAAGAGCTTGCCATAGAACAGTTTCGCAGCCTCGTCGGCGATGGGAAGTGCCTGCGCCCAGGAGTTCTTGACAAGTTGTACTTGTTCGGGAGTCATATTATTTCCTCTCTAGTTGAATATAGTAAGCAGCGAGTGCTGTCATGTAATCCACGGCAGACATCACTTCTTGGTCAGTTAAGTCAGGATTGCCGCCACGTTCCGGCATCATGGAGTCATCAGGACCGAAGTAGCCGTTGATGGCGTGGTCGTAAAGAACGCTCTTTCCTTTTTCAAGGCGCGGCGCCCACTCTGAAGCTTGCATGGGTATCGGTGCACCGGCGATACCGTAGCCGTGACAGGTTTCACAATTGGCAAGCCACAGGGTCCGTCCCTGCGTAAGTTCCGGACCCTGCAACTCGACATATGCGCTGTTATCAGCACTGGCAGCGGATGCCATCACCAGCAAATTCGCCGCAAGCAGGTAACGAGCCGGTGCACACATCGATCAACTGTCCATGGGGATGCGGATAACAACACCACCCATCACGTCGCCCAGCTTGAAGTCGCGTTTCGGCGTGTCCTTGTGATCGTTGTGACAGGACACGCATACCGGGGCTACTCCGACATCCGGATAGACAGCCGTAAAGTACTTGGTGCCAGCCAGGGTTTCTTCTGCATAGTAGTTTTCACCTTTGTTCTCGGCGATGAACTTAAGGCCTGTTTTTTCAACCTCGGTTTTGGGTGCGTTCTGCTTGTTGATCGGCCACAGCGACTGCAGTGAATAGCTGAAGTTAACGTCGTCCAGCTTCTCGGCGCGCTTGGCCACCAGTTCGGAACCGAAGCGGAACATCTGCGCCGGCAGGACCAGCGCCTTGTCGTCCTCGAAGTGCTCGCTAGCCTTGATCACCTTTTCTTTCTTCACCAGGCGGTTGACGATTTTCTTGGTGTAGATGGCGCGGTCCGAGTCCATGACCAGGTGCAGGGCATCAGCCATTGCCTTGGGTGATATAGTGGGTTTGTTAAAAGCGTCGCTGTCCGCAATGGCGCTGCCGATGCCTGCGACGGAAGCCGCGATGCCAAGGCCGATCAGGGTTTTTTGTAAGTGTTGCATAGGTCTTTCTCCTGTCCTAATTGTGTAAAAAAAAAGAAATAGCCCGGGTGTTGCCCGGGATGTATCAAAACTGGTTTTCGTCGATTTGGGCTTTTTCCTCTTCAGCGCGTTTCTGGTCGGCATCCGCCAGTTCCATGCTCGTGACGTGCACTGTGGGTCGCCCGGTGAAGTTGTTCTTTATCAATGCCGGGTCGGCCAGGGCATCCAGGGTGAATCCCAGGCCGTGGCATTGCATGCAGGCGGGCCGGATCATCTTTTCATTCGGTGACAATGTGGCGTTCTGGTTATGGTCCACCATGGTGCGGCTCATCCAGTCATTGACATCGAAATTGACACGCGGCATATGACAGCTGGCGCAGGACACGCCGCTGCCCGGTTCGCCTTCACCGCTGATTTCCTTTTCCCACAGATCGAAGTGAGGAGACTGCTTGTAGGCGAGGCTGTGATCGTCCGTGTGACAGGTGAGACAGGCGGTCACGGCAGCCTTGCTAACGTCGAAGCGGTGTGCGCCATGGCAGCTTGTGCAATCCAGCGCTTCATGTGCTGCTTCATCCTGCATAGGCAGGCGCGCCTCAGCAG
>Ga0316187_10000501_pt1 | contig 30742 bp, 46 predicted proteins | sample CroRivburrow1_MG_FD_204927 | JGI IMG/M metagenome (GOLD analysis project Ga0316187, IMG submission 204927) | Coastal sediment microbial communities from Maine, United States - Cross River worm burrow 1 | ecosystem: Environmental > Aquatic > Marine > Coastal > Sediment | place: USA: Maine... | reverse complement strand
GCATCTTGCCAACCTCGTCTTTCGCCTGGATATGAATGTCATCATCACATCGCACGCGAAGAACCTGTACGGGGATGCAATGGCGATCACAGGCAAGACATTCGACGGGCCGAAGGGTATGGATCATATGTTCGATTTCGCGTTTGAGATCGACAAGCGCGGCGAGGCTCGCGTTGGCATCGTGAAGAAAACCCGCATGGGCGGGCCGGGCCAGTTCCCTGAGTCCGAAGTGTTCCCGTTCTCGTATCAAGAAATCGCTGACCGATACGGGCGTGATATTCTGGAACGCCAAGCAGTCGCGGTCGCTCTCGCGTCTGAGGATCAAGTGGCAACGATCAAGGCGTTGCTGCCTGACTCGGGTGTGAGTTCCGAGGCAGTAGACAAATGGCTCGCCAAAGAGAAGGCCGCAGACTTCACGGAAGTCTCCGAAGAAAAAGCAACCAAGTTTGTTGAGTATCTCAAATCGCAGATCAATGCGAAGAAAGCGAAGGTTTCATAATGGGATGGTATAACCCAAACGACGCAATCACAGTAGCCCGCGAGGGCTGGTATCCAGCGATCATCGAATCCGTTTCGATGGGGCAGACAAAGAAGGGCGCGCCGATGGAAACGATCGCGTTCCGCGTCTACACGCCGAGGAAAGAGATGGTCATCAAAGACTACTTCCACCCTCAGAATCTTTGGAAGTACAAGAAGCTGGCTATCGCTCTCGGTCAACTCGCCGAGTTTGAATCGTCCGGTTTTGAGGCAGGCAACTTTCAGGGCAAGGCAATCGAGGTCGATCTTTCGATTGAGTCGTCGGCTCAGTATGGAGACCAGAACAAGATTGGTGCGTTCGCTGCGAGCGGCACGAATACGCAGGGCGTATCGGGTGGGTCGGTGCAGCAAGGGCAGCAACAGAACCCGCCGACGCTGACCGCAGACGACATTCCGTTCTAGCCACAACACCCCCTCCGCGAAAGCGGGGGGTTTGTATTTCACCAACAGGAGAAACCCAATGACTGACACCAAAGACACCGCCGCGCAGATCGCCGAACTCTGGAACCTTAGCGACGAGGGGAAGGCGGAGTGGTGGGCCGACTGCATTCGACCGAACCCGAGACACCATCTTGATGAACACGATACTGATTGGCTATTTTCACATGACGGGAGAGGGGCCTCACACATTGAAGATCAACATGCCCTCGACATCCTCAAAGGCCACGCCGAGGACTGGTTGCGGGGGAGGTTGAAAGGCGTTATATCAATAGGTGTACCAAACAATCAAATGTTCTACAACTGGCTTGCAGCCGTCTACAATCATTCCCTCCCCGCCGCGATCCGTGCAGAAATGGAGCGTTCCAAATGACCCCTGAACTCCACATAACCGCACCAGATTATGAGCCTCACATAATCGACATTACAGAGTATGGGTATACACATAGGGTGTACCTTGTTCGAGATTACACTGGGAGTCAGTGGCGGGCGCGGGGGAATCGTATATGGTCTGAAAGGGAAAGCGCGGAGATGATAAAATACAACCGTCGAACTAGAGTTATCCATCGATTCGAGAGGCGGTGTGGTAAAATAGTGAGCAAGATTCCCTGGTATCGGTGGCGACTCAAAAAAACTATCCGTGAAAGATCGAAAGCAATTGTTCTGGAATACCTCGGCTCGTTCGATTTTGATTCATGGTGGACAAACAACTTTCACAAGATCAAGAATGACCTTCTTTCACTTCCGCATGTTCCTTCATATTCTGAAATTGAAAGACCACAAGTATGACCCCTGAACTCCACATAGCGATCGGCCTCGTCCTGTTCGTACTCGCTATTGCGGTCGTCCTCATAGCCGACACGCACCGAATGCGTCGGCTTGCAACCAAACCACGCGACGCTCGGCAGTGCCAGAACTGCGGGGCGATCACAAGCCCAGATCGGGCAACGCACGCGGCGGCGTACGATGAGGGTGTGTGTGTTGAGTGTGGAGAAGTGAATGCTTAAAACAATCATCGAGCTTATCAAGAATCTGTTTACATGGCTCATCATCGTTACGCCTTGGGAGCGTGCGGTTCGGGTTCGTGGTGGAAAGAACATGCGCGAGATGGGGCCAGGGTGCCACCTGCGAATCCCGTTCTGGGATCGGTACTATAAACAATCGGTTCGTCGCAGGTCTGTGATTGTTCCCCCTGTCACAATCACTACGATGGACAAAACGACGATGACTATTGCCGGGTTTTTGTGGTACGAAATCAGCGATATAATGAGTTTGTATAACAAGCTGCATGACGCACAGGACACTATTGAATCCGAAGTCAGCGGTGCCGTTGCAAAATATGTCAGTGAAAACAAATCGGAATCGTGTGGGTGTGATGCGATTCGGGAGTCAGTAGAAGGCAGTATTAATCTTGAAAAATACGGGTTGACCGGCGTTGAGTTTCGCGTCTCAACGCATGCAGAACACAAGACTTACCGGTTCTTGACCGGTGGGGCGTATGCATGGAGCGGCGGCGACCGGCTGAATACAACGGAAGTAGAAGGGTGATAGATATGGAACAACCAAGGCGAAGACCACCACAGCCACTAATGGAACCATTCGATTGCTGGATTGAACGGAAGTTGTCAGAGTTGGATGCGATCAAATCAGACGACGAGCGGGCGCATTCGTTGGAGGATGATATTCGAAAGCAGGTCTTGCACGAAATCGCATCAGGTGATTTCGGAGAGGCAACCGCGTGGGCAGCCAAGGCACTCCAGACCGGCGAGATTGATTTCGATAGGTGGTGCGCATGACCCCCCGAGAAACCATCGACGCGGGCGAAACCCTGCAAATCATCCTGCCCTTTCCCCCATCCGTAAACGGCTACTGGCGATCAATCGTGCGCGGCAAGGGGCCAAAGGCGTACCCCGCCCAGATCATCAGCGAAGCCGGGCGGGAATACATAACCGCCGTAGCATCAACGGTTTACAAACAATCCATCGGTGATCTATTCAACGACCGCAAGGTCTCGCTCGAAATCCACCTGCATCCCCGCCGGCGGGGATCGGACATCGACAACTTCACAAAAGGGCTATTCGACGCGCTCACCAAATCAGGGGTATGGAACGACGATAGCCAGATCGTCCGATGTTCAACCCGCATGCGTAAGCCCATCAAGGGGGGGTTCGTAGTCCTCTACGCCCGGCTCGCAACCCCCGAAGAGATCGACGAAACAGAGACATTCGAGGTGGCACCCGCAATCGCGGCGGTCAGAATGTAACACAACCGGATCGAACATGGTATGATTCTATAGGCACTACCGCCTGTGGAGCCACGCCATGCGATCAATCATCATCGCCCTCATCGCCCTGCTGACCCTCTCAACGGTCGGGGGCTGCTCGTCCGCTCAACTCACCAGCCAAGCCGAGAAGCACGAAGATGCGGCTTCCATTGCCGTTGACACTGCCGACCGAATCCAGGCGGTGCTTGACCGCTACCCAGCCGGGTCAATCGAGGACGGGCAACTCGCTCAGTTTCTTGCGGGGGTCATGCCGGACGAATGGAAGGGCCGATTTGAGGCGTTGATTGCGGTGGGTAACAGCGTCCGCGAGTCAGCAGAAATCCTTGCAAGTCAACTCCCCGCATGGGCCGAGGGTGAACTGGCCCGCGCCGAAACGCTCCGGCTCAAAGCCGACGCTCAAGACTCCAAGTTCAACAACTTTGTATCGAGCATCACCAGCGTAACCGGCTCGGCTGGCGGTCTAGTCGCGCTCATCGGTGCGCTCGCCGGGGTGTGGTTCAAGCGGGGGCAGAACAAGGCCAAATCAATCACCGCTGATATTGTCACCAGTATCGAGGCTGCGAAAGCCGCAAGCCCTGAACTCGAAGCGGCGTTCTCGAATGCGGGCGGGGCCGCGATGCGTTCCTCAATGACACCAGAAACCATGCGGATCATCAAGGCGATCCGAGATTCACACTAACCCCCAGCCCCTTCCGCGAAACCGGACGGGGCTGATTTGATTAGCACACCGGCGATTCCGTGTCGATAGAGGCATGTGTTTTATTCCGGTTTTTATTCCTTTGATTGGAGCATGGAATGACACAGCAAGAATGTATTGAGCAAGCCCTGGATGTCCTCGAAAAAACCGACCCAAAAGAACACGCCAAACTACTCGACCAAACACACACCAACTGGGCCGCCAGTTTATCCTCGGTGGTGATCTCGAACCACACACTGTTCAAGGCACGACCACAAGGGGCAACAAACCTCACCTGCTACTGGACTGCCGAGTTCTTCTACGCTCAGGCACTTGTAATCTGCGAGGCAATCACCGATCCGCAACTCAAGAAGCAGTGCAAGATCAATGCCAGAGAATCATACTGTGATTCATACGATGCGTGTGGTGAAGCATGAGCCCGCAAGAAGCCATAGACGCTTCCAAAGAAAGAGTTATCCACCTATCGGGGAAGACAGTGGTCGCCGCCCCCGTCTCTGCGGTACTTGTTGGAGCGATGGTGTTGCTCGGCATCCGGTTTATACCGGGGGTGTTTCCTCAAGAAAGGGACAACGGTTTGCTGATTCACAAGATGGACACCATGCTCTTAAACCAAAGCGGTATGGCAAAAACGATTCATAATCTCGAGCTCGATGGTGCCAAAATGAGTGGGCGGCTTGACAATGTGGAGGGCGATGTCAGGGAACTCAAAGACGCGATTAACCGCGTTGCGCCGTGGCCGGGAGAAGATTACCCGTGAAAATCATCCTCGCATATACCGGCCCGTCCGAACGCGAGCAGGACGCACGCGACCTCCTCCATGATGCGGGTATCAAACTCGACTCACGCCGTGCCTATCAGCTCACACTCGGCAAAGACCCCGCAGACCTCGACCTCCGATTATCCAGGGGTCTTCCCGCTATCGCAGCGAAATCGACAAAGGGTGATTTGGTCTACGCCGATTACGAGCCGCCAGAGTACAACCACCCCAAGGAGTTTGACAGCGACATTGCCAGTGCAACCATCCACGCACTGAACGCAACCAAACTTGGCATCCCCTCGGATCGTAAGGTCAGCGTCTACGGATTCCCCTACAACCGATGGTGGCACGCCCACACCACGCAGACCGCACTCTTTGGGTTCCGATACACCCACCGTCAAACGCCGATGGGATGGTTCGGGCCACAGTTCTATCAGCCGTACAATATCAATGACAAGAACGGGATCAATAACCTCCACCGCATCCTCCAGATCAAGAATGTCTGCAACTGGTGTGATCCATCCGTCCCGGTGATCCCGTTCATCCAGCCCGTCATTCGCCACAAGGACAACGACTACGCCGAGATGACTGACGAGACTATATCCGATGTCTGGTCATCGCTCGCTTGGGCGGGGATCGAAGAGGTCGTATGGTGGTTTGAGGGTGGGCGTGATGGACAACTCATCGAAGGACACAGGGAACGAATCAAACGACAAGCACCTATTATTGAAGAAGCACTAGCATCTGTGGTGCCGGAGAATGAATGATTTTACAAACACTTGGGGCATTGCTTGCCCTTGCCGTTGGGCCTATGCATTGGCGCGACATGATCGAATACTTGGAGATACCGATGCCAACTTATGTGACACCACTCAACTGGGGAATCGAAAGTACCGATCTGAGCGGAAAGAATGTGATTCTTGGTGACTCTCAATCAGTCACATCGTTCATCCGGTTTACCTCACAACTTCCATTGATCGCCGATGAGTTTGGGTACACGATTGTTGGTCACCACCTGCCCGGCAAAGTGATGTCGTCGGTGGGAAACGAGATCGTTGAATATGCTGACGCGAGTTACACATCCACAGAACTTACGCCAGATACAGTCTGGCCCGCCACAGGCGACGATGCAGGCGTGCATCACAATCAATCGCGAGAGATTGACTTTATATCCGAGCCGGGAAACTTTGTAGATTTGTTCAGCGTGCAGGCGAGGGAATCGTCGTTCGGAGACTTTGATCTGTCTGGCCCAATGGCGGTTCGCGTGATCCTCCACAACCATTCCGGAAGCGTAAACAGGATCAACCTTGAAGAGATGCGGGGTGCCACGCCGGGGGCGAATACACCGAACAGTGGTAACTACGGCAACGGCGGAAGCGGCACTACAATCGGCGGCGATCTAGATTGGGACGAAACCGGCGACATACGGGTGATCCACAAGGGGGTTCGTGGGGCAGCAAGTTTCGGCGGCGGGTCTGAGTTGGTGGGCGTTCTTGTTCAGACATCCGGCTCAACCGAAGACACAAAGCAGTTTAGATTCCTCGGTGCGATCATCCATCAAACCGGCGGTACAAGTGCAGTACCTGACCTTACGCTCCCGGCTTCGGGAACCATGTTTGCCACGATTGCGGCGTCGGGCTGGTCAGCATACGACCATATCAATCGCATCGACGACATCGCTCTCGATGGTCTAATCAATGCAGTTGAGGGCTTTGACACAGTGACCATTCCTCTAGGCCAGAACACCGAGGACTTGGGTACAGACCATGCAGACAACATGGAAACACTTGCCAACCGTATTCTCACCCGTCACTCAACGCTCGGATATTCCGCTCCGAAGATTATCATGGTTGCTATGTGGGCTTATGATTCCAATCACGCCCGGATGAGTTCGCAGGCTGATGCTGTGTTTGAACTCACTCGCGTTAATAGTTGGGGATTTGTGAATCTCCACAAGACATATAACGGACTTGACCCAGCAACCAACGGGGCAAGGTTTGACGGCACACCCGCAACATACACAATGGATGCGTTGAATCTGCACCCAGCCAACGAGTTGACGGCACAGAATATAGCCCGCGATCTATTTGAGCACTTCGTTCCCGCCAATATCGTGACGGTGTTGGAGACGACGAACCGATCCCGATCCCGCGATCGGCAGAGGTAAACAGATACAGAACACCGGCAGAACACCGGAAACAACCATGACTGAGAAACACCCAAACCTGAATCCACCTTGGAAAAAAGGCGACCCCTCCCCAAACCCAACAGGCAGGCCAAAAGGGTCGGGGATCACCGACAAGCTCCGCAAGATCATCGAGGACAATGAGGGCAAAGGGGCAAAGGCGATTGCAGACGCGATCTACGCAGCCGCACTGACCGGCGATCCCCGCATCATCAATATCGTGCTTGACCGTTTGGAGGGCAAGGTCACCGACAAGCTTGACCTCAACGGAGAAATCAAGGTGATCGAACAGCGGTTCGTAGTGGCCGAGAAACCGAAGCCGAGCGATGGAAGTTGAAGTACGCACAACCCCGTTGATCGAGTATCAGCACGACTATGTGGTGGACGATTCCCCTTGGCTACTCGGGGACGGCGGGCGCGGGTCAGGTAAGACATTCGGGCTTGGTGCAAAGCTCGTCACCCGCGCGGGACACGCCGGGGCTGTTGAGGGATTATTCAGGCAACGGCTCATCGACCTCAAGCGAACCACACTCAAAACGATCCTCAAGGGGGACGGCAACAATGCCCCGCTCCTCCTCCCCGGCACATACCACCACAACCAAGCCGAGAAGTTCATCCAACTGCGAACGGGCGGGATGATCGTCTACAACGGCATGGATCAAGGTGACACGGGACGCGAGGCAGGGTCAACAGGCCGGGGGTCGTCGCTCAACCTGACCGGGGCCGCGTTCGATGAATGGGTCGAAATCGAAGAGAACGCGATGCTCCAGGTCACAATGGGCGTGCGCGTCAAGGTGCCGGGCCTCCCCCTTCAACGCTACGGGGTATGCAACCCGTCTGTGCCAATGCACCCACTCGCCGTGCGGTTCGGGATCACCGATCCAGCGACGGCTCACAAGCGATCCAGACGGATCGTGATGCCTGCCAAAGACAACCACTTCAACCCGCCCGAGTTCTTGGAGGAACTGGAATCGTTGACCGGCGTTGCCCGGCTCCGGTACTATGACGGGCTTTGGGTGGGTGCCGATGGTCTGGTCTATGACAAGTTCCTACGCTCGCACCATGTCCGTGATTGGGAGCGGCCAGAGCGGTTTGAGAAGGGGCAGATCATTGGGGTGGACGATGGGTACACAGACCCGTTCGTGGTGTTGGACTACGGCATTGACCCGGATGGGCAATACTGGTGCCGGAACGAAATCTATGAATCTAAGTTGACCCAACCCGAGAAGATCGACGCGGTGAAGCGGCTATGGCGTGGCGATTGTCCGGTCGTTGTGGATTCGGCTGCCCCCGATCTGATCGAATCCATGCGGCGGGCGGGGATCAACGCGATCCCATGCGATAAGGGGCAGGGGTCGATCAACTACGGGATCGGCATTGTCCAGTCGCTGCTCGCCAAAGAGGGGGAGAACGGTGAGCCGTGGCTTTCGTACTCCCCGAACTGTGTGAACACGATCCGGGAGAAGGAATCGTACGAATGGAAGCCGGGGCTTTCGGGGGTCAAGGATCAGCCGAGGGATAGGGACAACCATACGGCGGATGCAGAACGCTACTGCCTGCGGTATAATGCTGAGGAGCGTGGCGGGTTCGGCGTGATCGACTGGGAGGGTGGCGATGAGGCCGCCCCGTTGAGCGATGACGACTCTGACGATGGGATGTGGCAATGAGAATACCATTCTGGAAGAAGATCAGCGCGGGCTTGGCCGAATCCGTATTCAACGATTCAACGGTGCGGCGTGCTGAACTCATGCGGCAATTCCGCCCGAGGGACATTGCAGCCATTGCGGGGCTTGACCGGGCGATCGGGGTGACTCACCAGTGTGCTTCGACCAACGCCGATGTGTGTTCTTCGATCCCCCTGCGGCTTATGCGGCGGGTAGACGCTGCGGATTCGGTTGATCGGCGTGCGTACTCGGGCCGAAAGATTGCCAAGATTCAGCACAAGTACATGGCCTCGGGTCAGGCGGGCGTGAAGGTCGCGGCGTTCGCGGACTCAGGCGGCGAGGTTGAGGAAGTCACAGACCACCCGATCCTTGATCTGCTCGAGAACCCGAACCCGGACTACCCCGGTTCACAGATCGCTTGGCTTTCGTTCTACTTCAAAGAGATCACGGGCAAGTCGTATGAGTTGGTCGCGTTCGGCGAGAACGACATGCCGGTCGTGTTGTACCCCCTGCTGTCGCAGTACACCATGCCGGTGATCGGCGAGGAATCTGGTGCTATCGAGGGGTTCCGGTACTCGCGGTCTGAGACCAGCGTTGCGGAGTTTGAGGCCGAGGATGTTATTTACTACCGGCATCGCGTGTCTCGGTTCGATCCAAACGGAGGCGAGGGGCCATTGGTGGGCGTGCTTGCCGAGGCCGATTTGCTGATGAAGAGTCTGATTCTGGATATTGCTATGGCGGACGGGGGCAACCGCCCCGACTCGTTGTGGACGATCAAGGATGGGATGGCTACGCCGGATCAGGTCAAGGACTTTGAGAAGAAGATGAGGTCGAAGTTTCGGGGCCTACGCGGCATGAGCAAGCCGCTGGTGACGCGGGGGGATGTGACTGTCCAACCGCTCGCGTGGCCTGAGAAAGAACTTCAATCATTCCAGAAGATCGAGGCGATGGAGAAGCGGATTCGCAGTGCGTTCGGGCACCCTGAGAGCATGGGAGACTCCAACGCATCGACCTACGCGGCCGCGCTGATTGCCGAGAATGAATATGCAAAGAACACGCTTCTTCCCCGATTGAACGCGGACGCTGCCCAGAAGAACACATCGCTGCTGCCGATGTTCGGGCTTGATCCGAGCGTGTATTGCTTGGTCTACGACAACCCCGTCAAGAAGGACGAGGCGGCGTTGAGCGACCGGATGCGGTTGGATGTGGCATCGGGCGTGCGGACGATCAACGAGGCCCGGTCTGAGCAGGGGCTTGATCCGTCGGATGATGAGGGTGCGGACATGTTGCGGGTTAATGGGCAGACATTCGAGAAACTGGACGCGGAGGCACAAGCCCCGACGCTCGGCGGGTTTACGCTCAACGCGGCACCGGAGGCAAAGGCCGCCGAACCTGTAACCGTTCCTGAAAAGTTCGATCTGCTGCCGGTTCTCCGTAAATCCGTCAAGGCGGGCGAACTCCAACGCTGGACGGATTGCGAGTGCGAGGCGTGTACCAAAGCGGGTGACATCGCTGACGACCCCATCATTGAGGATGTGTTCTCAGGCGCTCTAGAACCCGTCGAGGAGTCGATGGAAGAAATACTGACCGAGATGCAGGACGAGGTGGTGCAAGCAGCAGGGGCGGGGCGTGCGTCCGATCTGGAGGACTTGAAGGCGCAGGCCGCTGCAGTGCTGCAAGATCAGATGGAGGATGTGGTGCTTGACTCCGTGCGGGCCACGCTGGCTGCCGCCAATCAGGATGTCGATTCGATGTTCGATGTGGTGAACGAAACGGCGTTGTCGTTCCTTGAACGGCACACGATCCAGGTGGCTGACGATATCGCAGCGACGACCGAAACCATGATCCGGCCCGCGATTGAACGGGGTCTTGAGGAGGGGTTGAGCATCGGGGACATCGCTGCCCAGATCGAATCCGAGAACATCCCGGCGTACCGTGCCGAGCGGATCGCCCGTACCGAGGTTCAGACGGCGGTGCAGGGGGCACGCTACGAAACGCTCGGGGAGATCGGGGTTGAGACCGTTGATTGGGTGAACGCCCCCGGCGCGTCTGCGGCCCACCAGCAGATCGCGGCAAGGTCACCGAAGAAGATGGGTGAGCCGTTTGTGAAGGCAGGGGAGACGATCGGCAAGGAATCGTTCGATCGGGACATCTACCACCCACCTGCGAGGCCGAACTGCCGGTGTAGTTTGCGCGGGAACTTTGACGATTTAGACGAGGACGAATAATGAACGCACAAACAATCATCGAGCGGCTGAAGAAGCACCCCGGCGCGATCGGGCAAGACTACATCGGGGTCGTCGCGTCCTACGGCAAGGGTGCCATAGTGGACGATGAGGGCGACAAGAACGACATTATCGCCATTGCCAACACCGGGGACATCGACCTAGACGATGAGGTGGTGATCCCTTCGGGGCTTGACACTTCATACTTTGAGGCGAACCGGCAAATCTTCGTCGATCACGAATACAGCGTTGACAAGGCGGCTGGGTTCCTGCGGTCGATCAGCAAGTACCCATCGCCTAAAGATCACAAGGCATGGAAGGTGCGTATCGGCCTGCACGACAACGCGGCTGGCGAGGCGGTCAAGGCGATCGTCAAAGCGTCCGGCCAGATCGGGCTTTCGATCGGGTTCTACCCTACGGACTTTGGCGCACCGACCGATGACGAGCGGTTGCAGTTTGAGCAAGAGGGCAAGGAACTCAACTCGGTGGTGCGGGCGGGTCGCTGGTTTGAGCTCTCGTTTACGGCGTTGCCATGCAATGTATCGTGTCAGGGCCGGATGATTGGCGGGGACGGGAAGCAACTGCGAATCCTGCGGGCGTTGAAAGAACAGGGCAAGGTGGACGATTCGACGCTCCGCGTGCTTGGTTTGGCTGATCGGAAGATTCGGGTATTGACGGCGGGCGGTACTGTGACGAAGCGGGTGTCGGCACTATCCTGATGATTGTGCTATGATTACTTGACGGCCTCTGTGGTGGTGGGTCGTCCGGGTGAGCGGTTGAAAGACCCCGAACTCGATTGGTTTGATCGGAATCGGTCTGAGACGCGACCGGCGAAAGCCCCGAAGCGTCAATCGTTGATTCCCTGAGATTCGTGTTTTTTACACAAATACAGGGAGTTCTACGATGAATCGTAAACAACTCATCGCATTTGCGAAACGAATGGGCTGGAAGGGCGCGACCCTTGACAGCCTGAAAGCGTGGGCCGTTGAGAACGGATACGACGCTTTCGATCTTGGCAACGACATTGTTGTCGAGGTAAAGGATTTTGAGAAGGTCTGGGGCAAGGGTGTAACTATCCGGTTGCCAGAGGGTGTCTCAGTCGAAGACTTGATTGTCGAGGACGACAGCAATATGGACGAGGACGAGGATGCCGAGGCGAAAGCCGAAGAGGACGACGAGGACGAGGCAGCCGAGAAGGCTGCCAAGCAACGCGCCCGCAAGAAGTCATTCCGAGACGAGCAAGCGAAGGTGACCGGTGCCAGGCGTGCCGGTGCCCGCAAGTCTGGACGGATCGGCGATAAGGTCAGCGCGGCCAAGTTCGCGTACGACAACGCCGTGAAGAAGGGGCTTCGGATTCGAGGCACGAACGCGGTTCCAGTGTTCAAAGACGCGGATACCGCTGAGTTGACCGGTTCGCTTTTGCGGCTTGGTATCAACGGGCGCAAGTATTACAACCAGCGTTCGCAGGACGAAGAGATCGTTGAGAAATCAGGATCGACCTTCAACCCCGGAACCGGCGGCGCGTTGGTCGCTGGCGAGTATGCCCCGGAACTCATCGAGCTCTTTGACCAATACGGCGTTGCACGCCAAGCGGTCGGGGTCACTTCGATGCGTGAAGGAACCAAAGAGATGCCGCGTCTGCATACCGATGTCACTGTCTATGACGGCAGCGAGTCGGGCACCATGACGGCTTCGGACTTTGGTACTGATCTTGTGACGCTCAATGCTACCAAGTCATATGCCTACAGCACGATACCATCCGAGCTTATGGAAGACGCGGCTATTTCGGTCGCTGACATCGTTGCTCGTTCTTCGGCGCGTGCCATTGGCAAGTGGGAGGATGAATCGTTCTTCCTTGGTTCGCACAATCGTACCGGCGTGACCGATCTGCTCGGCACCATTGGAACTGACCAGTTTGATTCAGCTTCTGGTGCGTGGTCTGCGATCACGATCTCAGACATTCAGTCTGCAATCGGCCTGCTTCCGGGATGGGCTTTGGCTGAAGGCATTTCTATCGTGTGTTCGTCTGCGTTCTACTCAACAGTTCTTGATACATTCGCTATGGGGGCGGGTGGCAATACTGGTGCTGACCTCAAATCTGGCTTCCCGGGCCAGACTATGTGGGGACGCTACCCGGTTCATATCTCCGAAGTCATGCCGTCCTCGTATTCTGACGGTCAGAATGTCATGTTGATTGGTGCGTTTGGCGCGTCATCCAAGTTCGGTATCGTTGACGGTTCGGAGGCTTTCGAGTCGTCCGAGCATGTCGGTTTTGCAAGTGATTCAATCGCGTTCCGTTACAAACAACGGTGGGCCATGAATCTTCACGATGTGGGCGGGTCGGGTTCCGGCGTCGTTTCACTCTTGGCATAAAGGAGGTTCACTATGTCTGCTATTTCTAGAGGACTCACTGGTGCAAGTACCGTAATGGTCGCACCTATCGCGGTGGCAAATGGAACCGCAACCTGTACTGCGCTTGATTGCTCGCGTGGGTATGGGTGTACAGTCGAGGTTACGGTCGGCGTGACTACCGGGAACTTCTCGGTATTCAAGCTGCAATCATCTGCGACATCGGGCGGCACATACGCCGACATCACCGGCGCAACGATGACCGGCCCCGGTGCTACCGATGACGGTGGTATTTGGGCGTTCCATGTTGATATGCGTGACCGAAACATCGGGCCGTTTATCAAGTTGGTGATGACCGAGGATAACACCGGATCAGGCTTGGTCAATGTGACCGGTCGGGTTTGGAATCTTGACGAGGGTGGCGCGTCCGCTACCGCTCGCGGTTACACTGCCGAAGTCTTTGTATAATCCCCGTTCCCGCTCGGAAACGGGCGGGGCGGTATTTAGGAGGTTCACACGATGAACATGGTCAAAGTTAAGATACTGAAAAAGTGCTGGTGCGGCGATGCTGGCGCGATCAAAGAGATGCACGCGAGCCGAGCGAAACAGTTGATCGATGATCGGTTTGCTGTTGAGGTTGCCGAGGATCGTGAAGCACGCGAGGCCCGCAACGCTGACTCATTGAAGATTCGGGACAAGGCGTTCAGCAAGCGCGACAAGGAAGCCGAGAAGGAAGCCAAGAAGGAAGCCAAGAAGAAGGAAGCTGAGAAGGCCAAGCGTTCGCGTGGTCGCAAGAAGCCCGACAACAAGGCAATGTCCGCAAAGGAATAAGGAATGGCACTTTGCACAGCGGCAGAATACAAGGCGTGGCGCGGGATCACGAAGACCGACTGGGACACGGTTCTCGGCGTTATGATTACTACAGCGACCGCCGAAATCGAACGGTTGTGCGGTCGCACCGCAGGCGGGTTCGAGTCGGCTACCTTCACGGAGGTTTTCGACGGCGACGGATCACAGGTCTTGCAGGTCTCAAACGGGCCGATATCTTCGATTACATCAATCACGATTGGAAACTCTGACCCTTCGACGCTCGCGTCTACCGGGTACACACACGACTCCAGATTCGGGATTATGCGGTTGCCGTTTGAGACTGGCGGGCTTGTTGCTCGGGATGTTTGGGGCGAGCCGGTGTACGGGTCGTCTGATCGTGCGGTGTTCACTGAGGGGTTCCAGAATATCACGGTGGTCTATGTGGCTGGGTATGCGACGATCCCCGACGATTTGAAGAGGGTGTGCTACCAGTTCATAAGCCACTACTTTGATTCGAGGGGCCGGGACTTTGAGAAGGCAGCTCAGGCGATTGGGAACTCGAATATGACCGTGAAGGCGACCGCTGAGTTTGTGGCGAAGAAGATGGATGTGCTGAGTTCGTGGAGGCCGATCCTATGAGCTTTGCGAACCCTCCAATGCCGCCCCGGATGGGTGAACTATCGAACGCGGTGTGTGACATTTACGCGAATGTTGACGGCGTTGGTGACGGCGGTGTCGGTGTTACTACTTGGCCGAACTTGACGCATCAGGGCGTGATCTGCTCGCTGCAAGAGATGAGTTCGTCGCGTGCGTTGGCGTTGGGTCTTTCGTCCGAGGTTGGGCTGTTCGATCTGCATATGCCGCGTATGCGGGTGAACGGGACGGATATCGAGATCAAGGGCGGGAACATGGCGTGGCAGTTTGAGATTGATTCGACTCGTTACGAGGCGATCAGCGGCGGCGTGCGTGAACTGGACGGGATGCAGAAGATAGCCGTAAGGCGGATTGGTGCGTGATGGGCGTAGTCTGGGAAGGCACAACCAAAGACTGGCTCAAGAAGCTGGAGAAGGAAACCGACAAGGCGGTCGGTGTGGCCGCTGAGACTTTGGTTCAAGAGATACAAGACTCGATGCCCGGTGCCGGCGCGAGCAAGGCGGGGATCGGGAAGACCGCAAGGTACACCCCGTCAACGCCGGGGTCGCCTCCCGGTGTTCGGACTTCCAGATTGAAGAGCTCTGTTTCTTCGCAGCGTGCTGGGAAGTTGAAGCGTGTGGTTGGTACGAATGTTGGATACGCCGAGCCGCAGCACTTCGGAACGAGCAAGATGCCAGCCCGCCCGTTCATGGTTCTCTCCCCATCGACTAGGAAGCGGATGCTCAAGCGGTTCACCGCGTCACTCCGAAGGGGGATGCGATGAACTCCATCGGCCTAGAGGACGCAATCAGAGCGCGGATCGTTGCGAGTCTATCAACGGCGAGCGTAACCGTGCAAGGTGTATGGGCAGTAGTTGCCCCGATTGCCGTTGAAGTGAAGCAAGGGCTTGCTCCGGTGGTGATCTTCTCGCTGACCGCTGCCGAGACTGACGACACCTTCAACGATAACGGGTTCCGCGCCGACTACCGCGTGAGCGTGTACGACTCCAAATCGAACGGCACAACAAATGTCAAGCCCGCGTACGATGCGATTATCGGCAACGGCACACCATCAACCGCCCCAACAATGGGGTTACACCGCTGGCAGCCGACCGTATCGGGGCAGGCGGTTTCACAAATGCGAATGACGGCGTTCGGTTCCCCGCACACTGCGGACACGCTTGAGTATTACGCCGATTTCGAGGTTTACGCCGAGGAGGTCTAGCATGGCTGGCACTACTGGATTAACGGGATTACTCTCCGTAGCAGACACATCGACCACTGCGGTAGATCAAACAGGGTTTGATTTGCACCACTTGATCGGTACATCGACTGACCCATTTTCATGTACCATCAATGGCGGCGGTGAGTCGTTTCCGTCACCCGCGTTTGAGTCAACGAACCCCGTAGCGATCGACAAGATTGCTGGTCTCTCATTCTGGACGGCGACCTTCTCGGGTCGGTATCCACGCAATGCCCCGGTTGCTGGCCATGAAGGGTTTGTGACATATGCGAATGGAACGGTTGACGGTTGCACTGGTTGGTCGATGACGCTAAACGCGGGTACATACCCAAACACTGCACAGGCATCAACGCCGCCTGTGTGGATGGGCTACTTGCCCGGCGAGTACAGCGGGAGCGGTTCGTTTGATGGGAACATTGACGACACGACTGCTGTTACATTAGTCACTTCGGGGGCCGCCACTTTCCGCATGAACCCGGCGACAACCGTAGCGAACACGCTGGCGTGTGGAATTTTGATTACGGGGGCATCCCCATCGGTTGCCCGGGGAGCCAAGAACAAAATGGCGTACACCTTTGACATTGACGGGAATGTGACAAGTGCGGGTGATGAGTCGCTATTCAATGCTGGCCCGCTTGTGACCCCGGACATAACCGAGATTGTTCTGAGGGCTGCTGGGTCTCGCACATTTACAGGGCTGGCCTTCTTGACGAGTTTGACGATTTCGGCAAACATCGGTAGCCCGATCGAAGTGTCCGGTACTTTGCAAGGCACCGGCGCGTTGACGGTTGCATAGAGGTGATTCATGGCGAAGATCGACAAGGCGACAATCGAGGTCAATGCGGACATCGACGATCTGAAAGCGTCGATGGTCGATGCCAAAGCCGAGGTTGAGTCGGTCGGTGATGCTGGGGAGAAAGCTGGGGGCAAGGTTGGCGGGGCGTTTGGCAAAGCTGGCGAGGCGATCGAAGGAAGTACCGCAGGCGTTCGGAAGTTTAGCGGCGCGATTTCTTCTACCGTTGGTGTTGTGACGGGACTGGTTGGGGCTGTGACAGGCCTAATCGGTTTGCTTGTGTTGTTTGGCAAACTGATGAATGAGCAGAAAGAACAAACGCGGCTTTCCGAAAAAGCATTCAAGTCCCTCAAAAATCAAATCGAGGATTTCAATCAAGAAATCGACCCTGACCCAATCCGAAGGCAAGCCGACGCGCTTGGGGATTTGATTCGTGAAAATAAAGAACTAGAGGATGTCCAAAAGGTTGTATTGCTCCAACTTGTCGGCTCGGCTATTGCTGGAACCCAGCGGGTAGAAAAACACAAAGAAGAGGCTGACCGTGTAAGGCAGTTGAATATCGAGTGGGTTGCGCTGAAGGATACAATACTAGGGCTTGAATCCCAGCTTGAAACCGACCCAGTGAAGCAAGAAGAGATACGGTTTCAGGCGAGGATGCGTGCGATCGACCGAGCGAACCGCTCTGCGATGCACGGAAACCAATCCGAGTTCGATCAGATTATCGAGCTTGAAGAGAAGTTGCACCAAAAGCGGCTCGACGACATCAAGAAACAGAAGGATGAGAAGATCAAAGCGGAGGAGGAGGCCGCCCGCAAATCAAACGAACTTGCTGCGAAACAGGCCGCCGTGCTTGCTGCCGCGTTGAAGCGTGAACTTTCGGGCGTTGCGGCATCGTTGCTTGGCAGCACCGGCGGGATTACCACCCAACTTAATACCATCGTCAAAGACCTGCGAGAAGTCGCGCACGCGATTGGGAGGCGTTGATGGCACTGACCTGGACAGAACAACACTTTGACCGAGGCACTACCGAATCATCGAGTGGGTTTGGTCGCGTGCGTGGGTGGAAAGTGACGGGTGACGAGTCGGTCGTTGATGTGGTAACAGACGACCCCAGCGCGCCGAGGTTCGGCGATGTCCACCCGGATTACCCGTTGCTGGTCGTCAACAATGTATCGTTTCTCCCCGAGGGTCGGCATGTCGTGGTTCGTGCGCAGTATGTGCCTATCGAGTTCCAGGACCCGACCCCGCCTGAGAACGAGGACGATCTAGAGTTCTTCAAGATCGACACAACCTTTGAGGATGTAGACATTGAGATACCCGTGTTTGAGTTGGTCACAAAAGAGTTCCCGATTCAAGGGGGCGGTACTGAGACAAAGGATGTATGGCAGCCGGTGCGCCAAAAGGCGACATTCCGGTATTCCCGAACGGTTCACCGGATCACGCTCAACGCGACGGTGGCTGGCGGGGCGGGCGTGATTACACAGTTGAATATCTCGCAGGCCGTCAATGAGCAGACCAACAAGATTCACCAGATTGGTGGGGTCAAGTACCTGTTCAAATCGGACAGCGTGCGGCGTACCAAGATTGACAACTACCAGTTCACCTATCGCTGGATTTACGATCCGGGCGTGCCGAATACGCTGGAGTATGACCTGAGCTATTCGCCGAACATGGGTGGGATCGGTTCGTATGGTTTCCCCTATGCGTCATCTGAGTTTGTGGTTGAGCCATATTCGCGGCTTGACACTGCACCGAACGCGAGCGACCCTACACAGGTTCCCGTTGTCGTGTCGTCACCGGCGTATATGGAAGACCTGACGGGCTATACAACGCTACCGGGGGTGTCGTGATGTCTGAATCCCGCGTCTATGTCGGTGTGATTACAGCCCGATCCTCGGAGGTTCCCGCTCCCCCTGACGATCTGTTCTACAGCGTGCAGATCGAGGGGGAGTCTGGCGTGGTGGTGCTTGAGGGGATCGTGCCGCAGGAATACGACCGGATGCGGTATGCCGATGTTGACCTTGTGCCGTTTGAGATTGGGCAGCGTGTGGCGGTCGGCATTTCCCGGCTTGGATCGAATGAACTGGTAGACATCTTGACGGGTGAACGCCCAGACGCGGGGCCGTGCGCATGAGAATCGACCTTGACACTCTGGGCGTGAAGATGCCGCTGAATGTGGAGCGTGTGCGGCGCGTGTTCGTGCAGGTGGAATCCATCGGTGATTCCGCGTCTACGGCGGTGCTTGAGGTCAAGCGGGCGTTCGGGGATCAGTCCCCATCGGCGTCGTTCTCGACGGTGCAGACGGTTGATCTGACCGGCGCATCGGTCTTGGAGATTGATGTGGTCGATACGGGGTGGCTGCATTTCGTTTGCACGACCGCCGAGGCGGGGGTAGCCGTTGAGATTGGAACAATGGAAGTCGGTTCGATGACCGGTTGGACGATGCGAGAAATGATTACGGTTGATGCTGAGGGCGTGCGGAGCGCGATTAACGCTCAGGCAGCGTACAAGTCGATGGTGCTTGCCGAGCCGCTGGCAACGAATACCTCGGCGGTTGAGATTCGGCACGCGATAGACCCCGCGTTCCAAGCGGTCGCGTTTAATGTGGCGGCGGACTTGACGATTGACGGGGCAACGATTACGAGTATCGAGACGGACAACGCGGCGTACTTGATGCCGGTGTGCGAGACTTCGCAGGCGGGCCAGTCGCTTGTGCTGTGGTGGTATCTCAGGAGTGAAGTCATGGGCGAGGCAACAAAAGACTTTTGGACAGAGGCTGCGGCTGGTCGTGTACCGGGATATTCAACGGGGAACAAGTTTGGCCGAAACCCAGATATTGACACCGGAACATTACCGGAGGATATTTGGAGTGAGGGCGGTGTCTATACCGGGTTCCCAACAACCGGATTGGCCGAAACCGTTGATGTAGTTTCGGCCAGTGTGAACGACACAGCGGCAGGAACCGGCGCGCAAAAGGTTACTCTATACGGGTTGGATGGGGACTATCTGGAGCAAGAAGAAGAAATCACTATGAACGGCACGACCGCCGTAACTTCAACAAAGACTTGGTGGCGGCTTAACCGTGTGAGGGTGACGCAGGCGGGGTCGTCTGAACACAATGAGGGCAAGATCACGGTCAACCACACCACGACGACGGCTAATGTGTTTGCAACGGTTGACGCTGAGGCGAGCCAAACATCGATCTTGGCGTTTAGTGTTCCGGCAAATAAGAAGTTGGTCGCGCTCAATGTTCATATTGCAATCGACCGCGCGTCCGGGTCTGGAGTTGAGTCGTCGCTGACTCTGCGCGTGCGTGATAATGCAGTAGGAACAGTCCGAATCCTCGATTACTACTTTGTGACCGAAGGCGAACATTTCCACGAAGAGTATCATTCGACAAAGATCATTGATGAGAAATCAGATATTTGGATTCGCGCCGACGATGTGAGTGCAAGCAACACGATCATCGTTGGTTCGTTACAGTACCGGCTTGTGCCGAAATAACAAAGGAGGCCAGTCATGGCAGAAACTACGCTCAATGAAGGGGCCACAAGTCTCGCAGCCGCGAACTGGGCCGACGCTACCGGGGTCGTTGACAACGGCCAACTCGTAATCAATAAACCATTCGGGTCGGGTGTCCCCCTGACTTCAAGCGTGGATTGGTCGGCGTTGACTACGGGTATTGACTACCTCGAAATCAAGCCCGGCGCGTCCGGTACGCTCGGGTCTGGCGGGTCGCCATTGAAGATCGACGCGGACACCGATTTCGGTCTCACAGACCTCGACGGCATCACCAATCACGGAAAAGTCACACTGTACCTTGAAGCGGGCGGCGGTTCTAGCCGTATTCTTAACTTCGATTGCGGCGGCGGGTCTCGCAACTTCCTTGTCGGTGGTACCTTCACAACGACGACGGTACAGGGTGGGTCGGTCGATGCCAATGAATCGACGGTGCTGACCAATCTTGATTGCTACGGCGGCTCGGGCGAGATTCACTACAACGCGACCAAGCCAACGCTTGTGCGGATCATGCGTGGAAACTGGGTCATTCGGCGTGCGTGTACCTCGCTGATTATCGGCGAGAACGCGCGGGTGATTTATGACCCCGACGACGCGGCGAGCCACACCAGCACGGCTGTGACGAACTACGGCGGTACTCTCGATTGGCGGGCGGGCGCGATCCCGACCGTCACTTCAATCGGCGGCACACTGGACTTCACCAAAGCCCGCACATCGTTCGCTCCGGGTGCAACCGCGTTCATTGTTGGCGGCACGGTGATCCATGAAGGTACGGGCGAGGTTGATCTGAGCAATGTGACCTATGTTGGGCGCATGAGCCGTAGCGTGGGCGGGTTCACCCCGGCTCCATAATGGCACACCTGATCGTGAAAGACCGGAAACTCTGTGTGGTGAACGGTCGGCTTGTCACCAGCGCGGACGGTGCGCCGTGCGTGTGTGGCGGGTGCGCGAGTCTTCCCGACAATATAAAGCTGACGCTATCGGGCCATTTCGAGTTGACCGAGCGCAACACAGTCTTTGATTCACTTGGCAACCAAGTAACGACCGAGCGGCACAGCGTTACATTCCCCGAGCTTGAGATTACGATGTCGAGGAGTGCGACCGGGTACTTCTCGTTGATTAACTGCGATGCGCCGATGTCTGGTAATATCTCGCTGATACAAAATGCGGCAAGCCCATTCAACGAGTACGGGGCGTTGACGGATATTGTCAGCGTAGGGGTTTCGGTGCGACCATCATTCGACCCCGTTGCCCCGTGCAAACTGTGGACGATAACCGTGCAATGCAGAGGCCGGTACTCGGACAACTTTGGAAACACCGACGATCTGTTTGCCTTCTACACCGCCCATTACTACACGCTCGCCGATGATGTGGTTGGACTGCATAACCAGTTTGGGAACGGGATTCCAAGCGGGTTTTGCAATCAACAGTTTGAGCAACGGCCCATTCTTGGGTGTATCGCAGGGCCGAGCGGCGGTGGTGTGTTTGAAGCGGAAAGCAAGTCACCACCCAACTGCTACACCGAAGACCCATTCCAGAATGACCGGCTTGAAGAGACTTCGCATTCTGGCGGGTGGAGGGTAGAGATTGAGGCGTATGAAGGCCCGCCGATCTGTGATGCGAATCCGTTCACAACAGCCCTTCGGTGTGATGGGTCGGGGTCTGAGCTTGTGGTCGATCTACGGGATGCTATTGATTCGGTTCCGTCATCACCAGCCATTGAGATTTCGACGGATGTCTATGACTTGTATCAGCCGACCGGGAATGTCACCATAGGCCCCGCAGATATTACATTGTGGGTTGCTGAGGTCTGCGAGGAACAGGGCTTTGCGGTGTACCAGAACTGTGCCGATGCTGGCGATGAGATCGCGGTGGATGAAACGAACAAGCCGCCGAGCTCGCTAACCGCGATGATTGGCCCAAATCGGTACTTCCCCACTGGTGGAACAACGACCGACACGCCGGTTGCGGTGGTGTGGTCAGATGATCCGTGCCCATCACAAGACAACCTCTGGCGGCGGTGTGACGACCCGAGCGTCTATGTGCGGTTGAATCTGGATGCCTCGGTGTTGTTCATGTCTCGCGACTCGGCGGGGGTGTGGATGGTTGACCCGAACCAGCCGGGGCGCGAGTGTCGGGATATTTATCGGACGACCTTTGAACGGGTGTTGGATGATGGGAGGACTGCGCCGTTGCTCTCGGCTGGCGATCCGGCGAGCGAGTGTGCGCCGCGAACGCTGCTCGGTCAGGAGTGCCGGGGGATTGATCGGTCTGACCCGCCGTTCGGGGAGAACGACCTAGAATCACCGGCGGGGCGTTCAGGGCTGCCCCTGGTCGATCTGAGCGGGTTTGATCCCACCGAAGAGGCCCGTAGGTTGCGTCAGGGGGGTTGCTGCGGGCAGCCGTCAAACGATCCTTGACACCTACTTGACAATAGTTGGGCGGCGGGGTATGATCTGCCAAACGCCCACCACAGGGCAGAAAGGGAAATCATGAAGCAAGAGGAAACAGCACAGCACACGCCGGGGGTTGATGAGCAAGAAAAGGAAGGATGCGGAAACTGTCGGTTCTTTATAACTCGTTACGGATCTACAGATAACTGGTGCGGATCATGCCACCGCCATTCTCCATCGGGCGTTGGTGTTCCGCATGACGATTCTCCGATATGGCCGTCTGTGCAAGGTAGTCAATGGTGCGGGGATTATGAAAAAGCCGCAATCGCCAAAGCAACCGGGAATGAGGTGCAGGCATGAAAGACACACAGACACAGCACACGCCGGGGCCTTGGGAGTATGTCGGGAACACCCCGCCAAAAAATGCTAGAGAGGAGGGCTATGTCTACGGATGGTATGTCACATGCGCCGATGATCGCCATATATCCGTTGAGGGCCGTACTGGAGATGAAGCCGAGGCCAACGCCCGCCTAATCGCCGCCGCCCCGGACATGCTGGAAGCGTTGGAGAGTCTTGTTGCTACGATTGACTTTGTGTACCGTGTCAAACAGGAAGGGGACACGATGGATGCAGCCCGCAAAGCAATCGCCAAAGCAACCGGCGAGCAGGAAGGTGGTGCGTCATGAGCGATAACCAGATCACTTCGGACCAGATCACGGACGCGGAGATTATCAGGCACGCCCGCACACTGAGTGCATTGCTGGGTGCAGAGGGGTTGGATTCGACCCCTCATCACGCGATGGGGATTGCCCGAGCGATTGCCAAGTCGCACGATGACAACGGCGACGCAATCTCCCTTGCACCAGTTGTTTTATGGTGCGCACTCGGCATGATGTATAACAGACTGTACGCTTTGGCAATGGCTGTTGACGATGTACGCCAGAAGATCGACGATGCGGCGACCTGCTACGCTGATCCAGACCTGAGCAATGACGGGTACGACGGAATGCCCCAGTGGGTGCGCGAGATGATCGTTGCTGAGAAGACTTAACCTGCTCTCTTTCCTCGGAGCCGCCCCCTAATCTCTCTCGGGGGTGGCTCTTTTGATGACACTGACAGCCCGTCGGCTTCGTGGGCGGCGGGCAGACCCCGGAACCTTGTTGGGCACCGGGGTTTTTTACGCGCAAAAAACCGCCCCCTGCCGGATAGACAAGGGGCGGCCCACTTGCTGACGCTCTACCGACCGGGGCCGGGAAAGGGGGGAGCGTCGCAGTTTGATTGTACGCGGTGCGGTGGTGTTGTCAAACGGTGGATAACTTTGGGATCAGTCATGACTAGTCATGACCAGTGGTCATTGGTGGTCATTGGTGGTCATAAATGACCGGTTACACTTGTAGCCTTGTAGCAGTTGCGCAACTGTAACTCCGCAAAAACCGCGTTTCTAGCGATTCACTCGGGCATTTGGCCGATCGGTTGTAACTCGGGTCTGTGCGCCACTTATTTTGTGGCGCGTCCGCTACGCCAAAAGTGGCGCGGGTACTTCATCGGTATTTCATCGGTACCTCATAGCCGCGTAATAGCTGGAGGGTGTGTAATCGGGTTCACACATATGTGACACATATGTGATATGACCCCGATCCATGACCCCGATCACGGTGGATAACTCAGGCCGCGTGCAAAATGGGGAGTTCTACCCACTTGCCACAGGAGCCGCGAGAGCCGCCCTTAGAGGCGTTTGAGATTCGGAGGGGTTCGGAATCGGGTTTGGGGCTGGAACGCGGGAGACGGGCAGGATTCGGGCAATGCGTGAACCGTGCGGGCTTTCGGGTGAAGTAGACCATATTGCCGGGATCAGGAAAATGGTTTGGCGGGCGGGTTGACCGCGTGCAGGGTACGGGGTACGATCTCCAAAAAGGAGCAGTCATGCCGAGAATGTACACAATCACCCAGATCGCCGTCGAATACGGAGTGGCCAGAGATTCGGTCGTCTACGCAATCAAATCCAGGGGGATCGAACCGGATGCTCGAGTAGGGCTTTATCGCCTCTACACACAGTCAACCCGCGATCGAATCGTCAAAGAACTGGACGAGATCGCAGCCAAGAAGGGCGGGGTGGTCGCGTGAGTATGCCGTGGATCAAAATACGAACCGGTCTTTGTGATGATCCAGCAATCGTCGGCATGGCGAACACATTGGGGATCGACGAACACGCTGTCGTTGGTCGGCTCATCAAGATTTGGTCATGGGCGGACGCAAATACCATCGACGGCTACTGCGAGAACATCACCTACGAATGGGTGGACTTGCGCGTTTCGTGTAAGGGTTTTGCGCTTGCGATGCAAAAAGTGGGTTGGCTTTCGCGCAACAGATCGGGGTGGGTTTCGTTCCCAAACTGGGATACTCACATGGGGGCGAACGCAAAGAAAAGGGCCGATGCAGCCGATAGACAGCGAAAACGGAGAAGCGCGTCTAGTCCGACCGAACCACCCTGTCACAAAAATGTCACAAAAGATTGTGACAAAAGCGTGACCAGAGAAGAGAAGAGAAGAGATAGAGAAGAGAAGAGTAAGACTAAGTCAGCCCCTTCGGGGCGTGGCGAGAATCCGCCAAAGGGCTACACGCCTGAGTTTGAGGCATGGTGGAAGTCCTACCCATCCCGGCCCGGCTGCCCGAAGGGGAACAAGACAGAGGCGTTTACGGCGTGGAATGCCATAGGATCGCCTGAGAGCCACGCTAAGGTGCTTCAAGCCACCAAAGCACTCTCGGCATCGGATTGCCTCCCGAAGGACGCACAGCGGTTCCTACGGCCTGTGAGGGGCAAGGGTGATCCTGAGTACCTTCGGTGGCTGGACATCGAACCGCCGCCGTCCAAAGCCGACCTGCGGCACGGCAATATCGGCAAGACACCGGGCGACCCCGATATCATTGCCAAGCTCAGACTGAGAGGAACAACAGCATGACCATCGCACAAGGGTTCAATGTCAAACGGGCATCCCATCAGGCCGTCGTGTGCGGGTTCCCCCCCCGCCATGTCAACGCCATACATTCAGCCGAGGAAAGCGACCTGACAGAATCCCAACACGCCGCGTTCCTTTCGCTCTGTGAGTTCTGTGTTGCTGGCGGGATAACCATCGTGCGGGGCGGGTACGGGTGCGGGAAGACCCACCTTGCATCGTGGCTCGGGATCAACTGGAACATTCGCGGGTATAACCGCAAGCATGGGAAGTGCCGATACTGGACGGTTCCCCAACTACTTCAGTCTCAAAAGTCTTGGTTCTCAAAGAAAGACCGCACTGACGAGCCGTTCGATCTTGCCAAAGAGTGCGGGCTTCTCATCCTGGATGAACTCGACACGACGAACGACACGGTATTCGATCAGCGGGAAATCAAGCAGCTGCTCGATTGGCGATACTCGCAGGCAAACAAGCCAACGATCTTGATGACGAATCTTACAACCGACCGGATCGGTGACGCTCTCGATGCGTCGATCTTGGATCGTGTCATGGAGGGCGGGGGATTGATTGAAATGCAGGGTGCGTCGATGCGCGGCTCGACAGGATAACACCACGCCTCTACCGAGGCACAACGAAAGGGAACAATGATTAACAAAATCACACTTGAACTCGTTAAAGACGAATGGGAAGCGTGCTGGCCTCGCGAGCGTATCGCCAAACTCTACCCGGAACCAAGAACGCCATTGGAAGTGTTGACGATGACCGGCGGTGAGTGGGACACCATCAAGCCCAAAGATCGTTTTTGGACTGTATTGAGAAGCGATGTGCTGCCAGACGAACTACTGTGCCTGTTCGTTTGCTGGTGTGCGGAGCAAGCACTCCCGATTTTTGAGAAACACTACCCAAACGATTCACGACCCCGCGTTGCTATCGAGACTGCCCGCAAATTCGCCGCAGGTGAAGCTACACGCGAGGAGCGGGCTGCTGCGGGGGATGCTGCATCTGCTGCATGGGCTGCTGCGTGGGCTGCTACGGGGGATGCTGCGAGGGCTGCTGCGAGGGCTGCGTGGGCTGCGAGGGCTGCTGCTAGGGATGCTGCGTGGGCTGCGAGGGATGCGGGGGATGCGAGTGCTGCACAACTCGCCAAACTCATCGAGATGGTTACGATTTGGGTCGAAACCGGGGATGTGTTTGGGGGAGAGCGGGAGGGCACTCCATGAAAGCAAAGTACAAACCAACCAGCCGAATCGAGTACGAACGCGGAGTGACCGACGGCGGGCGCGCGTACCGCGATGGAAAGCCAACCGTCACAAAGGGGTCGCGCTCGTATGTCGCGGGCTTCGATCGCGGCGTCGAAATCGAAATCGAGAAGGATGCGAAAGCGGACAGGATCGCGGTGCTGAACGCGGAAGGGAGAGAGTGATGGAACGCACTGAAACCCACATCGTAACCAAGGAAAACGGGCCAAGACCAGCAGGGCCACCAGACTGCTGTTTCTATTGCAGCCGTCTTATCGGAAGGGAACACGCTGAGGATTGCGTGCTGAGAATCAAGACCGTTATGGTTCGTGCGACCACCGAATATCCGGTCGTCGTGCCTTCACATTGGAGCAAAGACGATATCGAGTTTCATCGAAACGAGGGGTCGTGGTGTAGCTCAAATATGATCGGCGAGTTACAGGAAGTATTTGATGCGGGCGACTGTCTTTGCTTACGAACGAAGTTTGAGTATTTGGGCGATGCTGACGAACACAATGATTCGCTTGTAAAAAACCCATAACCCCTAAAGTCACCGCCCCGATTGTGTCGATGTATACACCATCACAGGGCAGCGGAGCCGACCCAACCACTACGGCGGAGCCGATAACACCGAAAGGGAAACGAAATGAAAGCACGAAAACGATTCGCAGAGTTCGCCATTGCATTCCTCATCGCCGCAGTCTTTACCGGACTGACCATGATGATGACCGGTTGCTCAACCGTCAGGGGCTTTGGCCACCTCATCAACGGGATCGGGGACGACATCGGCACCGCGTCCGATGGGGCAAAGGAGTACATGACCACCCACTGATCTATGCCCACCCGACTCGCTCGCCGGGGAAACCCGACGCGCGGGCTTCACAAACAACGCGCATTCGCGCCAAACAAAAGGACGCAACATGGCAACCGCAAGAACAAACTGGAAAGCAAAGTATGAGGCGATGAGTGCCGATTATGAATCAATGAAGCGGATGAATGAAAAACTGGATCGAGAAGTAAAGGCCATTGATAAATCACTCGACAAAGAAAAGTACAAGCTCGAAAATATCAGCCGCATCATTGCGGAAATATCTTCAACCTCGTTGTTCAATCCAGAGAAAGACGATTTCGGTAACTTTGTGACCGGATACAAAGACCCGATCAATCCTGAAAATGCGATTATTCAACTGGCCCGCGTTGTCGGAATGGCGCAGGCGGCGACCACATTCTAGTAAAAAACAAGGACACCAAATGCACACACACAAACAACTCGCAAACTCAGAAACCAGAATGCTGCCGGTCGAATCCGATAGCAGAATCGCAAGCCGCGCGTACATGGACACCGGGCGGCTGTGCAGCGTTTGCATGTGTCCAATCGTGATCCCGTGCGGAATCGAGTTCGATGGTGACGACGGGCACAACGGATCGACCCATGTTTGCATCGAACGGGAAAGAATAGCGAAGGGAAGGCGATGAATGAGCTGGCATTATTCGCAGGAGCCGGGGGCGGGCTTCTCGCTTCAAAACTACTTGGATGGTCTACGGTCGGAGCGGTCGAGATCGAGCGATACCCCAGGGAGGTCTTGTTGCAACGGCAGCGGGACGGGATGCTCGACGACTTCCCAGTCTGGGACGATGTGCGAACCTTCGACGGCAAGCCGTGGCGAGGGCTCGTCGATGTTGTTTCCGGTGGATTCCCTTGCCAAGACATTAGTGCGGCAGGTCGAGGTACAGGACTTGCCGGGGAGCGTTCTGGATTGTGGTTTGAGTATCTGCGAATCGTTGAAGAGGTGCGCCCTCGATATGTGTTTGCCGAGAACAGCCCGAATCTGCGTACCCGTGGACTTGGCACCATCATCGAAGGACTTACCGGTTTGGGGTATGGTGTTCGATGGGGGGTGCTGGGAGCTTGGCATGTCGGCGCGCCCCACAAACGAAACAGAATGTGGGTGTTGGCCTACGCCGACAGTAGTTCAGCGACCCAACGAGGGGAATATGCGACTGGTTCGGGGGCAGGTGGTCGCGGGGAATATCAGTTTGGAGGATGCGGAGGCGATGGTGGGGAAGGATGTGCGGGAGAGTCATGGAAAGTTAAGGGCGATGTGGCCTACGCCAACAGTGTGCGGGAATCACAATCGGAAGGGTGCGAGCAAATACAGCGGGGACGGATTGTCGACGGCGGTGAAGAAGTTCCCAACGCCCTGTGCGAGAGATTGGAAGGACAACGGGAAATCTCCGGCAGAGTTGAACAGGAACACGCCAGCACTTGCGTCCCATGCTGGTGGGGCATTGAACCCGCCGTGGGTCGAGTGGCTCATGGGGTGGCCTCTCGGGTGGACCGACTCAAAGCCATTGGCAATGGACAGGTTCCGCTTGTGGCTGCAACAGCATGGAAAATCTTGTCAGGAGAAATAAAATGAAACACTGGACACTCTCACAACTCAAATCGTACATCACCGCACACGGCGGGCATATCCCCGAAACGCACCCCCGGCTCAAGCCGAGGCACTACCGGCTGCTCGTTATGGCCGCAGCCGAGCGGATCGGGGGATCGTAGAAATATAACCGGCAACACTTGACAACCCGGATACGCGGCCTAGTATCCATTACCAGGGCAATCACAAGCCCGCAACGAAAGGAAAGCAATGAGCGAATACACAAGTCGGTTTCGATGCTCTAAATGCGGTATCTACATGACACACAGTCAGAAGCACAGCTGGAGAAGCACATGCAAGTATTGCGGGCATTTCGGTGGGGGGTATAACATTTGTGATACTGTTGAGGAAGTTGGGCAATGGAAACTTCCTAAGTCGTTCCGGTGGTGGAAGCTTTGGAAATTATTCGATCTGGAATGGCATCCTAAAGGAGCCGCTTCGGTGCATGGCACAACGAAGGGGAAGCAATGAAGAACCTCAAATACGATTCAGACGGACTCATCGACATTCACGATACAACCCTGACTATCAAACTATTCACCGGCGAGTCGGTCGAGATTCACGAAATCGACGGCGAGTTGTTCACGGTTCAATACGAGGACGGCACGATCATTGATTGCACCGAAGACCCGGCAGAGTGTTTGAGCGATGAGGACTGGAATGTCTACACGGATGCACTGTCTCGGCTCCAGAACAAACTGCGCCAGCACAACGCTGACATCGCAGACCGCGAATCAACCGACCATGCAAACGACAACCACCACAACCGGCAAGAGGCCGCAGCACGCGGCGGCTGGTGAAAGGAAACACAATGAGCAACAAGATCACAGTGAAAGAACACAACGGCTACTACCTCGCCAACGATGGGGGCGAGCGGACTTATAGATCAATAAACGGGGTCGTATGGGACACACCAACTGGGCCAGTCGCTCCGGCCTACAACGACTGTCTCCGCAAGGCGTTCTACGCCTACCTCGACTCCCAGCGTACCGCCGAGCCGGTGCGGTGGAATGTGAAGGCAGGAGATTACTTTCCACCCGAGCCGGAGGTGTTTGCGGGTGATCCGAGTGAGTGGGAGCAAGGTCTTTACCAAAGCACCCAAGACTCAAGGTTCTATATCTTGCGAGATAGGACTAGTGGTGATGGATGGGTGAGGTTGTGGATTAACCCGGAAGACACGGAAGACCCAATGTTTGTTTATCGTGGCACCAGTAATCAGAATACCTACCACAAAGTCGCCGACTGCACCGCCGACCTCATCGCCGCGAAGTGGAAGGGTGGTGCGTGATGAAGAAGTTTCTGTTGTTTGATGCCCGAGCCCGGTACGACATAGACAAGGCGGTGGTGTTCACAGTTTCTGATTCCCTTAAAGAGGCCAAGCGTGATAAAAGAGACTTCGGCTCTGACTCTGTGATTGTGCAATATGACATTGTTCCAGGCACCAACAAACTAGCCAACCCGGAGATTCCCAATGACTAACCTCACCCTCCCAAGCCCCCTCTTCAACCGCCTGCAATCCGGCGAGTCCGTGCGGCGTGTTGAGCAGATGACTGTGGAGGCATGTAACTGGATCGGACTCACACCACTCA
>Ga0316187_10000499_pt1 | contig 30761 bp, 27 predicted proteins | sample CroRivburrow1_MG_FD_204927 | JGI IMG/M metagenome (GOLD analysis project Ga0316187, IMG submission 204927) | Coastal sediment microbial communities from Maine, United States - Cross River worm burrow 1 | ecosystem: Environmental > Aquatic > Marine > Coastal > Sediment | place: USA: Maine... | reverse complement strand
TTGGTAACCCGGTTGCTCAGTCCCGGTCTCCTGAAATTCATGGACTGTTTGCAGCTCAGTGCGGTCTGCGGGTTGATTACCAGGCTATAGAAGCTACTTCTGACACGTTTCCTGAACGAGTAAAAGCGCTCGCGCTGGAAGGCGGACGTGGCTGCAATATCACGGCGCCTTTCAAAAATGCGGCATGGCTGCTTGCCTCCAGCAGCAGTGATAGTGCATGTCGAGCCAGGGCCGCCAATACACTGGTTTTCGAGAGTGATCATCAGTGGTTTGCCGACAGCACGGATGGAATGGGGCTGGTACACGATTTGCGGGCCGGGTCCTCGCCGGAATTGGCAGGGTCGCGAATTTGCCTGCTGGGCGCCGGCGGCGCGGCTGCCAGTGTTCTGGGGGCGTTATTACGGGCAAAGCCGAAAACGATCGTTGTCGCTAACCGCAGCATCCTGCGCGCGCAGCAACTGGTGGACACTCACGGTGATCTTGGAAAGTTGTCGGCCTGTGAACCCCGGGAACTCTTGTCCGAAGCGCCTTTTGATCTGATCATTAATGCCACATCCCTGGGCCACGGTGGCCTAGCTCCGGAGCTAGGCGAATCATGGCTGACTCCAGGTGCGCTCTGCTACGACATGAATTACGGAAAAGCGGCAGAGCCGCTGCGGCGGTTGTGCATGGCACGGGGCATTCGCTACAGGGATGGTCTGGGCATGCTGGTCCATCAGGCTGCCCTGTCGTTTGAATTATGGACCGGCAAAACCCCGGACGGCACCGAAGTGCTCAGGCAGCTACGGCGTCCCTCGGGGCGTCCCTCGGGGTAAGTCACCGATAATCTCCCCGTCCTCATCCAGTTCCGGATAATCCAGGCCCCGCTCGCGGCAGTAACGTGCAACGGCGGGATGAAGCCACTCGAAGCGTTGAGGGTCCAGTGTTGCAGGACCAAGCCGCAATCGACCATACAATCCGGCGATTTCCCGCTGCCTCATCGCCTCGTACAGCACCACTGCGCAGGCCACCGACACATTGAGCGACTGGGTCATGCCCTTCATCGGTATTCTGACCTGCCGGTCCGCAAAGGCCAGCGCCTGTTCACTGACGCCAAAAAGTTCTGTACCCACCATCAGCGCAGTGGGCCCGGTGTAATCCAGGTCCCTGTAATCAACCGCAGTATCCGACAGGTGTGCCGCCACCAGTTGAAAGCCCCCGTCCTTCAGGTAACGGCAAGCGCTTTCGAGATCATCATGCGCACGCACCTTCATCCATTTTTCCGCACCCTGCGAAGTTTTCCAATGAATGGCCAGGCCTTCCTCACCCGGTACCGCGTGTACCTCGTTGATGCCGACAGCGTCACAGGTGCGGACAATGGCCGATAGGTTGCGGGGTTTGTGAAGGTGTTCGGCCAGTACCGTCAGGTCGGGTTGCCTGTCCGCCAAAACAGCCTCAATCTTCTCCCGCCGACGATCAGTCATCACTGCGTAGCTGCTTCAGGCATAACCGGACCGTACTCCAGGCCTGCAGCAGAAGAAGCGCCGGCAAAACAAGGATCAGGCTTTTCAACAGGAACACCAGGGGCAAGCCCCCCGCTTCCCGCGAAGCTTCCATGGTTTCCCACGAGGCGGCCACGTAATTCCAGCCAATGTACAGCAGGAAAAGGCTGAAGGGCACCAGCAAGAGCAAAGTCCCCACCAGGTTGACGATATTTTTGTAGCGGCTGGAACCGGAGCGGTAAAAAATATCGACCCGCACATGATCATCGGTCTGAAAAGCCCAGGCGGCAGCCAGCATGAAAACGGCAGCATGCAGGTAGGTCACACTCTCCTGTAACCAGATCCAGCCCTGGTTGAAGCCATAACGCAAAATGACGATCGCGAAGATCAATACCACCATGGCCAGTGTGAACCAGGAAACACCACGACCCAGCGACGCGACCAGCCTGGCCGCGAAATCCTCTTTTACTGCGGGGTTCTCAGCCGATTCTAATCCCACTCCATGACCTTCCAGTGAACAGGCTGAACGGGATTCATGGCCTGTTGATCCACATCGAGTTCAAGCTGTCCGTCTCCGTCCGTGTCAACGTAATAGTAAGGAACACCACCTTTTTTCGGCGTGACTTTGACCATGTATACGCGGCCGTTCATCCGATACTCTTCGATCAACCGCTCTTCTTCCTCACGAATGGTGACGGTGGGTTCGATCTGTTCGTCCTGAACTTTGGGCGGGATTGGGACATCTTCGGTGCTTTCAGGCGGAATGGGCGGCGGCTTTTCAAGATCCTCCTGTGCCAGCAACAAACCGGCAGACAACATCGATGCAGAAAACAGGATGACCAGCGACGACCATCGCATGGAATTGAAAAACACGTTTCTCATCGACTCATGCTCCCTCTGAGTTAGACTCTCATAATATCAGACCCTAATAACCCATAAATGATTCCGAATAAACTATGAGCACTAAGCCGACGCTGTATCTTGTTGATGGTTCATCTTATCTCTACCGGGCTTTTCATGCGCTGCCTAACCTGACCAATAGTCACGGCGAACCGACCGGAGCGCTGCTCGGCGTCGCCAACATGCTGAAGCGCTTGCTGAATGAGGCAGAGCCCGAGTATATAGCCGTGGTGTTCGATGCCAGGGGACCGACTTTTCGTCACGAACTGTATCCGGAGTACAAAGCGAACCGCCCGCCGATGCCGGCCGAATTGCGCCAGCAGGTCCAGTCGATACTCGATTTCACGAAGATGCTGGGATTACCCCTGTTGCAGGTCGACGGCGTAGAGGCGGATGACGTGATCGGCACATTGGCTGAAAACGCCGAGAAAGCCGGTATGCGCTGCGTCATTTCGACCGGGGACAAGGACATGGCGCAACTCGTCAGTGAGCTCACGACCCTGACCAACACGATGACCAACACCGATATGGACCGCGACGGTGTAAAGCAAAAATTTGATGTCACCCCTGAGCAGATCGTGGATTTCCTCGCACTGACAGGCGACAAGGCCGATAACATTCCAGGCGTCGAAAAATGCGGCCCCAAGACGGCGGCCAAGTGGCTCGGCCAATGGGGTGACCTGGACCAGGTCGTGGCTCATGCAGAAGAAGTGGGCGGAAAGATTGGCGAAAACCTCAGGGCCGCCGTGGAACAACTCCCCCTCTCCCGGGAACTGGCGACGATCCGCAGGGATCTCGATCTCGATGATCAACCGATGGAGCTGAAGAGAGGAGAGATTGACAAGCCTTCCCTGACTGAAGCACTCAAGCGTTTCGAGTTCAATAGCTGGCTACAGGAAATTGACAAGAAGGCCGATGAGAAACCACCGGAAACCGACTATCACACGATCAGTTCCCATGATGAACTGGATGCACTGATTGCAGCGCTGGGAGAGGCAGACCTGGTGGCTTTTGACACCGAGACTACCAGCCTCGATTCCATGCAGGCAGAACTGGTTGGCCTGAGTTTTTCAACCAGAAACGGGCACGCTGTTTATATACCCGTAGGCCATGATTATCCGGCCGCCGGGCCACAATTGGACCGCGATGAAGTGCTGGCAAAGCTAAAGCCCCTGCTGGAAGACCCTGATCTGCCGAAAGTGGGTCAGCACATCAAGTACGACATGAACGTGTTGTCCCTTTATGACATCAACGTGCAGGGGGTGGCGTTCGACACCATGCTGGAGTCCTATGTGTTCAACAGCACCGGAAGCCGCCATGACATGGATTCCCTGGCACTGAAATACCTGGGACGGCAAACCACCCATTACGAAGACATCGCAGGTAAAGGCGCGAAACAGATTTCGTTCAGCCAGGTCGCGATTGACGAAGCCTCTCATTATGCTGCCGAAGACGCCGATATCACGCTGCAGTTGCATGAACACCTTTGGCCGCGTCTGCAACAGGAGGAGTCCCTCTCTTCCGTCCTGAAAGACATCGAGATTCCCCTGGTGCCCGTGCTGGCGCGGATGGAGCAGCGCGGCGTGCTGATTGACGGAGATCAGCTGGCCAATCAGAGCCGGGATATGTCCGTGCAGATCATGAAACTGGAAAAGGAAGCGCACGGCGCAGCCGGTCAGCCCTTCAACCTGGGGTCGCCCAAGCAGCTGCAGCAAATCCTTTTCGAAAAACTCGGACTGCCCGTCATCCGCAAGACACCGAAAGGTCAGGCATCTACCGCAGAAGATGTATTACAGGAATTGGCGATTGACTACGAGTTGCCCAGCCTGGTCCTGGAATACCGTTCGCTTTCCAAGCTGAAGTCGACTTATACCGACAAACTGCCGCAGCAGATAAACCCGCGTACCGGCCGGGTGCACACGTCCTATCACCAGGCCGTGGCAGCCACCGGGCGCCTGTCCTCATCAGACCCGAACCTGCAGAATATCCCCATTCGCACGCCACAGGGCCGGAAAATCAGGGAAGCATTCATCGCGCCTGCAGGAAGCGTGATCATGGCCTGCGATTACTCCCAGATCGAATTGCGGATCATGGCCCACCTTTCAGGCGATGAAGGGCTGCTGAAAGCATTTCACGACGAGGTCGACGTTCACCAGGCCACCGCCAGCGAAGTTTTCGACGTTCCTTACGCCGAGGTCGACAGCGATCACCGGCGAGCCGCCAAGGCGATCAACTTCGGCCTGATGTACGGCATGTCCGCTTTCGGGCTGTCACGCCAGCTCAATATCGGCCGTGTGGAAGCCCAGGCGTACATGGACACCTATTTCATGCGGTATCCAGGAGTGCAGCAGTTCATGGAGAAAACGCGGGAACAGGCCCGTGAACAGGGCTACGTGGAAACCCTCTTCGGCCGCCGGCTTTATCTGCCGGACATCAATGCGAGCAATATGCAGAGACGGCAGGGTGCTGAGCGTGCCGCCATCAACGCCCCCATGCAGGGAACGGCTGCGGACATCATCAAGCGGGCCATGATCAGCGTAGATGCCTGGCTGGAAAAAACCCGGCCCGATGCCCGGCTGGTGATGCAGGTGCATGACGAGCTGGTCTTCGAAGTGAAGGAGAGCCAGCTTGAGGACCTGAAATCAGCGGTCGTTGAGCGGATGTCCGGCGCCGCAGATCTTGATGTACCGCTGATTGTCGATACCGGACACGGCCCTGACTGGGATACGGCTCACTGAAACATGTTGCAACGGTGGGTCTTTTGGCTTTTGTTGCCAGTCACAGCGATACAGGGCCTCTGGTTGCGACGCCAGGCACTGCGCCTGCCTGGTGCACCCGGTGACCGGCAGGGTGTAACCGGTAGTGGAGAAACATTGCGCCTGCTTGCGGTGGGTGACTCGATCATCGACGGCGTGGGCACCGCGCACGTAGATGAGTCACTTCCCGGGCAGTTCGCCATTGCCCTGTCGGAGGAGTTGAATCGCAGGGTTCACTGGCGCATCGAAGGCCAGACCGGCTATACCATTGAGGACGTCCTGGACTGCCTGGCGTCGATCGAGGATGATCACCAGGCCGATATCCTGTTGCTTTCCGTGGGCGTGAACAATGTCACCAGCGTGAGCACTACTAGCTACTGGCGATCAAAAATGAAGCAGCTGATGGACGATATTTCCCGGAAATATCCTGATGCCCGTGTGCTGTTCGCCGGTTTACCCCCCATGTCGCAATTTCCGCTGCCGCCCCAGCCGCTGAGATTCTCACTTGGACTTCGTGCAGCCACACTGGACGAAATTGCTGCAGCCGTCATCGCTGACTACCCGAATGCGACTCACGTGCCGACACGTATCACTCGACAGGAACATGGATTTTGTGAAGACGGCTTCCATCCCTCTTCAGAATCCTGCAATCTATGGGCCAGGGAACTGGCTGTCATTGGATCAAGGAGAGAAACAACATGAATGAAACCAGTGAGAAAAAAACCGCACCCAAACCACGACCGGAAGACGTCAGCTCGCCTGATGCCATCATCAAGGCGATGTATGAAACCATCTCGGGGCCCGCAGGAAAACGTAACTGGTACCGGGAACGCAGCCTGTTCCTGGAGGGCGCCCGGCTGATCCCGATCGGCAAACGGGTGCACAAGGAAGGCAAACTCCAGGTGCTGAGCCTCGAGGAGTGGATCGAGGATGCTGAACCTTTCCTGGCCGAAAATGATTTCTATGAAGTCGAAATCATGCGCCAGATGAACCGCTTTGGAAACCTGCTACAGGCTTTCAGCACCTACGAGGCCAGAAACAGTCCGGATGGTGCGCCGATTGCCCGCGGCATCAATAGCATTCAGCTGTTGTTCAAAGACAGCCGCTGGTGGATTGTGACGATCATGTGGGACAACGAGAGCAAAGACAATCCGATCCCGGAGGAATTCCTGCCTTACCTGTGGTGATCCAGCCAGTTGCGCGGCACCAGGAAATCGTACAGGAGCGACTCTTCTGAACCCGGTTCGGGCTGCCAGTTGTAGCGCCACGATACCAATGGCGGAAGTGACATCAGGATGGACTCGGTCCGGCCCCCCGATTGCAGACCAAACAAGGTTCCACGGTCATACACCAGGTTGAATTCGACGTAGCGGCCCCGGCGGTATAACTGAAATTCCCGTTGTTTTTGCGTCCATGCCTGGTCTTTACGACGCCTGACGATGGGCAGGTAGGCATCGAGATAGCTGTCTCCCACCGCTTTCAGAAAGTCGAAGCTCTTTTCGAACCCCCATTCACTGAGATCATCGAAAAACAATCCACCCACGCCGCGAGCCTCTTTTCGATGCTTGAGGTAAAAATACCGGTCGCACCACTCCTTGAATCGTGGGTAGACCTCATCACCGAAAGGGAGGCAAGCTGCCTCTGCCGTCCCGTGCCAATCAACCACGTCGTCCAGCACCGGGTAGTAGGGTGTCAAATCATACCCACCCCCAAACCACCAGACAGGCGCTTCACCTGGCTTTTCGGCCATAAAAAACCGAATATTGGCATGCGAAGTGGGAATATGCGGATTTTCAGGGTGTATAACCAATGAAACGCCCAGCGCCTCAAAGCTACGTCCGGCCAGTTCAGGCCGCATGGCCGTAGCCGATGGCGGTAACGCATCCCCCGTAACGTGTGAGAAATTGACGCCAGCCTGTTCGAAGACTGCGCCATTGGCCATCACACGGCTGCGGCCACCTCCACCAAGAACCGGCCCATCCTGATCCGGGTGGTTCTCATCGCGGCTCCAGTCATCTTCCAAAAACCGTTCCTGACCATCCTCGTCTTCCAGCGCCCGGCAAATCCGCTGCTGCAAGCTCAGCATGTATTCTTTAACCCGGCGAGTGGATACCTGCCCTGCCTGTTTCAATCTCAACCCTCACGGAGTACCTGGTCACTGACCAGGTCTCGAATTTCACTGGGACTGTCGCTATCGCCCAGTTCACCGGCGACAATGCCGCACAGCGCATCCCCAAAATAGGCACCCACCCGGGCCGGGCTGCGCGCAGGCTCTGCGTGCCTGGGATTCGCACTGGTCGATACAATCGGGCCGCCCCAGGATGCACAAAGCGCTATACAGACCGGATGATCCGTTACTCTCAGCGCGATGGTCTCATGGTCTCCGGCAAGCCAGGAAGGAACGTTTTCCGCGCGCGGCACCAGCCAGGTGACTGGCCCGGGCCAGGCGGACCTTGCACGCATCTCCAACTCTTCACAGAGGGGCTTGATAAACGCTCTGAATCGTTCGAAATCATCAGCGATAAGAATTAACCCGGCGGATGCGGGACGCTGCTTCAGAGATAATAACTGCCGGACCGATCTTTCATTGCCCGGATCACAGCCGAGACCGTAAACCGCTTCGGTAGGATAGCTGATGAGCTTGCCATTTTGCAGACAAGCTACGGCCTCATCGACAGTCAATAGCGAACCACCATGCATGAGTTAATTAACCGTCTGTGGCTGGAGCCGCGGCCTTAGCGCTTGCGCGCTTCTTCGCAGTCTTCTTCTTAGCGGTCTTTTTCTTACCTGTCTTTTTCTTGGCTGCTTTCTTCTTTGCAGCCTTTTTCTTCGTGGCTTTCTTCTTGGACGCTTTCTTCCGGCTGCGCTTGTCCGGCGCCGCTTCCAGCAAAGCAAGGCACTCTTCCAGCGTCATCGAATCCGGTTCGCGGTCTTTCGGCATGCGCGCGTTCTTATTGCCATCAGTAATGAAAGGTCCCCAACGCCCCTTCAGGATCTGGACATCTGTGTCATCCCAGGTTCGCAGTATCCGGTCCAGGTCAGCCTGCTTTTTGGCGGCGACCAGCTCAAGCGCGGTAGATAACTCCACGGTATGCGGATCAGCATCTTTGAGTGAAACGAATTTGCTGCCATAACGAATGTAAGGTCCAAAGCGGCCAATACCTGCGGAAACCTCTTCTCCTTCCGGTGTGAAACCCAGCTCTCTGGGCAACTTGAACAACTCAAGCGCCTCTTCCAGCGTGATGGTCTCCAGGCGGTGTCCGGGCTGCAGGCCGGCGAACTTGGGCTTTTCTTCATCTTCGACACTGCCGATCTGAGCATGCGGGCCAAATCGACCGAGGCGAACGGAAACTTCCTTGCCGCTGGCTGGATCGGTTCCCAGCACCCGCGTCAGCTTGGCTTCCTGCCGACTGACAGTTTCTTCCTTGTCCCTGATCCGCTCGATAAACGGTTTCCAGAACTGCATCAGCGGTGGAATCCAGTGCATTTCCCCCCGCGAAATTTCATCCAGCGTGTCTTCCATCCGCGCCGTGAAGTCGTAATCGACATAAGGCTCAAAATGGTTTTCAAGGAAACGGGCTACGACTCTGCCGGTGTCAGTGGGAATGAAACGCCTGCGATCCAGATCGACGTATTTTCTTCGCACCAGCGTCTGAATGATGCTTGCATAGGTGGACGGCCTGCCGATACCGAAGTCTTCCAGCGCTTTTACCAGGCTGGCCTCGGAGAAACGCGGCGGAGGTTCGGTGAAGTGCTGTTCCGCGCGGATATCCTTGAGGTTGACCGTATCACCTTCGTTCATATCCGGCAGGCTGCTTTCCTTCTCCTCTTTTCCTTTCGGCAGGGAAACTTCATACGCACGAAGAAACCCGGGGAAAGCGATCACCGATCCGTTGGCCCGGAAAGTGGCGTCAGAATCGCAATCGAATTCAACAGCAACCGTGTCTACCAGTGCAGGAACCATTTGCGACGCCATCGCGCGCCGGTAAATCAATTCATACAAACGAAGCTGGTCCTCGGTCAGTTTTGACTTGATGGAGGACGGGGTCTGGCGGGCTGATGTCGGGCGAATGGCCTCGTGAGCCTCCTGCGCATTTTTTGACTTGGTCTTGTAAAAATTCGGTTTTTCCGGCGCATACTCGGCGCCATACTCGCTCTTGATCTGGGCACGCAAGTCCGCGAGCGCATCATTGGACAGGTGCACCGAATCGGTTCGCATGTAAGTGATGTGCCCTGCTTCATAAAGATTCTGGGCGGTTCTCATGGTTCGCTGGGCAGTGAACCGTAACTTCCTTGACGCATCCTGTTGCAGGGTGGACGTGATGAAGGGGGGCGAAGGACGCCTCTTTCGCTGCTTACGGGTGACCCTGGCAACCTGCAACTTGCCATCAGCAGCTTTCATCAGGCGATCACGAACCCGGTGTGCATGATCTGCGTCGGAAATATCGAATTGCTTCAACCGATCGTTCTCGACGCGCACCAGCCTGGCCTCGAAAGCCTGCTCTGCATGGCTCATGTCGGCTTCGATGGTCCAGTATTCCTGTGGGTTGAACGCTTCGATTTCCCGCTCGCGTTCGACAATCATGCGCAGAGCAGGGCTCTGCACGCGGCCGGCCGACAGGCCCGTCTTGATTTTCTTCCAGAGCAAGGGTGACAGGTTGAAGCCCACCAGGTGGTCCAGCGCCCGCCGCGCTTGCTGCGCATTGACGAGGTCCATCGACAGTTCACGGGGGTTGTCTACGGCATCCCGGATGGCTTTCTGAGTGATTTCTGAAAACTCCACCCGGTAGAAAGGCATTTTTTCAGTCAGACCCTCTTCTCGCAGAATCTCGTAAATGTGCCATGAAATGGCCTCACCTTCGCGATCAAGATCCGTTGCGAGGTAAACCGTGTCTGCCTTCTTCGCCGCCTTGATGATGGCCCTGACATGCTTTTCACTGTCTTCGTTCAGCTCATATGTCATGGCAAAGTCGTTGTCGGGATCAACCGCACCATCTCTGGAAGGCAGGTCCCTGACATGTCCATACGACGCCAGTACCATGAAATCTTTCCCAAGGTAACGGTTAATGGTTGCCGCTTTAGCCGGCGATTCTACGATGAGAAGATTGATGTCACCATCCTCACAAAATTAAAGATTAAAGCTACCCAGGTCCGATTTTCATCGTTCCAATCGAAAGGGAATGCTTGCCTTGACAGCGTGAAATAACGGCCGCCCTTTTTTATTAATGGCGGTAGTCTTGCTCCGTGTCAAACATCAGGTCTTCCATCCAGGCGTAATTCGCTTCCTGCCCGGGTTGGTTGAAGAGCACCATGAGGACCACCCATTTAACGTCCTCCAGGAGAATTTCATCGCTTTCCAGGGCCATCAGGCGGTCCAGCACCAGTTCGCGGCGCTGGGCGTCCAGTATTCCGGAATTCGACAGGAACATCAGGAAATCCCGGCAAGCGGTATCCAGACGATTGATTTCCGAATCGACAAAAACACGAATAGGCTGATCCGTATGCATTTTGAAGTCAGGCTGATAACGTTGTTCTGCCAGACCATCGAGCCATTCGAACGCTTTATCGATTTCCCCGTTACTGAAACCGGCCTCGTGCAGATTCTCTTCCATGGAAGCCCGATCAGGTTGTGACTCGGGTTCGTCGTAGAAATAATTCTCGAACAGGTACATCAGCACGTCGAGCACGTTTTCTTTCATTATTAACCTCTTATTTTTTGCGGCTGTAGGCTCCCCCCGAATGCGCCTCAACCTTTCCTCTCAGCTCTAGCAAGAGCAGCATGGCTGACACGGCCCTCGCCGTCAATCCACTTTGCTCGATAATCGCATCAATGGGTTTCGGGTCATGGCCCAGGCATGCCCAGAGAACCTGGTAGTCAGGGTCATCGTCCAGTTGGGGGTCCCGACTTCCAGAATCAAGCGAAACCACTTCGCCGTCGACTGGTTGGAGTTCAAACTGGCTTTTTAGTTCTTCGGCCAGTTGACCCGCCATGGGCGCAAGCTCACTCAGAATTTCCTCCACCGATTCGACCAGCTTGGCTCCATCGCGGATCAGACGGTGACACCCTTTGGCCATCGGGTTATGAATGGAGCCCGGCAGCGCAAAAACTTCGCGCCCCTGGTTGGCTGCCAGCCTGGCGGTAATGAGCGTGCCGCTTCGCAACCCGGCTTCAATGACAAACACACCCAGGCTGAGTCCGGAAATAATACGGTTGCGAGAAGGAAAATGCGATCGCCTGACGCCAGTACCCAATGGCAGTTCTGACACCAGAACACCCTTCTGACGAATACTGAGTGCAAGATTCCGGCTGCTCGCAGGATAAATCCGATCCAGCCCCGTGCCCATAACGGCCACCGTGGGGTTATCACTATCCAGCGCCGCCTGGTGCGCTACTGAATCGATTCCGGACGCAAGGCCACTGGTAATGGCCATGCCATGCCGGCTGAGTTCCGTCGCAAAATCCCTGGCATTATCACGGCCGCCCGCGGTAGGATTTCGGCTGCCAATGACGGCTACTTGCGGCAACCAGAGGAGATCAGGGTTGCCTTCGACAAAAAGTGCAGCCGGAGGCGAGGGAATATCTTTCAATAACGGCGGATACCGTTCATCCGACCAGGTGACCAGGTGATGTGAGTCGTGGTCCAGCCATTCCAGATCGGAGATCAGCAGTTCTTCATCCGGGCTTTTCAGAGCCTTTATGGTGTCGTCATCGAGACCGGCTTTGCGCAACTGACCATGAGCGGCTGAGACCATAGCCCCGGCACCGCCGAAATGTTCCAGCAGACGCAAAAAACTCGAGCCCCCCAGGCGGGGGGCTCTTAAAGCAATTAACCAGTTTCTGTGTTTCGTGACGGCAAACCTCAAGTCTGCGGGCAGGCTGCCACGCTACACAGCTTGCCTCAATTTACATTCGTTCATCCGGGTGTCGCAGGACATCGAACTCGACGACCACGCGGGAGCCACCCATGACCATTCCGTAGCTGATTTCATCAAAGGTACGGAACACCATGATCACACCGTCATAAACTTCGGGCAGCCGTACCTGGGCTCCCTTTGAAAAACTGCCCTCGCGATATCCGGTACGGTCTTGCACCTTCTTTCCGGTGCGGAAAGCGGAAAACACATTACCCGGCTGGATACCCTGGTTCGTGCCCCCGTTTATGGAAACAATCTGGTACAGCCCGACACCACTGCGCGATCCTGATGTAGCCAGGATCCTCAGCCCTTCAGGAACTTCGTCCATGGCGCTGGGGTAAAAAACGCTTTCGTAACCCATGTCGCTTACGGGAAGTATAAAGTCTCCCTCGCGAACCTCTGTCCGGTCACGGATGATATCCACGACGGAAATGTCCCCGGCTTGGGTAACGCGAACGCGACTGACCTCTAACATCTCGTAGCCGATCGGGTTCTTGGGCCGGCGGTCCCAGGGGTCCACCTGGTTATACATATACTGTTCGCGATCCCAGACATTGGGCACTACGCGCCACCCTCTCTGGGGCAACACCCGCCGGAGTTCCGGTGGACTGCCCTTCATGTCGTAGATATTCATCAGGCGCGCGACGACGTATTCTTCACCGATCTCTGCATTGAGACCGCGAACATAAGCCTTGTCGGAGTAGGTCGCTGTGCGGCGATCCTCCTGGTTAGCCACGACATACGGTAAGCCTTCGAATTCACCGGGGGAAAGAACCCGCAGGTCGCGCATGAATGGCTTAATCGACTCGAACGGAATAGCACTGATCGCATCATCGCGATCCACCACACGGATAGAAGGCGACATCTTGACCGTGTTTGTGCCGTTACGATTGAGTCGCAATTGGGGGACACCATCAACATACACGAGCGATACAACATCGCCGGGATAAATCAGGTGGGGGTTATTAATTTGCGGATTTGCATGCCAAATCGCAGGCCATTGCCATGGTTTGTCCAGGAATTTTCCGGAGATATCCCACAGCGTATCGCCTTTGACCACCACGTACTCATCGGGGTGGTCGGAGCGCACGGCGACTTCCTGCGCCAAGGCAACTCCAGTCAGCATAATCGCCGCAATCGTAAGGTGCATGAGTTTTCTGATCACGTTCCTTCCTCTCTAGTAGGCATCCAGCCATCTGTCAGATGCGGTCAGTTTTTACTCTGGCGAACAGGGGCCGCCATTGGCTATCATAATAAATACCGGAGCAAAGTTCATCTAAATTATTTTTTTAGCGTGTAAGCATATGGCCAAACTGGAAATTCTTGAAATCCCCGATCCTCGCCTGAGAACGGTCGCAAAACCCGTCGAAACGTTTAACGACGAGCTTCTGCGCCTGATCGCAGACATGACCGAAACCATGTATTTCGCAGACGGAATAGGCCTTGCCGCCACGCAGGTCAATATTCACAAGCGGGTTCTTGTGCTCGACGTTAGCGAGGCACAGGACCATCCGCGGGTCTATATTAACCCGGAAATCCTTGATTCGGAGGGCACTGAAACCTGCGAGGAAGGCTGTCTTTCCGTTCCGGGGATTTATGCAGAAGTCAGCCGGGCAGAGAAAATCCGCATCAGCGCACAGCATGCCGATGGCAGTATTTTCGAAGAGGAACTCGACGGAATGCACGCAGTCTGCCTGCAGCACGAGATGGACCACCTTGTGGGCAAGCTCTTCGTCGATTACCTCTCCCCGCTCAAACGGCGTATGGTAACCAAGAAACTGGAGAAACAAAGGAAAGTGGCCGGTCCGAAAACCTCGAAGGCATTACTCTGAGCGAGCGACCCCTCCGGAACGACCTCCGTATCCTGTTTGCAGGAACTCCGGATTTTTCGGTCCCACCGCTGCTGAGCTTGATCGGGGAAAACCTGCAGCCCGTGGCCGTGATGACCCAGCCTGACCGGCCCGCAGGACGGGGCAGAACGCTGCAGGCCAGCCCCGTCAAGCGCGTCGCCCTTGAGCACGGCATTGAAGTTCACCAACCGGAGACACTCCGAACCCCTGATGCAGCCGATCTCATTTCCAGCTTCCAGGCCGACCTGATGATCGTAGTCGCCTACGGCCTGATCCTGCCGGCGGATATTCTTCGGCTGCCAAAGTTTGGCTGCTGGAATATCCACGCATCGCTGCTGCCGCGCTGGCGAGGCGCAGCACCCGTCCAGCGCGCCATCGAGGCCGGAGATTCCAACTCAGGCGTCTGTATCATGCAAATGGACGAAGGACTGGATACCGGGGCGCTTTTGAAATGCGCCCGGGTTGTGCTGGAACCCGATGAAAGTGGCGGCAGCCTTCACGACAAACTGGCGGAACTTGGAGCCACGACGCTTCTGCAATGCGTTCGGCGCCTGGTGTGTGGTGAACCCCTGCCTGCGACCCCACAACCGGAACAGGGAGTGACCTATGCCCACAAGCTCGACAAGGCGGAAGCACAGATCGACTGGTCCGAGTCCGCTTCAGCGCTGGACCGGAAGATCAGGGCTTTCAATCCCTGGCCGGTTGCCTGGTGCATGATGGGTGAGGAGAGAACCCGGATCTGGACCGCTGAAGTGGTTGAGGGAAGCTGTCATGTCCCACCAGGAACGGTGCTTAAGACGGGAAACGATGGGATCCAGGTGGCCACCGGCAACGGTTTTTTGCGGTTGCTGGAACTGCAGAGACCTGGAAAACGTCGAACGACTGCCGTGGATTACCTTAATGCCGTGACCTTACCGGAACGGCTGGATCGCACACCTTGAGTAAAACGCACCCTGATAACGCAAGGCTGGCCGCACTGGTTATTCTCGCCGGTGTCCTGGATGACCACAAAAACCTGGCGGATGCGGACAGCGAGAGCCGGCAGCAAAGCCCAAGGAACCGCGCCTATGCAAAACATCTCACTTATGGCGTTTTGCGCTGGCTCTCAGCCCTGGAGTGGATCTCCAGCCAGTTGTTGCGCAAACCACTGCGTCGCAAAGACCGGGATATACAACGGCTTATCCTGATCGGCTTGTTTGAGTTATGGCATGACGGCGGTGCAGATCATGCAGCCACCCATGAAACGGCCGAATGCGCAAAGAAACTGAAGAAACCCTGGGCGGTCCCGGTGATCAACGCGGTATTGCGAAGGTTCCAGCGTGAAAAAACCGAATGGATCGACAGACTGGATAATCGCGATGAGCGCTTTGCGCATCCCGCATGGCTGCTGAGCACCCTGAAAGATGACTGGCCAGAGCACTGGCAACAGATTGCCAGCGCCAATCAGCAAGCAGGAGCCCTGTGGCTGAGGCTGAACCGGCGGTTCGATGCCGCAGAATCGATCGCAGGCCTTACTGATGCAGGCTTCAGCATTGACCGCCATGCCACGCTGGAGGATGCCGTCAAAGTCAGTCCGGCGGCGGGAGTGGCCCAGCTTCCCGGGTTCAGTGAAGGACGGTTCTCCGTACAGGACCCTGCCGCCCAGCTGGCGGCCGGTCTGCTGAAACTGGAAAAGCACCATGTCGTGCTGGATGCATGCGCAGCGCCAGGCGGCAAAACCTGTCATATTCTGGAACGGGCGCCTGGTGTGAACCTGACCGTGCTCGATCAGAGCAAATCGCGACTCAGGCAGGTGGAAGAAAACCTGGACCGCCTGGGACTGCGAAATGACACAATGCCCAGGCTGATGGTTGCCGATGCTGCTGAAACGGACAGCTGGTGGGATGGAGAACCCTTTGACCGGGTTTTGCTGGACGCACCCTGCACCGCGACAGGTGTCATACGCCGGCACCCGGAAATCAAATGGCTCAGATCCAGGAATCAGTTGCAGAAAGCGGTGGCAATGCAGGCCAGGTTGCTGGACCGGCTATGGCCTCTGCTGAAACCCGGAGGTATCCTCGTATACGCAACTTGCTCTGAACTCAGACTGGAAAACAACTTGCAAATTCAGGCTTTTCTGGAAAAAAGCCCCGATGCTCAGTCCAATGACCTGGACGTTCTCTGGGGCCAGAACGTGGAATGCGGAAGGCAGATTTTTCCCGGCGAACAGGAGATGGACGGCTTCTTCTATGCCCGGCTTCAGAAGACACTTTGACCCGTCGCTACTGGCAGGGTTGGTTATACTGGCCTGCCTTGCAGGGTGCTCAGATCCGGAGGCCGGTGCGCGCTTCAAACTGACCCGGATTGACGCCAGTTGGTCCAACGGATCATTGATCGTCAATTGTGAACAGAGTCTTGCGTTGAGCAACGAGGCAAGGGAAGCACTGATTCATGGCGTTCCGTTAACCATAAACACGGAGCTTACCTTACGGGACACCGCCAGCCGGATTCGTGTAGCCGATGTGGTGAACCACTATGAAATCCGTTATCTGCCCTTGAGTAACCACTACCAACTATCAGATGGGGACAGCAGGAATGTCAGGACTTTTCCGCGCCTGAGACACGTGATGGCCGAGTTGTCAAAAATCCGGATCTCCATAACCACCGGCGTGTTACCTGCGGGAAACTACGAAATTCTTGCCCGAACCCGGCTGGACCAGGAAGCCATGCCGCCACCCATGCGGCTGCCTGTTCTGCTGTCTGCCAAGTGGCAACATGATTCATCCTGGTCTTCCTGGCCGCTGGAAATTCAACCCGGGGCATGAGTCCGGCATGAGCTTTCCCACCAAGAAAAAGAACCGGATGAGGCGGCTGTTGTTTCGCACGATTCCAGCCCTGGCACTACTGGTAGCGCTGCTTGTGGCGCTACTGCTGGTGACCGGCGCGCAAAGCGAATCTGCAGGCCAGAACGGAACCTGGCTGGAAAACAGTTTTATCTGGGTGCTGACTGTGACCGGCGTCGCACTGGCCATCCTGGTGTGGAGTATTACTTCGCGGATTCACGCACTGGTCCGGAACGTGAGGCAAGGCAAGCCCGGCGCCCTGTTGGCGGCCCGCTGGGTGCGCAACTTCCTGGCCTTGTCACTGCCTCCCGCTCTGATCGTGTTCATTTTCTCTGCCTGGTTCCTGACCAGCACTATCGATGGCTGGTTTGATGTGCAGGTCGAGGCCGCCCTGGCAGACTCTCTTGAGTTAGGCCAGGAATTTCTCGATACTCGAACACTGGAAGTCAGAAACCAGCTCAGGGATACCGCTGCCGACCTGGCCAACACGTCTGAAGATGGTGAAATGTTGCGACAGGCCCTGCTAGCACGGGTCCGCGCCGCCGGACCGGTGGAATTGTCCGTACTGGAAACTGGTGGAAGGCTGGTGGCCACGGCCAATATCAATGCGCTTACAGGACTCCCTGAACGGCCGAACGATTTCGCCATCCTGCAGGCGAGCCAGCAAGGTGAATATGCCGCAGCTGAGCCCACGGCAGACGCTGGCCTGCAGATACGTGTCATCCAGCTGATGCCGGCGCCTTATCCCGGCACTTCTCCGCGCTTTCTGCAAGCCATTTTTCCGCTGCCGCCGGATATCACCACGCTAACCGGATCGATAGAGCAGGAGTACCACCGGTATCAGAATGTGAGTTACCTGAGGCAGTCACTCAAGCAAAGTTTCCTGCTGGTGCTGACCCTGGTTTTGATGCTTACCATCCTGCTGGCCATCCTGGCGGCTCTGAATGCGGCACGAAGGATGGTTTCACCATTGTCTTCTCTTTCCACCGCCACTCGTGAAGTTGCTGCAGGCGATTTTGGCAAGGAGGTCGCAGCGGGCCAACGTGATGAAATTGGCTTCCTCGTGGACTCTTTCAACCAAATGACGCAAGCCCTGAAAAAAGCCAGTTCCCAGGCAGAGGAAAGCAGGGCTGAACTGCAGGCCCAGGGAGAGTACCTGGAAACCGTGCTGGGCAAGCTCTCGTCGGGTGTGCTGACGCTGGATCACGAGTGCAGGGTGATCACGGGTAATGCCGCGAGCAAGCAGATTCTTAGCTTGCCGGATTCATTCGGCCTCAGCCTTGAGAACACTGCGCCCGGCGGACAGCCCCTTGCAAGCCTGCTGACATATGCTCCGTTTCTTTCCGGTTTCACGGATGAAATCACACGCCAGGTCCAACAGGGCAGATCGCAATGGCAAAAGGAAATCCGGATCGACCGACCGGGTACACCACTGGTTTTGCTGCTTCGCGGTTCGCGTCTTCCCATGGTGTCGCTGCCCGGCGAGCAGGTCGAAGATGGTTACGTCGTCGTATTTGATGACGTCACCATTCTGAACCAGGCCCAGAGGGATGCCGCTTGGGCGGAAGTGGCGCGGCGCCTCGCGCACGAGGTAAAAAACCCCCTGACGCCCATTCGGCTGGCGGCCGAGCGCCTGCATATGAAACTCGCGGACAAGCTGGATTCTGACGACAGCGCGATACTGGACAAAGCCTCGGGCACCATCGTCTCCCAGGTCGAGGCCCTTAGAAAGCTGGTCGATGCCTTTGGCGACTATGCCCAGGAACCGAAATTGAGCCTGGAACCGCTGGACATCAATGTGTTGCTGCACGAAGTCGTCGCCCTCTACCAACAGGGAGATTCCAACATCACATTTGATTTGAAACTGTGCACAAAGCCCTCGGGGCTGCAGGCGGATGGCGGAAGGCTTCGCCAGTTACTGCACAACCTGATCCGTAATTCGAAGGAAGCCGGACCGGCCGGAGTAGCCTCGATCACAATGAGCAGCACAACAATCAGTCGGGATGGCAGAAACTGGCTGGAACTCGAAGTCCAGGACGATGGGCCGGGTTTTCCGGACACGGTCCTGAGCCGGCCCTTCGAGCCTTATGTCAGCAATAAGGCGCGTGGCAGCGGGCTCGGCCTGGCCATCTGCAAAAAAATCGTTTCAGAACACGATGGGCACATAGAAATTTCAAACCCACCTGAACGTGGCGCCAGGGTTCTCATAAGGCTGCCCGTGGAGTAAGCTGTTGCGCGAAAGCAACAGGCCATTGAAAATGACCCAGGCACACATTCTCATCGTTGATGATGAACCCGATATCCGCGAACTGGTGCGAGATATTCTCGAAGATGAAGGGCACCAGGTTTCCGTCGCTGAAAACGGCGAAGCTGCGCGCACACAATTCGCTCGCAGCACACCGGACCTCGTGTTGCTCGATATCTGGATGCCTGATGTAGACGGCATTACCTTGCTGCGCGAATGGTCGTCGGGTGGTGGGTTGGAGTGCCCTGTTGTCGTCATGTCCGGGCATGGCACGCTGGAAACCGCCATCGAGGCAACGCGCCTGGGCGCGCATGACTTCGTCCAAAAGCCCATTTCGCTGGCGAAACTGCTGTCCATCGTCAACCAGGCATTGGAGGCGGGAAAAAAGGCCGGGATATCGACAGCGACACCTGCAGTACTTGCTAACGAGCCGATCGGCAGCAGTGCGCTCATGCAGGTTTTGCGCAGTAAAGCGGATCAAGCGGCTCAAAGTCCGCTTCCTGCCCTGATTTCAGGTGAGAAAGGCAGCGGTCGTGAAAACCTGGCCCGCTACGTGCACGACCAGAGCAAATTGCAGGGGGCGTTCATCACACTGGACCGTAGCGAACTCATTCCAGGCGGCACGAGGGAATACCTGCACGGTGTTTTTGAAGAATCCCGCAATGGAACCCTGTTCATTCCCGAATTACAGGTCCTCCCGAAAGAAGCCCTGAAAGCACTGGGCCAGTTGCTGGAAGCTGATTCCAGCAACCTGGAATGCCGGTTGATCGCCAGTGCAGGGTTGAATATTCTCGACCTTGCCGGTGACGATGATTCGCTACAACAACTTTATTACCGTCTCAACGTGCTCCCGCTCCAGGTTCCGCCGCTCAGGGAGAGGCCCGATGACGTACCGGAACTGGTCAGGTTCTATTCAGAAATGTTTCCAAACCAGGAGAATTTGCCCTACCGGCCATTTTCGGTGGCAGCGCAGAACCGCCTCAGAAATCACACCTGGCCCGGCAACATCCGGGAGCTGAGAAACCTGATTCAGCGCCTACTGGTGCTCGGCGGAGAGGGCGAAGTGTCTGTTGCTGAAGTTGAAGAAGCCTTGCAACAGAATCCCGTCACGGGCACAACACCCGGCGAATCACACCCGCCCTTTTTCGATCTGCCGTTGAGGGAAGCCCGGGAGCAGTTCGAACGGGAATACCTGGTGTATAAACTGAAGGAAGCCGGCGGCAGTGTCGGCCGGTTGGCGGAATCCGTGGGAATGGAAAGAACGCATCTTTACCGCAAGCTCAGAGCGCTGGGTGTCGACCCCAAAACTGCAGCAACGGCTGGTGGAGACCAAAAATGAAAATCGTCATTCTTGGCGCCGGCCAGGTAGGCTCTACCGTTGCACACAGCCTATCCAATGAAGAAAATGACATCACGGTCGTTGATACGAACGCCTCACATCTGAAAAACCTGCAGGATCGGCTGGATATACGGGGAGTCATTGGTCACGCCTCTCATCCCACCGTGCTGGTGCGCGCAGGCATTGAAGACGCCGACCTGATCATCGCCCTCACCAGTAGTGATGAAGTCAACATGACAGCCTGCCAGGTCGCCTATACCCTTTACAACACACCTACCCGTATTGCCCGTATCCGGTCGTCCGACTACATTGATAACCCCGCACTGTTCGAACGCGAACATTGCCCGGTCGACGTACTGATCAGCCCTGAAACCCTGGTTACCGAATACATTGCCCGCCTGATCGAATATCCCGGTGCGCTGCAGGTGCTGGATTTCGCTGATGGCCGTGCCCAACTGGTCGCAACCCAGGCCTATGCCGGCGGCCCCCTGGTGGGGCATCGGCTACACACGCTGCGACACCACATGCCAGCCGGTGCGGAAGCCCGTATTGCTGCGATTTATCGTCAGGAAAAAACCATTATCCCGGACGGTCTGACAGTCATCGAGGAAAATGACACCGTATTTTTCCTGGCCGCGCAAAAAAACATTCGGACGATGATGAAGGAATTGCGTCCCCTGGATAATCCGGTCCGGCGAATCATCCTGGCCGGCGGCGGAAATATCGGTAGCAACCTGGCCCGACAACTGGAACGCAATCACCATGTAAAAATCATAGAGCGGAACCCTGAACGCGCCGAGGAAATCGCAGAAAACCTCGAGAAAGCCATCGTCCTTGTTGGGGATTGCTCCGATGAGGAATTGCTGCGCGAAGAAGCCATCGACACAACCGACGTCTACTGCGTGCTGACCAATGACGATGAAGCCAACATCCTGTCCTCCATGCTCGCGAAGCGAATGGGCGCCGAGAAAGTCATAGCCATCATTAATCGTCCCAGCTATGTCGACCTGGTTGAGTCCAGTTCTATCGATATCGCAGTATCGCCCCAGCAGATCACCATCGGCGCCCTGCTGACGCACATCAGGCGGGGTAACATGGTGCGTATTCACTCACTGAGAAGGGGTGCCGCAGAAGCCATCGAGGCGGTAGCGCTGGGCGACAAGCGGAGTTCCAAGGTGGTGGGCCGGGCGATCGAGGATATCGACCTGCCTGCAGGAACGACCATTCCTGCTATCGTCCGTGGCGAAGATGTCATCATCGCGCATCACGATACCGTGATTCTCGAGAACGACCACGTCATCCTGTTTGTCCCCGATAAACGCCAGATTGTATCAGTCGAGCGCCTGTTCCAGGTCGGCGCGATTTTTATCTGAGACATAGATGGGATTTTCCGCTGTTCAAAGAGTTATCGGTTTCCTGGTCGCGGGATCCAGCCTGATGATGCTGCCGCCGGTGCTGGTTTCACTGTTTTACTCGGATGGAACAGCCGGGTTGTTCCTGGTCAGCGCAGCCAGCCTGCTGGTACTGGGGCTCATCATCTACTTCCCGGTGCGCAATGCCCACCAGGAACTGCGATTACGGGACGGTTTTTTGATTGTCGTCAGCGCCTGGCTGGTCCTGGTGCTTGTCGGGGCCCTGCCGTTCGTGTTGCTGACCTCTCCGGACCTCAGTTACGTCGATTCGGTTTTCGAATCGATGTCAGGGCTGACAACCACGGGAGCCACTATCGTCACCAATATCGATGCCGCGGGCTGTACTCTATTACCGCCAGCAACTTCAGTGGCTGGGTGGCATGGGCATCATCGTTCTCGCCGTCGCCATCCTGCCGATGCTGAGGATCGGCGGTATGCAGTTGTACCGGGCAGAAACGCCGGGACCCATGAAGGATGCCAAGCTGACACCGCGAATCACGGAGACTGCCAAAGCCCTGTGGCTGATTTATGTGGGCATCACCGTGATGTGTATCTTTGCCTACTGGCTGGCCGGCATGAAGTTGTTCGACGCGTTCGGGCATGCGTTCAGTACCGTGGCCATCGGTGGATTCTCAACCCATAACGACAGCCTCGCGTATTGGAACAATCCAACGGTGGAAATTGTCGCCATCGTATTCATGGCGATTGCCGGGATCAACTTTGCCCTGCATTTCACGGCCTGGCGGCGCGCCAGTGCGCAACCGTACTTCCTGGACCCGGAACTGAAAGTTTACGCATCGCTGCTGTTCGGATTCGCGGTTCTGGTCAGCTTCGCCCTGTACTTTACCGGCACCTATGAAACCCTGGCTTCTTCGTTTCGTTACGGCATATTCCAGGTTGTCTCCACCATGACGACGACCGGCTTTACGACGGCGCCTTTCTATACCTGGCCAGGCTTTCTGCCCGTATTGCTGATCCTGATCGCTTTTATCGGCGGCTGCGCTGGCAGTACCGCGGGTGGCATGAAAGTCATTCGCGTCATACTGCTTTACCGGCAGTCCGTCCGTGAAATCCAGCGGCTGATCCATCCCCATGCGATCATCCCGATAAAAATCGGGGGTCAGAAAACATCGGATACGGTGATCAGCGCCGTGTGGGGATTCTTTTTTCTCTACATTGCGAATTTTGCGATTATGACCATTTTACTGACCGCCACCGGCGTTGACTCTGAAACGGCTTATTCGGCGGTGGCTGCCTGCATTACAAACCTGGGTCCGGCGCTGGGTAACGTAGGACCCAATTACGCAGGTCTCAGCGACACAGCCAAAATCATCCTGAGCATCGCCATGTTGATGGGCAGGCTGGAGATCTACACGTTGCTGGTATTACTGACGCCGGCCTTCTGGCGGGACTGATCAGCGGAAATCATAGAAAGGTTCTGCACCTTCCGGCTGTGCTTTGAAGCGACGATAACTCCACAGGTATTGCGCCGGATCGATCGCTATGCACTTCTCAATCGCGCGATTCATCGCGGTCAGCGATGTGACCATATCCCCGGAATAGATGTCATCGTCGACTTCCAGCATGTGAACCCGGTAACGCCCTCCATCCAGCCGCTCACATACCGTGGCCACCACAACGCAGTGAGTGCGTTGCACCAGCCTGGGCACCAGGACACCGGTCAGTGCCTGGTTCCCGAAAAAGGGAGCGAACCGGCCCTGCCCGGCCGAGGGTTGCTGGTCCGGCAGTATACCGGCGCCCTTTCCGGCACGGATGTGTGCATAAAGCTTCCGCAGACCCGATGCGGTGGCCGGAATCAAGGCTCCTCCACCGCGACGCCGGCGCGAAAGCAAGGCCTTTTCAAGGCCAGGATTCGACGGCGGTTTATACAGAATGGCGATGTCCGGAATGCCCTGGAGAAACATGCCCAGGTACTCCCACGCTCCGAAATGCGGAGCCAGCGCCACACCGCCCCGGCCGGTTTTCAGGCTGTCCCAGATCAACTCCTCGTTGACGATACCGTCACACAGGGCTTGCAGTTTTTCCAGTGGCCAGTACCAGTTACGCCCTGTTTCAAGGATCGCGCAAAGGTAGTGACGGAAGCTCTCATAAACCAGCCGATCACGTTCCTCCAGGGATATCCCGGGGTAACAACGCTCCAGGTTTCGCTCAGCGGTATGCCGCTTGACCGGAGACAGGCGCATCCACAGACCCGCACCTTTCCCGGACAGCCAATAGGGCATACCCGCCGGCATCAAGCTGAGCAGCCATAAAATGAACTTGGCGGCGTAAATCATCTTTTGGATAGAATGAGCTTTATGATTGCATTGATACAGAGAGTAGCTGAAGCGGCTGTCATTGTTAACGGAAATCTCGAAGGACAGATTTCCAAAGGCATACTTGCGCTGGTCGGCGTGGAACGCAGAGACACGGAAACGCAGGCGCGACGGTTGATGCAGCGATTGCTGGCTTATCGAATTTTTCCGGATGAGTCCGGCCGGATGAACCTGAATGTGCTGCAGTCAGGGGGAAATCTTTTGCTGGTTCCGCAATTCACACTGGCCGCTGATACAAACAGCGGAAACCGCCCCAGCTTTACACCCGCCGCAGCACCGGATGAGGGGGCGCGCCTTTTCCACTATTTCGTGGAGATCGCCCGTGAAGGTCTCGACGAGGTTCAGACTGGAGTTTTCGGCGCCGACATGCAGGTTCATCTGGTCAATGACGGACCGGTGACTTTCTGGCTTCAGGTGCCGCCAGCAGCTGCCTGATGTCCCGGCAATTCATCACTTTCACGCTCCAGGTCAAATTTTTGCAGCTTCCGGGTCAGCGTATTGCGGCCCAGGCCGAGCAATTCCGCAGCCTTTTGTCTCTGCCCGTCTGTCTGCTCCAGCGCACAATCGATAAGCACGCGCTCCAGTTCCGCCTGGGCACGGCCGAAAAGCTCCGTACCGCCTGAGGCCAACTCCCGTGAAGCCCAGCGCCGCAGGGATTCCGTCCAGGCATTGTCCCCGGCCGAAGCCTGATCCCTTGAAAAAAGCTCTGTCGGCAGGTCGTCGGGGAAAATCTGCTCACCTGGCGCCATCACGCACAACTGGCGGCAAAGATTGAGTAACTGCCGGACATTACCCGGCCAGGCGTAGCTTTCCAGAACCGTGATGGTTTCAGGGCGCAATTGTTTGACTTCCAGACCCAGCTCACTGGCCACCTGCACAAGGAAACGCCGGGCCAGGATAGCAATATCTTCCATGCGGTCTCGCAGCGGGGGTAAAGCGATATTGATCACATTGAGCCGGTGATAGAGGTCCTCCCGGAAACTGCCTGCGCGGACCTTTTCTTCAAGATTCTGGTGCGTGGCGGTGATGACCCGCGCGTCGGCCCGCAGCAGGTCACGCCCGCCCACACGGTAATAATCGCCCTCGGCCAGCACCCGCAACAACCGTGTCTGCAGGGCAAGGGGCATGTCACCGATTTCATCCAGGAACAGGGTTCCACCTGCCGCTTCCTCGAACCGCCCGACACGGCGGGAGTGAGCGCCCGTAAAAGCACCCTTTTCATGCCCAAACAGCTCGGATTCAAGCAATTCTGCCGGAATGGCCGCTGTGTTGATTGCCACAAAATGCCCTTCCGACCGGGGGCTGTGTTGATGGAGAACCCGCGCGACAACCTCCTTGCCACTGCCGGTTTCGCCAGTAATCAGAACGCTGATATCCGATCGGGATAATCGGCCGATGGTCCGAAAAACCTCCTGCATGGCCTGCGATTCACCCAGCAACCTGCCACCCGATTCTTCCCCCTGTTCCCTGGGAACCGGTTCACCAGTCGCCAATGCACGCTCCATGACGGAAATAACCTGTTCCAGGTCGAATGGCTTGGGCAGGTACTCGAACACGCCCTTGCGGAACGCACTGACGGCCTGATCCAGGTCCGAAAATGCGGTCATGGCGATCACGGGGATATCGATGCCCAGCGTTTCCAGTGTATCGACCACGCTGAGGCCATCGGCGTCGGGCAAGCGGATATCGGTCAGTATCGCGCCCGGAGAACTGCGCTGGAGCGACTCGGTGATTGAAGTCACGCTGTCGAAACACCGGACGCCATAACCTTTTCGCTGGAGTGCCCTTTTCAGGACAAACCGTATGGCTTCATCGTCATCAACAACCCAGATGTCTGCGAGTTCACTCACTGTTTTTCACCTTCGTGATTGGTTCCTGTTCCGCAGGAAAACGGTAAATACAGGCTGAACTTGCTGCCCTGTTCCAGTGCTTCGAAGGTCAACAACCCACCGTGGGCCGAAGCAATCTGCTGCGACAGTGCCAGCCCAAGCCCGGTGCCATCCCTGCGGCCCGTTACAAACGGCAGAAACAACATGGGCTGCAGTGACTCCGACACGCCGGGACCATTGTCCACCACGTCCAGTCGAATCACACTGCCCTGGCCCGAGTGCATCAATGCACTGCTGTGTTCCACCCGGGTCTTGATCAGCACCTCGGTAGCACCTGCCTGGCAGGCATTTCGCAAAAGATTCAGAAATACCCTTCGAATGGCCAGTTCATCACCCTGGATGGCCGGAATACTGGGGTCGTAATCGCGTTCAACCCTCACGGAATTTCGAAATTCCGCCACCATCAAATCCAGGGCCTCATCCAGTAACGGGTATATTTCCAGATCCTGGCGGTTGAGCTCGGGCTGACCAAAGCTCTGGATCAGTTCATCAATCCGGTCAGACTCCCGCATAATCAGCCGCGCCAGCGTCGACAATTCTCCCGTTTCCAGTTCATCGGCCAGCATCTGCGCGGCTCCTCGAATGCCCCCAAGCGGATTCCTCACCTCGTGCCCCAGGTTCCTGCTCAGTAACTCCAGCATCCCGGTCTGCATTTCCCGCTGCTGTAACCGCAATCGTTTCTTCTCCCATTCCAGGTTGTGAAACTCCAGCAACACATCCTCGCCTTCCAGGCGCCGAACCGTGCAATCGAACAGCCCTCCCGCCAGTTTCATTTCGTGCAGATGAAGGCTTTCGTCGCCTTGCGGATTCCTGTCTACCGCCGTCAGTAATTCGGCCGGCACAACACCCAGATCGTGTAGAGAGCTTCCGCAAGCCCGGTCCCTGCTGACCAGCAGACAATGTTCAGCGGCACTGTTCATGAACAGGACCTTTCCCAGGCCATCGACCCTTATCAGCCCGGTGTTCAGCCGGTCCAGCAGGCGGTAACCTGCTTCCTCGTCTGCAACGCCCGGTGCTTCACGCATCAGGGAGAGCCGTTGCTTGACCCTACTCCCGGCCGATTGAAGTTGGCCGAATGTTGTTTGATGAAAAAAGTGACGGTCGGGCTGGTCACGATCCTGCGATTTCGCTCATCTTTCAGCTCCGCGTATACCTGGTGTTCACCCCGGTCCAGTGTCAGCATGACAGAACCGGCAGCAGGCGCCTTTTGAGCTTTTCCGTTAACAAAAAGCATGACACTCATCTCCGGAGGAATCTCGGCCGAACTTCCCCAGGACACGACTACCGTATTCTCGGTTCCCCAGAATGTTTCTTCCTGCAGGGGTTGGGTAATGGCGAAATCCCGGAATTGCCGGCGCAGTTCCCTCGGAGTCAGTGGCGCATCTTCTTCAGGGACATTATCATTCGCAGCCGCAGGGCTGGGCGGTGGCAAATCGGACTCGATCACCGAAAGCGGAGGCAAATCCATGGGTTGCGCACCTGATGACGGTCTCTGATCCGTAAACGTGACGTTACCATCCTTATCAACCACCTTGTAGATTTCGCCCTCTGGCCAGCCCAGGGTTGGCAGCATCAAAAGCACTGCGATAACACAAACACTGATCAATCCTTTGTTCATTTTCATGCTCCTATCATTGTGCAAATAACCTGTTCGCCCCGCAGCAGTGCGGGGCTTCACAGTCAGCCAGGGCATGACCAAAAACAAAGGATCCTTTTCGCCCTGGCCTGTTACAAAGAATAATACATATCGAACTCAACCGGGTGTGTACTCATCCGGAAGCGGGTGACTTCCTCCATCTTGAGTGCAATATATCCGTCGATCAGGTCATCATCGAAAACACCGCCGGCTTTCAGGAAATCCCGGTCTTCATCCAGCGCTGCCAGTGCTTCATCCAGCGAGGCACACACGGTCGGAATCAGTTTTTCTTCCTCAGGGGGCAGGTCGTAGAGATCCTTGTCCATCGGCGGGCCCGGGTCGATCTTGTTCTTGATGCCGTCCAGTCCTGCCATCAGCATGGCGGCGAAAATCAGGTAGCCGTTGCCAGCGGGGTCACCAAAGCGAACTTCGATCCGACGTGCTTTCGGATTGCTGACGAAGGGAATCCGGCAGGAAGCAGAGCGGTTGCGAGCAGAGTAAGCCAGCATGACCGGCGCTTCGAAACCAGGCACCAGTCGTTTGTAACTGTTGGTCGAGGCATTGGCGAAGGCATTGATGGCCTTGGCATGTTTGAAGATTCCACCGATATAGTGGAACGCCGTTTCGGAAAGCCCGCCATAACCATCGCCGGTCATCAGGTTCGTTCCGTCCTTGGCGATGGACTGATGCACATGCATGCCTGAGCCGTTATCACCCACCAGCGGCTTGGGCATGAAGGTCGCGGTTTTACCCACCGCGTGCGCTACGTTATGAACCACGTACTTCAACGTCAGCAGCTCATCCGCCTTATCCACCAGCGTTGAAAAGCGGGTTCCGATCTCGCACTGCCCGGCTGTTCCCACTTCGTGATGATGAACCTCAACTTCGATACCCATTTTCTCCATGATCACGCACATTTCGGCCCGAATGTCGTGCAGAGAGTCGACCGGTGGAACTGGAAAATAACCACCTTTCACACCGGGACGGTGACCAATATTTCCGCCCTCGTATTCGGCACCGGTGTTCCAGGCGCCCTCTTCGGAGTCAACCCGGTAAGAACAACCGTGCATATCGACTTCAAAACGGACGTCATCGAAAACGAAAAATTCAGGTTCGGGACCGAAAAACGCCGTGTCTGCAATCCCGCTGGACTTCAGATAGGCCTCGGCACGCTTGGCCAGCGACCGCGGACAGCGGTTGTATCCTTCCATCGTGTTTGGTTCTAACACATCACAACGGATAATCATGGTCTTGTGTTCCGCAAAAGGATCTTTCACCGCGGTCGAAATATCCGGCATCAGGACCATGTCAGATTCATTGATCCCTTTCCAACCCGCAATGGACGAACCATCGAACATTTTTCCTTCTTCGAACAAATCTTCATCAACCGCGCCGATCGGCAAGCTGACATGCTGCTCTTTGCCCACGGTGTCGCAGAACCGCAGGTCAACAAATTTGAATTTCTTTTCTTCAAGCGTCTTCAGAATTTTTTCAGTGCTCATTACTATGCTTCCTATGGTGGTGTTCCAATTTGGGTCAGTATATACATGCAGGAGTCATGCCAAAAAAATTAGAAACCAGTCTTGCATGGATAATGGATATTAGCCGCATATTCATTGCAGAAAGCACCATTCTCGACGAATTTAGAGTGACTTGATGATCTGGCTCATTTCAGGTCTGGGAAGAGTATACCCCAAATGCACCATATGGGTGCATAACCTAAAGCGCACCGCCCCATAATAGTGCGTTAGCTGACAATCCAGAGCAAAAGCGCGCCAAGCGCCAGGCGGTAAATGACGAAAGGCATCAGCCCCACCCGCTTCAGCAAAGCCAGGAAAGCGGCGATACAAACCCAGCCGGCCACACCCGAAACCCCTACCGCAATAAAAAATTGTGGCCATTCGATGGTTGATTCGCCACTGGCGATCTTCAATGCGCTGTATAAGCCGGCGGCGGCCACCACCGGAATGGCGAGAAGAAACGAAAACCGGGCTGCAGCGTCTGCTGTAAACCCCAGGAAGCGGGCAGCCGTGATGGTCACCCCGGATCGGGAAGTTCCCGGAATCAGCGCCAGGGCCTGGGCCAAACCCACCAGCAACGCGCTTTTCAGGCTGAAATCATCCAGTTCTTTCTGTTGCGGCCCTTTCAGGTGCGCCACCCCCAGCAGTACACCAAACACCAGGGTGCTCCAGGCCACCACCCGCATGTCACGTAAATAGAGTTCAATCCACTGGTGTGCCAGCGCGCCCACCAAAAGAACGGGGATGCTGGCCAGCACAAGGTACAGGGCCATGTTGCGATGCAGGCGATCAGCCGGCCGCTGCACCGGCCTGATCCAGGCCAGAATCATGTCCGCAAGGTCCTGACGAAAATAAACCAGCACAGCCAGGAGCGTGCCCAGGTGAGTGGCAGTGTCCACCACCAGGCCCTGGTCGGGCCAGCTAAATACCATACTGCCCAGAATGAGGTGTGCTGAACTGGACACAGGAAGGTATTCGGTCAACCCCTGTATCAACGCCAGGACGATCAGTTGGACCAGGCTCACTGCGTTGAGGCCTGCCCTGTCCAGCTGATCCGGTAAATGGCACCCGCCTGGTCATCCGAAACCAGCAGCGATCCGTCGGGCATTTGTAAAACATCGTTCGGTCGCCCCCAGTTGTCCTGGCCCTGTAGCCATCCGCTGGCGAATACTTCGCTGCCCAAAACCCGTCCTTCCCCGTCAAATTTCACCAGCAGAATGTCGTAACCGGATTTCTCACTGCGGTTCCAGGATCCGTGCTGTGCAATGAACAGCTGGTTGCGGTAGGTTTCAGGAAACATGTTTCCGCTGTAAAAAGTCAGGCCCAGCGCAGCAACGTGAGCGCCCAGTGTGAGCGCCGGAGGAGTGTAATCCCCACACGATTTTCCCTCACCCAATTCAGGATCGAGCGTATCGCCCTGGTGACAATAAGGATAGCCAAAGTGCATGCCCGGTTTCGGGGCATGGTTGAGCTCATCCCCCGGTAGATCATCCCCCATCATGTCCCGGCCGTTGTCAGTGAACCAGAGTTCCTCCGTGTCCGGATGGAACGCGAGGCCAACACTGTTCCTGACACCTTCTGCATACACTTCCATACCGCTTCCGTCCGCCATAATCCGCCGGATCTGCGCAAAGCCCGGTTCATCGCAAATATTACAGGG
>Ga0316187_10000498_pt1 | contig 30800 bp, 22 predicted proteins | sample CroRivburrow1_MG_FD_204927 | JGI IMG/M metagenome (GOLD analysis project Ga0316187, IMG submission 204927) | Coastal sediment microbial communities from Maine, United States - Cross River worm burrow 1 | ecosystem: Environmental > Aquatic > Marine > Coastal > Sediment | place: USA: Maine... | reverse complement strand
GTTCCGGGTATAAACTTTCTAACCCGTGCCGACTCAAATACTTATCTGCGACGATTCACGTTTTGCCTGCAAGCAGCTGGCCCGGTCACTCCCCCAGGATTGGGACGCCAGCGTCGGTTTTGCCTCTAACGGCGAGGAAGGCCTGGAGGCTGTTCGCGCCGGTCAGGCTGAACTCCTGTTCCTGGATCTCAATATGCCGGTGATGGATGGCTACCAGGTGCTTGAGATCATCCGCAAGGAGGATCTTCCCAGCATGGTGATTGTCGTATCCGGCGATATCCAGCCCGAAGCCCACCAGCGCGTCATGGGGATGGGCGCACTCGCCTTCATCAAAAAACCCGTGGATCCTGAACTGGTCCAGAACATACTCACCGAGTATGGCATTGAGATCGAATCCACCGAGCGCAGACAGGAAGTGGAAATTGCGGTCGAACACAGCGATTGCTATCAGGAGATAGCCAATGTTGCAATGGGGCGAGCGGGTGATTTGCTGGCGCGGTTACTGGGTGCCTTCGTCAAGCTGCCGGTTCCCAGGGTCAGCATGCTCAGTATCCCGGATCTGAGAGGATTGCTGGCAAAGGTGGACGAAGACAACGCGATCACCGCGGTTTGCCAGGGATTTATCGGTGCCGGCATCGCAGGCGAGGCTTTTCTGATATTCAATCAGTCCAGCTTTCAGGACATCGCCGAACTGCTCAAGTACGAGGGAGAACTCAACGAGCACGTGGAACTGGAACTGCTGATGGATGTATCCGGCATTCTTATTGCGGCCTGTCTTAACGGAATCGCCGACCAACTGGACATCAGTTTCAGCCAGGGGCAACCGGTCATTCTGGGACGGGACGAAAAAATCGGAGAACTAATCGAGCAGAATGTTTCACACTGGAACGAAATTCTGGTCATCGAAATTGAATATGCTATCGAAAATAGAAACATTCACTGTGATCTGATGCTGCTTTTCACAGAGGATTCAATTTCTGCGCTGAACGAGCGCGTTTCCTATATCAGTATTTGAGCATTCTTCGTGAACGAGCAGTTATTCAGTAATATTCATTGGCAGCTGGACATGCTGCAAACCATTGACGTCGGACTGATCGTCGTGGATCGCGACTACACCGTCAAGCTATGGAATGGCTTTATGGCCAACCACAGCGGCATGTCCTCGACAGAGGTTGTCGGAGAAAATCTGTTCAAGCTGTTTCCGGATATCCCGCAGGACTGGTTCAAACGCAAAGCCGAGTCGGTTTTTCTGTTGAAAAACCGTTGTTTCACCCACTGGGAACAATCGCCGTTTCTGTTTCGCTTCAAAACCTATCGCCCGATTACCGGCGCCGTCGAGCACATGTACCAGAACGTCACACTGATACCGGTGTCTTCTTCTGATGGAGAGATCAATCAGTTGAGTATTGTCATTTACGACGTGACTGACATCGCGGTGGGCAAGCAGCAACTTCACGAGGCCAACGAGCAGCTTGCGGTGTTAAGCCGGACGGACAGTCTGACCCAACTGAATAATCGCGGCTATTGGGAAGAAGCCGTATCGCAGGAATTTCGTCGCTTACGGCGAACCGGTGCTAAGGCCAGCCTGGTCATGTTCGATATCGACCATTTTAAACGAATCAATGATGGTTATGGCCACCCGGCCGGAGACGAAGCCATTCGAAGTACATCGCGAGTATTGAGGGAAACCATAAGAGCGACCGACGTTGCAGGTCGCTATGGTGGCGAGGAATTCGGTATTGTGCTGGTCGAAACAGACGCCGAAGGCGCCATGGTGTTGACCGAACGCCTGCGCAGCGCTATTGAAGCGATGACCGTCGTACATGAAGATTATAAAATACAGTTCACCATTAGCATCGGTTTCGCCCAATGGGATGCCGAACTGGTCAGTCACGAACAGTGGATTGATTGTGCCGACCAGGCCTTGTATGAGGCCAAGGAATCCGGGCGCAATCAGGTGGTCCTTTTCAAGAAGAGTGGTGCCGGTCCTATTATCGTTTGAAATGGCGCTGATCAACTGCAGAATAAAGAGGGGCTGGCAGGATGCTCGCCCCCTGTTTTTAACCCAAATGGTTGGGTTTCACTAGCATCACCATCAGGAAACCGCCAAGCAACAGGTGATTTGGCCAAATCAATTCCATCCCACGCGCGATTTTATTACCACCTGGAAAAACGACAGCACTGCGATACAAGGTTCGAGCAGGCTGCGGCTGGAGTTGGTTCAACCACAGCCTGACATCCTGGACCCTTTCCCAGCGCGCATCGCGATAGCCACCACGATCGTGTTTCTGCTTGAAGAGCAGGCTGTGCCTGTTCAACAGACCAAGACACACTGTCTTCCGGGTGACACGCCACATCTCTTCTATGGCCAGCATGTGATCGTCAATGAAACACAGGCTGGTTATAGCCGTCACGTGATCGAAGCTGGCATCGGGAAACGGCAGTGATGTCGCGGAACCCAGGAGATAGTCGATATCCGCGCTTTGTTGCGCCGCAAATTCAATCGCTGCAGCATCTGGATCGATACCGGTCACGTGCAAACCCAGGCCGGCGAAGCGTCGCGAAAAATGGCCGGTACCGCAACCTGTATCCAGTAACTCCTGGCCTGGTTCTGCCTTCAGCACCTGCTGCACTAATCGAAATTCGACATCACTGATCCACATGCCGCGGGGCGTTTGGTACCAGGCTTCGTATGCCTCCGGTTTCATCAAGTTTGCGCCATTAAGAGCCGATGAGAAGATAATGATAAACCTGAAATTTGATGTCTTGTAACGACTGTCACCAATACTGAAATGCTGCTACACTTTGTAACTTGATGTTGCCTTTGCGTAAAATGCGTCTTCAGCGTACAACCATCACCTGGTGGGTGATTGTTGCCCTGCTTGCGCTCGCTCTGGCACCCCATCACTATCACTTGCATCATGGATCGGGGGCCGATTCCCACGCCCATGAACACGCGATCGATCTGCACGTGTTCTCGGATGTCAGTGACGAAGCACATCATGATGAAGCCATTGTGCTCGAGGCTACACCCGACGGCCTGATAAAGCCACTTGGCGATAATCCGCTGGCTTTGTTCCTGAGCATTTTCCTGTTGGTGATATTCCTGATTGTTGATTCTCGCATCCGGCACCGGTTATTCGACACTGCCACACGCCTGCGTCCGGCATTTTACCACCTTACTCCACCCCTGCGCGCGCCGCCGCGTCCATAATTAAAATAGTCTCGTTTTAGAGTGCCGCAGGCTCAGCCTGTTTGAACGAACAGGTACGTCTGCGCACTGTATACACAACACGACCGACTTGGCCTGGTTTAACCACTGGCCGGGAGAATCCCGTCAATGAGATCCTTGATTTATGTATTGGCAATGCTCTGGAGCATGCCGGGTTTATCCGCGACTGCCTACGACACGCAGCCGCCGATTACGCTCAAAATGACTATCGAGAATGTACTCGAGCATAGCCCTGTATTGAAAGGCGCCAGATACCACGCAAATGCCGCAGAAGTCCGCGTACGCACTGCGCGCCTGCCAACCCCGCTGAGTGTAAAAGTTGAACTGGAAAACTTTGCCGGGAGTGGCGATGCAAGTGGCACTGATATTATGGAAACCACGCTCAGTCTGGCACGGGCGCTCGAGCTTGGTAACCAGCCGACCCTGCGCGGTGAACTGGCACAGCAAAAATCCGAGCTGCTACGAAATGAACAAGAGTCCCAGCGACTGGATCTGCTGACCAAAGCGACTGGACTATTTTTATCGGTGGTTACCGATCAGGAGCAACTCGACATCGCGCACGACAGCATGACACTGGCGAACCACACAATGGATGTAGTCGAACGCCGCTTCAAAGCAGGGAAAACACCGGCCGCCGAACATAGTCAAGCTGCAATCGAAGTCGCTCGTGCCGAAATCGAACTGGAGCACGCGGAACATCAACTGGCGGTGTCACGACTGCGCCTGGCCGCCGCCTGGGGTGATACCGAACTTCGCTTCGGCAAGGCAGAAGCCAATCTTTTCGCGTTGAACGAGGTTGAACATTTTGAAAACCTTCAACGACTTCTCGATCAAAATCCGGACCTGGCCCGTTTTGCGACAGCACAGCGTCTCGCCGAAGCAAGAATGCGACTTGCCCGGGCAGATCGCCGTCCAAACATCGATCTCGCCGGCGGTATCCGATACCTGAACGATTCCGATGATGCCGCGCTGGTACTGTCTGCGAGTATGCCGCTTGGCAGTCGGCGTCGTGCGGCGCCCGCCATTGAAGAGTCCGAGATACTGGCGCTGGCCGAACCACTCGCGTTTGAGCAACGTCGACTCGAGCTGCACACCACCTTATTTGAAATACACCAGGAACTGATGCACAGCCGTACAGCGGTTCAAACCCTGCGTCAGCGGATAATCCCGGAAGCCGAACGGGCGCTGCGCGACCTGGAAAAGGGTTACGCCCTGGGACGCTATTCCTTTCTTGAACTACTCAGTGCGCAACGCACGCTGCTCGACGCGCGCCTCGAAGTGGTGAGTACCGCTGCAGACTATCACCGCTATCGCCTGGAAATCGAACGCTTGACCGGCACCGACCTGCTGGCAGGAGCCACTCCATGAAACGCGATGCATTCATCACTGTATTTATTATCCTGATTGCAGGCGCGGTCGCTGCCTGGTTGTTTACGAATTCAGATACGCCCGGTGGACATGCCCACGACGAACACGGCAACCATGCCGGGCATGGAGGATATGAAGAGCATGCGGAGGGCATAGCAAAAGGACCGCACGGTGGTCGGCTGCTTGAGGATGGCGACTTCGCAGTCGAAGTCACTATATTCGAGACAGGCATCCCACCGGAGTTTCACATATACGCTTACCAGCAGCACAAACCTGTTGATTCTGATCAGCTCAATCTGGATGTCGAACTGAAACGACTCGGCGGTGTCGTCGATCGATTCAGCTTCAACCCGGAAGGTGATTACTTGCGGGGCAGAGGCGAAGTCGTCGAGCCACATTCCTTTGATGTAACTGTTACCGCGGACTTTGAAGGCCGGCAATACAGTTGGAGCTATTCCAGCCATGAAGGACGTACACAGATCCCCGAAGCAATAGCCAGCAAATCCGGCATAAAAACCGAAACTGCGGGCCCTCAAACCATTCACCAAACCTTGAACTTAACCGCACGTGTGCAAGCCGATCCTGATCGCCTGTCACAAGTGCGACCACGTTTTCCAGGCATGATTCAGTCTATCCGCCGCAATCTCGGAGACAGGGTCAAGGCCGGGGACGTCCTGGCTACCGTTCAAAGCAATGAAAGCTTACAAACCTATTCGGTCAAAGCGCCGATAGCTGGAATGATAATAAAGCGCGATGTTCAGGTCGGTGAAGCCACAGGTGATAAGCCGATATTCGTTATCGCCGACCTCTCAAACGTATGGGTAGAACTCGATCTCTTCAGTCGCGATCTCGAGCAGGTTCGCATCGGACAGAACGTTACTATCCAGTCCCTCGATGGCCAGTATCGCACCCGGGGTGTAATTGACTGGATATCTCCGCTCGCCGCACATGCCAGCCAGAGTGTTACTGCTCGCGTGCCAATCAATAATACAGAAGGCGATTTGCGACTGGGACAGTTTGTACGTGGCATGGTCGAGGTCGCTGACTATCCAGCGCCGCTGGCTGTAAAGCAGTCCGGCCTGCAGCGTTTTCGCGATCATCAGGTGGTCTTCGCACGCTTCGGCGATATCTATGAGGTACGTATGCTGGAGCTGGGGCGCAGAAACCGCGACTGGATTGAGGTGCTGGGCGGGCTGGTTCCGGGGACCGAATACGTGACAGCTAATAGTTATTTGATCAAGGCTGACATCGAGAAGTCAGGAGCAAGCCATGACCACTGACAGGTTGCGAAGATGCTTGCTGCGGTATGCCCGTTTCTCAACTTTTAATGGAATGCCGTTATGTTGAACCGAATAATCTCCTTTTCGCTCGCGCATCGCTGGCTGGTGCTGGCAGTTGCCCTGGGAGTAGCGAGCCTCGGTGTCTACAACTTCGCTCGATTACCCATTGACGCGGTGCCTGACATCACCAATGTACAGGTACAGATCAATACTGAAGCCCGGGGATACTCGCCACTGGAAACCGAGTTGCGAGTCACCTTTCCGATCGAAACGGCCATGGCCGGCCTTCCAGGAATCGACTACACACGTTCCATATCGCGTTACGGTCTGTCCCAGGTGACGGTTGTTTTTCAGGATGGCACAGATATCTATCTGGCACGGCAACTCGTAAGCGAGCGTCTGGTTGAGGTTAAAAACCAGCTGGCAGACAACATCGAACCGGCAATGGGGCCTATAGCAACCGGCCTCGGTGAGATATTCATGTATACCGTGTCTACAGCCGAGGGGTTTACCCACGATCCTATGGAGCTGCGCACGGTACAGGACTGGATCGTGCGCCCGCAGTTGCGGCAAACGCCCGGTGCAGTTGAAGTCAACACCATCGGCGGTTACACCAAACAGTTCCATATACTGCCCGACCCCGACAAGCTGCTCGCCTATGACCTGACGCTGCAGGATGTCATGTCCGCACTGGTACGCAACAACGCCAACATTGGTGCGGCTTTCATTGAACGAAACGGTGCCCAGTATCTGGTTCGCTCACCCGGACAGGTCGCGAACCTGGACGACATACGCGCCATTACGGTAGCCAGGCGAAATGGCGTGCCCCTTGCCCTTCATGATGTAGCCGAGATTCAGGTCGGCAATGAACTGCGAACCGGTGCCGCAACACAGTCTGGTCGAGAAGTCGTACTCGGTACGGTATTCATGCTGATCGGAGAAAACAGCCGCCAGGTGGCACGCGCCGCGGCAAAGAAACTTGAAGCCATCAAGCCGTCTCTGCCCAAAGGTGTCGAATTAAAGCCACTGTACGACCGCACTTCACTGGTGGACAAAACCATTGCCACGGTCCAGAAAAACCTGACCGAAGGCGCCCTGCTGGTGATCGCGGTACTGCTCCTCCTGCTGGGTAACTGGCGTGCTGCAGTCGTTACAGCAGCGGTGATTCCACTGGCTATGCTTATGACGATTACCGGTATGGTGCATTCCGGGGTATCGGGCAACCTGATGAGTCTCGGTGCCCTGGATTTTGGCCTGATCGTGGACGGTGCTGTCATCATCGTGGAGAACTGTATGCGTCGACTGGCGGATGAACAACGGCATTTGCGCACATTACCGGACCTGAACGAACGCCTGCGCATTGTGCGCGAAGCAACAGTGGAGGTGGTTAGACCCAGTGTGTTCGGGGTGACCATTATACTTATTGTCTACATTCCCATCTTTGCTCTTGATGGCGTTGAGGGCAAGATGTTTCATCCCATGGCCTTTACCGTGATTACAGCATTGCTCAGTGCCCTGATTCTTTCAGTCACAGCGGTTCCGGCGGCCGTGGCGTTGTTTGTCCGTGGCCGTGTAGCAGAAAAAGAGAACGTCTTCATGCGTTCGCTGCGGCGCATTTACGAACCCGCCCTTCGGGTTGCGCTGGAACATCGCTGGTCGGTTGTGACACTGGCTACAGCTTTGGTGTTGCTGGCCGGGCTACAGGCCGGTCGATTGGGCACAGAGTTCGTTCCGAATCTGGACGAGGGTGATATCGCCATGCATGCCTTGCGCATTCCGGGGACCAGCCTTACCCAGGCCGTTAAAATGCAGACTGCGCTGGAATCCAGAATACGAGAGTTCCCGGAAGTCTCGCACGTGTTCACCAAGATAGGGACCGCCGAAGTGGCAACCGATCCCATGCCACCGCATGTGGCAGATACATTCATCATTATGAAACCGCGCTCCGAATGGCCGGACCCGCGCAAGCCGAAAGTCAGCCTGGTAGCAGAAATAGAGGCAGCCGCCTGGAGCATCCCCGGCAATAACTATGAATTTACCCAGCCGATCCAGATGCGTTTCAATGAACTAATTGCCGGCGTACGCTCGGATCTTGCCGTCAAGGTCTACGGTGATGATCTGGACACCCTGGCAAAACTGGCAGAGCAGATCGAGAATGTGGTTTCCACCGTCTCCGGCGCAGCCGACGTCCGCACCGAACAAGTCAGTGGCCTGGCCATGCTGACTGTCTCGCCCGACCGGGAACGTCTCGCGTACTATGGCCTGGATGTCAGCGATGTGCAGGACACGTTGCGCATTGCTGTCGGCGGCGAGACCGTCGGCCAGGTTTTTGAAGGTGACCGGCGCTTCGATATAGTTGTACGTCTTCCAGAGGTGCTACGTACCGATGTTGACGTTCTGGCAAGTCTACCGATTCGTCTACGCGATTCAGGCGAAGTCGAGGTGGCCGGTGATGCTGACATTCTGGGTGTTTCCAGAACACCAGCCGAAGCGATCCCGCTCGGAGAAGTCTCCAAAATCGCTTATACCATCGGGCCCAACCAGATCAGCCGTGAAAACGGCAAGCGCAGAGTGTTTGTTACGGCCAACGTGCGCGGCCGCGATCTCGGCAGCTTTGTCGCGGACGTACGAAAAGCGGTTAACGGTGAAGTAAGCATCCCTCCGGGTTACTGGCTGGACTACGGTGGCACCTTCGAACAGCTGATCTCGGCGACACGTCGTTTGTCTGTTGTGGTGCCGGTGACCTTGCTGATCATTTTCGGGCTGCTTTTTATGGCGTTCAATTCCGCAAAAGACGCCGCCCTGGTGTTCACCGGTGTGCCCCTGGCACTAACCGGTGGCGTAGCATCACTCGCGTTACGGGGCTTACCCTTATCGATCTCGGCAGCTGTAGGTTTTATCGCATTGTCAGGTGTGGCCGTATTGAATGGTGTTGTCATGTTGTCCTTCATCAGCAAGCTGCGGACCAAAGCTATTGCTATCGAGCAGGCAGTTATTGAAGGTGCGGTGCAGCGCCTGCGTCCCGTTATGATGACAGCGTTGGTCGCCAGTCTCGGGTTCTTGCCAATGGCACTCAACGTTGGAACGGGCGCTGAGGTACAGCGGCCGCTCGCCACAGTTGTCATCGGGGGCATTATTTCATCCACCCTGCTCACGCTGTTTGTGTTGCCGGTGCTCTACTGCCTTGCCTATCGCAAAACCCGGTTACGCTGAAAAGCGTCCAGCGTCTCCTGGTAGAGGGATAGATCCGTGGCGTGTCAATCAGGCAATCTGGGACATTGCCTGTCTTTTCTGCTGCGCCGTCAGGATGGTATACGCCTGGGCCAGTGCGGTCTCATCACCCACGTTGCCGGGAAAGATCACCACCGGCAGGTGCGGATAGCGCGCGTGATCCGAGGGACAACGAATCACTGAGCAGCCGGTCAGAATCTGGCCAAGCACGCGCGACTGCTTGAGTTCCAGGCCGGTACTCAATACGTCATTGGAGGTGATACCACCCTTGCTGATCAGAAAACCAATTGTTGTGGGCAGCCGGCGCACCAGACCCATGAGAAAGGCGGACAATCGCTCACCGAAGGCAAGACGCTCGGCGTGACTGGGAAACTGTAACTCCTGGCGTGATGTATAGATGACCGCAGTCTTGCCACCGGTATGCGCCGCCTCTATCCGGGCAATGACAGTGTCGGCAACGCTTGCCGCGCGTTCAATCCATTCAGATGTATCACTGACATTGAGTTGTTCCACATCCACATGCACAGGAACCACGTCGGTATGTTCACGCAGATAAGCCAGTTGTGTGGATGTTTTGGCCACGTGCGAACCGATCAGAATAACGCCGGGTTTACGCTCGCGCACATAATACGCCATATCCTCAGCCTTGACCGGCTGCTCAGGTAACTGTGCCAGGGCGGTCAACAAACTGGCCGCGCTCCGGAACAGAAAGCGTTTGCCTTCGCCTGCCACCTCCTGTAATTGCTCTGCAAAGTGATTCAAATCGGCCTGGGTTTCGCAATCGACAACGCAACACGCATTTTCCGCCAGCTCACGCAGACGTTTGCGACAGTCGCCCCGCACATCATCCAGTAAAAATCGTTGTACCTGTGATGACTTGATTCTGCCCGCGGTTTTTTCCGCGACGTAATCCGGCAGATAAGCCGTACTGAAGCCAAACACGGAATCCCTGGCAAACTCGGTTTCATGCACCGGCACGGGCTTACCGTCCACCACCAGGTAGTGAGTGCTGTCGCGGGTAAAACGGCCGGCTTCGAAGAACGCCGGGACCATGAAGTGCGCGTCAAACGGCCCCAGCTGTTCGGCGATGATGTCGGTCTCAACCGGGTAATGACCACGCAACGTGGAATCGGAGCGGCTGACGACAATCGGGTTAATCTCCCTGCCCTGTGCTCTCAATTCATCCAGTGCGCGCTTGAGGTTGACACAGATATGCCGTGTCACCTCGGCCGCGCGCGTCGCATCCATGCCACGCGTGTTGGACAGAATAAAGAACAGGGGGGAATCATCCTGTAGCGCATCGACAAGCGTATCCACATCCCAGCGGGTCAGCAGCAGACAACTGTGTACTGTTTGCGAACCCGTGGGATCATCATCGATAGCGATGATTCTGGTTTCACTCATTGGTTCAGACTCCGGCCAGTTTATCGACCCGTGCAATGATGTCAGCAGCGGACAAACCATTAAATTGCATGATCTCCTGCGGTGATGCGGTGGTTTCACCACGCTTCCAGCACATCACATCGCGGCGGGCCGCACGGCTGCGCAGCATCACCGGCTCCAGGGAACCGCTGGCACCTCCGGTCACACCGATCATGATGTCGGCATCAAACAAGGCATTGAACTCGGCATCGCCCATGAAGGTGCCATCGGCTTCCGAGACCGTGTTCCAGGCCACATCATCCGGGCGATACAGGCGGCGCGGATTGGCGACAGAGACGATACGAACCCGGTAGCCCTGTTGCTCCAGCTCGGCTTTGGCCTCGAACACCGGTAACAGCACCATGTCGCCGGTCACCGCGAAGGCAACCGTGCCCTTTTCACCTTTGTCACTTTCATGCAGGGTGATGGCACCTTCTTCGATGGCCTTTTTGGCCTGCTCCAGAGAGGTATAAACCGGCAAGGCGCTCTTCGACGCCACGATGGAAACACCTTTGTTGAAGCTGTTGGTCGCCCACTCGTAAGCCGCCTGGATCATGTTGGCATCGCAGGGGAACAATGCATAGAAGTTACCGGTGCGCATCATTGCAGCCATGTAATTTTCGATTTCAGGACGCTGATGTGTCCAGCCATTTCGACCCTGTTCGAGTGCACCAGCGGTAAACATAGTGACGATCGACGGCGTCCTGCGACGCAGTTCCGCCATCGCCTGGGCCACCGTCTGTATGATCGGCATTCCGTTGATGACAAAACTTTCGTAGGACAGCCACAGCGCACGCGAACCAAACAGCGCCAGGCCACCGGCGAAACCCGCACAGGCGTCTTCGCTCAGTGGTTCATAGACCTGGCCGTCCGGACCCTGGTTGTACAAAGCATCCTGGGTTGGATGACGAATCTGCAAGGCCTCGTTGATATTTTTCATCGCCGACGCTTCATTACCGTCAGCATTGGTGACCACGAAACGCCGGTCGCGTTTACCGACTTCACCCACCAATGCGCCCATGGCGGTGGAAGGCACGGCTTTGTCACCGATAGCGAACTCCTGCTTGGGTAATTCGCCCAGTTCCGGCAAATCCAGTTCAAACTCGGTGACCACCGTTTTGACAGCGGGACCACCACCGGCACGCTGGAAGTTGTCACGCACCAGTTGCCAGGCACGCGGTGACAGGGCGCGTTTCTGCAGGCCGGCGGCGATACTGGGATTGTCGAAGCTGTCGCCCGGATACAGGTTATGTGACTTGGCCCCCGCCGCATGCACGCCGGCGCCCTTCAGTTGCTTGATGATAAACACGGTCGACTGACCGTTCATGGCGCAGTCCGCCGCATACTTCATCTGGCTTAGGACGGTGTCGGTAAAGGCCATGCGGGTGGATGCTGAAAACAGGGTGCTGTCAACATAGTCACCCTGCTGGTTGACATCATCGAATTGCTTGGCATCAACCAGCACCACGTTTTTGAAGCCATGGCCTTTCCAGTAGCCGATCATCTCGTCGTTGGTTTTGAGCGAGACCATGGAGTGATGCTCCTGGCTGTAACCATTCCACACCAGCACTGGCAGGAAGTTTGTGCATTTCGGATAAGCCGTAAGGAAGTGCATCATGGAGGACAGCACATAGGGTTCGCCCATGCCCCCATCACCCAGGGTGAACGGGAACAGTTTGTCCGGATGCAGGTAAGCCCCGGCCATTGCAAAATGCTGGCCCTGGCCGAGCGGACCCGCCGGCGCCAGCAAGCCTGGAATGGCTCCGGACAAATGACCGAGCAGGCCATGGCGTTCGCGAAAACGTGCCATCATCTCGTCCATGGTGTGAATACCCATTTCCTGCAGGGAACCATCCAGGAACATGGCGCTGTAAAAACCGGGAGCATGGTGCCCCACTTCGGTCACAATGTTGGTGTGGCCCAGCATGACCAGCGCCGCATAGGCGTCGGCGCTACTGGCGAAACCACCCGGGTGGCCGGACTCCTTGCTGCTGCAAACCTGCAGGGTAAGGTAGCGCAGGGCATCAGCGGCAAGCAGGGTCTGATAGACCGTTGCGTCGTTGATGTCGGCGATCGCCTTTTCGCCCTCACCTATTACCGCTGTCTGACCGTACTTCTCCAGCTCACCCGTCTCCTGGGCAAAGTACTTGATACCCTGGGTAAAGGCGGGTATCGATTCATTCATCATTTCCTGGGCTGGGGTACTCATGGTGCATCTCCTGACTCAATACGTTTAGTCACTGCCACGGCTGTGGCGCCTTGTCTGGGTGTAAATATAGGCAGGAATATTTATTTCATAAAGCAAAATAATTTTCACATTATGATAAATATGTCATAATAGAACCCGTGCTCGAGCTAAGTTCTTGTTTATATTGTCCAGCCGACACTATTATGCTGTAATAAGAGATCGTTTTCACATAGTGAAACTATTATGCCTGTAAAGAGTTCCATCCAGGTCATTGACCGCATGTCGACGTTGCTGGATGCGATTTCACGCTACCCGGGGCCGGTCAGCCTGAAAATCCTTGCCGCCGAGACCGGGCTGCACAGCTCCACCACTTTTCGCATCCTCAGTTCAATGGTGGCCAACGGCTTTGTGGAACGAGATGCCACGGGAAAATACCAGTTGGGGCGCAAACTGGTTCGCCTCAGCAGCCGTGTACCCGCCCAATCGGATCTGCGCCAGATCGCCCAGCCCATCATGGCACGCCTGCGGGACGAGCTGGGGGAAACCATCAACCTGACGGTGCGCGAAGGCGATGAGGTGGTGTATATCGAAAAGGCCACGCCCAATCGCATGATGCATGTACAGCAATTGATTGGCAGTCGTGCGCCATTGCATGTTACCGCCGTGGGTAAACTCATGCTCGCTCTGGGTGGCGATGAGGAATGCCGGGGCTATGCGGCACGCACCAACCTGCCGGCTTATACACGCAATACCATCAATAACCTGCCCAGACTTCAGACAGAAGCGGAACAACTGCGCACACAGGGCTATGCCTTCGATAATGAAGAAGCGGAAATCGGCGTCGGTTGTATTGGCACGCTTGTTTATGATGCCACAGGTAATATTGCAGCCGGCCTCTCGGTCTCGGCACCCATCGAGCGTCGTCAGTCCGAATGGGTATCAAACCTGCGCCGGGCTGCCCGCCAGATATCGGAAGAACTGGGTTATCACACAGATCCAGGTTATCCATGAAGTGTCCAGCACCGGATCTATAATAAAATAACCGTCTCGCCGCTATCCGTGCATGAAACCAGATAACTGAAGGTTGAGGAATCAGGCTCAGAAAGCTGACGAAGCAACATAAACACTCCTTTATGTTCACGAGTAAAACATCTGAGGCCCGATTTCAATAAAATGCACAGTGTTTGTGTGTGTAGATGTGGTGTAAATATGTGTAAACAGGGTATGGACTAAATTGTAGATTGAGGTCAGTGTAAATATGCTATCGATATCGAAGTTTCATTACAGCCTGGCCGCTTTAGTGGCGGGACTTTTTCTCGCGGCTGCACAGCCCGTTTCTGCGCAGAACGTAAAGCTCACGCCCATCGGCAGTCACGATGGCGAATTCTGCCGCTTTGACCGGGCCATGATCCTCGAAGATCCGGACGGTACCCGGCTGCTCTACGATGCGGGCCGGACAGTTGCCGGACCGAACGATCCCCGTCTTGACAAGATTGATGTGGTACTGGTGAGCCATATGCACGGTGACCATGTCGGGGACCGTCACATAAAGCGTGTCAACGCCGGTGAGTGCGGCAAGCCGGAAGTTTCGGAACAGGCCACGCCCAACACCAACAGCGTCAATATCGCCCTGGCCAAAAAAGCCATCATCGTCACCGGCAGCGAGATGCCGAAGTTCTTTGCCAGTAAACTCGAGGCGCTGGGAGGTGATCCGGACGCCGCTCAGCTGGTGCGTTTTGGCGGGTCGCGCAAAGTCGGCGGCGTGACCATTACTACGGTGCCGGCAGTGCACTCGAATGGTATTGCCGCAGCGATGGTCGGCGGCGAGCTTGGCGACATGCTCGATGCGGCAGGACTCACCGCGTATGCCGGGCCGCCGACGGGCTACGTGCTCACATTCTCGAATGGCCTGGTTGTTTACCTGTCGGGTGACACAGGTATCACCGCCGAGCAGGATTCGGTCGTGCGCCGGCACTATGCTGCCAGGCTGGTGGTTATCAATATCGGTGATACGTTCACCACCGGTCCGATGGAAGCCGCCTATGTGGTTGACGAACTGATCAAACCCGCCGCGGTTATCGCATCCCATGCCAATGAAGCAGCGACCAGGGGTGGCAAGACCATTGCCGGCACCCGGACAGACACGTTTATCAAAGCAACGCGGGTACCGGTTTATGTCCCGCTCAGTGGCCGCACGATGGAATTTGACCGTAATGGGTGGTGCGTCGCTGGTTGCTGAGTTTTCGCAGACGACCAGTAAATCGGGTAAGAGCACCATTAATTAATGATTGTTGTCTTCGCTAAAGAACCGACAGGTGAAGCCTTTATCCGTGGTTTCAACGGTCAAGCTATCGTCGCTTTCTCCAGCAGCTTTCTCCTCTGCCGCCAAGATCTTCATTCGGCATGATTCGACAGGTTTATGCGCAAAACCCGTTAATAGGGGCGTTTGCGGATACTGAGCTTGTAGAACAAGGGTGAGAACACCATATCACCAACAAGAAAGATCGCAACAACAGCCACAATCTCCATCACACCCAGGTCCAGCGCTTGTTGACAGGCCAGCAGCGGGAACAATGATTCGGGAATCTGATCAAGCCCTGTCGCCCTGCTGCTGGCAGGCATTTTAAGCCTGCGCTTGATGAAACTGGAAAACAGGTCACCGGCCATGGATGTACTCCCTACCATCAACCCGATTTTCCATCCCAGCCCTAACAACCATGCCCCCAGTATGGTGAACACAACTGAGAACACAAGTCCGCGTATTGTTTTAGAAACACCAAACAATGGCTGCCCATCAAAAAACCGGGCTCCGGCATCTACTGGCCAGGAAAATCGTTCTTCCAGTATGTTTCTCGCAATGACAGGCGCACCATTCGCCAGCACTAACAAAATGAACAACTCAAGAATCAACATATCCAATTGTACTAGCCAATGGTTTATCCGAATTCATCGCATTATTTTTGCATGCATTCTTTTATGCCTGTCTAAATCATCCGGCTCAAGTTTTTATTCGATATTTAGAACAGTAAAGTCAATTTGCCGCAATTGTTAATCTCTCTCGCAATCCTGGCAACTCAGCGATAGTGCTCGGAATCGATCAATCCGGTATTTCTGTGTGCGAACAAGCGTAAATCATCCTCGAACAGGAGCCTGGTTTTAACCGGGTCCGGTGCATAGTGAAACGCCGTCAGAACGATATCCGGTTCTCCCACCAGCAAGGCCCAAACAGGTAGCGCGCCTGCACTTCTAACGCCCCCGATTCGATCGCATACTTCAATTAATTTGTTTATATTCTGATAGATACAGATTTACTGCGTCATATGTAGAGCTTGTGTCGCCTCACAGAGACAGTTGACAGACTCCTTGCCCATACAGATAATGAACTCGTTTTTGGGCTTTTTTTCCCATTTTTAAATAATCGGAGGCACAATTATGAAACAGCGTTATCAACTTGGGATCCTGTCTCTTGCTGTACTGCAGACAGCCTGTGGCGGGGGTGGCAGCGGTGGTTCCAGCAGCGTCGCACCTGCTGCGGCAACCGCGACCATAAGCGGTACTGTGCCGGGCACCTTGATCGAGGCATTCGGTGACAACGGGTCCTACTACGTTGTCAGATCCCATGACGACGGCAGCGCTCAACACCCATTTGAACTCAAGATCAAAGCCGGGATCGGTTATCATTTGGTGATGGTGACTGGCGAGGGAACAGCCGATGAAGTCACTACCCCCATCGGCTACCGGGATTCCTCAGGCAAAGTCCGAACCCGTATGCTGATGGGTGCAGGAGACCATATCGATTTAGGTCATGTTCCACTACATATGGGACGCAACGCTGCCGCAGCTGATGACCAGGACAACGACGGTGTACTGGACGATCCAATGGTGCTCGACGATGTCGGCGCCAACAATCCTTTGTCACAGTGTGATGCCGACAAGGACGGGATCGACGACTGGAATGATCCGGATCACGGTGGATATCACTACGATGATCAATCCAAGGATCCGCAAGATCACGACGATGATGGCATTCCAAACACCTACGATGATCACCACACAGCCCGTGCAGACGACAGCGACGAGGATGGCTTGCCGGATACGGTCGATGCGAACAGATACAACGAAGCTGATCATGACAATGATGATCTACAGCATGATTGCAACCAGGATGGCTATAACGATGAAGACAATGATCATGACGGATTTCATGACGATGACCACGATCGCGACGGCTATCACGATGATGATCTAGACCATGACGGTGATCACGATAGTGATGATGATAACGACGATGACCAGGAAGGCGGTGTCTGCAAAAGCTAATGCTTTAAAAAAGGGCCATTAGATATCAAGGGGGTCGGCGTGAATCGAATAAAATTACTCCGGCCCCTTTATCCCTTCTGGATCCGGTATTGCTGCCTGCGCGGCGAGTTTCAGGTAAGAACCGGGAGTCGTAAGAATCCCTTGCCAAGCCTGGCCCATGTTATAGTAAAAAGCTCCGGTCATCACTCAATGGTCCGATTGTATTAGGGCCACTCTCTCCGAGGTTTCGTCATGACGCGTCTGCCGGACACAACTACTGCCACGCTGAAGCGCCTGCTTGCGCTGGCTCGCGATCTGCTGCAAGCACCCGACCCGCGATCGGTCCTGGAACTGTCTGGTCCGGCGATTCAAGAGATCCTGTTGGCAGATGGTGCCTTGTTGCTCCTGGCCCTGGGTGACCAGGAGTACATCACGGAATTTGACCGCGGCGGCGTCATGCAAACCGTGTGTGAAGGCTCCATTCTGTATCGCCACGCCCGCCAAGCGATCGACAATCAAACGCCCATCCTTCTCCCTGATGTGGCCACCGATCCGAAATTAAGCGACGGCGGCCTTTACACCGGCGGGACAGTGAGCCTGCTTGCTTTTCCTTTTCCCCCGTTCAAGCCGGTTGGCGCTCTGGCCGTATTCTGGCATCAAAGAGGCCGCCCTCACCATCTCGCCAAATCGATCCCTATCCTGCGCTACATCGGGGAACTCACGACTGCCGCACTTGGGAATGTGGGTTACCGGCAGATGATAGAGGGTCGCATTGCGGCCCGAACCGATGAAATCACGGCGTCAGCCCGGGAGCATGCACAGGAACTCAATCGACGCGATCAAGTAGAGGAGGAGCTGCACCGCATCTCGGTTACCGACGTGATGACCGGCATGTTGAACAGGCGCGGCTTTTTCCTGAATGCTGAACGCAGCTTCAAGGTCGCACGGCGGCGGGAGATACCCAGCGCGCTGATCTACGCCGACCTCGACGAGTTGAAGGCCGTGAACGATGAGCTGGGCCACGATACCGGCGATCGCCTCATTCAGGATGCCGGCCGGATTCTTCAGGCGTCATTCCGGGAGAGTGACGTCGTTGCCCGACTCGGTGGAGACGAGTTTGCGGCCTTCACGCTTGACGCGACACATCCGGAAGCAATCCTGGCCCGGATAGAGGCGAACATCGAAAGCTTTCGCCAGCGTTCATCGCTGCCTTACCGGATCTCGCTCTGCATCGGGATCGTGCAATGCAATCCCTCATCCGATCTGTCCTTGTCTGATTATCTTTCGCTGGCGGATAAGCAGATGTACGAGCAGAAAAAGACGCGAACCAAAACGGGCATCGATGACTGACACCCGGTGTGGGAACAGTTGCTGGTCACCCATACAGGAATCGATGAATCGAACGCGCAGCGGTACGGATGCCTGATCGCCTCAACCTCCACGGAGTGGCGCATGGCCCCGGGTTGCGAACACATTCCGTTGAATGCTTGCGGGATTATGTTGCCATACCCCCGTACGACACGCTTCGCCCGCAAATCGCACCTGCATCATCAATTAATATGATGAGCTATTTCGCGGTAATGGCCTATAGTAAATATCGAACCGTCGCCAGACCCTTTGCCGCCAACCGGCGCCTTTAGGAAAGGATGGGGCTTCCGCAGGGAGTAGCGCACTACGCGCAGCCATACAAGCGCCAGACGATGCGTCTCAGGAGATCACCATGTTAACATCGTCACCTTCCCGGACAACGCCCGCTATCAAGTTCGAATACTTGAACTGGATCGCTATCGATCCACTGCCGCGCGACCAGACCCAAAGCCAGCGACTACATCAACCGGAGCATCTAATCAACACGATCGATCCCATGACCGGCCACGATATCGAAAATGTCACGCACCACCCATCCCTGGTGGACGGCAACCTGACCATCTATTTCGAAACAGAGGCGAGCCGCAATGAGTATCAGGGTATGCAGCTCAACCATCCCAACCTGCGCTTGCCGTACCCGGCCAAAGATGACGACGACCGTGGCGGCTGAAACCTTCTGGGCGTAAATTTTTAAAGCAGTTCCGTCGGATCACCATTTTCGCTAATATTGCAGGTAACTACTGCCTGGCACGCGAACTTTGATCCCTAATCAGTCTATCGAACCTTCCTGGAAAGACAGCATCTACCGTCAGCGTGAAGAACTGGCGCGGATGCTGAGGGAACCAATCGCGTTGCTGGCCGGAAAATGCGCCCCGGTTTGGGGCGATCGGGATCGACTGAACGCGGTACTTCTGGAAGGCTTCTCGGGCATTCCGTATTGCACGTATCTGTATGTCGTCGGCACTGACGGCGTGCAGATCAGCGACAACGTCGGTGATGCCGGGCTCATATCCGGGCACTATCAGCGCAATCGCGCCGAACGCCCCTATATGAAGGAAGCGATGCCGGCGTGGGGCTTCCTGTTGTCGTCCGCCTACATCAGCCTGGCCGCGCATCGGCCCTCGCTGACTGCGTTGCAAGTCGTTGTGTCGGATGCGGGCGCCGTGCTGGGTTATCTCGGTGCGGACTTCGACCTGCGCAAACTGCCGGTAACAGCAGTGCTGTACCAGGAACCGGGCACCTGGAGACAGGTGAAGGGCGACCCGGCGATCCGCAGCACGCTGTTCCAGCAGACCCGGATCGAGAGCCCGATGGATCGCAATATGCAGAGTGCGCTGGCGATCCTGGAGGAACTGCTCACGGAGCGCGGCACCTTCCAGTGCCAGATTCACTTCTCGAGCAGCCAGGCCATTATCTGGACAACCGATGATCCGCTGCGCTATCGCATCCTCGACCAGGAAGCGCTCACCGATCCGGATATCTGCCTGGTGTTTCCGTCGCGACCGTACCCCGCCGATGCCGCTATACCACAGACCGACATCGCCCGGATTCTGAATGCCATGCGGGGGCTGCGCGAGGTCGATACGACCATCTACCTGCGCACGGCCTCGATTAATATTTTCAACGGTATGGTCAGCCTGACTTTTTCCTGCGACGGATCGCACTACATGCGCTATGACGAGTTCCTTGCCAAGGGCGCTTCCTTCTGGTCCGGGATACCGGCGTGACCACCCATTGCCTGAATAACACGAGACCATCACCGGTTATGGCCGCGCTGGACAAACCTTAAAAATCGTCCGCTGCGAGGGTGTAAGCATAGGAACCTTTTCCGCCACGCACATAGACCTCGTCCGCCACCTCCTGGATCCGTTTCCGTGCGGCGTCGAATGCCTTGAGAAATCCCGCTTCGGCGCTACTCATCTCCGGACAGAGCCGTTTGAGCGCGCCCGCTTCCACGAAGAATGAAATCTCGATCGTGCTATCGTATCCCCAAAAACAGACACGGCTGCTACTTGCGTCGAAACTGCGGCTTGGGTTCGGGAAGTTTAAACTCATCGCCGGGCACCGGGAGTCTGAACCGGATCGATGTTGCCACCCGGCGTCACACTCCCCGGAAATTTGAACAGGTCACTGTCCATGGAAAGCGCAAGAGTCGTGTTTTCGGCGATGCCATTGAGATCCCTTCCGCTGTGTGCTCTGGAGTTCACGCCCTGACCAACGACCATCTTAATAGCTGGTGCCGAATGAAACGTCGGTGGCGTTTGCGGGTATGCGCACATTGGCAAGGCGGCTACCCTGGGTAACCGGACCGCCGGCAAAAAGTCCATACAGATACCTGGATCCACCCTGGGCAGAGAATTGTTTATTGAGGGCCCTGGCCGTTGTTCTCGCAAATCTCGGCAGGCCGAATTCGACATAGTAATTACGCAGGTAGACAATCACCGCCCAATGTTCGTCGTTCAAGCTGATTCCTTCATTTTTTGCCAGATCGGCTGATTTGTTCCTATTCCAGTACTGGTCGCTCATTTCTGCCTGGCGAATACCAGGGTATATACTGAATGTTTCTGAGTCCTGGGCGTTGTTCACGAATTGTTTCATGGGGTTGTCCTGAGTGCATTGCATGTGGGGCCAAGTGCCTGTTCCTTGCCAAGAGCAAGTTGTCGCACAATAGCGGCTGGCAAATCGGGGGTCGCGAGAAAGGAGTATGACGAGCAATAATGACCATTTGGTCAAAGTTGTGCGGCAGAGTGGCTTGCGTACTGACAAACGAAGTGCTTAGTACAGTCTCCTCTCATTGTACCGGGAAAGCAAATTAACCAGGTTAATAAGGCAGGTTATTCCAAGCGGTTAAGTATGGTGTAAAGCACACGCACAATTATGCAGTACCAACAAACCCCTGTCCCTTCTTTCTGAATACCAACAGGCGGAGTCACACGTATGATCAATCAGCAAAACACCATTATCTCCGTCCCTGTTTTACTGGTTGCGTTTCAAGGGTTCTGAGCACCAGGACCTGTAAAATGTTTCTTTGATCACCGGAATCAATGGCGCAGCGATGCTGAGTGTTCTTATCTCACACTGGTGGAGACGGGGAAATCCCGATATGCATGGCAGGCCCATTTCGCGCGCAAACAGAGCCGCATGTGAGCCGGTACTCCCGTATTCCGGAAGAACTGCTGAAATAGAGCGGCCGACAAGAAAAACGGTGTCAGATGGCAGTAAACGCGGGGGTTTGTTCTATATCGACCGGGGCGTCTATAGCACTAAGCAGACTGTAGTGCGCATGGACAAGGCCTTGCGCCAGACCCGGTGAGAACGGCGTTCCCCGAATCACCATTGTCAGCCTGTTTTCGGACATCAGATATTCCTTAAGCTCAACTCCACCTCGACATAGTGCTCCCGGCCGTCGCCGACAAGCGGGATCAGGCCTTGCGGTCGACCTGCAGCATCCACTTCGACTCCGTGTACCACAACACCGTCTACCGTCACGCGGCTCGCATACTCCGACTTGTCACCGACGTGCCTGACGTTGATGTGGTAAACCGTTTCACGATAGCGGTAGTGGATCTTGTACGACTCCCAATGTGCCGGGACACAGGGCGCAATGCGCAGGTGGTCCACTTCCAGTTTCAGGCCGAGTAGTGTTTCCACACTCAACCGGTACATCCAGCCCGACGCACCCGTATACCAGGTCCAACCGCCCCGGCCCGTGTGTGGCGGTGCACCGTAGATATCCGCGCACATGACGTACGGCTCGACCTTGTAGCGTTCGATCGCCTCTGGCTGACTACCGTGATTGACTGGATTGAGCATGGCGAACATCTCCCATGCTCGCTCGCTATCACCCAGCATCGCAAACGCCGTCGTGGTCCAGATCGCGGCGTGGGTATACTGGCCGCCGTTCTCGCGGACACCCGGCACGTAGCCTTTGATATAACCGGGCTCAAGATCTGATTTATCGAAGGGTGGGTCGAGCAGCTGGATTAACTGCGCATCGCGCCGCACCAGGCGTTTGTCCACCGCCGCCATTGCCTGGCGCGCGCGCGCGGGATCACCGCCACCCGAAATGACCGCCCAGCTCTGACTGATCGAATCGATCTGGCATTCGTCGTTTTCGGACGAGCCCAGCGGCGTACCATCATCGAAATAAGCCCGCCGATACCAGTCACCGTCCCAGGCATAGGCCTCAATATTCTCGCGCAAATGTGCAGCCTGAGCACTGCACAGCTCGGCAAAGGCCGCGTCGTCCCGGGTGCGCGCCAGGCCGGCAAACAGCTGCAGGTTTTCGTACAGGAACCACGCCAGCCAAATGCTCTCGCCCTTACCATCCCGGCCGACGAGATTCATGCCGTCGTTCCAGTCGCCACAGCCCATCAGCGGTAATTGATGTTCACCAAAGCGTAAACCGTGTTTGATCGAACGCACGCAATGTTCGTAAAGGCTTGCCACGCTCGCCGAACGTTGCGGCTGGTCGTAGTAAGCCTCCTCTTCCGGATACAACTCGCGGCCCTCCAGAAAATGGACTGACTCGTCGAGCACACCGGTATCGCCGGTCGCCAGCACATAACGACAGGTTGCATACGGCAGCCACAGATAGTCATCGGAGAAATGGGTGCGCACTCCTTGCCCGTTGGGCGGATGCCACCAGTGCTGCACGTCACCCTGGAGGAACTGACGCTCGGCACAACGGATCAACTGCTCACGGGCGAGCCACGGTGTCGCATGGATCAACGCCATGGTGTCCTGCAACTGATCACGGAAACCGTAGGCACCGCCGGACTGATAATAGCCACTGCGGCCCCAAAGCCGGCACGACAGTGTCTGGTAGAGCAGCCAGCCGTTGGCCATCACGTCCAACGCCGGATCCGGCGTCTCCACCTGCACCGCGCCCAGGGTACGGTTCCAGTGTTCCCACACCGCTTCCAGTGCCTGGCGTGCGCCAGCCGGTCTGCCGAAGCGTTGAATGAACTGCTGCGCTTCGTCGCTGTTGCGGGCTGCGCCGAATATGAACACGATCTCGCGCTCCTGCCCCTCGGCGAGTTCAATCCGGGTCTGTATCGCGGCACACGGGTCAAGGCTTGCACCCGCCCTGCCCGACAGATGCTCGCGACGCATAGCCGCCGGGCTGGCCAGCGAACCGTTGCGGCCGATGAACTCGGCACGGTTGCCGGTCACCGTCCGTCCCAGCTCGCTGACCTGCGCAAAGACGATCCGATTGGCGCATTCGCGACCGTAAGCATTGCGTGCAAACAGCGCCCCGCTGTGTGGATCGGTTTCGGTAACAATGTGCATCAAATTGGCGTGCCGCCACTCACCGAGCACCAGTTCCCAATATCCGGTCAGCGACAAGTGACGCGGGCGTTTCGAATGGTTGCGCAGCTTCACCACCACGAACTTCACCGGTGCATCCATGGCGACATAGGTGAACAATTCGGAGGAGATGCCGGCTTCGTAATGCTCGAACACGCTGTACCCGAACCCGTGCCGACACACGTACCCGGACTGACCGCGGGCGGGTAACGGCGTCGGTGACCAGAACGCACCGGTTTCCTCGTCACGGATGTAGAGCGCCTCGCCGCTTGTATCGCTCAGCGGGTCATTGTGCCAGCTGGTCAGCCGGAACTCGTGCGCGTTTTCCACCCAGGTATAGGCGCTGCCGCTCTCGCTGACGACCGTGCCTATGTGCGGGCTGGCGATAACATTGACCCATGGTGCCGGGGTACTCTGACCAGGTTCGAGAGTGACCACGTATTCGCGCCCGTCGGGCGTGAAACCGCCCAGGCCATTACAGAAAATGCGTTCGCGCACCGGCAGCGGGTGGACAGGCTCAACTGCTGGTTGCAACAACGGCTCCAGACGGCCTGGCAAGCGTTCTGCCGACACTCGCCGTTCCAGCTGCTCGACCAGCGTCTCTGCGGAATCGGTGAGCACCACACGGGCGACAGTCTGGAACAGGACCCGGTCCTCTTCGGAAAGCTCTTCGGCTCGCCGCAGGAAGACCCCGCCCGGTTTGTCGATAATTTGGGCTTCGGGACCCGTGTTGATCAGCCCCATAATCTGGTCCTGCAGAACCGCCCGGTAACCCGAAAAATCCTCATTCACAATCACCAGGTCGACCCACAAACCCTTCATCCGCCAATAGGCATGGGCTTGCAACACCTGCTTTATGAGCTCAATGCGATTCAGGTCGCCAATGCGTACCAGAACGATTGGCAGATCGCCAGAGACTGTAAAGCTCCAGAGCCCGGACTGACCCAGCTGGTTACGGGCAATAACGCTGGGCGCAGCGCGGCGCAAGGCATTGGCGTATATCACCGAGGTCGCCAGGCGGCCATAGATCTGCGCGTCGGCTTCGCTGGCGTTGAGGCGGCGCAGCACCTCCTGACTCTGGAACCACGCCATTTCAAAGGCACGCTCAACAAAGTGCCGGTCACAGTATTTCTCAAGCACAGCCAGCGCTGCCTCGCGTGTGTCCGCGACACCGGAGATGATCTGCACGATCGCCGATTCGTCGGGTGACAAAGTAATGGTGCGGCGGATCGCCACAACGGGATCGAGTACCGAGCCGTCCGTGTTCGACAACGCCGACGGACTGTCACTACTGTCCAGTACCACCGGGTTGGCCGCCGTTCGACCACGGCCCATGAACCTGGCTCGGTCAGTCTCGTAAGACGGCTCATCGGCAACAGCACCCGGTGCCGCCAACAGGTGAAACATCCAGGGTGCCTGTTCCCCCGGTGTGCGGCGCCGCCGGGTACAGAGAATCGCCTGACGCTCGGGGAGTATTTCTGTTTGCACAAACAGGTTGCTGAAACAACGGTGGGCCAGGTCGGCATTCAACGGGGCCAACACGACCTCCGCGTAACTGGTCACTTCTATATGACGGGTACGCGATGACAGATTGGTGAGCGTGACACGGCGGATCTCGACGTCGTCTTCGGGTGAAACACTGATCTCGGTGTGCGTTTCGATGGCCTGATCGCGCCGCCGGTATTCCGCGCGCGCCTGCACAAAGATGGCCTCGTAGTGATCGGCCTTGCGCAGTGTCGGTTGATAAGCGGCTGACCAGTAACGCCCCGTGGCGCGCTCGCGCAGGTAAATGAATGTGCCCCAGCAGTCGCAAGTGGCGTCCTCGCGCCAACGGGTGACGGCCAGGTCGCGCCAGCGGCTGTAGCCTCCACCGGCCTGGGTCGCCATGACGTGGTACCCGCCATTGGACAACAGGTGAACTTCAGGTATCGGCGTATTCGGATCGGTAAACATGCGCATGATCGCGCCGGCTTCCCCCACGGACGGGCGCGCCGCGGCGCTCACTTCAGCCGCGTGCGGGTGCAACGTTGCGCCCTGCTTCGGCACACGCTCCTGTAGCAGCAATTGCGTCGCCCGTGCGAGGGGGTCGGTCATGAAGCGGCGCTGCATCGGCTGATTGAGCAAGACATGCTCAAAGGCCAACAGGCTCATGCCTTGATGGTGCGCCATGAAGGTACGCACAATGGCGTGATGCTTACCCCGCGGCACACGCGCTGGCGTGTAATCGACTGCCTCATAGAACCCATAGACGCCGAGGAAGCCATCGGCGGCAAGCCGCTGCAGGTTGCGACAGGCTTCCCGCGGCATCACCATCAGCGCCAGCGCGCTGGCGTATGGCGCGATGACCAGGTCGTCTCCCAGCCCGCGCTTGAAGCCAAGACCGGGCACGCCGAAGGCTCGATACTGGTAAACCTGGTGCATATCGGTGGCGTTATAGCAGGACTCGGAAATACCCCAGGGCACAGCGCGTTGACGGCCGTATTCGATCTGGCGCGACACCGCGGCCTTGCAGGTCTGATCCAGCAGGGTGTTCTCAAAACTCGGCATAATCAGGCTCGGCATGAGGTATTCGAACATCGAACCGCTCCACGAAATCAGGCTCACATCACCGCCATGACTGGTCAGCAGGCGGCCGAGCGCGAACCAGTGCTTCTGTGGTACCTGTCCCTGAGCGATCAGCAGAAAGCTGGCCAGGCGCGCCTCGGATGCCAGCAGGTCGTAGCAGGATGGATCGCGGCGCCGTTCGCCGACGTCGTAGCCTATGGCCAGCAAGCCGCGTGCCGTATCGTAGAGAAATTCAAAATCCATCACCGCCAGTTCGCGGCAACGAGCTACCAGATCATCGATCATCCTGAGCCGCTCCACCGCGCCTTTATAACGGGGCACTGCCACCGCGGCCGCCCCGGCTGACGAGAGCGCGTCAACATCAACTGCGCTGTCTCTGGCCAACTCAGTCAGCGTCGGGATGTTGTTGAAGCGTTGTGGTTCGGGCACCAGAAATCCAAGGTCGTCTCGAAGCGCGCGGGCTTGCTGGTCGAACGCCTGCGCCCAGTAATACAGTTCACCATCGACATCGATATCCGCCGGCAGCCATGCAACCAGGCCCCCGGCGACACTGTGAATCCTGTCCAGCATGCTGTCGGCGGCAGTCAGGGTCTGTGGTGGTCCATTCAGCGTGAGTGAGTGGAGTGTGTCCTGCAGAAACCTGATCTGCTTCGCAAGATCCGGGACTAGTGATGAGGGCAGGTGTTCGGCAAGGACCTGCAATGTGTCCTGCAATCCCTGAAACGCGTTTACTGACAACAGCGGCTGATCTTTCAACTCGACCAGGCCCGCTTGCAGGGTGAGCAGGCTGCCCGCCAGATTGCCGCTATCCACCGACGAGACGTATTGTGGGCGAAGCGGTTTCAGGGTGCGCGTGTCGTACCAGTTGTAAAAATGGCCGCGGTAGCGCTCCAGGGTTTCCAGCGTGGCCAGCGTGTTGCCGGTACGACGCAGAAATTCTTCGCCGCACAGGTAGCCGAAATCATACGCCGTCAGGTTCGCCAGCAGCGCCATGCCGATGTTGGTGGGCGAAGTACGCGAGGCGATGACCGGAGCGGGATATTCCTGGAAATTATCCGGCGGCAACCAGTTGTCCTTTGGGCCAGCGAAGTCCGCGAAGAAGCGCCAGGTTCGCCGGGCCGATGCCCGCAGGAACACCCGTTGCTCACGGGTCAGGTCCGGTGCAGGGGAAACAAGCGGCCTGCTGATCCACCAGCCGAGCATGGGCGACACCAGCCAGAACAACAACACCGGCGCCCAGAAGATCCACTCCGCCGGGCGGGCTTGCCACAGCGCAATGGCCAGCACCATCGCCACAGCGGGCGCGCTCCACATCTCCATGAAAAAATCGGCCAGCGTGCGACACGCGTTGCGACCTGCATAGGAGCGCAGTTGCCAGAGTAAAAGACCGCGGCGTGTGAACAGCATCCGCACACCCGAACGCAGCAGCGCATCCAGGCAGATCAGTGTTTCGTAGGGTAAAAAGACCAGCGCCAGCAAGGCGAGCATAATCGGGCGGCCCGCGGATTTGCCTGTCAGGACCAGGTGCACCTGCCAGTCTCGTTCTTCCGGCTTGCGGATGAATTCGATCGCCGCGCCCAACAAGGTGGGCAAGAACATCACAATGGCGACCGCCAGGGTCCAGAACCACGCCGATCCCGGGCCAAACAGCCAGCCGCCTGCCAGCAGGGCAAACAGCGACGGCGCTACAAGACTGCGTCGCAGGTTGTCGAACAGTTTCCACACCGACAAGGCGGAGAGCGGATTCGGCTGCCACTTGGCCTTCCCTCCCTTCGACACCGGCGGTCCGGGCACGCGCGGGAGCAGCCAGCCGGCCAGCTGCCAATCACCGCGTATCCACCGGTGTCGCCGGCTGGCCTCCATGGCGTAACTGGCAGGGTGCTCTTCAATAAGCTCGACATCGGTCACCAGCGCCGAGCGCGCGTACCCGCTTTCCAGCAGGTCATGACTGAGAATAAGATTCTCCGGAAAACGTCCATCGACAGCCTGACGAAACGCGTCCACATCGTAGATGCCCTTACCGATGAAAGACCCTTCCCCGAAAATATCCTGGTAGACATCCGAGACCTGGCGCGAGTAGGGATCTATACCGGACTCCCCCGCGAACAGCTTCGTAAAGCGTGACTGGCTTGCACTGGTCAGGCTGATCGAGGCGCGTGGTTGCAGGATCGCGTAGCCTTCGACAATGCGTCGCTTGTCAACATCGTACACCGGCCGATTGAGGGGATGCGCAATGTTGCCTACCAGTGTGCGCGCCGCATCGCGAGGCAGTTGCGTGTCGGTATCCAGGGTGATGACATACTTGGTCGAAGCGAGAATGGACGCATCACCGACAATCTCCGAAAATGCGGTTTGCCCCCCTCCCCGCAGCAAGGCATTGAATTGCTCGAGTTTGCCGCGCTTGCGCTCATACCCCATCCACACCTGTTCGCAGGAATTCCACACCCGGGGACGGTGAAACAGATAGAAGATGCAAGGACGATCATCGCGGTAGGTCTCGTTGAGCGCCTGGACAGCGGCACACGCACGCGCCAGCAAGGGCTCATCTTCCGGCAAAGTGCACTCGGGCGCATCAGGGAAATCCGTCAGCAAGGCAAAGAACAGATTAGGGTCGCGATTACCGAGGTAGCGAATCTCCAGGGCTTCTATCAGGTCGTCGATCTCTTGCGACCCGCTCAGCAACGTGGGGACAACCACCATCGTGCGGTGCGCAGATGGAATGCCCCGCGAAAAATCCAGACGTGGCAAGGCGCGCGGCGGCAGGACGAGCGTCACGAACTGGTTCACCAGCGGGACGGCCAGCGCCGAGGCAGCGATGAGGCTGGCGATCGCAAAAAACCCGTAGCGCCAGTCTGTCAACTCGAATCCTGCGAATGAGGCAAGCACGCCCCCTGTCGCCAGTACGGTGAGCAACAGGATGGGACCGAGGTAAAGGAACAGGCGGATATGCCGGCTCGCCCGGCTGACCTGCACTTTCCACGGCGGATGGGAGCGGACCGCACGCTCCAGACTCTGCCGTCCGTGATCGATCAGGTAGTAGCCGACATGCGCGCTGCGGTCGTTGGCACCCAGTCGATCCGCTGCAGCCTGCGCCAGTACAACGGCCTGACGCGCTACCTCCGGCTCGCTGCGTGAACTGTCCCGCGCGATGTCCTCGATGACATGCCGGTAGCGGTCGCGGGTGGCGAAATCCTGGCTGGCATGCATCCCCGCCGGGTCTTCGTGAAATGTCGTTTCGACGACACTGAGCGACTCGACGTAATTCCTCCAGTCCATTGCGCCGATGAAACGCAGACTGCCGACACTGTTGGCGATGGAGATCTGGTTGGTCGCGGCCGTTCTGCCGGCCGCCGCCGATAACTGCGTCGCGGTTACCCCCTGTTCGAGCAGTTTTTGCTCAACCCAGGTTTGAACGAAGGCCATGGCAGGCCCCTGGGCCTGGAGTCGCGCGTAAAACTCCTCCACAAACGGCGCGGTCAGCGGCACGTCGGCATTGGCGAACTCTGCCAGTAACTGAATAAGCTGTTTCGGTTCCCTCTCAGCTGTCGCGAGCATGCGGTCTGCCCAGCTGATGGCTGCATCGCGCTCCTCACGCCGACGGGCGATACGCAACCCGACGCGGCGAAGGTTTTCCAGCAGCGCCAACTGCAGCATGATCGGGAATGCCCACAGTTCGCCCAGTTTCAACGGTTCAACGCTCTGGTAGGCGGCAACGAACTGGGTGGCGTTGTCGCTATCGACGCGACCGTCCATGTGAGAAATCAACTCCAGGGCCAGGTCGTAAATACGGGGGTAACCGGCTGACAGGCCATCTGCCAGTCGCGGCAACTGCCGGCTATAGCCGCGCGGCAGGTGCCTGCGCGCCAGACCGATCTGCTGCTCGATGAGATAGAAATTATCGAGTAACCATGCCTCTGCCGGTGCGATCCGTTGCCCCGACGTGGCTGCGGCTGTGACGACGTCATACGCCGCCAGCAGAACGCGTTCATTGTCCGCAAGCCGTGACAGCAACCTGTCCGGCCCTGGACGCGGATCTATACTGTACTGACCAGCCAGCGTTACCGCGTGACGCTTCAGTTGCTCGATACTGAACAGCTCCGAGCGCAGCAATTCAATATCCTGCTCGTTACGCAGCGCATTGCGCGGGCGTGCCGAAAATCCGAATTCTCTGATGACTATGAAAAACTCCTCGCTTGATTCCGGGATGACCAGCGCAATACCGGCCTTGTTAACGAATCAGCCCAGGGCGAGTTGGAAAGAAGAAGTGCCCGGCAGTGGCTTCGATAGCCGGCAACCGTGTAAACGGGTTCGTCAACCGACCAACAAGTTCTCCCGGCATAAGAATGCATATAAAAGGCCAAAGCTATACCTCGGCTGGTGATTACCGAATCAAAATTTAACGCGTTATTCTGTTACCCAGGAAATCGCTGGATTCTTTCTTGGACTTCTTCGCTGCCTTTTTTTCTTTTGGCGTCATGGCCGGTTTTTTCTTGTCTTCCCTGTTGCTTTTGCGTTCTTTTGTCATGATTTTTTGCTC
>Ga0316187_10000496_pt1 | contig 30819 bp, 30 predicted proteins | sample CroRivburrow1_MG_FD_204927 | JGI IMG/M metagenome (GOLD analysis project Ga0316187, IMG submission 204927) | Coastal sediment microbial communities from Maine, United States - Cross River worm burrow 1 | ecosystem: Environmental > Aquatic > Marine > Coastal > Sediment | place: USA: Maine... | reverse complement strand
GTGGTGAGGAATTCGCCGTCGTCCTTCCCGATGTCGCCCGCGAGGAACTGACCCTGGCGGCCGAACGATTGCGGGCCCTCGTCAGCGATGTACCAATGGACACCGTCATTGGGCCGCTGTTGGTGACAACCAGCGTCGGCGCGTGCTGTATCAGCAAGCCCGGACCCAACGGGGTCAGCGATCTCTACACCACAGCCGATGCTGCTCTCTACGCGTCGAAGGACGGCGGGCGGAACCGGGTCACGGCCAGGGCCCTCCCGTAGCCGATGGGTATGGGTATGGGAGAAGAAGTCTCCGACGGACTTCGCGCACGATCCAAGGGTCTGGGTCAACGGCGGATTCCGGTCGCATCGGTTCAGGTCAAGATCGGACTCATCCTGTTCGCGTCGGTTCTGTTTGCCGCCGCCGTTCTGACCTTCCGCGGCACCGAGGCGGCAATCGAAGCCCGCACCGAGGGAGCCGAGAGGGCATTGGCCCACGAGGCTGAGAGCGACGCCACGTTGGTGGAACGAGCGCTGGCGGGAGCAAGCGCCGACCTCAGGGCCTTGAGGGAGACTCCTGCCATCCAGGGCTACCTACGGGCCAACAGAACCGAGTTGCGTATCGATCCCAGGGACGATTCGAGCACGGCCCGCCTGTGGCAGGAACGCCTCGCCACCATCATGGCCGGCTACCTCAAGGTCCGACCGGCCTATAAGCAGATCGTCTACGTCGCCGACGACGGTCAGGCCATTGCCGACACCCGCCAGGATGACAGAATCTCGAAGGTGTCGGTCACCGCTTTGGGTGGTCATGAGAGCTGGAGTCAGACTTCACGGGCTCTGACCATTGGCGCCGATGAGGTCCTGACGACGTCGATCCTGCCGGTTGACGATGGAGCCATGGCCGTGGAATTCGCCATCCCGGTTGAGGAAGTGGCGACCGGCCGGGTGGCGAGCATCCTGGCCGTGACCGTCTCCACCGAGGACTTGTTCAACGAGCTGTCGCTGGCTGCGGCCGAGAGCTCATCGTCGTCGATATTGGTTGACGGTGATGGCCAGGTTCTGACCCGCTCGGATCCACTGGGAACCGAGCCGGCCGTCGACCAGTCGCTGGAGGATGAACTCGGGTCCGAGCTGGCGACGGAGATCTTGACCGGTGGGTCTGGGGTCGTCAGGGGGAACGATCTTGTCGTCGGCTATCGGCGGGCCTACCTCGTGCCGGGCCAGCACTCCTCTGCGGTCGTCGCCCTTCGCATCCTGCCCCAGGACACGGTGGTGGCATCGGCCAACTCGTTCCGCAACAGTTCACTGCTGATCATGGCCCTCGTGCTGGCTCTGACGGTGACGGTGGGGACCCTGCTCACCCGCAAGATGGTGTCGCTACCGTTGCGACAGATCACGGCCTGGGCCGAGCGTATTGCCGATGGCGATCTCACCCTCGACACCGTGAGCAAGGCCAGAGCTGACGAGGTTGGCCAGTTGAGCTCGGCCTTTTCCGCCATGGTCCTGTCGCTTCGATCGATGGTTGAGCAACTCAAGCAGTCATCACTTCACCTCGCCAGTGCGGCGGAGGAACTGACAACGGTGTCGGGTTCCATGGGTGAGAGCGCAACCCGTACCGCCTCCCGGGCCCAGATGGCATCGACCAGCGGCGACCAGGTTTCAGGCAACGTGGCCGATGTGGTCGGCGCCATTGAGGACATGAAGGGCTCGATTCAGGAGGTTGCAGCCAACGCCGCCGATGCCTCGCGGGCTGCTTCCCAGGCCGTCCAGGTCTCGGACCAGACCTCAAGGACCATCGCCAAACTCGGCGAGTCGAGCGCCAAGATCGGCAACGTCGTCCAGGTCATCGACTCCATCGCTGCGCAGACGAACCTCCTGGCCATCAACGCCACCATTGAAGCGGCCGGGCCGGCGAATCGGGCAAGGGGTTCGCCGTCGTGGCCAGTGAGGTCAAGGATCTCGCCACCCAGACGGGTAGGGCCACCGAGGACATCGCCACCACTATTCGAGCCATCCAAGGCGACACCGCCGGTGCGGTCGAGGCCAATCAGCAGATCGGGGCGACCATCGAACAGGTCAACCAGATCTCCATGGCCATCGCCAGGGCCGTCGATGCCCAGGCCGCCACCTCGTTCGCCATTGGCGCCAGTGTGGCCAAGCTCGAAAGCGGATCCCGGGAGATCGCCGAGACCATCAATGATGTCGCCCAGGTCGCCGAGGCGACCCGGGAATCGACCGATGAAACCAAGAGTTCGGCCAACACCATGAGCCGGATGGCCGAAGAGCTGGCCCAACTCGTCAGCCAGTACCGCTAAGCATATTTGAGCCTGGAGAGCCGAGACCATGAGTCATAAGTCCACCGCACCCTGCGAGGTGCCAATCGATCGCATTCGCCGGCCGCTGGAACGCATTCTCCACCTTGAGAACGTGTCCGGCATCGCCCTTATCGCCGGTGCCGTCGTGGCCCTGGTGCTGGCCAACTCCCCGGTGGCGGAATCGGTCGACCATTTCTGGCACAACCACCTGCACATCATGTTGGGCCCCATCAGCCTCGACGAGTCGCTAACCCATTGGGTCAACGACGCCCTGATGACGATCTTCTTCCTCGTCGCCGGGCTGGAGATCAAGCGGGAACTGGTGTGTGGCGATCTTCGGGAGCCCCGCAAGGCAGCCCTCCCGGCGGTGGCCGCGTTCGGAGGAATGGTTGTCCCCGCCGCCCTGTACGTGCTGTTCGCCGACAGCGTTTCAGGTAGTGGTTGGGGTATCCCGATGGCCACCGACATCGCCTTTGCCGTCGGCATCCTCACCCTGCTCGGGAATCGAGTGCCGAGCCGTCTCAAGGTCTTCCTGTTGACCCTGGCCATCGTCGACGACCTCGGGGCCATCGTCGTCATCGCCATCTTCTACACCTCAACGGTCAACACCATCGCCCTGGCCGTGGCCGCCGGATTGCTGGCCACCATCATCACCCTCCGGGTGCTCGGGGTGTGGTGGATGCCGGTGTACATCCTGGCCGGTTCGGGCCTCTGGTTGGCCTTGTTCGAGTCTGGCGTGCACGCCACGCTGGCCGGTGTGGCCTGCGGCCTGCTGGCCCCGGCCCGTCCACGCCGACCCCACAACACCGAGATCGTGGCCACCCCCCACAGCACCATCGACGAGCTGAAGGCGATCGTCTTCGACACCCGGGAAACCAAGTCGATGGTTGACCGACTGATCCACGGCCTCCATCCCTTGACCGCTCTGTTCATCGTGCCGGTGTTCGCCCTGGCCAACACCGGGGTTGCCATCTCGCCATCGGCGCTGGGCACGGCGGTCAGTTCGTCGGTCGGGACCGCCGTGCTGGTTGGGCTGCTCATCGGCAAACCGCTCGGCATTGGTGTCGCCGCCTGGCTGGCGCTGAAGGTGAAGCTGGCGGTCCTCCCGGCCGAAACCAACTTTGGTCACATTGTTGGCGTTGGTCTGTTGGGTGGGATCGGCTTCACCGTCTCGTTGTTCATCAGCGACCTGGCATTTACCGATCAGGCGCTGGTCGACAACGCCAAGATCGCAGTGCTCGTGGCGTCGATCGCCGCCTCCACGATCGGGGCCGCGGTGCTGATCAAGGCCGGTTCGCCCACCCAGGCCCAAACCGCCGCCGACCCCCTCACCTACGCCGAACTTGAAGCGACACAACCGGCGTCGTTCATTGCCGCGAGTTCACCGAACACTCCGTCCAGAGGTTCGGTAGCACAGCCCGCGCACAAATAACAGATGCCAGCGGCCCTTTCCTGGGAGCGGCATCCCGTCTAGGATTCCACCTGGGCGGGCTACGGATAGCTGGTTTCACGGGACACTCTTCAGAGTGCTCCCACTCTTTCCGATGCCAGCTTCGTGGGTCAGCGCCGTACAAATCCAAGGAGACCGCCGAATGTCACGGGTAGACAACTTGAACAAGGTTCTTCGTCATGTCCAGAGTGGATCTCCCGACGTTGACGCCGCAGCCCTCATCTCCGAGGACGGGCTGATGATCGCCAGTTCACTGCCGTCGGACATGGACGAGACCAGGGTTGCCGGCATGAGTGCGACCCTGCTCAGCCTGGGTGTTCGGGCCTCGACCGAACTGCGCCGTGGTTCGGTTGAGGAGGTCATCGTGCGAGGCGATCGTGGCTACGCTGTCATGATCTCCGCCGGTCGTGGCGTGCTCCTACTGACGCTGGCCAACGAGAACGCCAAGCTCGGTCTGATCTTCTTCGACATGCGTGAAGCACTGGGGCAGATCTCCGAAGTCCTGTGACGACGCCCCTTTGCCGCCAACCATTGAAGACAGCAGGAACCCCCACCCATGCCCAATATGTTTCTTCACGACGACGGTTCCCACCGCAATATTCTGCTTGAGGACTTTGCTTCCGGTGCGTTCGCTGTTCAATCAAACCAGCATTTGATTGTCCACGGAGGTGAGGGAATGATCCTCGATCCCGGTGGCCACAAGATCTACAACAGGGTCCTGATGGAGACTCTCTCCCTACTGGGTTCGGCCGAACTGAAGTACATCTTCTTGTCGCATCAGGACCCTGACATCGTGGCCGCCATCAACGGTTGGTTGATGACAACCGATGCCGACGCCTACGTCTCGGCCATCTGGACCCGGTTCGTAGCCCACTTTGGGCTCGACGAATTCGTCGAACACCGACTGCGGCCCATCCCCGATGAGGGCATGTTCCTCAACCTCGGTGGTGTCGATCTGGTCCTGCTGCCTGCCCACTTCCTTCATGCCGCGGGCAACTTCCAGGTCTACGACCCGGTCTCCAAGATCCTCTACAGCGGTGATCTCGGAGCCTCGCTCGGCTCGGGCCAGGTCATGGTGCCCGACTTTGAGGCCCACATCCCGTTCATGAAGGACTTCCACCAGCGCTACATGACCTCGAACGTTGTCATGAGGGCCTGGGCCGAGATGGTGTCAACGCTGGAGATCCACACCATCGCACCCCAGCACGGCGCCCTCTTTGTGGGCCCCGACATGGTGAAGCAGTTCATCGACTGGGCCGGCGAACTGACGTGTGGCATTGATCTCGCCGCCGAGGTGTACAAGGTGCCTCAGTCGTGACCGATGGGGGCGTCCTCGGCGAGGGTGTGCCCCCCAAGGTATGGATGGGGGTGGCCGCCCTTGGCATCTTCGGTGCCCTCGTCACCGCCGTGCTGGCCGTTGGCGCCACCTCGACCGGGGAGGCGGAGCAAACCACCGGCAACGCCGCCGTGACGGCAACCATCACGGACCCTGCTACTGATCCCGACGCTACCGGGCCGGAAGCGGCCGCCTTTGCCAACCCGCCGGCGGAGGAAGGCGAAGACGGCGCCACCAGCACGATGTCTTCAGTTGACGGCGAGTCGCAGGCCCCGTTGGAGGATTCGGCTCAGCAGGAAGACGCCGTCCCATCAGACGGTGCTGTCCCTTCAGACGGTGCTGTCCCTTCGGAGGGCGCGGCTGCTCCGGGCGCCGATGCGCAGGTTCGGTTGAACTGCCCCCCGTTGTTCCGGGTGAGCTTCGCCGTTGATGACGCCGCCCCGGAATCTGAAACGTTGGCGGTGGGTACTGCGCCGCTGGTCAACTGGATGATGGACAACCCCGAGGCGCTCCTTGTTGTTGAGGGCCATGCGGATTCGACTGGTTCCGAAGAAGAGAACCTGGTGCTCAGTTACCGGCGGGCCGAAGCGATCGTAGACGAGTTGATTACTGCCGGGCTCCCCGAGGCCCGGGTCAGCCCTCGCGGGTTCGGCGAGTACCAGGCGGTTGTTGGCGAAGCCGCCGAATCGGCGGTGAACCGGCGGGCAACGATGCAGGTCGTCGGCTACGAGGCCTGCCCGGTTGAGGACCTGGGAGGTCAGAACCAATGATTGTCGTTGTCGCCCTGGTGATCGGGCTACTGGCCGCCGCCGCCCTGCTGGGGGCAGGCTACCAACTGGGGTTATCGCGGGGGGGCCACGAACGCTCCGACCTGCGCTCCCAGTTGGACAAGCGCAGCGAGGAGCTGCGATCACTCCTTCAGGTGGTTTCAGGGTCGTTGCGTCAGCACGAGGCGGCACAGCGCCTACTCGAAACAGAGATCAAGGACCGCCTGGGATCGGTGGTCGCCACCTCGGCCGACACCGGCCGCATGCGGACCGAGTTCCAGCAGATGCTGGCTCCGCTGCTGGAACGCAAACGTTCCAACGACGAACTGGCCGACACCGTTCAAGAACTCCTCAGCCCGCTGATGGAGCGGGAACGTCTGGGGCGGGACCTGGCCCAGCTCGACCTGGGCACCGGCCAGCGCCAGGAACTCCCCCGCCTGCTCGACAGCATCGCCGACACCGGCGGGTTCTCTGTCGTCTTGCTCAGCGACGACGCCGGGCTGCCCCTGGCCGCCAGCTCGGGGACCGACAACCCCGACCGCTACGCCGGGTTCTCCTCGCTTTTGATGTCGCTGATCGAACGACTGTCGCGCGAGCCGGGCGCCGATCCGCTGGCCATCGTTATCTACAACACGGCGAATGAGCAGATGCTGAGTCGGGTCTTCAGCGTGTCGGGTCAGCAGCTGATGCTCACGGCGGTGACCTCGGGCCCCGGCCTGTCCCCCATCGCCCTCGATCCCGCCCTGACTAAGCTGCAGGCCGTTCTGACCCCACACCACCTGCAGGCGCGCTGATCGCCACCAGGAACGGGGGCCGAAATCCGATCGGCCCCCGTCTCGGCAGTTCAGCGGTTGGCTCGAAAACCCGACCGCTCCATGACTCCCCACTCGGTGTTGCCCCGCAAAAAGTGGAACAGACCCTTGAGCCGCCACCACACCGTCAGCTGGCGGTAGCCCACGTTTTCCAGCACAGCCCACAGCAACAGAATCGAGCGGTCCTTGACCGTGCCATAGCGGCGGAACGAGAGTTCCTCGAACAGCAAAGCCAGGACCGACAACATCATGGCCAGCCCGTAGGCCAGCGCCAGGTAAAGCAGGGCGAACGTGGCATCGACCCGTCCCAGGATGAAACCAACCGGCAGGACCACCAAGCCGATGGCCTCGATGACCGGAGCCAGCAACTCAACCAGAACGAAGATGGGCATGGACACCATACCCAAGCGCCCGTAGCGGCGGCCAAGAACACCGCGATGGCGCCAGACGGTGTCGGCCAGGCCCCGGTGCCAACGGTCGCGTTGGCGACTGAGCACCTGGAGTGAGTGCGGGGCCTCGGTCCATGCCACCGGGTCGGGGACAAACTCGACGAGCGCCTGCTGGTTCGTCTCGTAGCCGTGGCGGCGGAGGCGAACGATTAGCTCGATATCCTCCCCAACGCCGTGATCGTAGCCACCAATGGCCAGCAGGGCGTCCCGTCGGAACAGCCCGAAGGCGCCGGAGATGACAAGGTTGCCACCAAGACGGTTCCAACCGAGGCGACCGAAGAGGAAGGCCCGCAGATACTCGACGGCCTGCAGCCCGGCCAGGGCGTTGCGGGGGGCTCGGACGTCGGTGATCCGGCCTCGCTCGACGACACAATCGTTGACGATCCTGATGGTGGCCCCGGCGGCGACCACATCGCGGGAGCGTAGGAAGGGGCGAACCAGCTTGAGCATGGCGTCCTCCTCGACAACGGTGTCAGCATCGAGGGCACACACCAGCTCACCCGATGCAATGTTGGCCGCGGCATTGAGGGCATCGGCCTTACCCCCGTTGCCTTTTGCTGCGACCACGAGGTTGTAGTTCGTGGCCGAGCGGAACATGGCGGTCAGCGGTTCGGTCTCGATGCCGCGGGGATGGGCAAGGTGCACCGGAACCAGCTCAAAACTGTCACGGAGGACCTCGACGGTCCGGTCGGTGGAGCCGTCGTCGACCACCACCACCTCCAGGTTGGGATAGGCCAGGGTCCGCAAGGCAGCAACCGTCTCGACGATGCTCAATTCCTCGTTGTAGGCAGGAACGAGCACCGAGATTGAGGGCACGAACGGAGACGACAACAGCGCTTGGCGGTCCTCGCTGCGCACTTCGATCAGATAGCGCCGGATCTCGAGGGCGGCCGAGCCCATCAATACCAGATAGACACTGTTGACGAAGAAGAAGTAGAGCACGACGGCCAGGGCCAGCGGTCCGAGGACCGCATCAACTACAGCGAACGGGCTCACACCTCGACACCGAGCGCTTGTCGAACGTCGAGCATATGGCGGCAGATATCTCCGGCCCGACCGTCACGATGAAGCCCTCGGCGCAGCAACAGGGTCCCGCTGGCACCAACATCGAGCAACGCCCGCCCCGCAGCCCTGCTGACCTCCTCGTCGCGGTCATCGACGCAGCCCAGCAGGTCAGTCCCGGCCTGCCACTGACGGGCTCGGCCGAGCGAGCGAACGGCGGCCAGGCGAACCGTTGGTTCCTCATCCAGCAGGGCGGCCCGCACCAATTCGAGTCCGTTTGGACTGCCGAACTCACCTAAGGCGGCGACCGCGGCAGCGCGAACCTCGGAGCGGTCGTGCCCGACGAAGGGGGCAATGGTTGGCAACAATCCCGGGTCCCGAAGGGCCCGGGCCACATCAAGAGCCAGTGGCAATGCCCCCGGATCAGCACCCTTGAGGTAGCGGGCGAGCACCGGGCCTGTGTTCGACCCAATCCTCGTCAAGGCGTTGGCGGCCGCGAAGCGGGTGAGCCCATTGGGGTCTTCGAGCATCTCGACCAGGAAGCCCACGCTGGCGGGGTCCTTGCGTTGGGCTAGCACGTCGGCCGCCCGGGCCCGGATCACCGCCTGCCGGTTTGTCCGGGCGTCGGCGAATACGTCGTCTTCGAGGCGAAGCAGGGCAGCGAGACGTAGTCCCTTGAGCTGGCGCCACCAAAACCGACTTTGCACCAGTAAACGGGCCCGCTTGTCGAGGGCAAAGGCTCGAGCCAGGAAGCGAAGGGTTTCCGGATCATCGACATCGACCACGGCAACCGCTTCAGTCACCGCGTCGACGGCTCCCTCGGAACTGAGCTCACCGACAAGAGCCAAATCATCACCATCAACGTCGAAACCGGCCAAGGCGCGGCACAAGATGCGCACGGCCTGGGCTTGGAGAGGCCGACGCAAACGATCGCGACCCTCGACATGGATTCCGTGGACCAGGATGATCCCCACCCCGGCCACGGTGATGACAACCATCACGGCAACGGCGACGATAATGGCTGTCGGTGAGATCACCTTGAGTCGCCGAACATGCGTTCGATTCGCTCCATCAACACCGGGACGCTGAATGGTTTGGCCACGTGATCGGCGGCTCCAAGTTCAAGGGCCCGTAACGTTTCGTCGGTCCCGGATCGAGCGGTCAGCATCATGACCGGAGTCGAATCAAGAATCCTGTCCTCGCCGAGGCTGGTCAGTACCGAGAACCCGTCCATGCCGGGAAGCCCGACATCCAACACGATCAGCCGACCCTTGACCTGCCCCCGACCAATTGACCTCGCCGCCTCCAGACCGTCAGTGAACCGATGATGGCGGTAACTGCGGCTCTCAAGGGCAAAGGCAAGCAGATCGGCCAGGACGTCATCGTCGTCGACCACGATCACGTCGACCACGATCACGTCGTCAACCACCTCGTCATCAACCACCTCGTCATCAACCACCTCGGCGCCCTCGACCAGGCTGAGATCGGCCGCCCCGATGGGGTCTTCCTCGGTGCCTTCAATCGGATCACGCTGCTCGTGCGCCGTTCTGGCTCCGTCGGCGATGGCGACTTCCGCGGGCTGAGGCCGCTGGGGGCAAGGCGGAGTTCCGGCCCTGCTGAGCAGGGGTGCAGGGCCGTTCGGTTCGGGCCGACTCGGCCTCTCGGGTCCTTGTCGCCCTCGAACCTGGCGGCTGGGCTCGGTCGCAACCACCAAGTTCGCCGGGTCCACCGAGGTCATGGTCAGTCGGCGAAGGCGGGCGACCACATCACCACGGAGTTTCATCCCGTCGACGGGGCGGGCCACCACATCATCGGCCCCGGCGGCAAAGACAGCACCGATCTTCACCCGGTCGGCGAGGTCGGCCGCCACGAGAATGGTAAGTGCTGACCAGCGGGGATCTGCTCGCAGGACTCGACACAATTCGGGGCCTGAGGGATTGCTGCCGATGTCACCGACGAGTACCAGCGCAGGTTGGCGGTCGACCAACACCGGCAGGAGGTTCGACGCCCGGTTGACCGTTGACACTTCGACTTCCAAGCTCGCCAGGGCGGCGCTGATCGAGTCATCGGCACCAGGATCGGGCTCGACGACAACCACGAGACCCTCAGGCTTGACCCGGCTCGCCCGCAGCATCTCGATGGCGGCCACCATCTGCCGAGAGGACAAATCCCGGCGGATGAGGCCGCGGTAGCCGCTCCTGATCACAGCGAGGCGGGAGTCAAAGTCGTCCGTGGCGGCCAGGGCCACCAACAAGCGGTCCGGGTTGGCGGCGGCCAGGGCTCGCAGCTCGTGGAGGTGGGGCTCGATCGCCCCCACGACATCAACAACGACCGCGGTGTCGTGGTCGAAATGGCAGACCCGGCCCGCTTCGATGGGCACCGTGATCGAGGAAAGCAGACGTTGCCTCGCCGCTACCCTCAGCCGCTCGCTGATGGTGGCATCGTCGCTGAGGAAGGCGAGGTCGGCCGAGATCAGTCGGGAGGGATCGGACTTTGACGGCGACGGTTGCCCCGACGTTTCGGCTACTGCTGGTTGAGGTCGGGCGTCAGTGCGGCGCCCGACCTGCTGACCGCTGGGTGCCGGACTCTCTTGTCCTTCCTCCTGGCGCACACGCCGCTCGATGGGGGCGTCCAAGCTTGGATCCAAGAGGTCGAGCAGGGCAAGCACCGAGCTTGAGAGCCGCTCGGCATCGAGCCTGGTGCCGCCAAGCATTGTCTCGACCTCTCGGGCTCGTTCGGTTCCCACATCGAGACCGAAGGTGCCGAGCGAACCCGCCAGTTTGTGAGCTGCGCTCTCGGCTTCGGTCTGCAGCTCATCGCCTATGGCACCCGCTTCCAGCAGTTCGGTCGCGGCCCGCTCCAGGATCTCCACTCGCTGGGTGTTGGTCGGGAGGTGACGGGCCCAGAGGGCGGCCATGGCCGATTTGAGTTTGGCCTCAGCCGAGAGGGTGGTCGACTCCGACTCGACTTCCGACGTTGGACTGCGTTCAGTAGCTCCGGGTGACATGGTCTCAACGACTCAGTCGGACCAGCCGAGCAGGGCGGCGATTTCGTCGGCCAGCGTCAGCGGATCGAATGGCTTGGCCAGGACACCCTCGGCCCCCAACTGGCTCACGACCTCGTAATCAGCGGACTGGACCTTGGCGGTGAGGAAAACAACGGGAATATGACCGGTCATGCTGTCGGTTCGCAGGCGGCGGAAGACCTCGGTCCCATCCATTTCCGGCATCATCATGTCGAGCAGCACGGCATCGGGTTGCTCAGCGGCGGCTTTGGTCAGCCCTTCCGCTCCCCCACCGGCGGCCGACACCGACCATCCGCCGATCAGCTCCAACCCCATCTGGGCCACTTCTCGGATGTCGGCCTCGTCGTCGATCATCAGGATACGTCTGGTCATGTGCTGCCTTCCTCGGGTTGTGGCCCTTCCGGAGACGGACCGCCCGGTGGCGAGCCGGTCGCCGTCGACATCAAGGTGACCCGTGATTCACTTTGGGTAGGTTCCGCCGTGGCTTCAACCGGTGGCGTCCCCTCCGAGGGCAGGGTGAAGATGAACCTGGACCCCTCACCCAGCTTGCTCTCTACCCAGATTCGACCACCATGACGGTGCACGATGGTGCGGGAGATGGCGAGTCCCAGACCGGTGCCACCTTTGTCGCGCGAATCAGAGGCATCGACCTGCTGGAATCGGCCGAAGACCTTCTCCAGCTGATCGGCCGGTATACCCCGACCGGCGTCCTCAACAGCCACCATGGCCCCCTCGGGGACGTTGCTGGCGATAACACCTATGGTCTGACCTGGCTCGGAGAACTTGATGGCGTTGCCGATGAGATTCGTCAGCGTCTGGATGATGGCGTCGGCGTCGACCTCAACCTCGATCGGCTCGACATCGGCTACCAGGGTGAGCTGCTGACCGTCGGCCAGCGGCTGCATGGATTCGACCACCTCGGTGACGATGTCGGCCAGGTCGACGGGGTGACAGACCAGTTCGACCTTGCCCGACTCCAGTCGCTCGATGTCGAGCATGCTGTTCACCAGACGAATGAGGCGATCGGCGTTGGTCAGCGCGATGTGCAACATCTTGTCGGCCTGAGGGGAGAACTCACCGATACTCCCGCTGGCCAGCAGCCCCAGTGCACCTCGCACCGAGGTCAGCGGGGTGCGGAGTTCGTGGCTGATGAGGGAAACGAACTCGTCCTTCATCGACTGGATACGCACCTTCTCCGTTACGTCGGTGAACGATGCGACCACGGCGTAGGGCCGTTCTGCCGCGCTCCGTCGCAGGGCCTGGGTGTTGGTGTTGATCCAGATCATCTGACCGTCACCACGGTCGATCCCGATTCGGGTGTCCGACATCGGTACCCCGTTGGCCAGAGTGCGGGCGTACGGCAGCTCAGCGGCGCTCAGCTCGTTCCCGTCGCTGTCCACCATGAGCCAGTGTTCCGGCTTGCCCCGGATCTGCTGCAATTCCTCAGACCGGAGGCCCAGGATCTGGGTGGCCAACTCGTTGGCGGCGGTGATCCTGCCTTGTTGATCGATCACGATCACTCCGGCGGCCAGGGCCGAGAACAGTGACCGGTGGAGGGTTTCGCTCTGATGTAGGGCCTCATCGGCCGCCCGCTGCTCGGTGAGGTAGCACATGGTCGCAATGAAGCCCTCATCGGTTCCGGGGAGGAGCTCGGCCCAGGCAACCTCCATCGGGAACGACGTGCCGTCAGCCCTTCGACCGCGGACATCACGCAATACGCCGTCGGCCGACGGGTCGCAGATTTCGCCATCGCAGCAGGCATCAGACTGTCGTCGGGACGGCATGATCCCGATGCATTGGGCGCACCCACGGAACTCGGTCTCGCCGTCGAAGAACTGGGCGAAGGACTTTCCGACCAGTTCATCCTGGCTGGCCCCGACAACCATCGGATTCTCACAAAAGCGAGGATCAGTCTCGGGTTTCTCAACAACCATCGCCTCCTGACCCAGCAGCGCATGTCGGCAGAAGGTGAGGCCATTCCCCGCCTCGGCACCATCGGCTCCGGCGCAGGCCTTGAACCACAGCCGATCACCGTCGATCAAGCTGACCATGGCCAGCGGCACGTCGAAGGCCAATTGCGCAGCCCGGGCCAGGCAGTTGAAACGCTCAGCGGGAGGATTGTCAAGCACGCCAAGAGCCCGCAGCCAGCCCCGTCGGTCCACCTCATTGGCCAGTTTCTCCTGTTCGTTCACTCGACAGCCTCTCCAGTGCGCCACGGGCGTCGTCCTGTTTGACCATCGGAGCGTTCTGGCATCGAATTGAGCGTGGGCCACGGATTGTCGATTCGATGGCACCGCAGACACCCGACACATCGAGCAGGCAGCGTCGCCGCCGCCGAGCGTTGACACTCCCGCGGGAGTGCTCAACTGGGTCAGGTCGTCCAATGTGGCGGAGCCGATCCCCGGCCATGCCCAAGGCCGCTGAATCTCAGAATCGTGTCAGCCACCCCACAACGCTTCAGCCTTTGCTGTCCCCCCATCGCAGAATTCTTTGCAGGTCGTCCGTCACCTCAGACCGAACCCCGTCAGGCCTGCAGACAGCAAGGACTGCCAGTGCACGACTCTGCCAACTGGTCAGTAGGCAGGAAGGCACTGTTGACGCTCCCGCGGGGTGTCGCTGCTATCCGCACCCAAGTGAGAGGTTGGTGCCCGGGGTGGGATTCGAACCCACACGACCCCGAGGGGTCCGAAGGGTTTAAGCCTTCTGCGTCTGCCATTCCGCCACCCGGGCGGGTGGAAAAGCCATCGTAGAGCGATCGCTCAGCGTTTGGACCTGACAAATCGGTCGAGCAGGGGGTCGCCGACGACTCGCACGGCGATGCTGGCAATACCGAGTTGTAGCACCACCGCCATGAACTTCATGATCCGGTAGAGACTTCCGGGCTGGATCTCGTCGATCGTGAGTTGGATCTGCACGGCGGGGTCGGCACCGAAGCCGGCGATTGGAGCCTCCACTTCGGTCGTTTCCCCATCGGTGCCACCGCTGGCTGCGGCACCGTCATCAGCGGCCGCACCGTCTGCGTCCTCCTCCTCGAGCACGACCGGTCCGAACAGACACCAGCCATGGGAGCGGTTGCGTAGTCCGAACCTGTTCGACCGTTCGTGCTCGATCGCCGGGCGACTCAGCTCAGACCCGTGGTCGGCGCAGGCCTGCCCGGTCACGAAGTTGTCGACCGGGGCGATGAGCTGCCGGGCCATAATCAATCCGACCAAGCCGACAAAGACCATGATGCCGACAACCACCCATTTTGCCACGTCTTGGCTGTTCATGTTTGGCCTTTGGCTAGGAGACAAGAGTTGAGTCATCGGCGGCACTCCCAATCGATCCCGGTAAGTATGCAGCACTCAACCAGCGTTTCTCAACGATCCTCCCAGCGCACACAAACTCGGGGCGGCCGGAAGCCGCACTCAAACACGACGTTTGGCCGGCGCCGCCCCGCGGCGCACACAAACTCGGGGCGGCCGGAAGCCGCACTCAAACACGACGTTTGGCCGGCGCCGCCCCGCGGCGCACACAAACTCGGGGCGGCCGGAAGCCGCACTCAAACACGACGTTTGGCCGGCGCCGCCCCGCGGCGCACACAAACTCGGGGCGGCCGGAGGCCGCACTCAGGCCGCCCGGCGCGCTAACAGTGGGTCACCGCCGCCCTGCAACTCATCGTCGAGCAGGGCGGCGGCAGCGGTCCACAACCGATCGCGCAACTGCGCCGCGTCCAGCCCGGTCAGTTCGCCGGCAATGATGATGCCGTCGATCATGTCGCCAATCACGGCGATTCCCGGTCGCCCCCGCAGGGCCACCGACACTGTGGCTGAACCATCAACCTCCCGCCGTATTGATCGCCGAGCTCCCGGCGAACGAGGAGGGCTGCGAAACGCCGGGGGCTCCACCCCGGCCGAACGCGCCTCCTCCCCCACTCGACGAGCGACCGCCGCGAAGCGGACCGAGCTGAGTTCCTGACCCAGCTCGCCCCGAGCTTCGCCCCCGTCGCGTTGCCCTCTGGCTCCTGATGATGTGGCCATGATTGGCTCCGATCGCTGACTTCTGCCTACCCCCAGTATGAGCGCGCCCTGTGACAGCGAGCCGGTCGATCCATGACCTGCGAGGTGCCGAAGGGCGATCCGTGTGGCGACATCACCAAAAAGCGTCGGCTGATGGGCCACACTGGCTCCCTAGATGTCCGATCTCAACCAAGCGCCACGGCTGAATCCGGCCCAGCAACACCTAACCGATGAGCTGGGAGCGACACGGGACGAACGCCCCAGCTTCCGCGACGACCTCCGCGATCACCTCCGCCACGAGTTGGAGGAGGCCATTGAGCCCCTCCTGGTGGATGTGAAGGAGCCGCCGCTGTTCGTCTCCAAACGTGACCTGATGATGATCCACGGCTGCGAGGCCCGGTTCGTGGCCGAACAGGACGTGGAGTTCACCTGGACGGTGCCGATGGCCCGAGGCTCGGTGGCCCACAAGGCCATCGAATTGTCGGTGACCTGGCGGGGCGAACCGGCCCCCCTCGATCTGGTCGAAGGTGCCCTCGACCGCCTCGAACAGGACGACCGTAGTGTCGGTGCCTTCCTGCGCACCCTCGATGAGGCCCAACGGGCTGAGCTCGCCGGTGCAGCCAATGATTTTGTGGCCACCTTCATCGAGACGTTCCCCCCGCTGCGCCGTCAATGGCGGCCGGTGGCAGAATCCCGGGTCAGGGCTGATCTGTGCGACGGTGGGCTGGCCCTGTCGGGGCGGGTCGATCTGAGTTTGGGCCAGCCCGAGGGCAACGTGGCGGGCAAGGTCCTGTTCGATCTGAAAACCGGGCGACCGTCGCTGTCGCACCGGGAGGACCTGCGCTTCTATGCCCTGCTGGAAACACTCAAAACTGGGGTTCCCCCTCGGCTTCTGGTCAGCTACTACCTTGAGGCAGGCCAGCCCGACAAGGAGGAGGTCTCTGAGCAGACGTTGTGGACCGCGGCCCAACGGGTGGTCGACGCCGTTGGCAAGATCATCGCCCTCACCGGGCCCGGACCCCGGCCCGCAATGCCAACACCAAGCTACGGCTGCCGTTGGTGCCCTGCGATCGACACCTGCGACGAGGGCCGGCGCTTTCTCGCCCGCTCTGATGACGACGAGGACCTGCCTAACCTCTGAGCCGCACAGCGATGCGCCGATGCGGACCAGGCCCTAGAGCAGACAACACCGCCGATGAGCACCGTCAGCCGGCCAGGAGGGCTTCCAGGCCATCACGCGAGAGTCCAGGGGCGGGCTCGGCGTCGGCGGCCAGGGCGTCGATTCTGGCCCGCAACCCGGGATCGGCCAGCAGATCATCGGCCAGTCGGTTCATCATGAACGCATCGAGCCAGAGCCGCAGCAGGTCGGGATCATGCCCGACCGCTCCCGGCAGGGTGTCGAGGGCGGCCAGGACAGGGTCGTCGGTCTGGTATTCGGAACGATCGATGGCCGCTTCAATCTGGGACCTCCGGTGACGGTCACCGCGGACCGTCTCCCGATAGAAGGGCTCGACGTTGTCACGGCGCCAACGCCACCAGGCCAGGCTCAGCGCCAGCGGATCGTCGGTCGTCACCTCCCGCAGCACGTTCCGGAGCCCGACCAGCTGCAACATTCCCAGTGACACACCACGGCCAACCGAGGGATTGGTGCAGGCCCAGGCGTCGCCGACGGTAACCACGCCGGTCGCCACCGGAACCCCATCAAAGACATCGTGGCGTATGCGATCCTCAAGATTGCCCATGACGGCCACCCCATCGTCGAGCGGTTCACCATCGATCCAGTGGGCAACAAGGGGGTACGACCGCCAGACCTTCTCGAACGTGTCGATGTCACGCACGCCACGCATGGCCTTGTCCCGTCCAGAGGCGACGAAGGCAACGGCCCAGGTGCCATTATCGGCCCCCAGGGTCAGGGTCGAGATTGATCCGTAGGGCTGGAGGCCGCCACCAAAGGAGAACGGCAACGATCCGTCGTCCGAGCGGAAGGCCCGCCCGTAGTAGACGAAGCCGGAGTCCTCCGCTTCGTCAATGGGGGTGGCAGCACCGGCGGCGGCGAGCATGCGGGGCATGGCCGAGTGCCGCCCGGCGGCGTCGACCACGAGGTCGGCGGTGATGGTCTCACCTTCGCTGGTCACCACGCCGGAGACGGCAACCGGGTCGCTCCCCTCCACCGTGTGCAGCGAGGCCACGGCCACACCCCGCCTGACCCACAGTCCCGGGGTTTCGGCCGCACAACGGGCGATCACGGCCTCAACCATGGGCCGTGACCCGGTGAGGGCCTCAAAACGTTCGTCTCCATCTCGCCAACCGCCGCTGAGGGCGGAGGGCATGCCGTCGATGGGGTTCATCCGCAACGCCCCTGCGGCATCGAGGGCGGCCACCACCGACGGGAGTTCGGCCGCCAGAGCCCGATGGAACGGGGGCAGGAAGAAGTGCGCCAGCCGGAGTTGACGCACACCGGTTCGTGCCCACTGCTGCCATGCCAGTTCAGGGTCGGGCGGTTCGGCCTCGTCGCGTTCCAACACCTCCACCTGGTGGCCGTCGCCAGCGAACAACATCCCGGCCGCCAGCCCTGACAGCCCGCCACCAACAACCACAATCTTTACCATGTCAAGATTATGACCGATATCGTCCCAACGTCAAGTTCCAATAACACCGATCGCCTACCAGGAAAGCGCCAATCGGTCCATGAACCGCCCGGAGATCGAACCGGGCCAAGGATCAGACGGCTTGAGGGTCGGGGTGCCCCTCGGAACGACCTTGAACGGGGTAGCGCCGCTTGAAGGCGAACCAGGCCACCGGACCAGCCAGCACCGGAAGGCCCAGTGACACCACCCGGTAGGCCACCGTGGCCAAGGCGGCCTCCCTGGCCCCGATGCCGGTCACGATCAGGGTCGAGTAGAGGCCGACCTCAACAAATCCGACCCCGCCCGGGGTCAGGGGCACCATGTTGAGCACCGCGGCCGCCGCATAGGCCAACAACACCAACCGCAGCCGCGGTTCGGCCCCTACCGCGTAGAGGGCAGCGATCAGGGCCAGGTAGTCGAAGGCCCAGTTTCCGGCGGCCGCCGCCATGGCCTTGGGCCAACGATTGCCCAGTACCTCGATCAAGCGACTGCGTTCATCCACCAGGCGGGTCGGGTCGAACGTCCATCCCCGGCGAACCAGGTGACCCAGCAGCTCGACGACCCGTTTCACCGCGCCGCCGACCCACAGCAGTGGAGCGGTGAAGACCACGGCGACCACCGCGATCAGCATCAGTACCGAGAAGAACACCCCACCGGCCAGGGCGGCGGGCACCAGCCGCTCGGGCACCGGTGCCCCCAACAACGCCAGTACGCCGGCAACCGCCGGTATGGCGAACAGGAAGGCATTGCTCAACACCCCGGTGGCGGCCATGGCGCTGGCGGCCTGGGGCGCCTGGACACCGCTGGTGGACAACATACGATAGAAGGTGGCCCCGCCCACGGCGGCACCGGCGGGTACGACCCGGCCGACGGAGTTGGCAACCAGCTGGCTGGTGGCAGCCACGAACCAGGGAACCTTGGGCAGTACCTGCTTGATCAGACCCCACATGCAGGCGAAGCTCACGACCTCAGCGAGGCCCATCACCAGGAACCAGGCGAGGTTGATGTGGCGCAGCTCGTCGGCCGAGGAGAAAACCTCGACCACCTGCCGTTGCACAAAGTAGAGCAGACCGATCCCGACGGCCACGGCCGCGATGCGCGAAACAATGGGCCGGATGTGCAGCGTCCCGAGTGGGTCGCTGCGGATCTCGTCGATCTTGTTGCGTTCAGAACTTCGTCGTACCCCCGTCACTGTTCCCCCCACCACGTCGACAATGGCCATCCAACCAACGAGCACAACGCATCAACGGTGTGGACCGGCAGTCCAACGGTGCCGTGATACGAACCCTCGATCCTCTCGACGAACAATCCACCGCGTCCTTGGATGGCGTAGGCCCCCGCCTTGTCCCGCGGCTCGCCGCTGGCGACGTAGCAGTCGATGTCAGCCGCGTCGAGAGGGCGGAAAAACACCCGGGTATCAACCACGGCCACCTCGATCCGCTTGGAGGTCACGACCGCAACCCCCGTCAGCACGTGGTGGCTGCGCCCTGAAAGCCGACTCAGCATCGTCCGGGCCTCGGGGTCGCAACGGGGTTTGCCGAAGATTTCACCATCGAGGGCGATCACGGTGTCGGCGCCGATCACCACCAGGCGATCGCAGCACCCTGAGGCGTCGAGGGCTGCGGTCGCCTTCTGTCGGGCCAGGCGTTTTACCAGTTCAGCGGCCTGTTCACCGCACTGCGATGTCTCATCGATATCGACCGCCAACTGCTCGCAATCGACACCGATTGCGGCCAGAAGTTCACGGCGACGTGGCGATGCCGAGGCCAACACCAGCCGAGGCCGGAAACCCACGCCGTTGGGAGTCATTGCTCCATGTTAGAACCAAGGAGGGCAGTGCGTCACTCCGTTACCTTCGGCTGTGGTTTTGTCCCCCCCGTTTCAGGTGCCAAACTGCTGGCCATGGATCTGGTAAAGGTTGAAACAGCCGACGGCGTCGGCACCATCACACTCAACGACCCCGACCGCCGGAACGCGGTGACGTTGGACATGTGTCAAGAGCTCGACGAGGCCATCAGCGGCCTCGAGGCCGACCAGTCGATCAATGCCCTGGTCATTACCGGAGCCGCTCCGGCCTTCTGCGCCGGTGCCGACCTCAGCCACCTCGGCGACTCGGCCGAGGAAGGGCTGCTTGCCATCTACGAAGGTTTCCTGCGCGTCGGTCGCTCCCCCCTGCCGACCATCGCCGCCGTCAACGGAGCGGCTGTGGGTGCCGGTATGAACCTCGCCCTGATCTGCGATGTTCGCCTGGCCGGGTGTTCCGCCCGATTCGACGACCGCTTCCTGAACCTCGGCATCCACCCCGGTGGGGGCCATACCTGGATGTTCCAGAACATTGCGGGCCCCCAGGCCACGGCGGCGGCGGTGCTGTTCAGCGAGGTACTCGACGGTGAGGAGGCAGCTCGGGTCGGCTTGGCCTGGCGCTGCTACGAAGACGACGCCCTGCTGGCCGGCGCCCAGGAGATGGCGGCCCGGGCCGGAGCCAACCCCCGCGACCTGGTAATCAGGACCAAGCAGACCATCCAGGACATCAAGTGGGTCACCAGCCAGCGGGCCGCCGTCGACCACGAACTCGGCCCCCAGGCGTGGTCAACCCGCCAACCTGCCTTCGCCGCCAAACTGGCCAAGCTCAAGGCCCGCATCACCAGCCGCTGAACCTGGGCCGGACTCAGCACCTGGGGCTCCAACGACACGCCCTCCCGGGTTTCGGAAGCCCTGACGTCACCCCAACGGGCCCAGGTCCCGCTGGGCGCCGATTTCCCGCGGCGAGGTCGAACTACTCTTGTCACAGGAGTTGGAGATCGTCGGCGTCGACAGATTGCCAACGACGCCGGTATCACCCGTCAGAACCGGCAGTTCCAAGAAGATCTCATGCGCCGCAATCAGGGTCGAACTGGCGCTGGGCCTGGTCCTGGGATTGGCCACGGAGGTCCCGGGTACGACCCTTCGCCGGCTGGTGGCCCCTCCCCCGGTTCCTCGGGGTCGACCCTCGGCGGTTGCCTTGTCGGCGTCGCCGCGTTTCTGGTGTTGGGGGTGGATGCCATACTCGCTCTGGGATTCGTGGCCGACTACGAGCCCGAGACCGTGCTGGTCGCTGGTGAACCCACGCAACCGTCGCCCGCACCGCAGATCGACGTTGGCAGCTTGGTGATCCAGGACACCATCTCCTGCTGTCCTACAACCAGCGGCCGGTCAGCTCGCCCCGGCGGGACTCCCACTCGTCGGAGGTCATGGCAAAGCGGATGTGGTCCTCCCACACCCCATTGATCTCCAGGTAACGCTCGGCAATCCCCTCGGCCCGCACCGCCAGCTTCTCCACCACCCGGCGGGAGGCGGCGTTGCGGGGCACGATGGAGATCTGGATGCGGTGCAGTTTCTGGTCGTCGAAGGCGAAGCGGGCGATGAGGGCCACCGCCTCGGGCATGTACCCATGCCCTGCGTGGGCCTCGTCGATCCAGTAACCGACGTAGGCGTTCTGGTAGGCGCCACGCTGTACCGAGTTGAGATTGATCTCCCCGGCAAAACATCCCTCAACAAAAATCCCGAACCCAAAGCCCGTGCCGAGCTGCCACTCGCGCTCCCGGGCGTGACAGCGCAGGGCAAAAGCCGATCGGTCCTCGACCACATCGGGCGAGCTCGGGGGCCGCCTCGGCTCCCACTTGGTCAGCCAATCGACGTTGCGCCGCCGCACGTCCCGCCACTGCTCAAAATCAGATGGTTGGAGTCGGCGAAGCAGGATTCGTCTACCGAGTACCGTCGTTGATGACACAGCTTCCGATCCTAGCTTCCGGCCTGAAGCATCTCGCCGGCCACACCGTCGAGCAGGCCGCGCTGGGAGACAATCAGCGAGTCGATGGCCAGCTGGCGCATGGCCTCGACCAGCAGGGCACAACCGCCGACAACGTCATCCACCCGCGACAGGGGCAGACCGGGGTTGTGGGCGCGGTCGGCCCGGTTCTCGGTGGCGATGGTGCGGAACACGTCCTCGACGGCGTCATGGGTGAGCTCGACGCCGTGCAGCGGTCCGTCGCCCGTGCCATTTTCGGGGTCGAGGACGTTCAGGCCGATCTCGACCGCAGCCAGGGTCGAGATACCGCCGAGGCCGATCACCGTGGCCGTGGTCAGGGCCTGGCGTAGCTGGGGCATCTCGCGGACGGCATCGGTGATGTGGAGCTCGACAATCGACAACGCGGCCGACAACTCCTCGGCCAGGGGAGGGTCCGACTCGAAGTAGGCACCCCCCAACAACGAACCTCCGATGGGCAACGAAACCGAAGCCGCGGGCCCTGACCGACCGGAGCCGGAGGTTCCGATGGCGATCTCGGTCGAGGCGCCACCCAGGTCTATGGTCACCACCCATTCGCCCGGATCGGCAGGAAGGATCGCCGAATCCGACACCGCCCCGTGGAAGGCCAACCTGGCCTCGGTGGCACCGTCGACGATGGTCGGCGCCACCCCCAGGGTGCGACCCACCAGATCCGTCAACACCTCGGTGTTGGTTGCGCTCCTGGCTCCGGCGGTGGCCACCGCCCGGACCTCGGCCCCCGATGGGATGTCTGCGGCAAAGCCCGACAGGGCCTCACCCAGTCGATCGATGGCATTGGACGAGATGGCCTGGGGCGACAAAACACCGTTGGTGCCCAGGGCCGCCCCACCCATGTGGGTGTCGACCGAACGCCGGAGCCTGACGTCACCGTCGACAATCAGCAACCCGGTCGACAGTGAACCAATGTCCACCGCCGCCACCGGGGGGCGAACACGGCCCGTCATTGGGCCGGCTCGGACGGATCGAACGCCTTGCCCTCAGCGTCGAGCCGCTCGTGCACCCAGCGACCGACGGGGTCGTCGGCCCCCATCAGGTGATTGGCGTAGTGGGCGTGAAGGCATTTGACCCCTTTGCGGGTGCCACCGACCCCACCCGAAGGCCGGGGCCCCTCATAGCCGGGGTCGATCAAGGTCTCACGGTCGGCGGCGTAGACGTCGTGGGTCTGCTGAAGGGCCACCGGGTCGACCTCGGCCTCGGCCTCGTTGACCCCGCCGATGGACTCCAACCGTCCAACCGCCCGCACCAGGCGCCGGTCGGCCAACCAGTAGCGGGTGGGCATGGGGCGACCCGAGTCGAGCAGAGGAGCGTTGGACAACACCACCGGTGACCCGTCGAGACGCCGGAGAACCACGTCAAAGGGCCCCTGTGGCTCGCGGCCGAGCAGCCTTCGCACCGTCTCGTAGTCGGGATGGGCCCGGGCGCGTTCGTTACTCATCGGCGCCACCCCAACGGTGGTCGCCTCACCCCTGGCGTCATCCCCGCCCGAGGATCCAGTACAGGATAATGATCACGAGGGCAGTTGCGCCACCGGCGGGCAGCAGACGCTTGGCCATCGACGTCCCCGATACGGCGAACAGGTCGACGGGCTCGGCCTCGGGGCCATCGACCTTGCGGACCGTGGTGGCCGGGGGAACCGCCACCTGACCGTTGCCGGGGGAATCGGCACCCGCAACCGCCGAGCCCGCAGCGACGGCGTCAGTGGCGATGGCATCGCGGGCGGCGCTGCTCGGGGCAGCCGACGACGAAGGAGGTGAAGGAGGTGAAGGTGGAGCCGATGACGAGGGCTCCGCTGTGGTCTCAGCGGCCGCATCTGGCCCGTCCGAGCCCGCCCCGGGCCCCTGATCGGTTTCCAGTTTGGCCTGCAGGTTGTCGGCGAACTGGCCGAGAATCTTCTTCGACACGTCCTCGATCGCCCCCCGACCGAAGCTGGCGATCTTGCCGCTGAGCGACAGGTCGGTGTGAATATTGACCGTCGTGCGGTCGTCACCGGCGTCGGCCATGGAAGCGGTGATCAACGCGTTGGCGTTGCCTTGGCGAGGGTCGCGTCCCTCGGCCTTGAGCTTGGCCACCTTGGTCTCGGCGTCCTGGGCAATGAACGACGCCTTGCCCTTGTACTGGGCCGTGATGGGCCCAACCTTGATCTTGACCACCCCGCGGTACTCCTCGCCCTCGATCTCCTGGAGCTGGGCGCCAGGCATGCAGGGGGCGATGAATTCAAGATCGTTCAGGATCTGCCACGTTTCCTCAACCTTGCGGTCGATAACGAACTCATTGGTCAGCTCCATCGTCGGAGGTCCTCCACCGTGTCAATGTCAATAGGATTACCTCTGCACGGTATCTCAAGAACAAGCTCGGATCGCTCTTCCATCAAGGTCCGGGCCCCGGCATCGCCACTCGTTGGCAGCGCAGCCCACACCGAGCGGCCCAGTTTCACGGGTGGACGGCGTTTTCCGTCGAAGGTGGCGGTCACGATCTCACCCCCGGCTTCGGCCACCGCCCGCCACGCCGAAACCGGAACCAGCGGTTGATCACCGAGGCCGACGACAAAGGCGTCGTGCCCGTCGGCCTCGACCGCGCCAACCGCTGCGGTCAGCGATGTTGCCTGGCCCTGGGCCCAGTGAGGGTTGACAACGACCGTCATCGTTGGCGGCACCAGGTCGTCGATCACCTCGGCTCCGCTCACCACGTAGAGCTGATCGAAGCCTGCGGCTTCAATGGTCTCCAGGACCCAGGCCACGACGGGACGGCCTCGCAACTGGGCCCGCAACTTGTGTTCGGCCCCGAGGAACCGGGAACCGGCACCCCCGGCCAGTACCACGCCGGCAACGGTCATGATCGGCCCCGCTCAGTCGTGGATGGCGCCGTCGGTGTCACGCAGTGAACCGGCGATCCGGCCAGAGCGCAGGGCGATGATCTCAGCACAGATCGAGATCGCCGCCTCCTCGGGGGTACGGGCCCCCAGGTCAAGCCCGATGGGGGCCATGACCCGCTCCAGCTGCTCGTCGGTGAGCCCTTTGGACCTCAGGCGGGCATTGCGGTCATCGGTGGTGCGCCGGGAACCCATCGCCCCGATGTAACCCGCCTTGGTGGTGATGGCCGTGATCACCGCAGGCACGTCGAACTTTGGGTCGTGGGTGAGCACGCAGATGGCGTCGCGGGGGGTTAGATCATCGGCCACCTTCTCCAACAGGCGATGGGGCCAGTCGACGACAACCTCGTCGGCGGCGGGGAAACGTTGACGGGTGGCGAACACTGGGCGGGCGTCGCACACGGTGACCCGGTAACCGAGAATCTTGGCCACCCGGCTCAACGCGGCAGTGAAATCGACGGCGCCGAAGATCAACATCTGGGGTGGCGGAGCGTAGGACTCGATGAACAGCATCACGTCGTCCTGGCGGGCCTCGCCGTTTGGGCCATAGTGGCGTATACCGCTGGTACCGGCAGCCAGTTCCCCCAGTGCGTCACGAACGACGACCCGGTCGAGGTCGTCGTTGCCCAGCGTGCCCTCGATGGCGCCATCGGCCTCCACCAGGATCTTGTTGCCAACGCCAAGGCCCTCAACAACGGTGGCCAGCGACACCGGTCGCTCCTCGGCAACAGCCACTCGGAGCCGGTCGAACATCGTTTCGGCCATCAGCTACCAGTCAAGGGGTTCGAGGTACAGGTGGATGGTCCCACCACAGGTGAGACCAACGGCAAAGGCGTCGTCGTCGCTGTAGCCGAAGGTCACGATACGACGCGACCCGCTCGCCAAACACTCCAACGACTCGGTGACCACGGCACCTTCCACACAGCCTCCCGACACCGAGCCCGCAACCTCGCCATCCTCGGTTACGGCCATGGCGGCACCCGGCAAACGGGGACCAGAGCCCTCGACGTCCACCACCCGGGCCAGGGCCACCCGCTTACCCTGGCGTCGCCAGCGCTCGAGATCTCCCAGAATCTCCTTCATTGATCCAGTCTCTCTCGCATTGCCCCAGGATAGCTATCTCACGCCCCGAGCCCGAAGCCCGGGCCGTAGACGGCCTGTTGGGTCCTCAACTGGTCGCCGCTGGACCGCCTACCGGGAGCCGGGGTGGAACAGTCGGCCCATCTCGTCAACCCCGTCAATCAGGCGGGGTCCAGGCCGAACGACGAGCGAATCGGCATCGATGGCGTAGGTTCTGCCGTTCCGCACCGCGGGCAGCCCGGCGACTTCGGGCCGGGCCACCACGGTCGCCAGTTGCTGGGCCGCCTCCTGCTGGTTGTATCCACAGGGGGCCACGAGCAGAACCTCGGCCCCGCTGTTTGCGATGTCGTCCCACGACGCGGCCGTCGAGCGCCCGCCGGCGTTGGCCAGCAGGGGTTCGCCACCGGCGGCGTGGATCTGGTCCGGTATCCAGTGGCCAGGGGTGAAGGGAGGGTCGGTCCACTCCAACAGCAGTACCTTGGGTCGAGGCCGTGTTGCCGCCTCGACCGAGACCCGATCCAGGCGGCGGCGCAGCTCCTGCACCTTGGAGGTATCGGCCGCTCCCCCTCCCGCCACCGATCCCAGGTGCTCCATCTCATCGAGCACGGCGGGCAGGGTCATGGGGTCGTAGCGGTGGACCTGGGCCGTGATCCCCAACTTGGTCAGAGCGGCGTCGACATCACCGGCGGGCAAGGCACACACCCGACACAGGTCCTGGGTGACAATGAGGTCCGGCTCCAGGGATCGCAGCAGCTCCCGATCGAGTCGGTACAACTGCTCGCCCCCGGCAACCGCGGCCGAGATGATCCGGTCGATCTCGGCCGGTGTTGCCCCCGTGGGGATGATCGTGTCGGTCACGTGCGGCAAGCGGGCCGCTTCGGGCGGCACGGCGCACTCGTAGGTAACCCCCACCACCCGGGAACCGAGGCCCAGAAACCACAAAATCTCCGTGGCCGACGGAAGGAGAGAGACGATTCGTTCAGCCACGGAGATTCCTGGGGAGATTCCACTTGTCCTGGATCGGGGCCAGATCGTTGACCAGCCCCGGGGTACTTAGGCGATCCCGGCCTCGGTGAGGCCCCGTCGGGTGAGAACCCGGGCCAGGTGACGACGATAGTCGACCCCGGCGTTGAGATCGCTTGACGGCTCCAGGCCTTCAGCCGCCTGCTCCGCGGCTTCGATCGCCGTGGCGCCTCCACCGAGCGCTGCCTCGACGGCCGCCGCACGGGTCGGGGTGGGGTGCATGTTGACCAGAGCCACCTGGGCTGGACCGTTCGTCTGCTGTACCGAGGCACCAACGATGGCCCAATCCTGGGCCCGACGGTTGAACTTCTGGAAGCTCCAACCCTGACCGGTGGCCTTCGGAACCCGAACCTCGGTGATCATTTCGGTCGGTGCCAGTGACGATTCGAGGAACCCGGAGAACAGATCGGCGCCGGAGATTTCGCGTTCGCCGTCAGGACCGCGGGCGATGACGGAGGCTCCCATGGCCAGGAAGACCGACGGATGGTCGGCGGCGGCGTCGGCGTGGGCCAGCGAGCCGCCGATGGTGCCCCGATGGCGGACCTGGGGGTCGCCGACGTGGCTCGTGGCGTGGGCCAGCAGCGGTGCATGCTCAGCGACCACGGGGCTGATCTCGACGTCACGGTGGCGGGTGAGCGCCCCAATGGCGAGGTAGTCGCCCGCATCGTTGATGTAGGACAGATCGCTGAGGCGGCCGATGTCGACGATGACAGCCGGGTAGGCCAAGCGCAGCTTCATCATTGGCAGCAGCGAGTGCCCACCGGCCATGAGCTTGGCGTCGTCGCCGTGCTCGGCCAACGCGGCGAGGGCCTCGTCGGCCGATTCGGCGCGCACGTAGTCGAAGGCGACGGGGATCATTGGGTACCTCCGGCGGCACTCAGGACGGCCTTGACGATGTTGTGGTAGCCCGTGCAACGACACAGGTTGCCTTCGAGCCCTTCACGCACCTGGGCTTCGGACGGGTTGGGTACCTCGTCGAGCAACGACACCGAGGCCATGACCATGCCCGGTGTGCAATAGCCACACTGCAAGGCATGACAGTTCATGAATGCCTGCTGCATCGGATGGAGTTCGTCACCGTCGGCCAGCCCCTCGATGGTCGTGAGCTCCTGGCCATCGGCCTGAACCGCCAGCATGGTGCACGACTTGACGGCCTCACCGTTGAGGTGGATGGTGCAAGCACCACATGACGAGGTGTCGCAGCCAATATTGGTTCCTGTCAGCCCGGCGACATCCCGAAGATAGTGGACGAGCAGGGTTCGCGGCTCGACCTCGGATGTATGACTGGTTCCGTTGATCTCAACGGTTATCTCCACTGGATCCCCTTTCGAATGGTTCCTGCAGCAGTAGTTGCGATGATCTCGCGCTCGCTCCATCGCGGCCGCTTCGGATTGTTGCACGGAATCGGCCCCAACTCACCTTCTCGGCCCACAAATCGTCTCGGGATTTGTGGGCCGCCTCTCCCGCGATCGGGTCACTCAGTCGGCGGGAACGATCCGATAGCTCTCCTCGCCGGGAAACACGAGGTCAAAATCGCGGCGAGCCAGGCGCTCGATCTCCTCATCGGTTTGGAGTTGTTCCAACTCGGACCTCAGTGCCCCGACCTCACCCTCGATGCGGACCAGCTCAAGCCGGGCGTCGCTCATGTCCTCCCGCTGGGAAAGCCAGGTCCGGGCCGGGAGCACGGCCAGGCCGGCGAGGACGGCGAAGGCCAGAGCAATGACGCCGACGATGGGCCCAATCTCCCTGAGGTGGGGATTGAGCCCCGAGGGCCGCCGCCGCTTCGGACTCGGTGGCATCAGCCGAGACCTCGCTTGATGGCAGCCAGGCCCGGGTAGCGGGCCGTGTCGCCCAGGTCGTGTTCGATGCGCAGGAGCTGGTTGTATTTGGCCACACGGTCGCTCCGGGCCGGAGCGCCGGTCTTGATCTGGCCACAGTTGGTGGCGACGGCGAGGTCGCTGATCGTGGTGTCCTCGGTCTCGCCGGACCGATGGGACATGACGACGGTGTAGCCGTGGCTGATGGCCAGGGAAACCGCATCGGCGGTCTCGGTCAGCGAACCGATCTGGTTGACCTTGACCAGGATCGAGTTGGCGATGCCTTCGGCCAGGCCACGCCCGAGGCGCTCGGTGTTGGTGACGAACAGGTCGTCGCCGACGAGCTGGCAGCGCTCACCGGTCGAGGCGGTGAGACTGGCCCAGCCCTCCCAGTCCTCCTCGGCCATGCCGTCCTCGATCGAGACGATGGGATAGCGATCGACCAACCCGGCCAGCAGCTCGACCATGCCTTCGGAGGAGAGCTGGCGACCTTCGCCTTCCAGGGCGTACTTCCCATCCTGAAAGAACTCTGTTGAGGCGACATCCATGGCCAGAGCGATGTCGGTCCCAGGGGTGAAACCGGAACGCTCGATGGCCTCCATCAGAAGCTGTAGTGCCTCCTCGTTCGACCCCAGGTTGGGAGCGAAGCCACCCTCATCGCCAATGGCGGTGGCCAGGCCCCGCTCGCCGAGTACGGCCTTCAACTGGTGGTAGGTCTCGACTCCCCAGCGGAGGCCCTCGCTGAACGAGGCCGCCCCCACCGGCATGATCATGAACTCCTGGAAGTCGATGTTGTTGTCCGCGTGCTCGCCGCCGTTGAGAACATTCATCATCGGCACCGGCAGCACGTGGGCATTGGCACCGCCAACGTAGCGGTAGAGAGGGATCTGGAGGTCATTGGCGGCCGCCCGGGCCACGGCCATGCTGGCACCAAGAATGGCGTTGGCCCCGAGATGCGCCTTGTTCGGTGTGCCGTCGAGGTCGATCAGTGCCTGATCGACGTACCGCTGATCGTAGGCATCGACACCGACCAGCGACTCCGCGATCGAGGTGTTGACGTGCCCGACCGCGGTGAGCACGCCCTTGCCGCCGTAGCGATCCCCACCGTCTCGCAGCTCAACTGCCTCAAACTGCCCGGTGGATGCGCCCGAAGGCACCATCGACCGCCCCATCGCTCCCGATTGCAGCACAACTTCGACCTCGACGGTCGGATTTCCTCGCGAATCAAGGATTTCTCGACCAAAAACACTCTCGATGATGCTCACGCGTTGTGCTCCTCTTGACGCTCGTAGTGAGACGGTAGCAGCGGATCAACCCAGCCAGCCTCGACCAAATAGGGGATTTCTCCCAGCTGACTGCGACTCAACCCGCCTGTCTGCTCCCGGAAGAAGATCTCTCATTGAACAACGATCGTTGGCGGGTCGGCGGTCCATGATCGACCTCCGACCAGCATGGCACTCCTCGTCGCTCCGCGCTGGTCGGTTGCCAGTTTCTGTTGCCTGGTCGACAATGGCGAGAGACAGCCATGAGTTGCTCAGCGTCGAGTGCTCGCCACCATCGCGTGTCGGACGGCCGTGGTGCAGGCAGACCGATTCCAGAAGAGATCTCTGACAATCTCCGAGGTCCCGCCTTGTTGTCGGATTCGATAGCTTCGTTCAGATGGGTAATGACGTGGGAGGGGAATAATGCCAGCCAAAATCGAAGGTGTATCAATCGCCGGTTCGGGAGGTGCGGTTGTGCACCGTGGCCGACTGACGGTGGTTATTGGTGAGGCCACGACCCCGTTTGCCGGCGATAGTGAGATTCCGACTGCGACCCTCCGAGTGACCGATGAACTGGCGGCCGGTGGGACTTGGAGTTTTGAGGAGGTGGCAACGACCCTGCAGAATCTGGTTGTCGACTATGCCCCACCCGGTCTCGCCGCCCTCCTTGAGCTGGACGACGAGCCGATGCTGTTCCTGTTCGACCAGGGCCAGGCCATCGAACTCGACACTGCCGGAGCCATCAAGACCGAACATCAGGGCGAGGGGCGAGCGTCGTGGACAACGCGTATCGTCACTGGTCCCTCGGTTCGGATCGGCCTCCGGGGTGCACCGAACTCGAAGGGCTGGTCGGTTCTTCGCGGTGGTGCGGTACTGGGATCAACCGCACTGATCCAGCTGGCAACCGCACCCACCGGCGCCATGCAACCGGGCATCTTTCAACCGGTGAGCGACGACAGGTCGGACAACCACCTCGAACCCGATGCCGGCGACGATCACATGGACAGCAACAACCACCTCGATCCAGTGACGCCGGCCATGGCTGGTGACGAACCGGCCCCGGGCATTCCCAACGAGAACCCCTTCACCTCGCCACCAACCCTCGCCATCGATCCGTCAGAGATCGGGGCCACGAGATTCGACCCCCACCGGCCGGCGACGGCCCCCAGTTTCGATC